>ERZ1740068.178-NODE-178-length-38918-cov-8.397988_pt1 | contig 38918 bp, 24 predicted proteins | sample MGYA00581735_ERZ1740068 | MGnify/ENA primary metagenome ERZ1740068 (study PRJEB43018, sample SAMN04849740) | marine metagenome | isolation source: floating plastic debris | place: Pacific Ocean | collected 2008-08-30 | study: EMG produced TPA metagenomics assembly...
TCGCCAAGACTTCATTTACCGATGGTAACCTTCGCCAAGACTTCATTTACCGATGGTAACCTTCGCCAAGACTTCATTTACCGATGCAGAACTTGGAAAAGATGTTATCCAGCAGGTCATCTGTGGTGATCTCTCCGGTGATTTCGCCCAGGTAGTGCAGTGACTGACGGATGTCCATGGCCAGGAAGTCGTTCGTTACCAGGGAATCGATGCCAGTGAGTACCGCTTCCAATGCATCGTTGGTAGAAAGCAATGCTTCGTAGTGACGTAAGTTGGTGACTACCGTATTACCGGTCTTGAAAGTCTTGAGGTTCACCACTTCGATGACTTTCTTTTTCAGGTTCTCCAGGTTTTCCTTGCTCTTGGCGGTAATGATTACACTTCTTGGCTCTTTTGCGACAGCGTCGATGGTTTCCTTCGCAGCAATATCCGCCTTGTTACCTACCACGATAAACGGAGTGCCCTGATTTTCCAGCCTGTTGATTTCCTGGTATATCTCGGTGACGGGCTCTGTCGCAAGGTCAAACAAGTAAAGGATGAGCGAGGCTTCTTTCATTTTTGCCTTGGTGCGCTCCACCCCAATGGTCTCGATCTTATCGCCCGACTCCCGGATGCCTGCAGTATCTACAAATCGGAACGTGAAACCATCAATCGTCAAAGTGTCTTCTATGAAGTCGCGGGTAGTACCCGGAATGTCTGAAACGATCGCTTTTTCTTCATTCAACAATCCGTTCAACAGTGTCGACTTTCCGGCATTTGGTTTACCTGCAATCACCGTTGGGATGCCGTTTTTGATCACATTGCCTGCTTCAAAACTGTCGACCAGTTGTAAGATGGTTCTTTGTAGTTCCAGGATCAGGTTCTTGAGCTCGTCGCGACTGGCAAACTCTACATCTTCTTCCGAAAAGTCCAGTTCCAGTTCTATCATAGACGCGAAATGGATAAGTCTTTCGCGCAAGACTTTCAGCTTTTCAGAAAAACCACCACGCATCTGGCTGATGGCTGTTCGGTGAGCACTTTCGCTGTCTGAAGCAATCAGATCAGCAACCGCTTCGGCTTGCGCCAAATCAAACTGACCGTTGAGGAAAGCCCTTTTGGTAAACTCCCCGGGCTTGGCCAGGCGTACGCCATTGCGGACAAATAATTTGATCACCTCCCTGAGGATGTACTGCGACCCGTGACAGGAGATCTCCACCACATCTTCCTTGGTGAAAGAACGGGGCGCTTTGAATAGTGAAACCAATACCTCATCCAGGATGACGTCCCCATCGCGGATGGTACCAAAGTGGATGGTGTTGGCAGCTTGTTCTGACAGTTTCTTACCATGAAATACCTTGTCTGCATGCGCGATGGCTTCTTTACCTGACAGCCTGATGACGCCAATGGCGCCAACGCCGGGAGGTGTGGCCAGGGCAATGATCGTATCCTGAATATCTCCGATGTGTGTACTCATTTCTTTTACAACTAAAGATCAGCACAAAGGTAGTTCGAAAAAGGAAGTATTGGCAAGATCCGGAAGGCTCATCTGAGCCGAAAGCCATTCAGCAGTTATTTTGTTGGAGTCGCGATCATGATTGATTAAGTTTAGCTCTTAACTAATTTACAAAAATCAACAATTAAAAGATCATGAAGAAGATTTTGCTAAAATGTGCGTTGTGTGGGATTTCGCTGTTATTGATTTCCTGTTTCGCTGAAGAGGTCGTTGAACCTGATGCAGGAGTGCAGGTGCTGGAAGAGGAAAGTGCCACCTTACCATCACCTTCCGGAGGGTTGATGATCGGAGGATTGGTGCAAGGGACCTTGTGTGGAGTGCCGGATGGTCGTGCCACCTATACTTATACCGTCTATGCGACAAACTATCCCGCTGTCAATTTCGACAGAATTGTCAATATTTCGATTTACAAAACGGTCAAAGGTCAGCAGTACGAACTCGATGGCGGAGATGTAATTATCCCGGCCAATGCCACTGCCTCCAACAATTTGATTGTCTTTAGTGGAGCAAATACTGAGCGGTTTGAGAATGTCAAGGTGCAGGTACTGTCAGTCTACAACGCATCTGGTCAAAACATTTCCAGTCAATATACGCTGGTGAATGCAGGACAGTATGCGGATAATTGCTATGTGCCAGATCCTCCAAAAGTACCAGGTGATGGCCCGAATCCTTGCGGTGGTGAAGATGCCGATGGCGATGGTATCTGTGATGGTATTGATTCATTTAATGATAAGTTGTAAACACACAGTTAACCCTGTTTTATTGGTATAAACCTGGTCCGAACAGGACTTTGCAATCATGTTTGTCCAAGATTTGAAAGAATATTTAGAGGAGCCCCCGGAGTCATTCGTGGGGCTTTTTTATGCTGTTGATTTTGAGTGATTTACAAAAAAAGAATCAAAAACTTCAAAAAATACTGTTCACCTTTTTAGTGAATTCCTATAAGAAGTGATTGTTCAGAAGAACACCTGTTTTTCTGATGAGAGAAACGATGTTCTCAAACCCCGGCAAAAGCCTCAGGCCAATCAAAGAAGCAAAATGATACCATTGAAATGGCGGAACCCGAAAAGCCATTTTGGTCCTGAACCGAGCATTAACAGAGTAGGGAACTAAAATAAAACTTACATGAAAATGAAGAAAAAGTTAGATTTGGAAGGCTTGAAAATCGAAAGTTTTGTGACTTCTTATTCTGAAAAAGAAAGTGAAACTGTGAAAGGTGGACGGACGCTTGAAAGTGTTTGTGTTGTATGCCCCATAGGGAAACCAACAGATACTTTAGACAACTTCTGCACCATTAATCCACGCCCAACTTTCTATCCAACTGGTCCTTGTAATCCAGGTTGTGATTGAAATCGGATGATGCATTAGAACTTTGTGATGAGGAGATAATCACGCAATAGGTTTACTAATGCTAACTCCGGATTATAATTAACTCGATGCAGAAGCCTCATGAGTATTTCATGGGGCTTTTCTGTGTATTCAATACATAAAAATTCCTAAGTTGCTGACCTGGTATGGGGAATTTCCTGTTGCTCTAGCAAAGTCATATCTACCTTACTGTCTTTTATCTTCTTTACTCGCTGATAACCATATACTATTCCAAACAAGATGCCTGCAACAGTAGCCATGGCGCCTGCAATACTGCCGTCAATCCACACGGCGAGGTAATAGCCACCGATGGCCGTTAAGACACCAAATACGGTGCTGAGTAGTAACATAGGAAGGAGTTTTTCGGTGAGCAGATAAGCGGTAGCCGGAGGTACTACAATCATGGCAACGACCAGGATAGCACCCACTGCCTCAAAGGATGCCACCGTGGTGAGGCTCACAAATCCCATCAGCATATAATGCCACAGGGCCGTAGAAACACCGATGGTAGCGGCATAGACAGGATCGAAGGTCGTTAGGTAAAGTCCTCTGTACCCAACGATGATGAAGGCCAGCACCAGGATGGTGATGAATATCATGATCAGAAACACGCGGGGAATCATCATAGCACCGTCACCAAAGATTAACACATCCAACTCAATCAGTCCAATCTCGCCATAGAGTACACACTCCTGATCAATGTCTACCTGACCAGCAAATGCTGAAACGAGAATCACGCCCAGTGCAAACAACCACGTGAAAGTTACTCCGATAGAGGCATCCGTCTGCAGGCGTCCTTTTTGATGAAAATACTCGATGAGAAAGGTGGCGATGATGCCCAATAGTCCGGCGCCGATCAACATGGGAATGGTATCGCGGTCACCAGCGATGAAATAGGCGATGACAATTCCAGGCAGCACCGCATGGGAGATGGCATCTCCAATCATGGCCATTTTACGTAGGATCAGGAAACATCCCAACAAGCCACATGAAATGGCTACCAGGGCTCCCGTGAGTATGATGTACAGTCCATCCATAGCAACAAAAATAGGGATTTTTGGAGAGGCTTAACAGGAGATGAAAAACTTTAACTAAAATGATCTTCAGATAAGTGAAAATGGTTTAAAAGGCCAACAGAAATCCTAGTTGCAGGCCTCGGTTAAGTACCTCTTGTTTTTCAACATTGAAACCTCCTTTCATACCGTGATTGTAAACAGCCGTAAGGGCCAGATTGGAGGTATCTCCAATGAAAAATTCCACTCCGGTTCTAAGGCCATAGGTGTTCGTATTCAATGCACCGCCGTCTACCTTGACAAGTCCAAAATACGGAGTCAGCAGGTATCTGATCCCAACGCGGGTACCACCAACAGTTACACGTTTGAAGGTATTTCCCAGATCTACAGGTAAAACAAGTTCATTGATCCTGGTATTGCCAGTGTACCGGCTAAGGTATTCAATACCAGGCCGAATCATCCAATCGAATTTCTCCATCTGAACGAGGACACGGGAGGAAAAACCGATATTTCCACCACCAGGAAGGAGACCAACTGCCACGCCGGGACCGGGCCTGAACTTACCCCGAAGTTCCCGGTTAAATAGTTGTGCTGTTCGGTCTCCGGCTGTTAAGCCATCTTCCAGATCCATTACCTGCCCGTCAAGGAAGTCTAGCAACTCCTGTTTCAACATACCACTTGCCCTTCGCTTCAGCGTTTTACCCTGGCCATTTAAGACGATAAAGGTAGGGTAAGCAGCTACCTGATATCGGGAGGCTAGTTTTTTGCCATATTCACTGTCAATATCCACCTTCAATGAGAGGTATTTGTATTTGAGCGTGTTGGCCACAGTACTGTCAGGGTAGACATACATGTCCATGCGGTTACAGGGGCCGCACCACCTGGCAGTAAAGTACAGCAGTATCTCCTGACCGGTCCTTTGAGCCAATTGAAATGCACTATCCAGTGTGATTTTAGAGAAAAGTGTATCGTTTTGCTGTCTGACAGCCTTGATGGTTCGGTATTTGGCCATCTTCTCTGGTCCATTGGGTGATACGATGGTGAGGTCTTCCATTGCCAATGATTGCCGCGACAGGTAAAACTTTTGAGCGCCAGACAGATCGGCTAATGCTATTTTCAGGTCTGCAAAACCAATATGGCTAATGACCAGGGAGTCCTTCCAGAACTTTTCTGGTACCTTTAGTTGGAATTTTCCCACTTCATTTGACGTAACCCCCATGCGTCCATTACCAATATGGGCAGTGGCAAAAGGTAAGAAGGTCGTGTCTCCTGACGAGAAAATTTGCCCGGAAATCAGTTTTGTTTGTTGTGCGCAAGCGCTTTTTGATAGGATTAATAAAGAAAGTAGTAGAAAAAAATGTTTTGTTCTCATTGCTCAAGTGCTACTGATACAGGTTTTATGGTGATTGATATCATTCACTACGGGATGAGACTGATACCTTAGCAGATTGAGAACTAATTCCATTGGCTTGGCCAGGCAAAGACAAGATGGGATCGCACAAATTCGAACTAGTTTGTGCGACCCCGTCTCCGCGACCCGGTCTTTAGTCTTTCATCTTTGCTCTTTTGTCTAGGCGACCCCGTCTGTCTAAGGACTAGCGTCTCACCAACACTTTCACCATTTCATTTTCCATTCTGATGACATACACTTGATTAGGGGACAGAGGGATATTGATGGAGGCCTCTTGGTTTTGGAATGATACAAGCCCATCGAAGGCTTTTGCACCGTTTAGTTGATAGACAGCAACTCTGCCAGTGGATTTTTGGTTGCTGCGCAATTTGATGCCGTTTGTACTGGCGTGGATTAACAGCCACTCAGCGAGTAGTTCCTGTGAGGTACTGGTGACAACTCCAGGGGCAAACCGTACCACGAAACGGTCATTGATGGTGCCAGGTTTGTTGACTTCAAAAGTGATTTCCCTGGTTTGTTTTAAATTATAAACACTGCCGGTCACACGGTCTTCCAGCAAGAAGAACAGTTGGCCGTCTGGGTTGAGTAATTCGGTGACGTTGATGGTAAAGGTCCACGCCTCTTTGACCATGAAACCAAGGTCTACGGTGACTTCTTCCGCTACCACTCTGGGTAATGCCTGGATGGTGTAAGCTTTTTCATCTTGTAAAGAATAGAACGCAAAGTCTTCCTCACCAAACAATTTGGGGGCATCCCAGCCATAGTCTTCGCCAAAGGTGGCATCTGTTTCCAGGCCAATCAATACTTCACTGTATGGCCGGACCGATTCAGTTCTTTCCAAAGGTATCCCGGGTGTTAAGGTGAACCTCAATCTGTCACATCCGGTCGTTGAGTCTTGCAAAGCCTGGGTACGCATCTCCCTGAAACGGTTTCTGCCCGAGGTTGCCTGCATCGCTGCATTAAAAGTCACCAACTGCTGATTTGCTCCTGTCTGTGCCAGTACATAAAACCCCTGCATCGGGTTGATGAGGTCTTGTGTTTCATCATAACCCCATCCAATGTCTGCTAACTCATCCACTCTGGGGGCTACGCTGGCCACGCCAGTGTTGTTGACGACGATATAGTTACTACTACGACCGTCTGCTGAGTTGAGGTCGCCCGAAGCCCACAGCCAGATGTTGCCATCAATCAGGTGGCGGTTGGCATTGACGAAGTCCGTTCTTTTAACACCTGCTAAAAAAGGATTACCAATCAGGTTGAATCCGTTGGCGGTTCCAGACTGGTCTTTCGCACCGCCAGTGATTGTTGTGGAAACTATTCCTGTATTAGGAATTCCCTCAAAAACAATGCGGTCGCCTGTAAACGCTGCCATCAGTACCCCATCACCGGCTTTTAGCTCTTGGTTGGCAGCAATATACTGTTGCTCTGCACCATCAAACAGCATCACCTGATCAGCGGCCAGATCTTTCACTGCGTAATTCGCCATTGGCACCCCAAGTGCTGTGGGCTGGTGACCGATATGCTGCCATTCTGCAATCACTTTGGCCGAGGCAGACCCGGAAACCTCTCCGGCGATCAGCAGACTTGCATCAGCATTCACGGTGAGGGTGACGTTGTCCATGAGTTGTAAGTCTCCAACAGACCGGTTGGCGCCAGATAGTACAGGCTGATGGTCAGTTGCCGGGATGATCACCAGGTCATGCCTGACAGGGACAGTGTTGGGAAGCCAGTTTCCCGGATTGGTCCAGCTGTTGTCCACCGCGCCGGTCCATTCCACCGTGCGGATGTTGGTTTGCCCATAAATGACCTGCATGGTAAAACATAGGGTAAAAGTAAGTACCAGTTGAAGCAGGTACCTGGGTGTTTTCATGTTCGTAAAATTTCTATTCATCATTTGCTCCTTTGTAATTGTTGATCATATTGATCGTCCAGGCATCATGCCCGACATTTATTATACCTTACCGGAACAGGGGAGGGGAAGTGGAGAATTATTTAAAAGTTTTTGCAATACAGTAGCTTTCAGATCAGTTTCAAGCTACAAGCTTTAGCCAGAATCTAAAGTCTACTATTTAGCGTCTAGCATCTAAAGTCTAAAAAATATTATACAGACAAAAGTAAATTTAATCAAAATACCTATATTGCAGACAAAAGTAAATTTTATCAGAATGAAAGGTGAAAGTCTTGGGGAATTTGAAGAAATCGTTTTACTCACCGTGGGGGTGTTGTTTGACGATGCTTATGCCGTGGCCATTACCAAGGAGATTGCGGAACAGTCTGGCAGGAATGTCAACGTCAGTGCTGTGCACAAGTCTTTGTACCGTCTGGAGAAAAAGGGAATGCTCTCTTCTCGTCTCAGCGATCCTGAGTCAAAGAGGGGAGGGAAGCGCAAGCGATTATTCAATATCACTCCGTTTGGTAAGACCACCCTCGACAATGCCATGTCTTTGCGCATGAGCTTACGTCAGCAAATTCCGGATTTGGCATTTCAATGGAAGTAAGTCATGACTCAGATCAATCGAAAGCTCAAAGTCCCTTTCCTCGCCCACTTGTTTTTCAAGTGGTATTGTCGCAATAGTATGTACGAAGAGATTCATGGTGATCTCGAAGAATTTTTCTACGAAAGAGCCGCTGAAAAAGGACTGTTCAGGGCTCGACTTTTTTACTATTACAATGTCATCAGATGTTGCCAGCCCTATCTCTGGGGCACTCCCAAAGGAATCAATAACTCAAGTATAAGTATGTTCAATAATTATTTAAAGACCTCCATCAGGTCGATGATTAGGAATCCACTCACTTCCTTCATCAACTTGTTTGGACTGGCCATCGCAGTAGGAATCTGCATGGTCGTTTATGCATTTCTCCAAAACGATATCAATATCGACCGACATCATGAGCACAAAGACCATGTATTTCATGTGACGATTGATGTGGACAGGGGCAATGGCATAGAAGCCTATGGGAAAACACCATTGCCACTGGGGCAGATGCTGGTGGATGATTTTTCTCAGGTAAAAGCCATGAGCAGGGTCCATGACGGCGGTGCTGTGATCAAGTATGAAGACAATGTGTTTCATGAGCGCGTCCGGTTTGCCGATGCTTCTTTTCTGGAAATGATGACCTTTCCATTGAGCAGCGGTGTCAAAACATCACTAGCAGACCCCAATAGCATTATTCTGAGCCACGATGCCGCCATCAAGTATTTCGGTGATGAAGATCCACTTGGAAAAACCGTTTCGGTTAATTTCAATGGGGGAGGTCGTAAATCATTCACCGTTACGGGGGTTGCGGAAAAGTTTCCAGTAAGTCACATCATCGAATTTAGTTTTCTGGTCAATTTTGAGAATTTGTCAGTAGCTGCTCCCGCCATCGCCTTTCAGGACTGGAGGCAGATGGTTAATGGTACTTAGATCCAATAGGACGATCCTGCTAAGATCTCCACTGTTCATAACCAGATGGATAAATACAAAGAGCTGAAGAATGCAGTTGACAAGAACTGGGAAATCCGGGACTTCGGTTTCGTAACGATTCATAACTTACACCTGGCTTCCAAACAGATTGTAGATGACTTGTCATATGATTCTTCTGAAGAGGGCAGGATTGTTTTGCCGATCGTGGCTATTTTCATGATTCTGTTGGCTTGTTTCAATTATATGAATATCTCTATTGTCTCTGCGGCCGCCAGACTGAAAGAGATAGGCCTGCGTAAAGTGATAGGGGCCAGCAGGCGCCTTACCATGATCCAGTTCCTTACTGAAAATATACTCATCACATTGATTGCCGGAGGTATTGGGCTGATATTGGGCTACGCGATCTTTCTGCCCTGGTTTGTTCGGCTTACGGAAATGCAATTGTCATTGAATCTGGCATCTGGCGATCTATGGATTTTCCTTGGGCTTGTGCTTCTTGGCACAGGTTTGCTTTCTGGTATTTACCCTGCTTTGTACATCTCCAGGTTTGAGGTAGTACAAATTTTTAAAGGAAAACTAAAGTTTGGAAAGAAAAACCGATTGACCAAAGTATTCCTGACCTTACAACTCGTCTTTGTCTGCGTTGGCATTACAGGAGCGGTCATGTTTGCACAAAATAGTGCTTATCAGGCGGAACGAAGCTGGGGCTACAATCAACAAAATACCTTGTACATTAATGTAGGTGACAAGGAGAAGTATGATCAGTTGAAAAACGAGCTTTCAGGCAATAAAGAAGTACTGGCCATTGCGGCTGCACAGCATCACCTGGGTACCAGCTATGACAAAACCATGATCCAATTCCCAGATAAGCAATATGAGGTGAGGGAGATTTCTGTAGGGCCGTCCTACGTGGAGACGATGGGGCTCCAGCTGGCGGCGGGCAGGACATTTGCGCAGCATAGAACCGGAGATGCAAACAAAGTGATGGTGACAAAGCACTTTACCGAATATTTCAAGATGTCACAACCGCTTGGTGAGGTCTTCAAGATCAACGAGCAGCGTTATGAGATCATCGGTGTTTTGGAAGATTTTCATTTTTTCAACTTCTACTATGAAACTGAACCTACTATGCTGACGCTCTCCAGTGCTGATGAATACCAGTATCTTGCACTGCAAGTGAATGCCGGGTCTGAAGTTGCTGCCTTTGACATGGTCCAAAGCACCTGGACTGAGTTGTTTCCAGAGGAACCCTTTGATGCAGGCTACCAGGATCTGATTTGGAAAGGCTTTTACCGGGACTTGATCATTCAGAAACGATTTACTACCGCTATCGCCATTATTCTGGTCATATTGGCCAGTCTGGGCCTCTATGGTTTGATACGGCTCAACCTGGCTGGTCGTGTTCGTGAGTTTAGTATCAGGAAAGTATTAGGTGCTTCAGCGAAGAGTATCAGCAAGAATATCATTCGACAATATGCACCACTGGCTGCTATTGCCATTGTGATGGGAGGGCCGCTGAGTCATGTGCTGGTGAAAGCTAACCTTGACATGATGTATCCAGACCCCAGGCCTTTCGGCTATACTGGAGTGACCATTGCAGTCATCATCCTTATTTTTGTGCTGCTCGCAGTGGTTGCCACGCAGATCAGACGTGTAGTGAGGGCCAATCCGGTAGATGGCTTGAATGTGGAGTAGAAGGCATAAGAACGAAGATGTAGAGCGTCCCGCTCTCCTCCACCAGGGTTAAAAATAACTCTGTTATTTTGAAACCCTGGCGGTGTGTCTTTTACCCCCATCAGTGCCGATAAATTGCAAAGCAATTTCTGACGCTGATAGAATAATCACACACTGCGCAGAAACATTGCGCAGTAGCTTTTTTGGTTTGTCATATGTTACTAACAATTACAACCAAAAAGGCAAATGCAACAGAGATGGGATATCTGTTGCACAAACATCCTGATAAGCTTCAATCTGTGGAGATGCCTGCCGGACAGGCGCACATCTTTTATCCCATCGCCAAAGACGACATCTGTTCTGTGTGTTTACTGCTGGACATTGACCCGGTACTGTTTGCCAGAAAAAACAAAGCGAACAGGGCAGATTTAACACTGGCGCATTATGTCAATGACAGACCATATGTCGCCTCTTCTTTTCTAAGTGTGGCCCTCGCCAAAAGTTTTGCTACGGCGATGAATGGTCACTGCAAACAAATGCCGCACCTTGTGGAGGAAATCATGCCATTTGAAGTCTCCATTGCAGTATTACCAGCACCCAAAGGGGGTGAAAAATTGATACGGAGTCTGTTTGAACCACTTGGATACACGGTGAACGTGACCAACCATCCATTGGATGAGCGATTTCCTGAGTGGGGGAGGAGTAAATATTACACGGTGTCTTTGGCAGGTGCGCAAACGCTAAAATCGCTTTTAAGTCATCTATATGTTCTCATTCCCGCACTTGATTATGAGAAACACTATTGGATAGGCGAGTCTGAGGTGAACAAGTTGTTGGACAAAGGCAAAGACTGGCTGCCAACTCATCCTGAGCGAACGCAAATTACCAACCGATACCTGAAGAACCTGCGACCACTTACCAGGCTCACCACCGATCGTTTAATAGAGATGGAAAACCCGGAAGACACTGAAGAGGCGGGAAGCGAAGAACACGAATTGAAAAAGGTATCTCTCCATCAGCAACGACTTGACGCAGTGCTGGAAGTGCTGGTTTCATCAGGAGCCAAGTCTGTGCTGGATCTTGGCTGTGGTGAGGGTAAGCTGTTGAAAATGCTCCTCAAAGAACATCAATTCCAGCAGATAATGGGCATGGATGTGTCGCATCGTTCTCTGGGACGTGCGGCGGATAACCTGAGACTTGAACGAATGCCCGCGATGAAGCGGGAAAGGATCAATTTGATTCAGGGCTCACTGACTTACCGAGATGACAGATTAGCCGGGTATGATGCAGCAGCTGTGGTAGAAGTCATCGAACACCTGGAGGAAGACCGGCTGGCCACCTTTGCTGCAGTCCTTTTTGGACATGCAAGGCCCAAAACGGTGGTTTTGACTACACCCAACAGGACTTACAATCAGCTTTTTGAAAATATGAAGGAAAACACATTTCGTCACAACGACCATCGGTTTGAATGGACAGAAGCCGAATTTGAGAAATGGGTTTTGCAGATCAGTGAAAAGTATGGTTATGAAGGCGTAACAAAACCTCTTGGCGAATCTCATCCCGAGTATGGGCCTCCTTCGCAGATGGCCATTTTTCAACAAATCAATTCAAAAACATCAGCTTAGAAATTACAACCCATGAATACAACACTTCAAATCCCCGAACTGTCATTGGTAGTGCTCATCGGTAGCTCCGGAGCGGGAAAATCGACCTTGTCCAAAAGGCTGTTCAAGGAAACGGAGATCATCTCCTCAGACCAATGTCGTGCTATGATCTCTGATGATGAGAATGATCAGACCGTCAGTAAAGAAGCTTTTGAGTTGCTACACTACATTGCTGCCAAAAGAATGCAACGTGGATTACTCACTGTCATTGATGCAACCAGCGTACAGCCAGCGGCGCGAAAACCACTCGTGGAATTGGCCAGGGAGTACCATTTCCTGCCGGTAGCCCTTGTGCTGGATTTACCGGAGAAGGTATGCGCGGCGAGAAATGAGGCCAGGCCCGATCGGAATTTTGGTGTGCATGTCATCAGAAAACAACGATCCAGTCTCAGAAGATCATTCAGGCAACTGAATCGTGAAGGTTTCAAACAGGTACACCAGTTGAAATCTGAAGAAGAAGTCGATGCCATCACCACCATTACGCGTGAGAAACTCTATTCCAATAAAAAAGACATCTCAGGCCCATTTGACATCATTGGGGACATCCACGGCTGCTATGATGAATTAATATTGTTGCTGGAGAAGCTTGGCTATCAGGTAATCCCGTTTCAGGAAGCCGATGGCACTGACACTGTACGAGTGATTGCTCCTGATAACCGAAAGTTGATTTTCCTTGGTGACCTGGTTGACAGAGGACCTCAATCACCAGCAGTATTGAAATTGGTGATGAGCGCTGTATCCGATGGCATCGCCTGGTGTGTGCCTGGTAACCATGACATCAAACTTCAAAAATACCTGAGTGGTAAAAAAGTACAGATTAGACACGGTTTGCAGGAAACCATCGATCAGTTGGCGGGTGAAAGCGATGCATTCAAACAAAAGGTTGCTGATTTTATTTATGGCAGAACCAGCCATTATTTATTTGATGAAGGCAAGCTGGTAGTTGCTCATGCTGGAGTCAAGGAATCTATGCAGGGACGTGGAAGTGGTGCTGTACGATCATTTTGCCTGTATGGAGAGACCACAGGAGAGATAGATGAGTTTGGTTTGCCTGTCCGTTACGACTGGGCCAATGAGTACAGGGGAGAAGCCATGGTAGTTTATGGTCATACGCCAGTGCCCAAAGCGGAGTGGCTCAACAATACCATTGACATCGATACGGGCTGTGTCTTTGGTGGAGCACTCACCTGTCTCAGGTATCCGGAGCAGGAATTGGTTGCTGTTCCTGCGGCCAAAGTCTACTGTGAACCTGCAAAACCGTTGCAGGCCGCTGAGGAAAGTACGTTATCTGCTCAGCAGTCTCACGATTCGCTGCTGGACCTCAAAGATTTTACCGGGAAGCAATTTGTTCATACCCGTCTGCGGGGAAAGATCACCGTACAGGAAGAAAATAATGTAGCTGCTCTGGAGGTCATGAGCAGGTTTGCAATTGACCCGCGATGGTTGATCTATTTACCTCCTACGATGGCACCCACTGAAGTGAGTAGTGACCCTGGTTTTCTGGAGCATCCTGCGGAAGCTTTCAGGTATTATAAAAAGCAAGGAGTACAGCAAGTGATCTGCGAGGAGAAGCACATGGGCTCCCGCGCGGTGTTGGTGGTATGCAAAGACGAGAAGGTCGCCATGCGAAGGTTTGGCACTGAGGATGGTAAAGCGGGTGTTTGCTATACCAGAACTGGTCGTAATTTCTTCAATGACCTGGAGCTGGAAATGGCTTTTATGCAAAGGGTAAGGACTACTTTGACCAAATCAGGACTGTGGGAATCGCTGGACACTGACTGGGTTTGCCTGGATGCAGAGATCATGCCCTGGTCTCTGAAGGCCAAAGCGCTTATTCGTGATCAATATGCGGCTGTTGGGTCCGCTGCTGCTCATGCATTGGAGGCTGTAGCGCAACAATTGGAGATGGCGACTGCCCGCTATGGCGATGAATTGAAGTCGCTCACTTCCAAAACAACAGTACGACAGCGTGCGATGAAGGATTACCTGACTGCCTATGGCCACTACTGCTGGAATGTGAATGATCTTGATGACATCACCCTGGCGCCATTCCATATCATGGCCTCGGAGGGCAATGTACACGCGGATAAGGATCACGTTTGGCATATGAATCTCCTGCAGCAACTGGCAGCTGCCGATCCTGGTTTGTTTCAGGCCACTGCACATCAGGTGGTTAACCTTGATCAGCCCGAAGAAGTGGAGTCTGCTACGGCATGGTGGATGGATCTGACCGGAAAAGGTGGGGAAGGCATGGTGGTGAAACCTGTCAACTTTACCTCCCACAATCGTCAGCAATTGCTACAACCGGCCATTAAGTGTCGTGGTGCGGAGTACCTGAGGATCATCTATGGCCCGGAATATCAGTTGGGACAAAGCTTGAAATTGCTCAAAGAACGCAGGTCTGGTCGCAAAAAGAGTCTCGCCTTAACTGAGTTTGCACTGGGCATTGAGGGATTGGAGCGTTTTGTCAATCAAAAGCCACTTAGAGAAGTGCATCAATGTGCTTTTGGTGTGCTTGCGCTGGAAAGCGAGCCGGTAGACCCAAGGTTGTGAGGCATGTCTTCGGCTACTGCTACGATCTCTACTTCCTTTGCCTTTCCCTTCAGCGCGACAGTGCCCAGGGGCGTGAATTGATAGCCTTCTCCGCTCAGCTCCTGCTGGAGTTCTTCGGAGATCAGCAGGGCTTCTTTGTATACGTTGCATTGTCCCTGGATCCTGGCGGCTGTGTTGAGTACATCTCCGTGGTAGGCAATGTCTCGTTTGTACTTGCCTACTTCGGTGACTGTCACAGTGCCAAGGTGGACGCCTGCTTTGAAAAATGGAAGACAGTCGTACTTTTCTTCATAGTATGCTTTCTTGCTGGCCAAAACGCTTTGGAAACTGAAATAGGCTTTCAGACAATTCTGATGCCGTATGCCGCGGTCTTGTTCCCACGATAAGACGGCTTCATCGCCAACGTACTGTATGATCTCCGTTTCGAACCTGATCACGGCGCCCAGGTCATTGAAGCAGTCCTGGATCAACTGGCTGTATTGGATATGACCCAGTCTTTCTGCATGGCTCGTGGCAGATTGCAGGTCCAGGAACATGAAAATGCGGTTTTCTTCCCTGGGATGATAAAACTGACCTTTGATCAGTTTCATAAGGTTGCCTTCTCCCAGCATCAGATTGACTTGCCGGATGACCGCAATGAAGAAATCTACCACCAGCACATATAGGTAAATGGCAAAACTCCCTTCTTCCAGGGCAAAAACGCTAAAGGTAATGGGTACGCCAAAATAAAGGGCGTAAATGAAATAAGCAGATACTGCCATGAAGATCATGAAGAAGATGGAGTATACTAACCGCGTGGCGAGGAATTTCCGGAGAGAGATTCTTTTGTAGAGATACTCTTCTAACCAAAGCTGCGAGAAGCCAGTGAGTAACCCGATGATGGGGCCCAGCAAGATGGATATGAAGAAGCTATCTGAGGTTTCAAATTGAAGATTGCCGGTTTCTTCGGTACCTACACCTCTCACAATACTCAAAAATATAAATGCAGCAGTCCAGGCAATACAGTAACTGATCAGCAGGTTAATTCTTCTCCTCTTCATAAAGCAATATCCAGTGCTGCAAAAATAGACAGTCTTTGGCAGTGAACCAACCTAACACGTTCTGGTCTGAAAGGACACATTAGTGTGAATAATTCAGGCTTAGTGCAACACTGTAACATTTTAGGTTATATATTTAACCCAGGAAGAGACCTATCCATTTAGTGGCTGTATTGATGGCAGATTTCTGAGTGTCAGATCTGTATTAAGATGGCTTACTGTATAAACTGCTGACAGTTGAAAACCAGTGCTTTATACGTAGTAGTCGATTAAAAAATAGCAAATGAATTACCTCGATTTCGTGGTACTTATTGGAACCCTGGTGTTTATCGTTGTTTACGGTGTCTGGAAAACCCGTGGGCAACAAAACATAGAATCCTATCTTTTGGGAAACAAAAGCCAGGGATGGCTCACTGTTGGCTTGTCTGTGATGGCCACTCAGGCCAGTGCCATTACCTTCATCAGCACGCCTGGTCAGGGATACCAGGGAGGGATGCTGTTTGTGCAAAACTACTTCGGTATTCCCATTGCACTGCTGATCGTCTCTTTGATCTTTCTGCCTGCTTTTTACAAAGCGAAGGTTTATACAGCCTACGAGTACCTGGAAAAGCGTTTTGACATTAAAACCAGGGTGCTGGGCGCGGTAATTTTTCTCATTCAGCGGGGACTTTCCGCCGGTCTCACCATTTATGCACCCGCAATTATCCTCTCGACGGTGCTGGGATGGGACCTGACATTGATGGTGGTCATCACCGGGTTGCTGGTGATTGTCTATACGATGTCGGGCGGTACGCAGGCGGTAAGTATTACACAAAAACAACAGATGGCCGTCATGATGGGAGGGATGTTTGTGGCTTTCGGCATCCTGATCTATTACATCACCCGTCATGTTTCTTTCCTCGATGCCTTTGAGATTGCATCCGTCCTGGACAAGACCCAATCTGTTGATTTTGAACTAAACTTTGAAAAGCGCTACACGATCTGGTCGGGGTTGGCAGCAGGATTTATTTTGCAGCTTTCCTATTTTGGGACAGATCAGTCACAAGTCGGTCGTTACCTCGGTGGTAAGCGTTACGATGAGAGTAGGAAAGGGCTCATCTTTAATGCCATTCTCAAAGTGCCGATGCAGTTCTTCATCCTGTTTCTTGGTGTAACAGTGTATTTGTTTTACATCTTTTACCAACCGCCGGTTCACTACAAGTACCAGTCACTGGAGATGGTCCGGCAGAGTGAGCAGGCTCCTGTCTTGACCGAATTGGAAGATCAGTTTGAAAAGGTACAGATAGCGCGTAAAAATGCGGCGGTTCAGTTTGTAAGCGCTACCGGAGACGACAAACAAAATTGGAAAGCACGCTTGCAGCAGACCAATCAGCATAGTGAGCAAATCAGGAAAGATGTCAACAAACTCATCAAAAAGGTCAGCCCTGATACTGAGACGACCGATTCGGATTTTGTGTTCCTGTCTTTCATTATGAAGTACCTGCCCAATGGTTTGATCGGCTTGTTGATCGCTGTGGTATTGTCAGCCGCAATGTCTTCCACCTCTTCAGCACTCAATGCCCTGGCTTCTACTTCTGCCATCGATTTCTACAAACGGCTGATTAATCCTAATGGTACGGAAAGGCAGTATTTGATTTTTTCCAAAGTAATGACAGTGGTATGGGGACTGATTGCCATCAGCTTTGCGCTCTACATAGATAATTCTGAAAACCTCATACAGGCAGTGAACATCATTGGGTCACTGTTCTATGGTTCTATATTGGGAATATTTTTGGTTGCCTTTTTACTAAAAGATGTGGATGGTAATTCTGTATTTATCGCAGGTGTAGTGGCAGAAGTGATTGTGCTGTCCTGTCATTTTATGACCCTGGCAGGTTATTTCAAGTTGGGTTACTTGTGGTATAATGCCATAGGCCTGGGGGTAACCGTAGTACTCTCCATACTGATCAGTTTGATCACACGGGTAAAGAGAAGATCCTCCATCTGATCACACCCACCTTTCATCTCAGAAAATATCAGGCTTTGATACAGCATCTTGCCTGCGCATCATTATCTTCACCGCGTGGTTGTAAGTAAGCGTAGGCAAATCATCATAGGGAATTGTTTCCTCCTCGTGTTGGCGGGGGTACTGCTCGTGGTGTCTGATCTCCACAATGGCACCTATGAGAACTGGGTTTACCGGCCCGGGGGCATGGTGTTGGCCACCATGAGCTGTGCTACGGTACTGTTGTATTTCCTCCGCATGAGAGATGAGCAAAAGCCTGTGAGAAAGGTTATTCAGTACCTCTCAGAGGCTTTCATTTTCGCCATCAGCTGGATCATGCTCACTGATTTGTTCATTCTCATATTAGAGCGTTTTTTTCGTTATGAAGAACATCTGACGTTCGCCGAACTTGGATCGCTTTGGCTTAGTAGCTATGACAGGCTGTTATGGGGGATGCTTTTATCCGGTTTCTATCGTTTCCTGGGGGTGGTACTGATAGAGCATGGCGAAATGCGTTATCATCACCAGCACCAAAAGGAGTTGGAGAAGGAACTGTCTGCCATGAAGTTGGTATCGCTTCGGCGTGAACTGAATCCCCACTTTCTGCACAATGCCATGAACAGCATTGCGATGATGGTACGTATCCAAAAGTATGATCGTGCCATAGAAATGATCGCCAACCTGAACGATTTCCTTCGAGCGGCCCTGAGCAGAGACACCAAGTTACTCATTCCATTAACCGATGAGTTGCACTTACTGGATCAATATCTGAAGATTGAAATGACCCGCTTTGGAGACCGTGTGAGGGTAGAAAAAGACATCGACGAGGCTACATGCAATGTTTTGGTTCCTCAATTAATCTTGCAGCCCATTGTAGAAAATGTATTCAAACATGGCATGCAGTATAGTGTGGGACCACAGGCGTTGCTCATCAGGAGTATGCGACAAAAAGAATATGTAATTTTAAGCATCATGAACACATCGTCTCCCATTAAGAATTCGCTGTACGACAGCAATCAGCAGTCTATCGGTTTGAAAAACACCACTGATCGGTTGCGCTATCTGTACGGCAGTGATTTCAAGTTTCAGCTGTTGGAACTCAGCGAAGGGTACAATGTTAGAATTACCATCCCCGCCCATGCGTAAACTCAGATGTCTGGTGGTAGACGATGAAGAACTTGCCCGGGAAGGGCTGAGGTTCATGCTGGCAGCCGAGCAGCAATATGAGCTGGTGGGTACCTGTGCCGATGGTCTTTCGGCCATAAAAATAATAGAAGAAATAAAACCCGATTTGGTCTTTCTGGATGTTCAGATGCCGGGAGTGAATGGGTTTGAAGTCATTGCGTCCATTAGTAAGCCCCGGCCGTATATCATCTTTACTACCGCTTATGAACAATATGCGATCAAAGCATTTGAAGTAAATGCCATCGACTATTTGCTAAAACCCTTTACTGATGCCCGGTTCAAACAGGCATTGGACAAGGCCATGGATACTTTTGAAAAAGACCGGCCTGCTCATCAAAATGACATAGATAGTTTACTCAGTCACAGCAGCGTGCAGGAAAAGGTACGGCCGGTACTGGGGGCTTCTCAGTCACTCAGTCAATCCATCGTAGTGAAAGCCGATGGCAAGGTGTTTCAGCTGGCACCTGAAAGCATCTTGTATGTGGAAGCCTATGATTATTACATCAAAATACATGTGAATAATCGCTTTTTTCTGGTACGTGAAACGATGAAGGGGATGATGGGTAACCTCAATGAAAAGACCTTTGAAAGGGTTCACAAGTCATTCATCGTCAACATCAATCACGTGAAATTAGTGGATAAAGGCAAAGATGGTTATACGCTGGTCATGACCAATGATGCCGAAGTAAAAGTGAGCAGAAGCTACCGCAAATCCTTCTTGGATAAGTTCCAGTCCTGACTGCCAAAGTGCCGTTTGCTGCAGCTTCCTGCACAATGATGTCATTTCACTGCATAAAATTGAGCGTGTAGCAGGCAAATTGTACTTTCACATCATCAACAAACAAGGTCAATTATGTTACGTAATCAAATCAAATATGCCATCCGGATACTCTTAAAGGATGGTATCTATTCTCTACTCAATGTGTTGGGGCTTACACTGGGTATTTCGGTGGGTATTATCTTATTCCTGTACCTGCAAAGTGAGTTCAGTTACGACACGCACCACGAGAAGGCCAATCAGATTTACCGATTGTCGGTGCACCTGCAGGCACAGGGCGCTGACTTCAATACAGCGCGTACAGCACGCGAGCTGGCACCTGCACTCAAAGCAGAGCTGCCGGAAATCATCGACTATGTGCGTTTCAATGATTATGCGAGAACGCTGGTCAGCACAGAGCAGGAAGGTAAGGTGCCGGTGCAGTTCTATGAAGAAGGGATTTTTGAAGCTGACAGTTCTTTTTTGTCTGTTTTTACACATGAAGTGCTTGCTGGGAATAGCGAAGGCTGTCTCAGCGGCCCTGGTAAAGTAGTCCTGACGGCGTCCATCGCTCAGAAGTATTTTGGCGATCAATCACCCATAGGAAAAACGATTAAGATTGGTGCTAACGAACAGAGACAGGTCACCGCAGTCATATCCGATCTGCCGGATAACTCTCATTTGAAATATTCGATCCTGCTGTCGGAGATTCCCGAGCGATGGGGCCTGGGGCCCGATGCGACAGCGCAGAGACTCTCAGAGCGCTATTGGAATCCTGGTATCTACACCTATTTGCTATTGCCAGTTGACTACGACGTGGCACAGTTTCCGGCGAACTTTAAGGCATCTGTCTTTGACAAGTATTTCCGGCCGTTTGCCGATAGGATAGAGGGGACCGCTACCCCAAGGTTGCAGGCATTGACAGACATTCACTTTGGGGTCAATCTGGACAATGACGAGCCCATTGGTAATATCAATTATGTCTACGCTTTCTCAGCCATTGGGTTGTTTCTGATCTTGCTGGCTTGTATCAATTACATGAACCTGGCGACTGCCCGATCCATGTACAGGGCAGGTGAAATTGGCGTGAGAAAAGTGTTGGGCAAAACCCGTTTGGGCCTGTTTGGATCGTTGTTGACAGAGGCAATGGTCTTGTCTGTGGTAGCGATGATGTTTTCGCTCATCGTTTGCTACATCGTCCTCAACCTCACACCCTTCAATACCTGGGTAGATAAAATGCTTACGCTGAACCTGCTGAGTAATCCACCGTTACTGGGTGGGATCATAGGGATCACCCTCATTGTGGGTCTGATGTCCGGTGTGTATCCTGCGCTTTACATCCCGTCGGTGCCCGTAGTGAGTGCGCTCAAAGGAACAATCATCACACAGAAGAAAGGCGCGATCATTAGAAAAGTACTCATCACCCTGCAGTTCGTGATCAGTATTTTCGTCATCATCACTACCATTTTAATGGGTAGTCAGATTGAATACATGAAGCAGTCGGACCTGGGATTTGACATTGAAAATGTGGTATTGGTGCCCATCCACGGAGACCTCGGAAACGAAAAGATTGATGCGATGAAAGCCGAGTTGGAAGCACAACCTTCCGTGGTGGCGACCACTACTGCTTATGGCGTACCGGGCGTAGACCTGGGTGGACAGGTTTTCATGACAGAAGCTGATGGTGGCGAAATGTTGCAAAAAAGTATGTTTACCATCTATTGTGGCAAGAATTATCTCAGTACTTCGGGTTACGAACTGGTGGATGGCAGAGACTTTTTACCAGGCGATGGAGACATTGATCAAGGCATACTGGTCAATGAAGCCGGTGCCAGGGAGCTTGGCTGGGGCAGCAACGCCATCGGAAAAAAGGTGACCTACTTTCACCGGAATAATGACATGAAGATTATAGGAGTCGTCAAGGACTTTAACTTTAAGTCGTTGCATGAAAAAGTAGAGCCTATGTTCATTTTACAGTCCAGGGAAAGAGGCGGTTACCTTCAGGTAAAGATCAGGGGCAATGACATTGCAGGTTCTCTGGCACACATCGAGCAGGTGACCACCAGATTTGACGATGAAAATCCATTTGATTATTTCTTCCTTGACCGGGAATTCAATGAACAATATCAGGCCGATCAGATACAGCAGGAACTAATCTCTGCCTTGTCCTACATTTGTATTTTCATTTCTCTGATGGGACTCGTAGGGCTGTCGGCCTTCACCGTAAGCCAAAAGGTCAAAGAGATCAGTATTCGGAAGACATTGGGGGGCTCACTAGGTCATATTCTGTTTGTATTTTCCCGTGGATATGTGGTCCTCATGCTCATTGCGACCATTATCGCCATACCGGTTGCAGACTTTGTGATGGTAGAATGGTTGTCCTCGTTTGCCTATCAGATGCCACAGAACTGGTGGAACTACCTGCTACCTAGTTTCATGGTCATGTTTTTTGGTTTGTGTACCGTCATGTTGCAGACCTATAAGGCCGCCCGAAGCAATCCGGTAGAAGGTTTGCGCAGCGAATAAAGGGAAGAATGGGAAAGGACTTTTCAACCTGGATCAATCCAACGCGGATTAATCCCTTGAAAGGTCCTATCTTTCGCTAATACAGTTGTTCGATCAGGTGTTGACTTCTGAGTTTCGTTATTGGCTTGTGAGAAATGAAGAGTTGATCAAATCAAGCTATTCTAGAAGTCTGATAATCACAGTATTAATCAGCATGTTTGCCCTGTGTCATGTGGCAAAAACAGGATTTCGTCGAAAAATGGGTTTTTATAGATAGAATTATGTGATGGAGTTGAGAGAAATAATTAGTTTTCAACTTACAAACTAAATTATCTAGAGAGAACATTTCTGAATGCCTAGCTACGAGGAGAAAGAGCTAACTATCAAAAGGAGAATCGACGAGATCAGCCGCCTTATATTTGAGGTTGCTAACGGAAACTTTGATTATAAGCTAAAGCAGTCCGATGCAGAAGACGAGATAGATGGGTTGATCGAAGGAATCAACATGTTGGGAGAGGAGTTGAAAGCATCCACTGTGTCCAAAGACTTCATAGAAAGTATCTATAGGGGCGTGGTTGACACCTTGATCATTTTACGGCCGGACCTGAGCATTGAGCGGGGCAATGACTCGGCGTTGAAGATCCTGGAATATCAGCCAGAAGAGTTGACGGATCAGCCATTCCAGCGCATCATTAGCCCTGCAGATGATCGTATATTGGTGAAGGTAAAAGAAACACTGGTAAAGGATGATCAGTGTCATAACATAGAACTCAACCTGCAAAACAGCAGGGGGCATTACATTCCACACTCTGCTTCTTTTTCTGTTTTGTATGACAATCAGCGAAATAACCTGGGTGTCATTGTCATTGCCAAAGACATTACGCAGCAAAAACGCTTCGAGAATGAATTGATGATGGCCAAGGAAAAGGCCGAAGCTAACAATGAGGCCAAGTCCAACTTCCTGGCAAACATGAGTCATGAGATCAGGACACCTCTGAACGGGATCCTGGGCTTCATGGATCTGATGTGGGAAACAAACCCCACAGAAACCCAGCTCAATTACCTCAAGTTGATCAAGGTTTCTGGTGAGTCGCTGTCAAGGTTGCTAAATGATATGCTGGACCTCAATAAGATTGAGCAGCAGAAGCTACAACTGGAATCCATCGAGTTCAATTTCAGTGAAAAAGTCTTGACCGATCTGAAGCCCTATAAGTACCTGGCAGAAGAGAAAGGGATTGAATTCAACATTCAGGTAGACCCGGCGCTACCCCGGTATGTCATCGGCGATCCGGTGCGCATTAACCAGATCATCAGAAATCTGGTCACCAATGCGATCAAGTTTACCAACTTTGGCCAGATAGCGGTAAATTTCAAATTGCTGGGAGAGCTGGAGAATGGCCTGGCCAATATAGGCGTGGAAGTCATGGACAGCGGTATGGGTATACCGGAACAAAAACAAGATTCCATTTTTGATAGCTTCACTCAGGCTGATAATTCCATTACCCGTGAGTTTGGCGGTTCAGGACTTGGGTTGACCATTGCCAAATACATTGTGGAGTCAATGCAAGGCCAGATAGCAGTAGAAAGTCCGCCGGTTTCCCTGGAAAGGAATTTTGGATCGCTCTTCAAATTCAATATTTATCTGAAAATACCCAAAGAAGCACGCAAAACACCACTCAATGAGGTAAACCCCAGTACTGTCAGGTTTGAAAAGTCTTATCACATTTTGGTAGTTGATGACAATGAAATCAACCTCATGTTGGCTAAAAAAGTCCTTGAAACGCTGGGAGCAACCTACGAAACTGCCACCAACGGAAAAGAAGCCGTAGACATCGCCGGTACCACCTCTTTTGATCTGGTATTGATGGACGTACAAATGCCGGTCATGGATGGGTGGTTGGCTACGCAGCAATTGCGCGACAATAACTTCAACCGGCCCATCATCGCCCTCAGTGCCAACGTCTACAAGGAGCACATTGATAAATGTCTTGCTGTTGGCATGAATGGTCATATGAGGAAACCTTTTAGCAAGGTGGACCTGTATACGATGATCTCTCAGTACGTGGAGTCCTAGTCAATACATTATTTTCCCTTCTGTATGATGCCCATCATCTCCATGGAGTAGTTATCCTTGGCCTGGATATAGGCGTGCGTAGGGACGATGCTTGAGCCGAGTTTCTTCTTTTCGAAAGCTGCCGAAAAACCAAAATTGATTTTAGTACACTTCAGCGCCCTTGCCCGCTCTATGGTGTGGTACAGCATTTGCCGGTAAATGCTGAAAGCCTCATTGTCATTGTAATCTATCCCAATTAATACCGGAACGTAGGAATGTTCTGCGCTTCTGTAGCAGTAGAGAGCGGCACTGGGTAAACTTCGGAGATCGCCATTTTCATCTTTCAAATACAGCAAGATGACTTCTCCTCTGGGGTGGTCAGACAATTGCCTGAAGAATTCCGAATCATATAAGAAAACGTTGATGTCAAAGTTTTTCTTCCAGACATTCCGGACCAGTTGGTAGCAGTGATCGGCCAGGTGCTCCGGTAGTTGGTCTGTCACCTCTACCACACACTGATCAATATAAGGCGCTACATCTTTGCGGAAGTTTCTTCGGGATTTGCTGGACAACAGAGAAATCAGTCCTTCTTCTTCAGTCCAGTTGAGCCTTTCCATAAAGCATGAATCAGGCATGTCAATTTTGATAAAGCCTTTTTCAAAGAAAACCCTTTTCAGATCGCTGTCGCCCATGTAGAAGTCGCGCAACGTGATCATGGAAGGATTGAGTTCTTCATCTATTTTTTCGATACCCACAAAAATCTCTGTCAAGGCTTTTTGCCACTCGGGATGGGACTTGTCCAGGTAGAACATTTTACCTTCTGTAATTAACGAACCTATTGACAGTACTTTGGATGTCATGTAATAAGGGTCCTGTGCGCGACCTTTTTCCACTTCCATAGATATATGTGCAGCCGCCAGCGTATCGTCTTTCCACAGGGCATTGGTAAAATAAGTGGCAATGATTACTTTTTGGTTTTGATCTTTCACCATCACATATCGGAAATCCCAGTTTTCTTCCAGCAGGTCTCTGCCGGTAAAGTAAGACTGCATGAAAACAAGTCCATCGTAGTCACTGAGCCCTTCACTGCCAAAATAGCGGTTCCACTCTTCCTTTTTTATCTGATGGATGTCATTGTATATTTCCAGCTGTAAATCAGACTTGAGGGTAACCTGTTTTTGGTTATAGATGAGGGGCAGGTTGAAAAACTTCCGTACTTTGTTGGCCGCATAGCCTTCTTCTTCCAGAACGATCGGGTGATGGTGGCTGAGGCAATCTACCAATCCCTTGATGTCACTTCGTTTGTTGTGCCTGCACAACGTAAACCTGATGCCGGTATTTTTCACTGGAACGGCAGGGAAGGTGCCAATGTTGGTGTAAAAGCCCTCATCAAATAGTCTCTTGGTGAGCTTGAAGCCAATGGACGGGGCTCCGGCGCCGATGAAGAACACAGGACATTCGTTCCACTCAATGATCGGCAATGATGTATCTCTCAGCAGTCTGTTGCAATACCTGATCTTGCTGGCCAGCTCTCGTTGCATGCCGTAGATCTCCCTGGAGAGATGGATGGCAGCGGAAGCAGAAGCAGCGGCGACAGAGGCAGGCTCCAACTGCGCAGAGAAGGTGAGGGGACCCCCAAAGTTTCTTACCTGATTGTACAAATGTTTATTGGCCGTTACCATAAAGGACCCACTCGCTCCAAAGGTCTTGCTGAGGGTGCAAACAAGGATGACATTCTCCGGTAGAGTAGGGAAGTGACTCTTTACAAAGCCGGTGCCATGCTCCCCAATCCAGCTCATGCCATGAACATCATCAAAATAAAGGTGCAACTGCGGATATTTGTCGGACAAGGTCATCAGTTCTTCTATAGGAGCCTCGTCGCCAAACATGGAGTAAATCCCATCGGCAAAATACCATATTTTACCTTGCTTACTGGCATAGTTTTTCAGGCAATCTTCCAGCATGCCCAGGTCGTTATGCCTGATCATTTCTATGCGTACTCCTCTGCTTCGGCAGAGTTGAGCCGCATTCTGTACGCTCCAATGGACCTGATGATCCAGCACGATCGTATCTTCGTCGCGGACCACTGTTGGAATTACGCCAAGATGGCCCAGTGTGCTGTTTTTCATGACAATTGCAGGATAACCATACATTTCTTCCAGTTGATTTTCCAGCTTTGCATACAGGGTGTGTGATAGGTATGTTTTAGATAGAGGAAATTGCGTTCCATAGTCCCAAATGGCATTAGCAGCTGCTTCTTTAAGCCTCTCATCCTGATCCAGGCCCAGATAACTCGTGGTTCCAAAGTGGCATAGTTTTCGTCCATTGATATGGATGTGCCTACCGGTAAATCGCTCATCTTCAGTATATAGCTGGGCTAAGCCTCGGGTTTTTGCATCCTCTGAAATTTCATTAACAGTGTCAATGAACTTATTGTGTTTGGTTTTTGCCATAGTAAAGTATACTCACGAATAAATGCCTAATTCTTGCGTACTTACTTAGTTTATAATTTGAAATTCATGATTATATTTGTAAAAATCTTTAGTTGCCTATTTTTTTTGTGCAGTTTTAGATTAAATTGGGTTTTAGGACCATAAAATAGACGTTTTAGCGGATGAGTGCCGAAGTAATAGAGAATGATTATGCGACGTTCCATATCGAAAATGATGTTCTTCATTTTGTGTACAAGCCCAATATTGATCTTACAATAGAGGCCGCTAAAAAGATAGTTTCTGACCGGTTAAGATTACAGGGAGAGCTCAATCTGCCTGCCATTGTTTTCATGAACAAAGTCAAATCTTCTGAAAAGTCTGCGAGGGATTATCTCGCAAATGAAGGCTCAGAAAAAGTGCATGCAGTAGCCGTGGTTGTGAAGTCTCCGGCGTTGAAAATAGCCACCGATTTTTATCTCATGGTCAACAGACCTATCGTGCCTACCAAGGTATTCAGAAACAAGGAAGATGCACTGGCTTTTCTGGATGCTTTTAAAGCCGCAACTATATAGTGCATGCTGCCTTCCGGTAGTTAAACGATGTCCTGATTCCACCTTTTTAATTACCACATTTCACCGTTACTAAATCATCCTCAGGATCAGTGATCAAAGCTGTTTTCCATACATGATTTTTGGTATATTTTAAGAATTTTATAAGTACGGGGACAGACAACAAAAAGGCATACCGTTAGTCACAAAAAGGTATCTGGATGGCAATGATTTGGCTATCTTTAAAATAGTATAATTTTAAACTAAACGTTAAACTAATGAAAAAGACACAATTGAAAATTGCTGACCTGAAAGTACAAAGTTTCGTTACTTCAGTAGAGGAACAAAAGTCTGAAACCGTGAAAGGTGGAAGTGGCGGTCCTGTGGTAACCAATGGTGGTGGCCAGGCGCAGATCTGTACAAATACGATTATTCCAGATCAGAGTATTTGTAATCCGGCTTGTATCACAAACTTTGCCCCTCTTTGTTTCTAAAAATCACTTAGAGCTACAAGATTATCGAAATCCCAGGTCTAACAGCCTGGGATTATTTGTGTCCTGGAAGACAAACTGATGGAGTTTCCTTATCAATTGGAGTTGACTCATTCAAATTGAGTCGCCCGGAATTTTTTAAACCGTTATAAGCCAATATCTTTAAGATAATTAAGAAAACTAAACGTTATTTACATGAAGAAGAAACAACTAAAGATCGCTGACTTAAAAATTCAAAGTTTCGTGACTTCTGTAGAAGAAGAAAAATCTGAGACCGTTAAAGGAGGAAGCTTTGTATGCCAGGAAACCAGAGGTCCCGGACCTGTGATTTGCCCTAATACAATTTTCCCGGATCGAAGCTTTTGTGACCCTTCATGTCTCACGATCGGTGCTCCTGAAATATGTTTTTAAGAAACCTTGTTGGAACTTAGTTTATACGGTGATCCCAGGCTTGTCAGTCTGGGATTTTTTGTTATTCACTGCTTCCCACTTCATAAAAGTCTGTAGACCGAAATGGCCTGCCATCGGTGGTGTATCCTTCAAGGATTACCTGTATTTTTCCTTTCACATCGCTGTTGGAAAACTTCAATACCCTGTTCTCATCAGAGATAGAAGGGTTCCAGTAAACAGTAGTACGGTAGTCCGGGCTGTTGTCCAGCAAAACTGTGTGATCTGGTGCATAAAACTCTTTGTAATCCTGATAGCCCTTCAACCGCTTTTGCGCGAAGTTCGGTGCCTTACCACTTCCCAGTGTTTTACCCCGCTTGGTATAAATCAATACAACGCCGTTGCCACTATTAGGACCTAAAATAGCAGCGTCTACACCTCTTTGAATCTCAATGGACTCTATTTCCAAAGGATTGTACAAAGACAAAGTTTCTGCTGTTGCCGGCACATTGTCAATCATAATGAACATTTGATCATTGCCTTTGGTACTGATGTTATTCCCGAAAGCGATGCTGTAGATCAGTCCGGGAACAATTTCTTCATTACTGGTGGCACTGGCACCGGTATTGTTGGCCACGACTGCCCGTACGTTGGGGAAGTTGAGGTTAATGATGGTAAACACATTGTTTTTCTGGCCCGGCTCCAGGTCATCCAGGTGCAATACCTTGCCGTTGGGGCTGCTGTAGATACGAGGGACCATCGGTTCGTCATTGATAGACCTGGCTTTGATTACCGCATCCTTCAGATAGTACGTTCTCCCCTCAAACTTTGAAATAGTCAGGAGTTCTTTTCTGTTAAGCTTGTTTTTTTGTTCCGCAGCGACAACAGTGCCTGCAGCTGCCGCAGTTGGCACAAAAGCCAGCTGATTGTTCCACTGTGATTCCTCAAATTCGAAGTTGAGGTCATTCTTTCCTTTTCCGTTTTTCAGAATCTTGAAGACCAGGTCCGTAGAATCGGTGAACACCACGTCCTCGAAAGTGAAATAGCCTTCAGTATCTGTAACTGTTTCATACAAGGCAGAAGTAGAATCATTGACGACGAGAAAAACTACCTCGCCGGGTACCGCTTCCTTTTTACGTCCATTGGTCAACCGGCCGTTGATGTCAAAGCCATTGGGTAAACTCAGTGTATCAGATTGCATTTTGGCATCCCGGATATCACTCCAGCTGTATTTACGCCATCCATTAACCATCATGAGCAAGTCCAGTTGTTTTTTGGTGACTTCACTGTCCTGAAACTCCGTATCCAGGCCTACCACATTACCCAGGATATAAGGTCTCAGATAGGTGCTCACAAAGATATTGTCTTCTTCAGACGAGTACGTCAGGTTGGAATTGATCACAGAAAGGGAAGCACTCCTGATGGAATCTGACCCTGAAATGGTCACCACCGACTGGCTTCTTTTGGTGGCAGCAACGTTGGCGATCTCCAGACGTATATCACTCTTATATTCCGGGATCTTAAAATACAATCGTTCTGCCAGTGGCTCATACTGGTAGTTGAAAAGCGTGATTTGGTTGATCCCGTCCTTCAGTGCAGACCGTTCTATTTTAAAGGTTTCCTTGTCCTTCATTTGAACACTTTGGAAATCGATGACCTGCTCATTGGCAGTGACCAGCAGGTAGACCGGCTTTTCTTCCTTGTTACTGCTGCGTACCTCCACATTGAGCGACTGTTTCTTTTCCAGGAGCACCATAGACATGTCCAGCGACTCAGTCACCTCCAGAGAGACTTCCAGTGTTGGGTCCATGGCAGATTTCAGGACATAGGATTTACCACGTTGCGGCTTGAAATCAAATGTGCCTTTTCCTTGCCAACCTGGACTGATGGTCTGCAGCTTTTTCCCCTGGCCATTGTATAGTTCAAGTGTAGTGTTGACAAACTGATTTCCCTGGTTTTTGACCTCGAAAGCCACCCTGTTATCGACCCCTTCTACCAGGTGCCCGCCTTCGGGATATACATTGACAATGAGTTTTGGTTCCACATTGCCTTTGATGGCAACCTCTTCACTTTCATCAATGCCAATCTTTAATTGCTTATTGAAGTGATAGTGATCTCCCAGGCTATCCGTCCAGTTGGTGTAAGCTTTGAGCATGTATTCGCCCGTGGGCAACTCTTTGGGAATGGCAATAGAACCAACAGCCAGGCCATCTTTCACCGGTACAATGAGCTTGGCGATGGAGCTATCCTGCGCTTGTAGCTGCATGTAGAGTTTGTTGGACAGGTTGCTGGGCTGATTGTTGATGCTTGCATAAGCTTTGAACCAGATGATTTCTTCATCCACATATAAATCTCTGTCTGTATGAACATGGAGTTTTTCTGTAGGATGTAAGGCCGTATAATTGGTAAAAGGCCTGATCACCGATTTGTTGAATTTCAACAGGTTATTGCTATTAGGTTGGTTAACGTACTCTACGGGTAGGAGATAGGCAAAATTTTCCTTTGACATGTTTCCGTAAGCGATGATAGAAGAAGGGTCATCCATTACGCCAAGTTGATTCACTTCTGTCGGCGTCACCAGGTCTACAGTAGATGTCTGGTTTCTTTCGCCCGGCTCATTGCCAAAATACTGAATCTGCAAATACCTGGCAAAGTTGAGAAAACGTCTTCCATCTTTATTCATGAAAATAGTGGAGTCTCCCACCTTGCGGTCCTTCACCTTCAGCGGGTCGCTGGTGTTTTCTACCAAATCTCCCTCTATGTCATAAATAAAAGTGGCTTCAAAGCCATTTTCTTCCATCTTATCTTCCACCACAGACTTTAGAAAATGCCGGAAAGACCCATTGTAAAAGGATTGTCTGTTGGCTTGCCATTCATTGTATTCATTGAGACTGGAAGGCTCCAATTCCTCAAAAGAGGTCATCCCTTTGTAGGAAATCAGGTTCTCTCTGGAGTAGAAATCCAGTAAATAATAGGTGACTAAGTATCCAGTTGCTTCATTGCGTACTTTCAAAACCTGATTGGACTTTGCGGTGAAGACGCCGTTGTAGTCATCAAATTCCAATACCCATGGGTTGAGGATTTTACAAGTCCTGGAAAAGCGGTCCGTACCCAGGAACAGCGATTGAAACCTACGCAGCTGCCTTTCCCACTTTTTGTCACTGCTACTGCTGATCTTATATTCAGTAAGTTGTAGTTCGTCTTCTGCCAGTAGTACAGTGAGAAACAAACTATCTGCGGAAATGATCGATTGCCTTACTGTTTTATAACCGACATGGCTGAAAAACAGACTGACTTTTCCTGAAGTCGGGATGGAAAGGCTAAAAGTGCCGTCTTTGCCAGAAGTAGTTCCAATCTGGCTGTTGTTCATGTAGATGTTGGCGCCTGGAATGGGTTGAGAGGTCGCCTTGTCCTTGATGATCCCACTGATCGTGTTTTGAGCCATTGCCTGTGTGAACAGCAACAGGATGGCCGCAAGAGTGAGGTGAATCTTCATTGTAGTGCTTAATAGGTTAGTAGTGTTCATAACAAACTACGCAATGCATACCCTTAAACACAAATAAAAAGTGTAGTTTTAACATTTGAGAAGATTGTAAATCTAAGTTTTTACCCGGTCTATGCGATGGAATTTCACTACGAGCATTTAAATATACGGATAAACGGCGTCAAAAACACTCATCAAGGTTTTTCGCAAGGTGTTTCATGGTCATTTGTAAACTACTGTACAACCAGCCACATGACATTCAGCGAAAAAACTCATGTTCATGGAAGTTATTGATCCGCCCGTTCTACGTTATAATACTGTACAGATCTGATGGGAAGTCCGGTAGTTGTAAAACCTTCCAGAACAACGCGCATCCTGCCTGTAAGATCTCCGTTGTAGTAACGCAATGACCGACTATCGTTGTCAACATTGGGTTGCCAGTAAACGGTAGAACGGTAGTCAGGTGCAGTATCAGCGGATGAATCATGGTTGGGCAGGTAGAAACTTTTATAAGCCTGATATCCTTTGAGTCTGGCCTGAACGAAATCTGGTGACTTTTTCAGACTTTCTGCAGTATTTCTTCTCGTGTAGATTACAACAGCACCATTGATCGCCGCAGCGCCCAGCATAACGGCTTCCGAGTTGTTAAGTAATTGCATGGAAGCAATGTCCTGAGGATTGATTTGTTTGGCCAGGTACTCTGCGTCGACGGGGATGTTGTCTACCAGCACCATCACTTCCTTAGACGGAGCAGCATTGACATGGCGATTGACTAGTATGGTCCACCTGGAACCACCGGCCGGGGTACGGATGAGCAATGTTCTCACACCACTGAACCGTGTCTCTATCAGATTGAACAGGTTATTTTTCTCACCAACTGCTACATTGTCCATGGAGAGGTATTGCCCGTCTTGCGCCGTAAACAGGCGGGGAACATTATAAGTCTTCTTTGCTGTACTACTCGCTGAAGCCAGAGGATCTTGAAGCACATAATCGCTACCGGATGAGTTCGACAGGGCAAGCAGTTGGGATTGTTTTGGAGGAATGGCTTTTCGAGCCGCGCTGGATTTGGCGGCGATCTGATAATTTTTGAACCCAACGTGCTCATTCCACTGCAAGGAATCGAATTGGATTTGCAGGTCGGTCCTGCTTTTACTTTTACCGATGACACGGAAGATCAGGTCAGTTGAGTCTGTGTATTGGATATTTTTGAAAGTAAATCGTCCGGCTTCATCGGTATATGACTGATGAAGGGCCGCATCTGAATCGTTAGCAATCAAATAGAGTAATTCCTGGCCAATGGGTTTACGCTTGTTCCCCTGCGTCAGGATGCCTTCGACATCGAGTCCTCTGGGAAGTGAGATGGTGTCAGGTTGAAAGAGCTTTTGTTGCCTGATTTTGTTCCAGTTGTACTTTCGCCAGCCGTTGACGAGCATCAACAAATCCAATCGTCGCGATAGCCTTTCATCGTCAGCGATGGGAGGTGCAAGTCCTACGATATTCCCGGTAACATGAGGCCTGAGGTAGGTGCTGATCCAAATGTTTTCCTGGTTATTTTCTTCAAACAGGTCTGCATGACTGACAGAAACTGAAGCACTCCTGATGTTGTCTTCACCTCTGATGACCAGTTCTGAAGGACCGCGGTTGGTGGCACTGTAGGAGCCCATCAGTAGCTTTATATCCGTTTTAGCGGTCGGATATTTGAAATACAGACGTTCTGCAATGGGTTGGTACCGGTCATCGAAAAGCGTGAGCTGATTGACACCGTCAATCAAAGAGGACTTGTTAATGGAAATTACTTTCTTGTCTTTCACTTTGACGTGACGTATACCAGCAATCCGGTCTCCACCACTGATCAGTAAATGCACAGATTCCTGACGCAATTTATTGCTATTCACATGTACATTGATGAACTCGCCTTCTTCCTTGATCAGCATATTGGTGCTGATATCACTGGAGGGAGTCAGCGAGGTCGAAACGGCTATATTTGAGGTCATGCGTAGCGTGTAGGACTGTTTTCCTTTTGGGATGTAAGTAAACGAGCCTTTGCCTTGCCAGGTAGGGTAGATGGTTTGGATGATCCTGGAGTTGTCGTCAACAAGTTCCAGTGGCGCATTGATGTACTGCCCTTGTTCATCAGTCAATTCAAAAGCAACTTTATTTTCAACATCGGATACGATATGCCCGCCTGATGGAAAAACACGCAGTGACAAAGGACTTTTCTTGCCTTCAACTGATGTTGGCGATAAGCCAATTTGAATATTCTTGTAAAAGTGATGGGCATCTTCCAGGGTATCTGTCCAGTTGGTATAAGCCTTGATGAGGTAGCTGCCCTCTTTGAGGTACTCGGGTAATGTGATAGAACCATGGCCTACACCATTGCTAAGCGGAACGAGTACCTGTGCCATACTTTCGCCTTTCCTGAAGAGCTGTACATAGAGTTTATTAGACAAATAACTGGGCGTATTGTTGATATTGGCGTAGGCCTTAAACCAGACTTTCTCACCGCTGAAGTAGGTATTTTTATCGGTGTGAAGGTGTAGCTGTTCTGTTGGGTGACTGGCTGCATAGCTTTCCAGCGGTTCCACTATTTCTGCATTGAACTGGAAGAGGGCTTCTTCATTGGCGTAGTAGTCATATTCACGGGGTAGGTGGTAGGCGAAGCTCTCTTTGGCAAGGTGTCCATAAGAAACTACGGCAGCGGGTATCTCCAGCATGCCACGTTCATCGACCGCTGAGGGAAACTGTAAAACGATATCCGTTATTTGTACCCGCTCACCTTTCAGGTCATTATAGTAATAGATCCTTACCGCCCTTTTAAAGTCCAGGTAATGCTTTCCTTTTTTAGTTTTGAACAGGGCGGCAAGAGAGATTTTGGATGTGGGAATGGCCACCGCTGTATCAGCGCTGGAGTAGGTGTTATTGTCCATGTTGGTGTGGAGAAAACGGGCTTTAAAACCATTACTTTGTAGTTTTCTGTCCAGGACCGACTTGAAAAAATGTCTCAGGGAACCTCCGTAGGCTATTCTGCGGTTGTAGCGCCATATTGCACTTTGCTCAGGGTCATCAGATGTCAATTCCTCAAAGGAGATCAGGCCATCGTAAGCTTTATGACCATCCTGGAGAGAAAAGTTATTGAGCTTGAAGGCGATGAGATAACCCAGGGCTTCATTCTTGATCTTTAAAACCTGATCTGTAGAGGCAATAAAGGTTCTGTCTTCCTGTTTGAATTCCAGTACCCAGGGGTTGAGGATGGTGCAAGACCGGGCAAACTGATCATTGCCAATGAATAACCGATGGAAGCGTTTCAGCTGCCGTTGCCACTTCTTGTCCGGCTTGGTGGTGACCTCATACTCGGATAGATTGACCTGATCTTCCTCCAGTTTGACAGTTAAAAACAGGTCTTTACCTCTGAACAGGTTTTGCTGTACCGTTTTATAACCTACAAAGCTGATGAACAAAATGGTCATCTGATTCTCCGGGACTTCCAATGTGAAAGTACCATCCAGTTGCGATACTGTGCCAATCTGACTCCTGTTGATGTAAATATTGGCGCCTGCCAGCGGCTCATTGTTGGAAGCGTCTACTACGATCCCTGTAATGGTATGCTGAGCAACAGCAGAAGTGGCCAGCAGTGATAAGAGTATGATGGCCAGAGGAATTTTTGTCATAGTGTTTTGTTGTATCAATAGGTCTTCAAAATGAAACAGACATATTACTAACAGGTTTCAGGTCATTAGGTTGGCAGGAAAACATCAGACTTTCATCAAACACTGGTCACTATAGCCAATAATGCTTATTGTCCTTGCTCTTCTACCGTATAATACTGGACAGACCGAAAAGGTATGCCTTCTACCGTGTAGCCTTCCAGAATGGCTTTCATTCTGCCTGTGAGGTCACTGTTGTAATATCTTAACCATCTTTTATCGTTGACCACATTGGGATTCCAGTACAGAGTGGTACGATAGTCGGGTTCGGGGTCCGTTTGTAGCAGGTAGTCAGGGGAGTAGAACGCTTTGTATGCCTGATAACCCTTCAGTCTGACCTGAGCAAAGTTTTGTAATTTCTCAAGTATTTCTGTTTTGTTCCTTTTGGTGTAAATCACCACTGCGCCATTGGCTGCTGCCGGCCCAAAAATAGCAGCCTCCATTTGCGTGAGCACCTGAATAGATTCTATCTCCTGAGGATTGAGCTTTCGCGCGATGTACTCCGCCGAAACGGGGAAGTTATCTACTAAGATGAGCACTTCCGCGTTGGGCTGTGTTTGAATACTCCGGTTGGCCAGTATTTTCCAGCGTGGTGTTACCCCTGACTCGAAGTAGTGTATCGTCTTAATATTTGGAAAGCGCGTGTCAATCATATTGAAAACATTGTTTCTCTCTCCTGCTGAGACATCTTCCATGGACAAAAACCGTCCTTCTTTCTCTGAGACCAGGCGCGGTATGGCAAAAAGCTCAGGCTCAGGCTCCGGGGCTGAGATGACGGCATCCTTCAAGACATAGGTACGCCCGCCAAAACGAGTCAGCTCAATGAATTCCTTTCTTTTGGTGACGACCGTTGCTGGTTGTTGTGGAGACTCGCCAGCCGGCAGGTAGTCGACATAAGATGCGTTATCGTACCAGGCGATGGAATCAAATTCAAATTGTAAATCAGTGACGCTCTTTTTTTCACTCATCAGCCTGAATATCAGGTCGGTAGAGTCGCTGTAAATGACGTTATTGAAGGTAAATCGTCCATCCGTATCTGTGAAAGTTTGATACAATGAGGACGCCGAGTCACCTGTAATCAAATAGAGTGGCTCATTGGACATCGGGATTTTCCTCGCGCCTTTGGTCACCAGGCCACTGATGTCCAGACCTGGCTGTTGAATGATGGTGTCTCTTTCTATTTCTTTAGTTTGCTTAATCTTGTCCCAGTCATACTTACGCCAGCCATTGACCAGCATGAGCAGGTCCATTTGTTGGCGAAATGTCTCATTTTTGATGAAATTGGGTTCAAAACCCACGATATTGCCGGCAATATAGGGCCGCAGGTAAGTACTCACCCAGATGCTTTCATTGAGGTCACTTTCAAAAAGATCTGCGTTGCTCACGGACAGCGAAGCACTCCTGATTTTGTCTTTTCCCCTCACCACTATTTCAGCTGCACTACGTTTACTGCCAGTGAGCGCGCCAACTTTGATATTGAGATCGCTTTTCTGCTCCGGGTATTTAAAGTACAGTCGCTCTGCCAGTGGTTTGAAGTCCTTGTCAAACAATGTGAATTGATTCACACCATCATAGAGTGTACTGTGATTTACTTTAATGACGTCTTTTTCCTTAAATGCCACATTACGAATACTGACAATCCGGTCGCCTGAGGTAATCATGAGATAGGCCAGCGTTTGTCGTGGTTTGGTACTTTGCAATAATACTTCTACGGTAGGGCCGTCGCCATTGACCTGCATATTGGCACTGAGGCCGATGGAAGGGGACAGATCTGCTGTGATACCACGCTTTGATTTCATGCGTAGGGTGTAGGACCGGTTTTCTTCCGGAGTAAAAACAAAAGTGCCTTTCCCTTCCCAGGTGGGGTAGATGGTTTGCAACACCTCAAATTCCTCATCTATGAGTTCCAATGTGCTGTTGATAAACTGCTGTTGATTGTTCTTCAGTTCAAAGGCAACTTTGTTTTGCAGCCCTTCTACCAGGTGGCCTCCTTCTGGAAAAACTTTCAGGGACAAAGGATTTTTGCGACCCACCCTGTTGGTTTCGGCAAGACCGATTTTGATTTTCTTATAAAAATGGAGGTTATCTTCAAGTGTGTCTGTCCAGTCAGTATAGGCCTTGATCAGGTAGGTGCCGTCGTCAATGCCCTCAGGGATGGAGAGGGCACCATAGGCTGTTCCATTGGTCATAGGTACAAGTAGTTGCACCAGCGGTTGCCCTGCCTGTAGCAGTTGCACATACAACTTGCTGGAAAGCTTGCTGACGCTTTCGTTGATATTGGCATAAGCCTTGAACCAGACCTTTTCACCGTCCACATACTGGCTTTTGTCTGTATGAAGATGCAACTGTTCCGTGGGATTTGCGCAGATAAAGTTTTCATAAGGCTCCACAATCTCTTTGTTGAATTTAAAAACACCTTCCTCGTTGGGGACATAGTCATACTCAAGTGGAAGCAGGTACGCAAAATTTTCCTTGGCCATTTGTCCATAAGTGATGACCGAAGCCGGACTCTCCAGCATGCCTTTTTCGTCAACAACTACCTCGTTTTTTAACTCTATGTCAGAAAGCTGGACCCGCTCACCCTGGATGTCACCATAATAGAAAATCCGTAGTCGCCTGGAGAAACTTAGGATCCTACCGGCAGATGACTTCCTGAACAGTTTTTTAGTCTTCACAGGCTCATTTGGGGTCATTTCAGCCATTTCTTCAGGGGTATAGATGTTTTTGATCTTGTAGAAAAATGGATTCAGAAAAGTACTACTGAAACCATTCTTGCCCAGTTCATCATCCACGGCTGATTTGAGGTAATGCCTGAGCGAACCACCGTAGGCAAGTCTGCGGTTGTAATGCCATTCCTTTTCCTCTTTTTCATTCCCGGTAGTTAATTCCTGAAAAGAGATCAATCCTTCATAGACCAATATGCCATCCTGCAGGTAAAACTGATTGAGCTTGTAGGCTACCATGTAGCCCGTAGCCTTGTTCTCCACATTCAGGACCTGATTGGAGTGGGCCTTGAAGTTACGTCCCTGGTACTCAAACTCCAGAATCCACGGATTCAGAATTTTACATGACCTCGAAAAGCGATCGTTGCCAAGGAATAGCCGTTCAAACCGTTTCAGATTTTTTGCCCACTTTTTATCAGGATTAGTATTGACCTGATACTCTGTTAGTTTTACCTGATCCTCCTCCAAAAATACGTTGATCTCCTGGACCTTTGTATTGGGGATCGTCAGCTGAATCGTCTTGTAGCCAACGAAGCTGATGAATAACAATGTCTTTTCTTTCTCGGGGATTTTGAGCGTAAAGCGTCCGTTGATGTCAGAAACTGTTCCTATCTGACTTTGGTGGATGTAGATGTTAGCGCCTACAATGGGTTCGTTATCGGCCTTGTCTTTGATGGTTCCGCTGATCGTTAGCTGGGCTGTGGCCTGGCAGACAATCAGCAATATCAAAATGATGGTAACGTAACTTCTTTTCATAGTGAATATCTGTTTTTAAGTTTAGCAATAACCATACCTGTCAAATCACCTTTGAGTAAATAAGGTGGAAAAAAATGATAAATGGTATATTAGGAATTTGAGTAGAAAATTGATGCCCGGTACCTGTTAGATTAGATACCAGATTTTGGTTTGTTACCCGCTGCCAGGCTGGGCTGTCCATCTGTGAATCGAAAGTTGGTTGAACAGGATAGCAATAAAAGGATTGGCCGGGCCCCAGTGATTTAAGAAAAGGTGTTTCATGAGGTGAATCGTTGATTTTTTATTTA
>ERZ1740068.179-NODE-179-length-38663-cov-7.634247_pt1 | contig 38663 bp, 15 predicted proteins | sample MGYA00581735_ERZ1740068 | MGnify/ENA primary metagenome ERZ1740068 (study PRJEB43018, sample SAMN04849740) | marine metagenome | isolation source: floating plastic debris | place: Pacific Ocean | collected 2008-08-30 | study: EMG produced TPA metagenomics assembly...
TTTTAGCGAGTGAATTGTGATGCGAGATGATTAATGAAGTAATGGCGTAATATCGTAATTTTTGGTTTAGTCGAATGCCTACTGCACTTTGCCTACTGCCTACTTTTTTAATGAGTGATGTCGGAATACCGAAATACCTATACCTGGTGATACAATATTTGCGCTTCTGGCTTGTTATCTTCGCGACATGGAAAAGATACAGCACCGGAATAATGGCCTGCAATCCTCGTTTGATGAAAAACATGGGATGGATCTAATGTCCGACGCGTAAAAGTGTACAATCATGCTCCCAATCAAAAAAAACTACCTCCTCACGCTCATTGCCTGTCTATTCATGCTGCAGCTACCTGCCCAGAACTATCTCTACACCACAGAACTGTTCGGAATAGATGGTTCCATGCTCAGCGGTGCCATTACAGCCGGGTCTGACGATGTGAGTATGACTTATTATAATCCGGCAGCTATTCACAAGGTGCCTTCACAACTCAGTATATCGCTTATCCAACCCACCTTCAGACGATTTGGATTTACCAAGTTTCTGGAAGATGTCGAGGCAGATGCGGTGGCTACAAATATTGACCTGAAATCAGCGCTGGTGTCTTTTAAAGTGAACCTTGGAGGCGTTAACCTGGCATTTTTGAGGCTGACGCGGAGTCTGTTGACAGATCAATTCAATGTGAAGGTCACGTCACTGGAGGGAGGCCTTAGTACAACGCGATTTTTTAACTATGAATATTCGGGCGATGATGATTGGTATGGTATTGGCACTAATTTCCAACTAGGTCCCAACCTCTACCTGGGAGTGAGCCAATTCCTCAGCATTGCGGGTTTTACCTATAACAATGTGGTCCTGCTGGATGAGACAGAAAATGGTAATACCAACCGGTATTTCAACAACGTTTTTGAAGCGGATTACAGTAATTTGAGTTTCATCACCAAGCTGGGCCTTATGTTGGATACTGATCAACATGACCTGGGGATCACCATTACTACACCAACTTATGCACGATTAAACAAAGGCGGCCAATTGTATAGCACTACCTCAGTCATCAATCAAGGGACAGTCGATTTGTCCAATATCATTGACAATGAAATTTCACCCTTTATCAAGACAGCCTGGGAGTTGAACCTCGGGTATAGTGTGGAATTGAATAAGAAAGGAAAACTATGGGTCAATAGCAGTTACCATACGGCCGTGTCAGAATATGAAATGGTCAATCTGGAGGAGATTAGACCGGGTTACCGATGGCTTAATGGCAGTAGAGCCGTGTGGAATACTTCATTGGCCTATGCACATGTGGTCAATGAGCAACTGGAGCTTTCCTTTGGTGCGCGCACCAATCAATTTGCCTATGAAAACAAACCGATAGCTCAGGGAAAACATCGCAACATCATTTTTGATGGAAATCATGTCCATTTTGTATTGGGCTCTAAGCTGCAGTTTAACCGAAATACGGTATTGATCGGGGTGGACTATGGGACGATCAGGAATGTGCCCAACATCGAAGACTTTGGGCGGTTGGAGAGTGCAGGGGTCCTGAGTCCTAACCTGACGGAACTGAAAAAGACCAATTTGAGTATCTTGTTAACTTATGGGTTTATCATTGATCAGTTGCGGAGAAGATCCAGGTGATTTGTGCAGGTGGTCAAAAATCAAAACAGCAACAGAAACCGACTGTTTTAGTCTTCTTCTGTTGCTGTTTGGACCCGATTTACATTACGGGATAAATTCATTAACAAAGACTCACGGGCATCCGGCATCATCATGAATCCAGCTCAAACAGCCACCGCATACACACGAGTGCTCCGGAGGACAATCTGAAGATGAATCACAACTTCCCCAGTAGCCCGCTAAGATTTTTTTAGATGCTTCTTTACCAATGAGACGTGAGCCCTTAATGCTTAATAGTTTGTTTTTCATGACATTATAGTTTATTTGGATTAGTAAAATATCGAATATTCACCGTAAGCAAAACTGAAATCGATAAATTATCTATATACGGTAGATTAGTATTGCTAATGGTTGTGCTGAGTCCTCTTTAGTAAGGGTGTTTTTGATGTGACCTGCCACCGGCTGATTCTCGATGGCATGGCAGTCACATATGGCGTTGTCTACAGGCTTAGCTGTGTTCTCAGGTAGGACAAACCTAACTGTCTACTGACGTAATCAGATGAATCTAAAATATATTTTCAAAAATTATTGAAAGTACAGAACATATTAAATTGATGCGCGTATACCTTGATAAATAGCCAACAACGATGTATTTGATCCTGATCATTTGTTGAACGAATAATTTGCTGTTGGCGGCCGTATCGGAGTGAGTTCCGATATTTTATTGAAAATATGTTTCAAAAATTATTGAAACTTATGAAATTTTTGAGTTTTACCTAAATACCTATCATTATGAATTATTACATTCTTACTTACACGCTTTATGTGGTACTGACCATCGGTTTAACAGTTTGGGTCGCAAACACTTTATTCAAAAACGGTCGGATTTTTCTGGTGGATATTTTCCATGGCGATGAAGCGCTTGCAGATAATGTAAACAAACTACTGCTGGTTGGTTTCTACCTCATCAACATTGGCTACGCTGTTTTCACCTTGAAAATACTGGGTAGCGTGACTACCGCACAGGCAGTGATAGAAACGCTGAGTGTGAAAATAGGGGGTATCATCCTGATTTTGGGAGGTATGCATTTCTTCAACCTGTTTGTCTTTTTCAGACTGCGTACCAGGGCGAAGAATGAAGTCCAAACCACTGCCTGATCATGAAGAATCTTCATTTCTACATACAATCTATTTTGGTATTGCTGGCCTTGAGTTTTGCCGTGCAAATACCAAATGATAAACACATGCTTGACTCTGTGATATTGATCGAATTTATCCTGGGTGTCTACCAACTGGGAATGAGCTTCATGCTGATGTTTAAACTTTCTAAAAAATCAAAACTACTTAAACTCTATTTTAAGGGCTCATTGACCTATATCTTCTCTTTGATTGTACTACTACTGCTTGATATGCCGGGTATGAATGAATGGTGGGAACCTGCTTTGTTAGTTTTCCCCTGGGCATTTGCCATTTTGTTCCTGGTTACGATTGACGACCTTGAACGGGCCAGGCATTATCGTTTGTAACCATCTGAATCATTTCAAACAAGAGTGCTGAGAAGTGCTCTTGTTTTTATTTTTATGACGACCTGTCTGAATCTCCATTCTTTCAGTTGGTCATGTTGCTTACATTCCTATGGCGTTTTTGGTAGCAAGGCAATTTGACATGACGATGATTTGTTAACTTGATTAGACTAATGAACTCATGTTATGAAGTATTTTCTTTCTATTCTCATCGTATTTCTTTCCTTACAATTGCTGTCACAAGAGCGCACAGACAGATCCAATCAACCTGTTGAACTGGGCAAAGTCAGCTGGTACAGAGATTATGATGAAGCGTTGAAAGTGGCAACCCGTGAAAAGAAGGCTGTACTCATACTTTTTCAGGAAGTACCAGGTTGTGCCACCTGTCGAAACTATGGCCACAATGTATTGAGCCACCCTCTGATGGTAGAGGCGATTGAAAACCTTTTTATACCGCTCACCATTTTCAATAACAAAGGTGGAAAAGACAGAGCCGTATTAAATAAGTACGACGAACCGAGCTGGAATAATCCAGTCGTGAGAGTGGTGAATGGTGTAGGTTGGGATGTCATTCCGAGGGTATCAGGCAACTATTCCGTCATTGGCCTTTACCAGGCGATGGAGAAGTCCCTCAAGGCTCAGGGTAAAGAAATTCCAGAATACATGAGTCTTCTGAAGGCAGACCTGCTTACTTTCAACACTTCAAAGATCAAGGAGAAATACTATAAGATGTACTGCTTTTGGAGCGGTGAAAAACACCTGGGCGCAAAAGAGGGTGTCCTGTCAGCAAAAGCGGGTTTCATGGATGGTTATGAGGTGGTCAAAGTGACCTATGATGCAGATGAAATTGAAGAAAGAACACTCAATCAATATGCGCGGCAGGCACAAATCAGTGAAATTGCAGACAATGGGCAATACCGGTATTCCGACAAAGACCACTTGTTCTATCTGAGAAAAAGCCCCTATCAATACCTCCCGCTGACTGAGTTGCAAAAAACACGCATCAACAGTGCTCTGGGCAGCGGTACATCACCCAGAAAATACCTGAGCCCAAGACAACTTCATTGGCTGGATCACCTGACCCCTCAGCAAGGTAAGTTGACCACGCTGATTGACAAGGATATTGAAGCAGCGTGGGACCTGAAAGCCGGTCTATGAGTTAATAACTACCTGTTTTGACGGCAAGGATATCGGTTAGTCAAGAAGAGATGTAGTACCTCGCTACCTCACGACTGTGACACTGCCTTCCCGGGTAACCATTTCCTGGTGATCAGGATGGATGCCATTGTATTCGATTAACCACGCATAGACGCCTACAGGAACTGCCTGCCCGTTGAATTGTCCATCCCAGGGCGTGTTGGGGTTGCTGGATCGGTAAATGACTTCTCCCCATCTATTGAAGATAGTCAACGCATATTGATTCAAATGGAATACATTGATCGTGAAAAACTCATTAATTCCATCGTCGTTGGGTGAAAATGCTGTGGGCACTAACACCACCGGAGGGCAGATATCTGCGACCACGATGCTGTCGCTGCTCACACATCCGGCTTCGTTGTACACATCGAAATGATAAATACCACTACTGTTCACCGTCAGGCTCCTTTCCCTTGATTCGTCAAACTCCCAGAAATAGTCAAATCCAGGGCCGGCATCAATGATTGCTTCGCCATTTTGCTCTTCACATAAAAACGTGAACCGGTCCGTATCGATGGTTGGCGGAGCTACTGGCGTCAGTTCAAATGACCTTTCCGCTTCACAGGTTCCTGATGTGTAGTGTAACAGATAAACGCCTCCTTCATCAATTGTGAGGGTGGGTTCAGTACTGATGATGGAATCGTTGCCCATTTGAGTCCATGAGAAGGTAGCCCCGGGGTCGTCAATGTTACTGGGCGTACCATCAACGGTCAGTTCCGTGCCTTCGCAAAGCACAGCATCGGGCAAGTCGATCAGTGGCGGCGGTACAGCGATCAGGCGAATGGAATCTGAATTGACACAACCATTTTGATCTGTTACTTCAACAGTGACCAGTTGGGTGAAGTCCACGGATACTTCCGGTAGGCTATCCGTGCTCAACAAAGAATTGTCTTCATTGTACCAGGTAAAGGAGGTGAGTGTATCCGGGCTGGAAAGTATCAAAGAAACTGTCTCCCCCTGACACACTCTGATTTCCTCCGGAAGGGAGGTGACGGGAAGCGGATTCACTGTTACAACCAGCGTGTCATATCCTGAGCATCCGGTCAATGGGTCTGTGAGTCTTACGATGTATGCTCCGGCGGTGTCCACGGTAATTGAGGGCGTGACAGCTCCTGTATTCCAGAAGATTTCAAACGGTGTTTCTCCCACATCTATGGGGGTGCTGTCGCCGAAGCAGATGTTCCTGTCTGCTCCCAGGTCAATGGCTGGTACAGGACGGACCGTCAGTGAGCTGGTGAAAGTGGCGGTACAGACACCGGATGCCTCAGCAATAACCAGGGATGGAAATTGGATGCCATCGGCAGTATATTGATGTGTGACCTCGGCACCGATGGCAATGTTCCCATCACCGAAATCCCAGGTAAACGTGGCTTCCTCCGGTGATTGTGCGGTAAATGTGATGGTTTCACCTACACAGACCAACGTATCGCTGATGGCAAATGATCCTGTGATCCCTTCCAGTGTTATGAAGTCCTCCAGGAGCAGAGAGCTGCTACACCCCAACGAATCAAGGACATCAAGTCTGACATCATAACTTCCTTCCGTAGTGTAAATCTTATCCGGGTTTTGTAAATCGGAAGTGGTTCCATCACCAAAATCCCATAACCACTGCACAATTGGTGCCCTTCCTGTATAGGAGGTGTTGGTGAAACGAACGGGCAGGGGAGGACAGGTGCCCCGCGAATCGTCTGCGGTAAAACCTGCGGCAGGTCCGAAGGGTGTTACTGTAAAAGTGCTGACCCCGGAGGTATCCCGGCATCCAAAAGCATCTGCCATGGTCAATTGTACATCGTAAGGGCCTCCTGTGGGATAGATACTGGTGAATTGCCGCTCATTCGATGCAGTGAAGTGGCCATTGCCAGTATCCCAGAAGTATTCAAATGGTGACACACCAACACTGTCTCCTGCAGAGGCGGTGAAAACAATGGAATCGCTGTCACATAAGGGAAAAACATCCATTTCAAAAGTGGCTATTGGTTGATAAGGCCTGATATTCAAAGAATCAATAGTGACACAACCCACGGTATCTACTATGGTCAGTTTGACATAGAATCCATTGGCTTGATTGACCGGAGGCACCTGAAAAACATGGTTCACCAGGGAGTCGTTGCCGCTTAGCTCGTTCCCATCACCAAAATCCCATATTCTCTGTACAATGTCGGTAGTAGAGATGGACAGGTCTGTGAAGTCCACGCTTAGCGGGGTACAACCCTCCTCTATGGAGGCCGCTATTTGTGCCACGTTGCCAGATACATTGATAAAGTCAGGTGCTGTGTTGCTAAAAGTACAGTTATTGGGTGTAGTGACCGCGATGGTCACAGAGTACAATCCCGGTTGCGTATAGGTATGGGTGGGATTCTGTTCATTTGAGGTGTTTCCATCTCCAAAATCCCAACGGTACGCGGAGATGTCAATTCCTGGATCGAGGGAGAAATTAACGGTTAGCGGACCACAACCTGCTCTTACATCAGCATTGATGGTCAGATCCGGTTCAGATTTGAGTTGTAGCTGATGTTCACCGTAAGTACTACAAGAAAATCCTGTGCTGTCATTCCAAACCATGATGCCCATTCCTAAAACATCTTCTTCAAAAAAGATAGGGTAACCAACCGTATCTTCGAAGACCATCGGGTCAAATTTGGGTGGTTGTGAAAGCGAACTAATCGTCCATCGTACCCTGGTAAAATCCCCAATGATCAATGGGGTAATTTCCAGCGGTTCGCCAGGTACAAAATTGCTTTCACATCGGGAGGTATCCAGGCCTACAGAGGCCCAGGGTGGTCTCAATTCTGCCCATTCGTTGAGGTCAAAGACATCTACACAACCTCTGTCGTAGGTATAAAACTTTGTACTGACTGTCTGACCGGAGTCCAGGAAAACCGGCACTGTGGTGCCAAAATCCCAATCGCCATTGGTTGAATCGTTGATAGAAAAGCCTTCCCAGTCGCCGGTGGTCACTGCATACCACACAAAGTCGATGGTGCTGGTGTCGGTCAGGTTTCTAAACAGCGTAGCCGGAGCGCAATTTGTCAATAAAGGGTATCCGGTGGTGTCCAGCTGTGCCTGTGGCAGATTGCCCGCCTTGGCGCAGTTGTAACACGTAAAAGTTTCCGTACACCCATCTTCTGTGGTGATAGTCAAAGTCACAATGAATTCTCCTGCAACCGTGTAAGTATGGGTGGGATTTTGTCCGGTACCTGTATTGCCATCGCCGAAATCCCAATCCCAGCGCACAATCGGGGAGCCTCCCGATACCGACAAATCTGTGAAAGTGATGTCCAGCGGAATACAACCACCGGTAATCAGATTAATGTCTCTGCCATCCCATAGATCAGGAATCACGGCATTGTCGAAGATGTCGGAGGTAAATTCTGCAACGGGTTCCACAATACGGATGTAATTGTTCCGACGCCGGGTAGCGGAACAGCCTTCTGCATTGGTGACGGTTAAACGAACCGCATAATTGCCAAATGCTGTGTAGGTCTTTTGCGGGTTGGGTTCAGTTGACGTTGTCCCATCACCAAAGTCCCATTCCCAGGCAGCAATGTCGGTGCCTTCACTGCTGAAATTTACCGTGAAAGGCACATCACAAGCCCGGTTGTTACCCGCAGTGAAATCAGGAGATGGAGAATTTACTACCGTTACTGCATCTGTTAATTCAGTTGTTTCTATGCAAACGCCATTGTCAAAGTTCATCGTTAATGTGATGCTGTAGGTCCCCGCATCGCGGTAGGTATGCGTAGGGGATCTGATGTTGTTGTCTGTGGCTGTTCCTGTCAACGTATTGCCGTCGCCAAAGTCCCAGGTGGCGACCATGTTGTCAGTGATGGTAGGGGAGGTGTTGGTGAAAGAGGAAGAAACAGGCGCACAGATTCCGTCGGAGTTCACCTCAATACTTACTTCCAGGTTGATCAGATTGATGTAGTCTTCTTTGATTTCAGTAGCAGCGCATCCCGTACTCAGGTCAGTAATGGTTAAACTCACGTCATAACTCCCGAGACCGTCATAGGTTTTTGATGGATTGATGGCCGTGGAATTGGTGCCATCTCCGAAGTTCCACAAGTAGGCAAACGGTCCTGTTCCTTCAAAAGACGTGGTGTTGGTGAAGGTAACAGGCAAGGAAGGATTGCAGGAAGACCTTTCTCCGGTAGTGGTAAAATCCACATTACTTGGAATTCCTGTTCTTACAATGCCATTTTGAGTCACTGTGTGGCTACAGCCGTTTTCATCTGTTACGATGAGCGAGACATTGTATACACCTTCTGATAAGTACTCATGCGTTGGGTTGGCTGCCGTAGAAGAGGTGCCGTCTCCAAAGTCCCATAGGTAAGAGGTGATGGTGCCGTCTCCTTCAATACTCGAGTCATTAAAACTGACCTGCAAAGGCACACAACCTCTACTCTCACCAATGATCTCAAACCCTGCAACAGGACTCCCTATTACTTGTATTTGCCTGGTTGCCGCAGCACTACGGTTTCCATTGGCATCTTCCACAATTAAGGTGACCTGGTAATTGCCAGGTTGTGTATAAATAGCACCTGGCTGTTCTTTGTCGGTGCCATCTGTTGTATTGCCATTACCAAAATCCCACAGGTAATTCAAGGGTGCAGTGCCGGTGGAACTGGTCGCATCAAAATTGACGATAAGCGGAGCGCATCCTGATGCATTGTCCAGCGTAAAGTTCGCGGTTTGCGTATAACTCTTTGTAGCCCACACCAAGGCGATGAATAAGAGTAGAAGTCTCGAATAGCTCATGACGCAATAGGTAAAGTTGATAAATGATGGAATTACATTCCTTTGTTAATTCTTCAGAGAATCTGGTTTTTAACAGTAAAATACCCGCTGAAAAAAGCCAAATATTCCCTTTCTAATTGTTAGGGATATAGACTTAGGTAAGCTCTGATAGATACAATTTAAACACAAATTAATCATATTTATTTTGTTAAAAATGCATTTTATCAATTTTTATTTGAATTATTTTACTACTTTTGAATGAGGCTTAACCGCTTGGAACACTACTTTGAGCCCTTATTTATAAGTAATTTGGGTTTTACTAACCGTTATGTGCCAAATAAGCGATCTGCTAGCTGATTTTGTTCAGTATCCCTCATAACGGTTTGTTTTCCTTACCAGCTCCGATTACTATGTTTTAATCAAACAAAGTCCCCAGGAAGGTAAGGTGGTATACGCTTAAAAAGAACTACTAGTCAATCATTAATGGAGCATGCAAAATAGACTGATCAAATGGATAGTGATTATGCTGGGTTTTAACGGATATTCCAATGCGCAAGACCCACAATTTTCACAGTTTTACAATGTCTCTCAATTTGTCAACCCTGCTTTCGCCGGTAACACAGAAGACTACCGCTTTACATTCCACAACAGGTATCAGTGGGCCGGGCTGGATGCACAGTTTGCTACGCAATTGCTGACTTTCGATAAAAGTATCCCGGAATTTAATTCAGCCCTGGGCTTCCTGATCGTCAATGATTTGCAAGGCAGGTCCAACATCAGGTCTACGGAGTTTCATTTACAATATGCTTATGTTTTGACGGTCTCCAGTAAAATTTCCTTCCGGTACGGCATGCAGGCTGGTTTGGTCAACAGGTCACTGGACTATAGTGCACTCGTCTTTCCTGACCAATTCATCGACAGGGGTTTTTCAGGTGCCACGCAGGAGAACTTTTCTGAGGGGCAGTCGTACTTTCTGGATTTGGGAACAGGTGGTATTCTTTTTTCTGACAAGTTCTGGATTGGTGCCGCCTTTCACCACATCAATCAACCCAATACCAGTTTTTTACAGGAAGATGTGCCCTTACAGATCAGGAGTTCGCTCCATGTAGGCTATCGTTTGGTTTTAAAGTCCTTCAAGGATCAGGTACATGTGGGTTCCTTCAATGATGCGGCCATTATTCCCACTTTGCACCTTCGCCGGCAGGGAAACTTCCATCAGATGGATCTTGGATTATATGGGATCTATAAGAATGTGACCACCGGTTTCTGGTATCGCGGGATTCCGTTTCGTCAGCTTGAGGGAAGAACTCAGAACAATGAATCGATGGTTTTCATGCTGGGCACTCACCTCAAGAATATCTCCTTTACTTACTCCTATGATGCAGTGATCTCAGGATTGGCCGGTAAAGCCAATGGGGCCCATGAATTGAACATTACCTATGTCAACCGATCCAGGTACGAAGAGGGGAGGGTCAAGAAAAAGAGAAGAAGAAAAATTAAGGACAAGCCTGAAAAGAATGTAAAACCGCTCAAGAAGGTGATATGTCCTCACGTCTCTTCTTCGATCAACAAATGATGAAAAATCTACTTAATCAAAATTAATTACAACGGCGAAATGATGGTAAATCTATGTAAGTATGCACTTCGATACTCTTCAGTTCTTCTCCTGTCAGCTAGCCATTCATCCTTATACAATTTACCATGCACAAGGTTTTCATTGCCGCTTACAAAATTTTATAATTCTGCTACTTGGAAAATTAAACAGATGCCCGTAATCTTGTAAAGTCATAAAACCATTCATCTACAATTGCGCTAATGATATTACACCAGCTTAGTATATTTTTCAGAAATCTACGGAAAAAACTTCTGCTATCAGTAGTTTCAATACTGAGTTTGTCATTTGCAGTATGCGCATCCTTGTTGGTACTCAACTTTTACAATTACCACCAAAGTTTTGATAGCTTCAATGCTAATTATAATTCCATTTACAGGGTTGTTCAGGGCTATGACGATAATGGTGAGATTTCACGGCTGGGAGCGCAAACATTTTCTCCTGTAGGCGCGCTTTTGAAAGAGCAGTTTGCAGGTGTTCAGGAATATACCAGACTCTACACCTGGGTAGACGGTACCATCCGATACCAGGACAAAGTATTTGATGAAAAGGTGCATTATGTAGACCCCTCATTTTTTGAGGTCTTTTCCATCAATTCTGTAACAGGTGCGTTTAAAACGGCCTTTGAAGAGCCTAATAAGATTGTTTTGTCACAGAAAGCAGCCAAAAAGTACTTTGGCAGATATGATGTGGTGGGTGAATCAATGTTTTTCAAAGACTGGTTCCAGGAGGTGAATTTTGAAGTGGTAGGAGTGGTTGAAGACATTCCTCAAAACGCGCATTTTGAAATAGAGGTTTTCGTTTCATTTAGCTCTCTTAACATCAATCCCGTTTGGAAGGGAGAGGTGGTAAATAATTGGTCCTCTCCCAGTTTCTACACCTATGTGATGGTAGACGAAGGACAGGACATCTCCTACCTGGAAGGTGAATTGACTCAGATCTCTAGAAACTACAATGCTCAGAATGAAGCCAATGCCAATCTGCAGTTTCAATTACAACCGTTAGCCGACATTCACCTGCGTTCTAACTTACTCTTTGAAATTCAGAACAATGGCAATGAAACTACGGTCTATTTCCTTGGAATCGTCGGTATCTTAATCATTTTGATCGCCTGGATTAACCTGATGAATCTTACAAGCGCCAATGCCATTGACAGGGTCAAGGAAGTGGGTATCAAGAAGGCTTTGGGAGCGCGTCCGATGCAACTCAAAATGCAGTTTGTACTGGAGTTCGTTTTACTGAACCTGATCGCTTTGATCGTAGGTGTGCTGATCTTTGTGCTGTTTACTACGCTTCAATCCGGAGTACTGCTTGAAACACCAGATCAACTCATGGATTATCGTTTTTGGATGGTCGTACTTGCGTTATACCTGGGAGGTACCATTCTTTCCAGTCTATATCCTGCATTTTTGACCTCAAAACTGCACCTCAATAGCAAGGTGGAATCATCCAACAGCCCTTTTCGTAAAGGGTTGATCGTATTTCAATTCTTTGTATCGGTTGGGCTTATTTATTCGTCCATGATCGTCTTCAAGCAGTTTGATTACATGCTTGAAAAAGACCTGGGCTTCGACAGAGAGAATGTACTGGTATTAGAGGCACCTTCGGCCATCAGAGACGACTCTGTGTATTCCAATGCCATTGGCCTCATCAAAAACAAATTGAATGGTCAGAGTGGCGTATTGTCGGTTTCCGGTTCCAGCGCCATTCCGGGCCTGAGCCACAAATACCAAAGAGATATTTCGGTCATCAATTCAGGTGAAGTAGTCAAAACCATCCCGGTCTCCACCGATTTTGATTTCAACAAAATTTACAACCTCAACCTCCTGGGAGGCAGATACTTTGACAGGTCTTTTTCTTCTGACAAGGACAACATCGTCATCAATAAAACGCTGAGTGAGCAATTAAAATTTGATACTCCACAGGCTGCGGTAGGGGCAAAAGTATTTTTCGCCGGCTCGCAAAGAACCATCCTGGGTGTCATTGATGACTTCCACCTGGAAGGCCTCAAAGAATCTTACAAGCCATTGACGATCGCAATGAATAGTCACCCTGCCAACATCAGTTTTTTATCCATCAAGGTAAGGGATTCACAAACTGCAGACGTATTGGAAATAATGAAATCTTTGTATACGAGTACCTTTGATCAGGTACCTGAATATTTCCTGGTAGCCGATTATTTCAACAGGCAATATAGCGAAGAAGAAAAATTCAGCATCCAGTTCAGGTCACTGACGCTGGTGGCCATCATGCTTACGATATTTGGATTAGTAGGGCTTTCCTTTCATTTCATCCTAAAAAGAGAAAAGGAAATCGCCCTCAGAAAGGTTTTCGGTGCTTCACCATTGAGTATATTTTTGGTACTATTCAGGAGCTTTGCGATTTTGATATTCATCGCATACCTCTTTTCTATGCCATTATCCTACTTTATCATGGAAAACTGGTTAAGCGGTTATTCATTTAGAGTAGGTTACAATATGACTTTGTTCATAAACCCATTGGTGATAACATTTGTGATTACGCTTGTTTCAGTAGGCTATGTATTGATAAAAGTATCTAAGCAGAATCCTATTGTGTCACTGAGAGAAAAATAAAAAAACGAGAAACTAACTTTATTAAATTTTATGAAACTAATTATCATGGGAGCACTGTGCCTCTATGGCACTAGTTTGATGCATTCCTATGCGCAAACTCCTGGAGATAATCCATACAAGTCGAGGTATCAGACCACAGCGCATTGGACCGATGAATTGAGATGGGACAATGTTGTCAATGTTTCAGATGTTGACGGACTCGTCAAACGACAAAATACACTGGATTCTTCCCGCCTGCATACAGCCATGCAAAACTTATCCAATGACGGTGGTGGCGTTTTGTATTTTCCAAAGGGCACTTACAAAGTAAACTTCAGGATTTTTATACCAGACGGCGTCGTCTTAAGAGGAGAGACTCCTGCTGTTGCAGATGCACATAGTGAGGATTACCGCCCTCCTTCAAAACTGGAATTTCCCAGGTTAAAATCAGAGCAGATAGAAAAAGGTATCTCCGGTCAGGTGCTGAAGGGCATTACCGGTAGTGGACAGGGAGTGAAAAACTTTGGGCTTGTCAATTTGGATATCAACAGGGGAAGCATTGAGTTTTATCCCAGTGGATATGAAGAGACCCCAACACTACAGGGCGTGACCATGCGTCCCAAATATTTACAGGACAATGCGATCCTGATGGGACTAAGGTTGAACAATTCGGTGACTTTTTCACATGAAGTTCCCGCTAAAAACCAGTTAAAGGCAGGTTTTGAGTGGTTAAGGCATCCAAATCCTTATGTGGGATCTATCAACTTAACGGTCAAAAACAACTGTGCCATCGTTAATAACCGAATCAATGACGAGGTAACAGATAACTTCTATTTACCGCATTATTATACCGATCTACAGGAGCATTTCGGAAAGGATGAGGTATTGTTCTCCTACCTGGACCATCCGGTGATTTCATTGAACCAATTCAAAGTGGATGTCAACTGGAATGGACAGACTGAATCTAAGGACAATCCGCAATACACCGTTCACCTACATACACATGAGCAAGGGGATTTTCAATTGTTCCAGCCTAACAAAGACACAGAGCCCCATTTGTTTCCCGGTGGAGAGTTAGAGCTCAAGGACAATGTGTTTGTATTGAACAACAGGCACTATCCGCTCATGTCGCAAGCCAAGAATGGTATTGTTTGGGACAACAACAACGTCTCCGTGACGGATGAATTACATTATGTCAACCGACCGGGTACACAGTCTGAATACAACTACGTTTCTGATGAAACAGACCAGATGTTTTCCAAACATTTCAGGCCACTGGAAGGAGGAGATACGCTATACTACCGTTATATGCAACCAAAAGTCAAAAAGAATGAAAAGTATCCTTTAATTCTCTATTTACATCCTGAAGATCAGGCTGCAAATGACAACCGTAGTCAGCTGTTACAGGTGATCCCATATTTAACAAGAGACGATATCAGAGCGGAGTATCCTGCGTTTATTTTGGCTCCTCAGGATAACAACAGACACATCTCATGGAATGCTTATGACCTGGGGATTACCTCGGACAGAGTGCTGGAAACGATGGATGTCATTGACAGTCTGGTCGCTTCCAATAAAAACATTGATAGCAGCAGGCTCTATCTGGTAGGACTATCCAATGGTTCTACGGCGGTCTTCAAGATCGCTTTGGAGTATCCGCAAAAGTTTGCAGCTGTTTTGGCCCTGGATGGCGTGGAATTGAACCTTGCCAAAGAAGACTTTACACCGAGTGTCCATACGCCATTTTGGACCGCTTATCCGGAAGACCTAAGAGAACTTTCGCTCTTTATCAAATCCAGAAGAAGTGCGATGATTGTTCGTGAACTGGGCGGCGAGGCCGTCAATAAAATGTACCCAGGTGCCAGAAGGCCGATCTTGCTCAACCATATCTACAATGATCCCACGGTGCTACCCTGGTTGTTTTCGAAGAGGAAAACGAGTGCAACTAATTAACTAATACATCAAGACCCTAAACTAAAACATTTATGAAATTCCCGATTAGACTGATTGTCATGGCGGTAGTCGCTATGGTACTACTTTCCTGGACCAACATGCTCCAGTCCGGCGATGAAAATGACGAGATTGTACTGAGTAAAGATTTGGGAGAAAAGTTATTCTTTGATCCCATTTTATCAAGTGATTACTCTGTGAGCTGCTCATCGTGTCACAAGCCCGAGCTGGCTTTCGCCGATGATCAAAAGCTGAGCGCAGGAGTAGGGAATAGCCTTACTGCCAGGAATACGCCCACCGTAATGTATTCCGATTCGCGGGTCATTTTGTTCTGGGATGGACGTGCAGAAACACTGGAGCATCAGGCGTTTTTCCCTATTACACATCCTGATGAAATGAACATGGACGAAGAGGCCACCATCAGCAGGCTCAAACAAAGTACGGTGTACACCAGGGCGTTCAAAAAGGTTTTCAATGCGGAACCATCGGTGGTCCTCGTCTCCACAGCACTGGCCGATTATCAAAGAACGCTGACCTACTATGATTCCCCGTACGACAGGTTTTCCCTGGGAGATGATAATGCCATCAGTGAATCGGCTATCAGAGGATTGGACCTTTTTACCGGAAAAGCACTTTGTGACAACTGTCACGGTGGATTTGACAAGTCGCGGGATGAGTTTTTCAATATTGGCCTGTACAACGGAGAGGAATATAATGACAGGGGTCGATTTGATATCACCAAAGACTCTTTGGATCTTGGAAGGTTCCGATCTCCCATATTGAGAAATGTAGAGCTGACCGCGCCGTACATGCACGACGGCTCCATGGCTACTTTGGAAGAAGTGCTGGAGTACTACAACAATCCTGATGATTTTATCAATAATAGTATCCATCGTGATACGCTGATGAATAAGCCATTGGGTTTGTCGCAGCAGGAGCTGGATGACCTGAAAGCCTTCATGCTGGCATTGACAGACGATAGTTTAAAATCAAAACCCTGATAAAATGATGAAATCCCGTTTCCTTTCTTGCATAGCCTGTGCGTTGTTTGTTGCGTGCTGTGCAACCGTTTCGTGGGCTCAGAACAATTCTCCGAAAGTGGAAGACTTTGAGATCAGCAAAAGTGGACCCAAAGCTTTGGAAATCAATTACTCTGTGATGGATGATGAAGAGTCCAAAGTAAGTGTTGGGGTCCAGGTTTTTGATGAGCAGAGGCAACGTGTTGGTGTAGTTAGTATCACCGGCCATGTTGGCGCATCCGTTAGCTGCGGCGACAACAAGTCTATCAAGGTAGTTTTTGAAAAAGACCTTACTTCTTACGAAAAGCTGGAGGTAAAACTAACTGCTGATGATGGCTATCAGGTAGCGGTGCAGGACCTGGTCAATCAGGTGAGTCTTGATAACCTGAAGGCAAATCTGGAGTTTGTAGAGGGCCGTCGTTTTCCCATCACCCTGGAAGATGCCAAACACCACAAAGAGGTAAGGCAGTACATCAAAGACAAATTCACCACGGAGAAAGGAACGTACCTCTATACCCAGGATACGGCCCTGGAGTCTTTCAAGGTACAGAACATCATTGCTGAGGTGGGAGGTACATCCAACCAAAGTAAGACCTATATCCTGAGTGCGCATTATGATGCATGGTTCAAGAGTCCCGGGGCGGACGACAATGCTTCCGGGGTTGCCGGTTTATTAGAAGCGAGCCGCATCCTGAGCCAATACAACTTTGACCATACCATCAGGTTTGTCGCTTTTGACATGGAAGAGCATGACTTGCTGGGAAGCAGGGTTTATGTGCAAGGACAAAAGCTCACTAAGAAGGAGGTAGAAGGCGTGATCAATTTTGACATGATTGGTGTGTTTTCAGACAAGCCTAAGTCGCAGAAAGTCCCTGACGTTTTCAAAGAAATATTTCCGGAGCAGGCTGCTCAGGTAGCTGCCAATGACTATAGAGGAAACTTTGCCATCCTCAACCATAATGAGGCATCGCAAGGTCTGGTAACCGCGATTCGTAGCTCCGCATCGGAACATGTTCCGGGTTTTGAGATTATTCCACTCAATGCCATGTACAACGGAGAATATCTGCCCGATCTGGCAGCCAGCGACCACTTTAGCTTTTGGCAAGCTGGCATCAGTGCGGTACACATGGGCGACGGAGGAGATACGAGAAACAAATTCATCAATACCAAGAAAGACAAGTTGAAGCTCATCAACTACCCCTACATGGTGAAGGTGGTGGGATCAACAGTGGCTGCATTGGCTAAACTGGGTGGTATCAATCACGCAGTTTCATATACCAAAAGTTATAACCCAAGTCTGTAGCAACAGACCAAAGACGCTTGATCCGTGGAAGAGAACCAGCATTCACATAGCGACCTCAATCTGACTCACTATCTCAAAGCAGATAGTGTACATGGCATTACTTTTATCAAAGGTTCTGACCAAGAGGAGTTCTACACGTATGGACAACTACGGAAAGAAGCACTCATGGTCCTGAAAAACCTACAACAAAGAGGGTTAAAAGCAGGAGATGAAGTGGTCTTTCAATTGGGTGAGAATCTCCATGTCATGACCCTGTTTTGGGCCTGTATTTTTGGAAAACTGATTCCCGTTCCCATCTCTGTGCAGAACAGAAATGAAAGAGATAAGCGGATCCTGTCCATTTGGCAAACGCTGAATAACCCCTTTTTGGTCCATGATCAGGAAACAGACTTTGGTGGAGCATTTGAAAGTGACAGGATAATCCCATTCAGCGGGCTGCAGGAAGACCATGGCCCTGGTGAGGAAGCGCAGATCACGGGTTCAGACATTGCCTACATCCAGTACTCATCCGGTTCTACCGGAAGCCCTAAAGGTGTGGTGCTCACGCACGATAACATCCGTTTGAATGCGCTGGACATCATTGAAGGATCGGCGATTACCCGGAAAGACAAAACCATTTGCTGGATGCCGCTCACCCATGACATGGGCATGATTGGTTTCCACATCACCTCAATGGTTGCCGGCATCGATCAATACATCATCCCGACCGATGTATTTGTACGGAAGCCGCTATTGTGGATGGACAAAGCAAGTGCTCATGCCGCGACTGTGCTTTATTCTCCCAACTTTGGACTCAAGTATTTGCTATCTGCCTATGACAGGGCTGTTGATATAACCTGGGACCTGTCTGCCGTGAGGTTGATCTATAATGGCGCAGAGCCAATTATTCACTCATTGTGCCAGGAATTTGAAGCGCGTCTTGCGGTGTATGGCCTAAGTGAAAATGTAATCCTCACGGTTTACGGCCTTGCAGAGGCTTCTGTGGCGGTCAGTATTCCCACTCCGGGCAGCAAGATTGTCGCATTTGATGTACATCGTAGCCATTTGGAAACCGGAGATCAGGTAGTTTTTGATCCCAAAGCCGATGAAGCGCTGACTTTTGTGGCCGTCGGGAGACCCATCACTCATTGTGAAGCGAGAATTTCTCACAAAGGCGCCACCTTAGGCGAAAATCAGGTAGGTGAAATCCAGATTCGTGGTGGCAATGTCACTGCTGGCTATTATAACAATACAGGCGCTACAGTGGACTTGTTTACGGAAGATGGATGGGTAAGAACCGGCGACCTGGGCTTCCAGTCTGGAGATAATCTGGTGATTACCGGCAGGTCCAAAAACATGATCATCATCAATGGTCAGAATTATTATCCGCAGGACCTGGAGGCCATCTCCTACGAACTGGAGGAGCTGGAACTTGGTAAAGTTGCATTCACCAGCATCCTGGATCGCCATACAGATCAGGAAAAGTTGTTGGCTTTTGTCATGCACAGAGGCGCTGTGGCAAAGTTCATCGACCTCTGTGAACGCCTCCGGAAAAAGATTTTACAATCTCTTGGTTTGTTGGTAGACAGCATCATACCCATTAAAAGACTGCCCAAAACGACCAGTGGCAAAGTACAATATTTCAAGCTCCGGGAGGAATATTTGGCCGGAGTATTCGATGGCGTCTTAGGTGAAATCGAAGACCTGAGTAATGCCAATAAGCATGAACAAAAAGACCTCGGCGCTGAGCTTAAAGCAATTCTTAGTGATCTGTTAGAATTGACAGCAATTGATGACCACCTGGATTTCTTCCAGATGGGGATGAATAGTCTTCAGGCCCTTGAATTGGTGTCCAGAGTGAATGCAAGATTGAATTTAAACATCAGTGTTGTTGATGTATTCGAGAGCGGTACCCTGGGCGCACTCCTGCAACGGTTGCACACAAGCAATTCACCGAAGCATCAGATCAGGCGAAATGCAGCCAAATCCCGGTATAAACCGCTGCTGCCTGTACAAAAAAGATTTTGGGTACTCAACCAGTTTGAAGGAAGTGATGCCTCCCTGATTATCAATACTTCCATATCCTTCAAAGGTGCGTTTGACGCTGATGTATGCAAAAAGGCTTTTGACCACATTTTGGATAAGCATCAGGTACTGAGGTATTCATTCAAAGAGATTGATGGCGAGTTGTTTGGCGTTTTGAATCAAGAAATATCATCAGCTTTTACCATTATTGATTGCAGTGATCTGCACGACAAGGACGCAGTCAGGGAGGTCATTGAACGTGAAAAGCGCAGAGGATTTGATCTGACCCAGGCACCTCTTTGCCTATGTACTGTCTTGAAGCAGGCAGAGGACGAGCACATCATGTTGCTTCAGGTACATCACATGATCGCTGATGGGTGGTCTATGAAAGTACTGTTCAATAATATTTGGAATACCTATGATGAGCTGATTCATCAAAAGACACCTGCTGGTGGGCTGCCTTATCAGTTTGAAGATTTTGTAGAGACCTATCGCTCAGACCTGGAGGCGAGTGCCTCTGATAAAAGTTATTGGGCAGATCAACTGAAGGAAGTTTCCGGACAGATGACGCTGCCATATGCCAAAGGTTCTGGCAGTGAAAGAGAATTCCTTACTTCAAATCTATCCTGGCGCATTCCAGATGGTATTGTGGCACAACTGGACGAATTTTCCAGAAACCACAATGTAACCCGATATACGCTGGTGTTGGCTTTGACCAATGTATTGCTGTATAGATTAGCCGGAAGCAAGCAACTGGTAACGGGTATGATCTCATCAGGAAGAAACTATCCCGAATTGTTGGACCAGGTGGGTTGCTACATCAGGACATTGCCTGTGGTCACTGAAATAGCCGCAGGTGACAGCTTTTTGGCAGTAACCAGGGACATCAGTGATCAACAGATGGCGGCCCTTGCTCACGATAGCTACTCCTATGAAAACATGGTGGAGGACGGGCTTTGGAATAGTCTGAATCCTTTGTTCAATGTGACTGTCTTGTTGCAAAATTTCCAGGCGTTAATTGACCTGGATGCAGCGCCATCGGAACTTGCGTCCCGGGATCTGCAGTACCATGAGGGAGGAGCGCTATCGGATTTACAGTTTGAATTTGTGGAGGAAGGCGACCAGGCTTTGACGCTCAAACTCAGTTACAAACGCAGTATGTTTTCGGCAGCAGATATGGAGCAGTTGATCAGGCAATTCGGGCAATTATCAACGGCGTTGCTCCAGAACCCTGAGCTTCCGGTGGGCGCGCATTCGTTACTATCAAACGATGCCGCAGCGGAAATCTGCGGGTTTTCTGAAGGAAAGAAAAGAGAGAATGGCACATTATCCATCGTGGAGCTTTTTGAAAAGCAGGCAATGCAAACGCCTGATAGGGTGGCTACCAGATTCAAAGAACGTGAGCTGACCTATGAGCAGGTATCAGCCTATGTGACCAATGCTGCCTGTTTCCTCCAAAGTAATTGGGCCATAGGTCCTGAGGTAGTGGTGGGAATATCCATGGGCAGGTCTGAATATCCGATCCTTGCGATGTTGGCAGTTTTAAAAGCCGGGGGTGCCTACATGGCCATCCCTACGGACTATCCCACTGCGCGTGTCCAATCGATGGTTGCTCAGTCGGGGGCACGGCATTTTCTGGTTGATCAGGAGTCACCCCTTTCCGAAATGATCGGGGATGGGCATATCGCTGCCATGGAAGAAGTGATGAACGATGTACGTGAGGAGGACTACCTTTTTCCCGTTCCAAAACCCACCGATTTAGCTTATGTGATCTTCACGTCAGGGTCTACCGGAGCGCCAAAAGGAATTCAGATAACACATCACTCGCTGGTTGACTACGTTCAGACGTTTAAAGAGTATTTCAGCATTTCCAGCGCGGACGCCGTCATACAGCAATCCAGTATTGGTTTTGATACAGTGGTAGAAGAAATATTCCCGGTATTGACAGCAGGAGGGAAGCTGCTGATCACGGAGGATGGCGCGCAAAATGTAGAAGAGCTTTTAGACCTGGTGGCTGTTCAAAAAGCCACTGTATTAAGTACTACACCGCTTGTCATCCAGGAGCTCAACAAATATCCTGACAGGCTAATAGGTCTGCGGATACTCATCAGCGGGGGAGACGCGCTGCGGTCTCATCACATAGACAATTTAGTTGGCCGCGTTCGCATCTACAATACATACGGGCCCAGCGAAAGTACTGTTTGCGTTTCCTATCACCAGGTCGATGACCTGCAGGATGCAAACACTATCGGGAAACCGATTGCCAACAAGTCGGTTTACATTCTGGATGAGCAAAAGAATTTACTTCCTAAGGGTATTACCGGAGAACTGTACATTGGAGGCGAAGGTCTGGCGAGGGGGTATATCGGCCAGGAGCAACAAGCATTTGCTGTGCATGAGGAGTTGGGTTTAAGACTGTATCAAACCGGCGACCTGGGCTATTGGAAAGACGATGGAAGCATCGGGTTTAAAGGCCGAAAGGACCATCAAGTCAAAATCAATGGGTACCGGGTAGAACCTGGAGACATTGAGTCAAATATCAAAAGCCTGGAAGTGATTCAGCAGGTGGCGGTGTTGAGTACGCTCAATCAAAAAAATCAAAATTACCTGATCGCTTTTTACGTTGCGGAAACGGAGGTTACGCATCAGACTTTTATGGCGCATCTGTCGGATCAATTACCGATCTATATGAGACCTGCAAGGTTCATCAGAGTGCCTGAAATCCCGAGAACAAGCAATGGTAAAGTGAACCAATCGGTTTTGCAGGAAATGATCGGGAAAGAACAAGGACAGCATGAAGAAAACCTGCCATTGAACCAGGGAGAGCGAGATTTTCAAATGATTTGGCAAGAGGTACTGGAGGAAAGCCAGTTGGGGGTAGGTCAGAATTTCTTTGAAATGGGTGGCAACTCTATCAAGGCTTTGCAGATCATCTCCCGGGTCAAACGTCAATACGATGCCCCACTCAGCCTGAAATCCTTTTTTGAAGCGCCAACCATCAGGGAACAAGCGAAACTGGTGATGGGTACTGCACATTCAGAGAACAGGGACTCATTGATGAAAGTTGTTGGCAATGAGTTTCCGCTCACTCCGGCACAACGGGGTCTGTGGTTGCTCAATGAGTATACCGGTGATACCAGTGCTTACAATATTTCATCGGCGTTTGAATTTACAGGAGACTTTAAGCTGAACATTTGTCAGTCTGTATTCAACGCACTGATAGCACGACATGAAAGCCTCAGGACTACCTTTTTCGCGGAAAGCGGGGAGCCACTACAAAAAGTGCACAAGACTGAAGATTGTCAATTATCAATCCAAAGCCATGATTTTGTAGGGTCACCCGGACATGAAACAAAGGCTGAAGCATTGATTTACTCGGAAAGGAATCAAGTCTTTGACCTCGGCAGCTGGCCACTATTTCAGGTTTCTGTCATCAGGATGGATGCGGCGAGAACGATCTTAAACTTTACAGTTCATCACATTGCGGTGGACGGATATTCAGCCAGGATTTTGATAGATGAATTTCTGGAGCTGTATCGTTCCTTTGAAGGCAACCGGTTGCCTTCTTTGGTGCCATTGACTTATCAGTTCAAGGATTATGTGGCATGGAATCAGGAGAGGTTATCAGATGCCTTCCTGCGCTCACATCAGGAATACTGGAAAGATCAATTGACTGGTGTGCGAACACTTGAGTTTCCATTGACTTTAAAACGACCAGCAATTAAAACATACAATGGGGCCCAGGTGGATTTCTGGATAGATGAAACGACAACCAAGCAGCTAAAAGCTTTAGCAGAAAGCCACCATACGTCCATGTACCTGCTGTTCATTAGTATCTTAAAAACCTTTATTTATAAAAATACAGGCATCAATGACATCACCATCGGAGGCCCGGGTCTCGGTAGGGGTATCAAAGAGCTACACAATCAAGTCGGGTGTTATGTGGACGTCCTGGTGCTCAGAACCAGCATTTCGGACGAAGACAGCATTGCCGATGTCCTCAAACAAGAAAAATTAAACCTATTGGAGTGCCATGACCATAGCGGCTATCCATTTGAATATATCGTGAAAGACTTAGAGCAAAACAGAGACCAGAGCAGAAGTCCCATTTTTGATGTACGGTTTTTATATGACTCCGGTGATTTGAGAATCAGAGATTTTGAATCTAAAACCGTTGTGAGCGAAAACCTAAACATGCAAAAAGTGGAGATGTCTGTTCAGCGTACCATTTATGACCTGACATTTTCATTTAGTGAAAAAGAAGACATTAAGGGCACTATTGAATACAACACCGATCTTTTCGATCGCGAGACCATTGAATTGATGGCACTGAGATTACAGACCATCATCGATGCCATGCGGGAAAAGGGTGAGGTGAAAGTCAGGGACATAGATTATGATATCTCATTCAGTAGCGCATCCAAACTGGATGATCGCTTTACCATGGATGAGGCATTTTAAACAGAGAGAACAGATTATACCAACTTATGAAAATGACACTTAAAAAGATTAAGCTATGCTACGAGCTATCCAGGAGATTGAACCCTTTGTAGGCGATACGCCGCTCAGAAAAATGAAGGTACCCGGGGTCAATCTATTTGCTAAACTGGAGTACAATAATTTTTCAGGAAGCATCAAAGACCGGGCTGCACTCAACATTTTGGCCAATGCCGCCAGAAGTGGAGAACTCCATGAAGGGAGCTTTGTGGTGGAATCAAGCTCGGGCAATTTTGCAGTCGCGCTGATGAGTATTTGCAATTTACTGGGCCTGAAGTTCATTGCGGTGATAGACCCCAACATCAATAGCGCCTATGAGGAGTTGCTACGGATTAGTTGTGAAGTAGTCAAAGTGACTGAACTGGACCATACGGGAGGCTACCTGTTAAACAGAATCAGGAAAGTGAAGGAGATTTGTGCATCAGACACTAACGCCTATTGGCCCAACCAGTATTCCAATCCTCAGAATTACCTGAGCTACTACAACGGTCTGGGAAAGGAAATATGCGCGTCTTTTGAGCAGCTGGACTACCTCTTCATCGCAGTGAGTTCCTGCGGAACCATCACGGGCACTTCCAAGAGGATCAAGGAACAATTTCCACACATCAAGGTGATTGCTGTAGACGTAGAAGGATCTGTCATTTTCAGCAATGAACCTGCCAAAAGGTTTGTATCGGGAATTGGCGCGAGCAAGGTCCCGGACATCCTCAAAGAGGCACATGTGGATGATGTCATTCATGTTAGTCATCTGGAACTGATCCAGGGATGCAGGGAGCTGCTTTCTGAGCAGTCAGTGTTTGCCGGCGCCTCATCAGGGGCCTGCTACTATGCTGTGAAAAATCATTTCAAAGCAGCATCGGGGAGTGAAAATGCGCTCTTTATTTGTCCTGACAAGGGCTACCCATATCTCAATACCATTTACAATGACCAATGGGTATCAGAGATGACCCCCACTTTTAACAATTTGAAAATAGCACTACCTGTCAGCTGATGCTGGATGCGCTATTTGAATACAACAACATGGTACCCTACTAAACCCTGGATCAATACTTATGTCAAATAAACTGAACGTACAAGATAGAATTGCCGAAGAATACTGGTACAAAAAGTTATCGGATACCCAGCCGTTGCATCTGTTTGCTGCCCCATCCAAGGTGGATAGCGAAATAGTGGAACAAGCACACGTTGTTGAACTCCCTGAGGCGCTTGTGAGCAAGATCAAGGCTTTCTCCAACCAGAATGAGTTCTTGCTGTACAATTTCTTCCTTACTGCATTTCATGTATTGATCTCAAAATATGCGCAGGTAAGTCAGGTCATGACCGCGGGCACATCATTTGAAACGAAGACTGATTCCGCTTCAGCAGAGGTGTTGTTTTTCACCTCCAATGTAGACGTAACCAAAGATTTTAAGCATCATTTCACCAAGCTAAAAGAAGATTTGCAAAGTGCACTGCAAGCAGGTGCGCCAGCCAATGAGACGCTTGAGAAGCTCACTGACGGAACCGGGCGGAAGTTATTCAGGGAAGTGGCTTTTGTCATGAATCCTAACAATCCTGTAGCACTACAGGACTTTGCGCATGTCTTTGATCTCCAGATCAGAGCGGGTTCAACATTGCTACGAATTACCAACAAGACTCAGGGGGCCGGGCAAGAAACGTTGAAGCTGTTTGGAGATAATTATGTGACGCTGCTGGAATCCATCGTCGCCAACCTGTACGTTCCAGTCTCAGAACTGAACTACATCAGTACTGCAGAGGTGGAAATGTTGCTTTCAGGATTCAATGCTAGTACACATTTAACCCGGCATCATACCATTACGGAATTGTTTGAAGCGCAGGTAAAGCGCACTCCACAGCATTCTGCCGTGGAGTACAATGATGAGATATGGTCTTACGATGAACTGAACAAGCGCGCCAATAAGATTGCCCATTACTTACTAGCTACGCATCAGGTTGTTCCCAACCAGTTAGTGGGCGTTATACACTCCCGGTCTCACTGGACCATGGCCATTCTGCTGGGTATATTGAAAGCCGGAGCGGCCTATGTACCCATAGAAACGAAACACCCAAAGCAACGTCTTGAAGCCATTCTCAATAGTTCAGACATCGACCTGATTGTGACCGAATCCAGTGTTTATTTTGAAATGGATTTCTACAGCAAGGACATGCTGGTGTTGGACATTCAGTATGATGCCATGGAGGAACTTACTGATAACCCTGAAGCAAAATCACAGCCGGGTGACCTCGCTTACATGATCTTCACCTCCGGTTCATCAGGTCAACCAAAAGGTGTAGAGATTGCCCATAAAAACATTTGCAATACCATCCTGTGGCGGAAATCCTATTACCATCTCAGCCCTGAGGATGTTAACCTGCAATTTCCGTCCTATTCATTTGACAGTTCTGTAGAGGACATTTTTGCGACCCTCATATCTGGTGGGAAGTTGGTAGTGCCTCAGGAAGAACAAAGAATTGACCCGACGTATTTAAAACGCCTGTTCACGGAGAAGCAAATCAGCCATGTGCTGGTAACGCCTTCGTTCTATGGTGTTTTGCTGGATGAGTTGTCTGCAGCGCTGTCCAGTCTCAGGATAGTGACTGTTGCCGGAGAGCAGATGCTGGATGCATTGGTGCAGAAACACTTTCAGGCTTTGCCCAATGTGGCGTTGGTCAATGAATATGGTCCCACGGAAAATGCGGTATGTACGACTGCTACCCGGTTGTCTGCTGACAAACTTGTACACATCGGCCAGCCAATAGACAACGTACAAACTTACATCGTAAATGAGCAGCACCAACTAGTGCCGGTGGGAGTAGCAGGTGAACTGTGCATTGCAGGTGCGGGATTGGCCCGAGGCTATCACCGCGACCCGGAACTCACACAAAAGAAATTTACTTCCATCACGCTCAATGGTCAGCCTTACTTCGTCTACAAGACCGGCGATAAAGCAAAGTGGTTACCTGACGGAAATATCCAGTACATGGGCCGTGTCGACCGGCAGGTCAAAATCAGGGGATATCGGGTAGAGATAGGAGAGGTGGAACATACCATTGCCAGCGTGTTGCCGGTGGTGAACTGTCACGTGCTTTTCTATGAAAACGAGCAAGGTGAAAAGCAACTGGCCTGCTTCCTGGTAACAGATCAGGCATTTGATGCCAAAAGTGCAGCAGACGAGCTGAAACAACACCTTCCTGATTACATGATTCCGGCGATTCTCCATGTCCTGGACCAACTGCCGTTGACCAACAATGGTAAGGTAGATCAGGAGCACCTGCGGGAGATTATCAAAGAATTGGCTTCGCCCAGCGAGCATGTGGCCCCCAGGAATGACTTTGAGCAAGGCATTGCCGATATCTGGCAGGAAGTGCTGGAACAACCGCAGATTGGCGTCACAGACGATTTCTTCAAACTGGGTGGGGATTCGCTGAAAGCGGTCAAAATCATTTCCAGGATACAAAGCAGGCTGAATACCAGCCTGGAAGTGGGGACACTGTTCTCTTATCCCAGGATCGTCGATCTGGCCCGGCACCTGGAGGAACATCAGACTACAATAGCTGGCGCGATTACTCCGTATTTCGATGAAAGTAATCTCTATGAATTGTCTCATGCGCAAAAGCGACTTTGGGTACTGAGTCAGTTTGAAATGGGCTCTACGGCTTATAACAGTACTTCCGCTTTTGAATTGAAAGGTGGCTTGATCAACGAAGTGGTGGAAGTGGCTTTCAATGCATTGATTGCCCGGCACGAAAGTTTGAGGACTACTTTTATCGTGGACACCGATGAACAGCCAAAACAGCAAATTAAAGCGGCAGCCGCGCTGGGGTTCAAAGTAGACTTCGTCGATCTCGGGCAATCGGACAATGCGTTGGAAGAAGCCAAAGCAGTCGCCAGCGAGGATGCTACCAGGCCATTTGATCTCGAAAATGGTCCACTGGTACGGGCTACATTGGTACAGATAGCGCAGGATGTCAATATCCTGATTCTCTCCATACACCATATTGTATCAGACGGATGGTCCATCACTGTGCTGTTCAATGATTTCATCAATATCTACAATGAATTATTGGATGGAAATCCGGTAGACGAGCTCAAGTCCCTGGAAATTCAGTACAAGGACTACGCCAGATGGCAGAATGAGCTGTTAAGTTCAGATGTCTATGAGGCAAGCAGGGAATTCTGGCTGGACCAGTTCAGGGCAGCGCCTTCTTACCTGGAATTACCGACGGATTTTGTGCGCCCGCCCATCAAATCTTACAATGGGAAAGCCTTTCACTACGTGTTGGGCCTTGAGACAGTCAGTGCCATCAGGCGACTGGCCAACGAAAATGGCACCAGTCTGTTTGTGGTGCTACAGACAATTGTGAAAATCTTGCTGCACAAATACAGCAGCCAGCAGGACATCACTGTGGGGACGCTGGTTTCCGGCAGAGACCAGGTGCAGCTGGAAGACCAGATTGGATTTTTTGTCAATACACTGCCGCTGAGAACCAAATTTGACACAGAAGACAGCTTCCATTCGGTCATTGCCAAAGTACATGATACCACGGTACAAGCCTTGTCGCACAGTGCTTATCCTTTTGATCTGCTGGTTGATGAACTCCAGCTGGAGCGAATACTCAATCGCGCGCCGTTATTTGATGTGCTGGTAGTCCTTCAAAATGTGGAAACGAAGATTGAACAAGAAATCTCAGGCCTGGAGGTAAAACCATTTGCCTTTGATTTTGACAGGAGCAAATTTGATTTGTCGTTCTATTTTGAAGAATCTGGTGATGAAATCAATCTTAAGATTGAATACGATACGGATCTTTTCATTCCACAGACCGCGCACTCGATATTCAATCATTTTGCTGCTTTACTGAATGCCATCATTGAGAAGCCTCAAAAGCAGTTAACGCAGTTACACCTCAACACCCGGGAAGAGGTACTGGAAATCCTGTCTGGTTTCAATCAAACCGATGCTGACTATCCTACTGATGCATCCCTTGTTAGCTTATTTGAGCAACAAGCTGAGCGTACCCCAGATGCCACAGCGTTGGTGGCAGGCGAAGAAAAACTGACCTATCGGGAGCTGAATGAGCGCGCCAATCGATTGGCCAATGGCTTGTTGGCGATGGGCATGACCAACGGTGCACCCGTTTCCATCATCATGGACCGATCCGTTGAGATGATGGTTGGGTTGCTGGGTATCTTGAAATCTGGTGCGCCTTATGTCCCAATCGACCCGTCCTATCCATTGGAAAGGATACAATTCATCGTGGAAGATACCGATAGTCCCGTGATTGTGAGCCGAAATATCTACAGGCATATCTGCGATGAAGTGCGGTGGGGGTTGGCCAATCCATGCCGTATCGTCTACCTCGATGAGTTTGAGTCACAGTCTTTTGAACAGGCGATGGAGGAATCCAGACAGCTTTGGAACTACATGGCCGAGAACAAGAATGCCTACCACAGTTCCGGTTGGGTGAGTAGCTATACCGGGGAAGTCTTCAGTGCAAAGGAGATGTACGAAATGGTCAGTAATGTCACTACCAAACTCCAACCACTACTGGATGCAGAAAGCAATGTGCTGGAAGTTGGTTGTGGCTCTGGATTGATCCTGTCGGAATTGGCCGGACAGGTGGCACACTACGATGGCACCGACTTATCCAAAGAAGTATTGGAGCACTGTGCTTCAGGTCTGCAATCCAAAGGATTGTCTAATGTCGCGCTCCACAGCTTGTCCGCTTTGGAAGTGGCTTCACTGGCGCCTAAAAAATATGACCTGATCATCGTCAACAGTGTGATGCAGTATTTTCCTTCCCATCAGTACCTGCGCGAGTTCTTAGACATTGCTACCTCGCTGCTGGCAGAAGGAGGTCACTTGTTCCTCGGCGATATTCGGGACAAGGCATTTCAGCAGGACTATTATGATTCACTGAACGAACGAGGGATTTCAAGAAATAAATGGGATGACAGCGAACTCTACCTAAAAAAAGGGTTCTTTCAAGAGTATTTTGAATGGTCTCACAGTAACCTGTCTCTGAGCTTCAGCAAGAAAATGGGAGAGATAGAGAATGAACTATCGCTCTATCGGTATGATTTATTGGTAAGTCCTGATACCGTTTCTTCCAGGCGTGAATTGAACGCCAGCGATCGTGGCGTGCTATCGGGCAATGACCTGTTGGTTTACGACCATGCGAATCCAACGCAACAGGTATCCGCTGATGACCTGGCATACATCATCTACACATCGGGATCTACCGGCACTCCGAAGGGGGTAGCGGTTACGCACCAATCAGTAGTCAATTTCCTCACGAGTATGCAAGACCAACTCGGCTTTGGAACCGACGAAGTGATGCTGGCGACCACTACCTACACGTTTGATATTTCGGTATTGGAAATGTTCCTGCCATTGGTCAATGGTGCCCAACTGGTGGTTGCAAAAACACTGGATGAACTCAGCACGATTGATTTTATGGAAATGATGGATCGCGTCAAGCCTTCCATCCTGCAGGCTACACCCAGCTTCTGGAAGATCTTGATTGACAATGGCTGGAAGGGCAACGCCCACATCAAAATCTTATCAGGAGGTGAGTACCTGCCGCCTGAACTGGCCAAAGAGTTAATACACCTGGGTGGAGCACTTTTCAATCTGTATGGGCCCACGGAAACGACCATCTGGTCAACGATCAACGAGATCAAAGAAGAGGAAGATATCTCCGGCATTGGAAAACCAATCGCGAATACTGCGATTTACATTCTTGACAAGGACATGAATGCATGTACCATTGGGGTACCGGGAGAAATATACATCGGTGGTCACGGTGTAGCAAAAGGGTATTGGAAGAACGAAGCACTGACAGCCGAACGATTCCTGGATTCTCCGTTCAAATCAGGTGAGCGAATCTACAAAACAGGAGACCTGGGCAGGTGGAGAGCGGACGGAAGCATCATGTACCTGGGCAGGGCTGATCAACAGCTCAAAGTACGGGGATACCGAATAGAGCCTGCGGAGATCGAATTGATCTTAAAAGGTTATGCAGATATCCGTGAAGCAGTTGTCACCACAGTGTTGGACGACGCAGGATACAAAACCCTGGTGGCCTATCTGTTGACCGAATCCGAGGTGAACGCATCAGATCTTCGCCTCAACCTGAGCAGACAGCTACCGGCTTACATGGTGCCTACTTACTTTGTGAAGGTGGATGCCATACCGCTGACGACCAGTGGTAAAATCAATTATAAGAAATTACCCGATCCGGTGAAGGTCTTCTTGAAAGGGAGACAAACGAATCATCAGGAACCTTCTGGTGAAATTGAAACCGGACTCGCGGCCATCTGGGAAGAAGTGCTGAGAACAGATGCGCCCGGTATTCACGATAACTTCTTTGAGATGGGCGGTCACTCCATCAAAGCTACACAGCTGGTGTCCCGTATTTATCACAGGTTCAAGGTAAAGGTGGACCTAAAGTCGATCTTCCTGAGCACGACCATTGCGAAACAGGCCAAATTGATCAAAAACGTCAGTTCTGAGTCAGGAACTACGATTACACCGTGCGCACCGAACGATTACTATCCGGTATCCAGTGCTCAGCGACAATTGTGGATACTGGACCAGCTGGACAAGGGGAACGTGGCTTATAACATGCCTGGCTGCTACCACATCAAAGGCAACCTCAAGGTAGATAGCCTGAACAAGGCACTAGGCCAATTGATCAGCAGACATGAAATATTGAGGACAGGTTTTCACATGGTAGCGGGGCAAGTCCAACAAAAAGTACACGACGTTGCCTCCATTGACATCAGCGTTGAGCTCATCGAAAATATAGCAATAGAAGACCTGGAAGCTGCGTTGTTGCAAAGTGCGGTACATCAGTTTTCACTCAAGCAGCCGCCCCTGTTGAAAGTCAGCTGCTTGGCGACCAGTGAAAACGAATACTACCTGCTGTTTGTCATCCACCACATTGTGGCAGATGCATGGTCGGTAGAGGTGATGGCGAATGAATTGCTGGAGAACTATCAGGCAAACCTTGCCGGAACAGACACTACACACCCTGCGCTGGCGATTAATTACAAAGACTACGCTCAGTGGCAAATGGATTTCCTCAATTCAGAACGGGCAAATCTGCACAGAGATTACTGGCGTGCCCAATTTGGCCAAATGCCGGAGGTATTGTCCCTGCCATATGATTTCATGCGACCACCTCAGAAGACGTATGATGGCCACATTTTGACTTTCGAAGTTGACAGTACTTTGACCAGCGGACTTGAAGGCTTCTCGAAAAAGCAGGGGAGTACGCTGTTTGCCAGCCTGCTGACCGCCGTCAATGTCTTCCTCTACAAATATTCCAACAGTACCGATATCGTCATCGGTGTGCCGTTCTCCGGCAGGGAGGCACTGGAATTGGAAAACCAGATTGGGTTTTACGTCAATACAGTGCCCATCAGAACGAGGTTTGAAGCCAGTGACAGCGTCACCGAAGTATATCAAAAGGTAAAACAGGAGTTTACGAATGCCCTGGAATACAGACAATATCCGTTCGATGTGCTGGTCAACGAAATTGAAATAGCACAGGACAGGAGCAGGTCTCCGCTATTTGATGTAATGGTAGAGCTGCTGGATGAAACAGATCACAGAAAGCAATACGAATCACTGGACCTGGAGGTCAATCCGCATGTGCTGAGTGCCACTACCAGCAAGTTTGATCTCTCATTCAAATTCAGACATAATGAACGCGGAAGTTTATTCCTTGACCTGGAGTACAACACCAGCCTGTTCAGGGAAATGACGGTCACCATGATGTATCAGCATCTATCCAGCATTTTAAATGCCCTTTGCCATCACGAAAATGAGATGGTGGGTATGCTGGACTTATCTGCAGCGCAAAGTGAAGAACAATATTTAAGCGAACTAGAAGGGAACTAACAAATGTCGGTACAAAAGGATTTTATTGCGTTATTTGAAGAGCAATCGGCGGCATCACCAGCGGACAGGGCCCTGTTGACGGCTGATGAGGAATTGTCCTATGGAGCACTGGATCAACAATCCAGCAGCTTCGCCAACTCCCTTCAACAAGATTATGGCGTGGCCAAAGGGGATGTGGTGGGACTTATGCTGAGCAATTCCACTGAAATGATCATTGCGGTTCTGGGCATCCTCAAAGCGGGCGCGGTGCTGTTACCGATGGAGCCCAAATGGCCGGAAAAAAGGAAGCAATTCATCATCCGCGAAGCCAACATGAAGCTACTGATCCTCGATTCAGATCAGCTGTTTGATGCTGACTTTTCTGACACCCAGGTGCTGGCTTTCGACATTCAATTTGACGGAGGAGCAAGTCCTGTAGCCAAAGACTGGCGCGCTGTGGAGCGGCACGAGGATGATTTGACCTACATCATCTACACTTCTGGCTCTACCGGAAACCCTAAGGGAGTGATGGTCAACGCCGGGAGTTTGTCCAACTACCTGCAGTGGGCCAACGAATACTACTTCCACAATGCCAAAGGTTTTACTTTCAGTCTTTTTACGCCGCTGTCTTTTGACCTGACGCTGACGTGTATTTTCAGCACACTGGTTCGTGGTGACAAATTATACATTGCCAAAGAAGCGTCTGTTGATAGCGCTTTGCGAACGATCTTTGATCCGCAGACCGCAGTGAATACCGTCAAATTGACGCCGTCACATGTGGCCATGCTTTCGGCACTTCCGCTTGAAAGTACCAACGTTTCTACGGTGATCCTGGGTGGTGAAAAGCTGATGGAAAGCCATGTAGAAATACTGAGAGGGCTTAACAAAGACATTCAGATATTCAATGAATATGGCCCTACGGAGGCTACGATTGGCTGTATTGTGAAAGAAGTGGTCACCCTTGATGATGTGCATAGCATCGGTAAACCAATCAGTAACACCTCCATCGTCATCCTCTATGATTTCCTCAAACCGCAGCCCAAAGGCCTGCCGGGAGAGATTTACGTGGGTGGAAAGTGTCTGGCTGCCGGTTACCTGAACAACCCTGAGCTCACTGCCACTAAATTCATCACCGATCCCACAAAGCCATCAGCAGGTGAGGTCATCTATGCTACCGGGGATATGGCCAGGTGGCTACCCAATGGAGAAGTCCAGCTGATAGGAAGGACCGACGATCAGGAAAAAATCAGGGGCTTTCGAATAGAACCAACGGAAATACAAACGCAGTTACAAAGGCATGACCTCTTAGAAGACTGTGCGGTGATAGCCTTCGACAACGCTGGCGAGCAGCAGTTGTGTGCTTTTTATGTGGGACAGTCAGCGGCAGATCCGGCCGGATTATCCCAATTCCTGGCGCAGTGGCTTCCTGAATACATGATCCCGTCAAAGTGGGTGGAGCTGGACAGTATTCCACTGACAATCAATGGGAAAGTGGACAAGAATAAGCTGGTTTCTTTAGTGCCGAAGACGTCCCAGACCGCCTATGAAGCGCCTCAGAATGAATTGCAGCATACGTTGGTCCAGATTTGGGAAGAAGCGCTGGAAAAGGAGAAAATCGGCATCAACGATAACTTTTTTGACCTGGGTGGACATTCCATCAAAGCCATTAGTATTGTGGCAGCGATTTATGAGCAACTCAAGGCAGAAGTTGAGCTGTCAGATGTTTTCAATGCACCTACCATTGCGGCACTTTCTGAGATCATTGCGCAGTCTGCCAGTACTGAACATAACGAGATAAAGCCGGTTTCCAATGAATCTTCGTTGTATGACCTGTCTCATGGCCAGAAACGACTTTTTGTACTGAACAAACTACAGCCGTCAAACCTGTTCAACGTTTTTACAGTCAATCAATTGAAGGGTAGGCTGGATAAAGATGCTTTTAGCCAGAGCTTCAACTTCCTGATCAGCAGACATGAAATTCTGCGTACAGTTTACGAAGACCGCGATGGAGTTCCTTATCAGAAGGTATTAGCCCCCCGCACAGCAGGCTTTGAGGTTCAACACATTGAGGCAATGGGAGTGGATCAGGCCAGGCTCGATGAGATCATTGAACAGGAATCCAATCACGAATTTGACTTGCAGAACGGCCCCCTGATCAGGGTGACATTGATACAACGGGCTTTGGACACCCATTACCTGCTTATCAACCTGCACCACATCATCTCAGACGATCGTTCGCTGCAAATCATTGCTTCGGAACTCAGTCATAAGTACCTGGAGATTCTGAATGACTCGCTGACACATCAGGAAGACCTGAAAATACAATACAAAGATTATGCGCACTGGCAAAATACGAACCTGAGCAATGGGCAATATGATGCAGCCAAAGCATTTTGGTTCAATCAGTTCAGGGAATCCGTGCCAGTGGTGAATATACCTGGCGATTTTGAAAGACCTGCCATCAAATCATATCAGGGCAAAACACTGGATTTTGAAATTCCTCAGGCCCTCGTCGCAAAACTTGATGCGCTCACCCGCCAGGAGGATGCCAGTTTATACATCGTCCTATTGACAGCTGTGAAGGTGTTTTTAGCCAAATACTGCCATCAGGAGCACATGCTCATTGGGATACCTGCTACCGGAAGGTTCAATATCGATCTGAAAGAACAAATTGGTTTTTACCTGAATCTGCTGCCGATTGATTCCGAAATAGCATTCGACAAAACCTTCAGAGAGCAAATCAAAACGGTGAAGGGGAAGGTGCTCGACGCCTTTGACCATCAGCATTATCCTTTTGACATGCTCGTCGATGACCTGGACCTCAAGAGGGATTTGAGCAGGTCACCAATTTTTGATGTGATGGTTTCCCTCAACGACCAATCGGCCAGAGAAGACATCGATTTTGGAGACCTGGAGGTTACCCCAATCGCGCCAGCGGTTCAATACAGCAAGTACGATTTAAGCTTCTACTTCACCGAACAGGCTGATGGCTTGGCTGTCACCATAGAATACAGTACCGATCTCTTTCAATCTTCCAGAATCGAGCGGATCAGGGATTACTTCCTCCATTTAGTAACGAGTGTTACAGGTGGTGAAGCAGAGGTGCCTGTGAAGCAGTTGACGTACATTCCTGTCACAGAGCAGCAGCAATTGGTGGAAGTCTGGAACAGTACCTACCGGGCTTTTGATGAGCACAAAGGCCTTCATACTTATTTTGAAGATCAGGTGGTCCTAAAAGGTGAAGCTACAGCTTTAGTATTTGAAGATCAGTTGATTAGCTATACTTCATTAAATCAAGGAGCCAATAAAATCGCCCATCACTTATTGTCAACGGAGCGTTTGCAAAAAGGCGCAGTCGTAGGTGTGATGATGGACAGAAGGCCTGAGATGGTCATGTCGATCCTCGGTATTATCAAGGCAGGTGGATGTTACCTACCCATCGATCCGGAATTTCCAAAGGATCGGATCGCCTATCTGATGGAAGACAGTGGTGCTGCGGTCCTTTTGGTTGATCGCCAAAAGGATGAAGATAGTAAGGTCAGGCAGGTTGTGGTAGATCAGGTGTTGTCTTCAGCGTTACCAGTTCAAAATATCAATGACAAGGTACAAGGCGCTGATAAGGCCTACATGATCTACACGTCAGGTTCTACCGGTCAGCCCAAAGGTGTCATGATCCCGCATCGTGCCGTCACCAACTTTATGCAGAGCATGGAGGATGCGCTTTCCATAGGGACCGATGAGCGCTTCCTGGCTCAGACAACAATTTCCTTCGATATTTCAATCCTGGAACTTTTCCTGCCATTGGTAACGGGGAATCAACTCATTTTGGCCAACTCTTCACAGTATAGAGATCCGGTTGCCTTGCAACACTTGCTGAATGAGCATGAAGTGACGGTGATGCAGGCAACACCAAGTTTATGGTTCATGCTATTGGAAGCAGGCTGGAAAGGGAATGCCGGACTCAGGGCGATCAGTGGGGGAGAATATCTCTCTGATGAAATCGGGCGCCAGCTCCTCGACTTAACCGGAAGTTTATGGAATTTATATGGTCCCACAGAGACGACTATCTGGTCTACTTGTAAGCAGCTAAGAAATGAAGCGGATCTGAGCAGTATCGGTCAACCCATTGCCAATACACAAATCTATTTGCTGGACAGCAATGGACAATTAGTTCCATCGGGTGTACCAGGAGAGGTGTACATAGGAGGGGTCGGACTGGCACTGGGCTACCACGGCAAACCTGAGCTGACCGCAGAGCGGTTCGTGCAAAGTGACATCGCAGGAGGGACCCGACTGTATCGCACGGGAGACCTGGCAAGGTGGAATGAAAAAGGGGAGTTGGAGCCACTGGGCAGGATCGATGACCAGGTCAAAGTGCGAGGCCATCGCATAGAACCAGGAGAAGTACAGGCCCACCTCAATGCGCATCCTGATGTGGAGCAGTCACATATCCACCTGCACAGGAGTGGAGGAGATCAACTGTTCATTGCCTACTACATCAGGAAAACGGAGTCTCTGACAGCCACTGAGTTGAGGAATCACCTCAAAGCACAACTACCTGATTACATGGTGCCGGATCACTTTGTGGCGCTTCAGGCTTTTCCGCTGACGCCCAATGGTAAGCTGGACAGATCAAAATTGCCGTTACCTGGCATTGCACCTCAGGAACTTGAACAATATGTGGCTCCTGAAACCACAGCGGAACAGCAGCTACAGCCCATCTGGCAACAGGTACTGAAATTACCACAGGTGTCCGTTCAAGGCAATTTCTTTGACCTGGGAGGGCATTCGCTCAAGGCCATTCAATTGCTAAGCAAAATCAATTCGGAGTTAAACACCTCCTTGATAATGAGTGATTTATTCAGCAACCCCACTATTGCTGATTTAGCACAAGTACTGGATGGAGGTAAAAAACTGCCCGCACTCAACAAAGTACCTGATCGCGCACAATCCGAATTTGACCTGTCACCTGGTCAGCAGCGTTTGTGGGTGCTCAGCAAGTTGGGTGACGGTAACCTGGCTTACAATATCAGTCTGTACTATGAATTTAAGGGGAAAATAGACCTGCGGGCCTTGAATAGTGCATTCACAAAGCTCATCGAGCGCCATGAAGTACTGAGCACCAATGTCATTGAGACAGGCAACACGCCAAAAGTGATCATCAGAGACCGTAGCGCATTTGAAGTTTCCCGCATGGCCGTTTCTTCTGATACGGATGAGATCAGAGAAGTGATTACCCATGAGCAAAGTGTTCCATTTGATTTGGCCAATGATCCGCTAATGAGGGCCCTCTTGGTGGAAACAGGTGCTGAAAGTGCCATTTTGGTCATTACCATACATCACATCATCTCAGATGCGTGGTCCATCAGAATTCTGATTATCGAATTGGTTCAACGCTATTAGTCTGAGGTTTTAGGTACTGAATTGGTACTTCCGGCGCTTCAATACAGCTATAAAGATTTTGCCTACAGTCAGCAGCATTGGTCAGACAATGACTCGCTGGCTGATCAACGTCAGTTTTGGCATGATACCCTGGCGTTACCGTTGACGACCTTGGAACTTCCCACAGCAAACAGCCGGCCCGCCATTCAGACCTTCAATGGTGGTGAGGTCAGATATGCTTTTTCGCCTGAACTGCTTCAGCGATTGAAGGCATACAGCGCCGGGCAGCAAAGTAGTTTGTTTGCCATGATGGTGTCGCTGCTCAACGTGGTACTGCATAAGTATACTGGGCAGAAAGACATTATCCTGGGT
>ERZ1740068.180-NODE-180-length-38638-cov-9.207008_pt1 | contig 38638 bp, 31 predicted proteins | sample MGYA00581735_ERZ1740068 | MGnify/ENA primary metagenome ERZ1740068 (study PRJEB43018, sample SAMN04849740) | marine metagenome | isolation source: floating plastic debris | place: Pacific Ocean | collected 2008-08-30 | study: EMG produced TPA metagenomics assembly...
CAGCGCACGATTCGGTGCGCCAATTAATCCTGCTTCCCGACCCTGATTTGGCGGCTCTGCCACTCGACCTTTGCTTGATGCAGCCAGCAGCAAAAGGTAGCTCCTTTCAAGACCTGCCTTATTTGTTGCGGCATTACACCGTTTCTTTTCACTACTCGGCCAGCTTGAGAGCTTCCATGCACCAACAGACTTACTCCAATACCTCTTTGCAACAGATGCTCTTTGTAGGTCCCGAATTTGACCAAAGCGGAGCCTTCACCCAAAAAGAAGTTCAGCAATTGAGCGCTGAGGTAAGCGCTAGCGAATTGCCGGGAAGTGAGGTAGAGTTGACCGCAGCAAGCCACTATTTTGGTGGTGAATTTTTGTTGGGGCAAGCGGCCACACCCAACGCCGTGAAATCGTTAATTCGCCCCGGAAGTCTGCTCCATTTTTCGAGCCACGCCAAAGCCAATTTCGAAACCCCTTTGCAATCGTATTTATCGCTAGCAAAGACAGAGAGTACTGCTCCACCAGAAAAATTATCCGCCAAAGACATTCACGGCCTGTCGCTTCCCGCCAGATTAGTGGTGCTAAGCGCTTGTGAAACTGGCATTGGCCAAGGCGACCCCGGAGAGGGCACTTTGAGTTTGGGCCGCGCCTTTTTGTACGCTGGAAGTCAAAGCGTGATCATGCAATTATGGTCCGTGGATGACCGCCAAAGTGCTCAACTGATTGCGCGGTTTTACGAGTACCTTGCCAACGGAAAATCGGTTCCCAAGGCTTTGCAGGAAGCTAAATTACAAGCCCTATCTACTGCTGATCCACTCACCGCTCATCCCTATTTCTGGGGCAGCGGAATGGCCATTGGCACCAGCACGCTTCCAACCCCTACTTCAGTTGCCTGGCCATGGTGGTTGCTGCTGCTTGTTCCACTGATCGCCTGGTGTTGGAAACGATTCGACTAAGCGTAAAGGCTTTGCCACCCATTGGCTCTTTTTGAGCCACTTTGTATCCACTTGATCAGAAAGATACATTTGTACTGTACCTTACCATTGCCATCGCTGGCCATTTCTACCTTGCAACTTATGCTACAAGCACTACATCAAGCTAGTCAATACCTCGCTGCCGCTGGAATTTCATTGCTTCCCAACGAATCCGACGACAGCCATACCAATTTGGGGTGGTCCATTGAAACTGCCTCCCTCACTTCCCGGCCGCTTTCTACTGCAGGAGATTGCCTGGCTCTCAACCTCAAGGCCTTTGCTTTGGAATGGTGGCGTCAAGGTCAGCTCGTTGCCCATTTTCCGCTTACCGGCAAAAACCATCCCGAAACCTTGAACTGGCTGATACAAAAAAGTCGGGAGGCGCAGCTGGAAAAAGAATATGCTTTTGAACTTCATTATGAGCTGCCCTACCCTGAAATGACAGCCGAAACCCTGCATCCTGCTCAAGAAGATCGTTACTCATCAGAGTCGGTTATTCAAGGGTTTACCAGAGCAAAGGAATGCCTGCAACAACTTCTCGATCGGGAAAGCCTATCATCGGAACTGCGTGTTTGGCCGCATCATTTTGACTTAGGTGCTTTTGCAACCGTTATTCCCGAAAAGCAAGTAGCCGTAGGAATAGGCTATGCCATGCCCGACAGCATGATCGATGAGCACTATTTTTATATGAGCGCCTGGCAGGCAAATAAAGCCATCTCCACCATGGGTTTCCCAAAATTATCGGCTGGATTTTGGTGCGATAATCCTTTTTCAGGAGCAATTCTGAGGGCATCTGGACAAAACCCAGATTCTGTAGAAGCATTTCTTGCGGAAGCCATTCATCGTTTTAAGGAAGCCATGGCGTGAAATTTTCGTAAGACTATTGTACCCAAATCGGCATAAAATCCTTTAACAACGGGGGTTTTGAGAAGCTTTTGGTATCTTCGGTCAGTAAACCCCAATTAGAATGAATCTACAATCATCCTATTTCACTTTAGAGCGAATTGGCATCAGTCACCGGCTGAGCACTCGCATGGCAGTTAACTGGTGGGAGGTGGTGGCTTTCCCCTTGGTTTTTTTCATTGTCTTGAACCTCATGACCAAGATGAGCCTTTCCGGAGCCACCCTCATTTCGGTACTCGCCTCCGCAGGCTATACCTTTTTTCGATTTGCTTCCTGGTTTTATTACACCGAGTTTTCCATCGATATGCTTAGCGGTCGGTTTACCCGTACCTTGATGTCCGGCAACACGGTGGAGGCCCGCGAGATCATTACCGAAAGGTTCGATCCCAATTGCCTGGAATACGTGGAACTGCACCACGGTGGACAAACCACCTACCTGTTGCAATACCACGGAGAAAAAACCCACGATTTGTTGGTGGTGCGCACCGAGGAAGACAAAGAGCTGATCGACCAATACTGGTTGGATGCTTACGGAAATCTTTCGTTGGCCTAAAAAAATCGAGGAGCTGACCTTTAGTTGGTGCAACTCCCCGATGCACATTTTTCCTTTATTCTTTTAAGAACCGAACCTGTTGTCGGTTTTCGCTACTTTGAATGACAAACCGCCTAATCAGCGGGCAGTTGTGGCACATAGCGCTCTTCCAATGGAGGAAAGTCCTTTTCCAGGATCGGAACAAAATTGGAGTCTAAAGTGGGTGTAATCCAGGGCTCAAAAGCCATTCGAACCCCCTCCTGCAACACCGGCTGCCATTGCGGAGGATACTGATGAATGTAGCTCAACAATTTATCACTTTTCTCAGGGCGAGGAGCTCCGGTAGCTTCTAAAATGGCTGAACTGGTGCCCCATCCCATACCTTTCACAATGTCGGGTTGTTGGCTTTCGGGAGCTTCATCAAGGATTTGCATCAGCGTTTCAGGTTCGTGACCAAATTTTTGCGCCAACACCCACCCGATGGCCGGATCGAAGGTAGCGGTAGGCTTATCCGCTTTTACTACCGTGATGAACGTACCCAAAATGCCAAAACCAATCCAGGCTACTGCAATCCTTGGTCCCCATTTGGGCCAACTCCACCAACCCACGATGGCCAACACTACAAACAGCGGCAACACAAAGGTGAGGTGACGGTAAGACACGTAAATGAAGGAGTCACCCGATTCCGTAAAAAATGGGCTTAGGGCATAGAGCAGCAGAAAGACTAACACCATGGTAACTCCCGCTCCCACACCAGCCGTTTTGGACAAAAACCTTCGGGAAACGATGAAGAAGCCGATCAACCCTGGAATTAGCCAAATTTTGCGCACCCATCCGGCACCAAGGCCAAATAAGTCCGGCATGTAGCTACTACCGGGCAATGCATGGTAAATGAGTTTCCAAAAGCGGTGGTACCACACTTCATGATTGGTCCACAAAAACCAGCCTTGACCACGAATGCCGCCCTCCTGAAAGGCTTGAAGTTCAAATCCCGGATCGAGCAGCGTCCGCAGGAGTAAGTGCGGCAAAATGGCAATTCCTAAGGCCAGTCCATACCCTACTACTACCTTCCATTTAGCCTCCAGTAAACGCCACTGTAAAACCAGCCACACCAAAAAGGCAGGTACCAGAATAACGTTGTCATAGCTCATGCTAAGTGCCAAACCGGTCACCAAACCAGCTCCAACGGGAACCGGAATTTTCCAGTACTGCACTTTTAGGCTCAAAAGAAAAATCAACGGCCAAAAGGCGGACAAAGCATGCAAGCCAAAGTTAACCGTAGCCCAAGGCAACAAAGTGGGAATGGCGATGGCCGACCAAAGCACAAAAGCCAGGGCTACGGAATTTCCAAATAGGCGTTTGACCGCTACCAATTGTAGGGTACGGCTAAAGAAATCTACCACCAAAGCCACCAGGGATAGGGCGGGCAAAGTGCCGCTCAAAGGCTTAAACAAAAGGGCTAATAATGAAATGAGAAAGCTACCTCCTTCGTGGGGATAGTGAATCAAGGTAGCGTAACGCAAATCTCCGGTTCGACTGAGGTAATCCAAGGTCAACTGCCACGCTTGCTGGTCGGGTGCTGAGAGCCAGCCTTGAAAGGCAAGCCCGTAATACCAACGCACGAGGGTTCCCAACACTACAATGCCAACTAGGACGGGCCATTGGGTCAACCATTTGGTATTTCGAAAATTGGCGGGTAGCGACACAGCTTCGGGGTAGAAGATTGCAAGCAAATTCCAACCGGGACTTGCCCTTCAGGCCACCGAATATACGGCATATAAGCAAAGAAGGCGGCTACATCCAGTAGGCGCCTTTTAAAAGCATGCAATTGGTGTTGTAACGCCTAATCAAAAATCCACAATGATTCCGATGGTCGGCAGTACCGTACCCGAGGTATTTTCTATCCGGGTCATTTGGTAACGGGTCGGATCGTTAGGGTCAATCAGCGGGTTACCCGCCTCATCGGTAGCTACGTTCAAAAAGTCTTGTTCTTCCGACTGAAAGTTGGTGAGGTTTTGAATGTCTACATAAAGGTTGAGCGACCACTTTTTAAGGTACCAGGTTTTATCCACCCGAACATCTAGCTGCGTAAAAGCATCAAAGCGCTCCGAATTCAAGCGATTGAAGTCTAAAATACCTTGGCCGCGAACGTCCCAATTTTCCCTTAGGGAAGAGGCTTCTTCATCAAAAGGCGTGTAGGGCAATCCACCTACATAGCGCCATTTCACTCCAATTTCCCAGTTGCGTTTCATCTTTTTTCCTGCGGTGAGGGTGAGGATGTGTCGGCTGTCCCAGGCCGAAGGAGCATAGGTATCGGTTTCAGGATCGAGAAATTCTGAGCGCACCCAGGTGTAAGCGGCAATTCCGAAGATGCCGTTTCGGGCCCGGCGTTGGGTCAACATCTCCACCCCATAGGCGCGGCCTTCTCCAATCGAAGTGGTTGGCTCGTTGCCCACCACGCCGAAATCGGCACCAAGGTTGGCCAACGAAAGGGAATCGCGCAATGAGAAGGGATAATTGGTGTAGGTTTTATAGAAACCTTCGATGGTTATTTTGGAGTAGTTGTCTGGATTGTACTGAAAACCGCCTACCAGGTGATCGCTTTCGATAAAACTGGTGCGCGGCTGATTGACCAACACCCCGGCATTGTCTCTAAAACCCAGCACCGGATAAGCCGGCAACTGGTAGTAGCGGCCGGTGTTGAAGTTGAAACTAAAGCGTTCCGTAATGGCATAAGAGGCAGAAATACGAGGAGAAAACTGATTCAGCGGATTTTCCATATCCGAATTGTAATCGTTGCCATCCATGCGGAAGCCGGCCGATAGAATCAAACGGGCATTGAGCAGCGTTTTTGAAGCTTGTGCAAAAACACCGTATTTCACAATGGTCAAATCGCTGTTGTAATCAATCAACTGTACTCCGTTAGGCGTACCAATGCGGTTGAAGGTTCGGTTGCTGTAAACTGCATTTTCCAGGTTGACTCCACCTTTGATTTTCCATCCGTTGAGGCGGGTCGTATTTTCAAAACGAAACTTGTTTTCGGTTTCTACCGATTCGTAATCCAAGATCAGGTTATCGCTGCTCGAATCATCGTTTTCTGCATACTTTTCGGCGGTGTTGTTCAGGGTATTTCGGCTCAGTACAAAAGTTTGAAAGCTGTTTTTCCCATAGTGTTTGTACACTCCGCCGATGGTATAATTCCACTGCTCGTTGACTGGTAAGTTCCCGAGCAAATACTCATTGCGCTCTATGGTTTCTTCGTCATCAATGCGATCGTTCACCTCCAGGTTGAGCCGAAACTGATCGATGGCTCCCAAGCCCACAAAATAAATCTCGTTTTTAGGGTTGAATTTGTGTTTCACCTTAAACTGTGCATCGTTGTAGGTAGGCAAAAAAGGCAGGCCAAGAATGGAAAAGAGACCTTGTAAATACGACCGACGAGCAGAAGCGACAAAAGTAGTTTTCTCTCCAATCGGCCCGTCGAGGGCCAGGGCAAGGTCGGAAGAACCGACCGTTCCGCGAAAGTTGAGCTTGTCTTTGTTGCCATCAATCTGCTTGAATTCCAGCACCGAACTCAAGGCATTTCCCCGGTTGGCCGGAAAAGCTCCGGTGTAGAGGTTGACCTCACGCACCAGGTTCACATTGAGCATGCCTACCGGACCTCCTGAAGAGCCTTGCGTTTGAAAGTGATTGATCACCGGAGTCTCAATGTCATCCAAATAAAAGCGGTTTTCGTTGGGTGCTCCACCTCTAATGATAATGTCGTTTCGAAAACTCGGTGTTGAAGCCACACCCGGCAGCGATTGAATTACACGGGAAATGTCGCGGTTGGCTCCTGGGTTGCGCTCAATTTCTTCCACTCCAAGGGTTTGCAGCGATACGGGACTTTCCTCGGTTTTTACAAAGGGAGAGGCCTTGATTTCTACCTCTTCCAGTTGGGTACTGGTGGGCGTCAATCCAATCTCTACGAAGGGCGTTTTCGAAGTGGTCACGTACACATCTTCTGAAAGTTGGCGGTTGTAGCCCACCACTGAAACTTCCACTTTAACGTATCCTACCGGTACGTCTTTGATTTCAAAATTGCCGTCGATGTCGGTTGAAGTTCCAATGGTGGTGCCTTGAATGATGACGTTGGCGAAAGGAACGGATTCCTGGCTGGTAGCATCCACTACCTTTCCCCGTACCGATCCGGTTTGGGCTCCGGCAACTACCGTAGCCAGAAGAAAACAGAGGGTCCAGATAAACTTCATGATCGTTTGAATTTGGAGCAAACTCGCTTTTATTTACTACAATTTTGTATAAAAAACCATTTAAAAACTCCAATTAAGTAGTTTAGTAACGTGAAAGAGCAACTATTGTTTATGCGGGAAGTGTTGGATGCTGCCGGGCAGTATTTGGAAGCCGAAGGAAAACCAAGCCTTCAGGATTTTGCACATTGGATAACGGCTCAGCATCCGCCAGCGGTTTCAGCTGAGGCCTATACCACCCAATCGGTGGAATCGGAAAACTTCATGTTTGTAGCGCGACTCAACCGTTTCGCCAAAATTTACAGCAAGCTGGCGTTCTCCCATTCTGCCATTCGAACCGTGGAGGAATTCTCCATTTTGGTAAGGCTTTGGGGAGACGGACCTTGCCCTAAGTCAATCATTATCCACGAGCTAATTATAGAGTTTAGCGTGGGCGCAGAAATCATCCGACGGCTAGTCCGACAAGATTTTGTGACTGAACAACAGAGCACAGAGGATAAACGCCAGAAAATCATTTCCATCTCCGAAAACGGGCAAAAAGAACTTTTCAAAGTACTCGCAGAAGTGCGCAAGGTGTCGCACGTTGTGAACGGCAGGCTCTCTCAAGAAGAAAAGGAAAGTTTGCATTTTCTGTTGCGCAAATTGCACGATTTTCACCAGGATCAGCGCGGAGATTTACCGGATAATCTGGACGTGATTTTAGAGCGGAGTGCCATTCCTATGGAACCAATGACCTTTCATCCAAAAGGTGACTCCTCGGCCTAAACAATCCGAGATCGTTATTTTTGTGGTATGCTTCTGCGAATACTGCTTTTTTTGTTCCTTCAAATTGGCTTTGGAATAAGCTATGTCAATGCCAAAGCGATATTGTACTCTGTTTCAGATCTGGTGGCCAGCATGGAGAAGCTGTACGAATTAGAGGTGGTTCAATACACTGATTCTTTTCTAATTGGGCAGCGCCTCACAACGGGGGAAGAAGTAAGGCTGAACGCCCTATCGCGCAAATGGAACCAAGGGCTCAACGAACAACTACCGCCCGATCATCCGGCACGCAAAAGCTGGGAAGGAAAGTGGCCTGAAGTAGGCGAAAAAGTGTGGGTCATGCAGAGTCAATATTCGGTTTTCCTGTTTGCACGGAAATACGAAGGTGGTTGGCGCTTCTGGGACCCCAGAAGTATTCCCTTTGCCAATACTGTATTTCAATTGCCGAACCATCCACATTACAAACCAACGGCAATTTGCATGGAAGAGTCCCTCTATCAAGACAATGACTATTTCACTTGTCACGATGGCTTTTTGCTCCATATCGATGAATTTACCCGGCTAAAAAATGCTTGTGCCGCCCTACCCTAACGCTAATGGCCCTTCCCACCTATACCGTTAACCTGGACCTGCCGCCCGAAGAACGGTGGCTTTTTCTCAAAGACGCCCGGGAAACCATCAACGAGTTGCTGGAAATGTACCTCCGTGATCTGGTGGACAATGAACTCTTGCAACAAGGCATTGCGCAGTATCGATCGAGTTTGGTGGCTCCCGACTATTTGAAAGAATTGGAAGGCCTTTCCCATTGCTGTGACTTTACTGCCGAACAGCTTTTGATGGCCAACCTGTATTACGACCTGCTCAAATTTTATTGGGGATGCACCGCTTTTTCCGTGCACAATGGCGAGCAAATGTTGCATGCCCGCAACCTCGACTGGTTTACCGAAAACAATGCTTTGAGCCTTCACAGTTGCATATTTTTATTTCAACGCCAGGGAGAAACGGTATTCAAAACGGTCGGTTGGCCGGGGTTTATCGGCGTATTGTCGGGCAATCGGCCAGGGGCGTTTACCATCACCCTCAATGCGGTTTCGAGCAATGAACCACCGGAAATCAATCCGCCGGTGAGCTTTTTGCTGCGCGATGTGCTGGATCAGGAAAGTCATTTTGAGGGCGCCCGCCAATGCCTGGCCAATGCCCCCATTGCCTGCGACTGTTTGTTGCTGCTCTCGGGCACCGAAGCCCATGAAAAAGTAGTGATCGAGCGCACTCCTTCTCGCCATGCCATACGCGAAAGCCAGGAAGCTTTCATTGTTGTGACCAATGACTATAAGGTGTTGGAATACCGCCGATCGGAAGAAGAGTTGCTGGCCTCCACTTCCTGCCAGCGGTTTGATCAGGCTTGCCTGCGCTTGTTTGATGGGCTGCCGAAAACGCTGGAAGACTGTGTGACCATTTTGCAGGATGCTGCCATTCAAATGGAAATTACCGTGCAACAAATGGCTTTCGAAAATGCCAGCGGACGGCATTTAGCCCTTAAAACCTATCTCGATAACGATGCATCCTTTTCGAGCCTTCATTGAACAATACCACCCGATTTCCGATGAGGTGTGGCAAGAAGCCGAATCGTACCTGGAACGCATGGAAGCAACTCCCGGTACCTTGCTGGTAAAGGAAGGTAAAACCTGCAAGCACCTGTTTTTTCTGGAACAAGGCTTGCTCCGCTTTTTTGTGTGGCGCAAGGGCGTAGATGTCACCAAATTTTTCACCGTGGCGCCTTATTCTTTTACCTCGTTGCAGAGCTTTTCTAACCAGGAGCCTGCACTCGAAAATGTGGACGCACTTGAGGACAGTGTAATCTGGCGCATGAAGCGGGAAGATGCTTATCGGCTGTTGGAACGCCCCGAATGGGCCGTATTTGTGCGCGAACTAACGCAACAGGTGCAAGGCTACACGGAGAACATTCTGGAAGCCCTTCAAAACCAAACCGCAGAAGAACGGTACCGCAACCTCTTGGAAAATCAAGGTGATCTGTTGCAACGCGTTCCACTAAAGTACCTCGCCTCTTACCTGGGCATCACACCACAATCACTCAGTAGGATCCGCAAAAAGGTGGTACTCGACCGTTGAAGTTACCCTAAGGTAATTGCCAGCACTTTTTCGCTCGGGAGTTTTGTAATTCAATTACAAAACTTCATTGTCATGTTACGATTTCTCACCTTTAGTCTATCCCTTTTGAGTCTTTCAACCGGAGCACAAAACCCTTCTAAAACGCCTTCTAAAAAGCACTTTTGGCACAGTATGGAAACTACTGCTACGCCAGCTGCCGTATGGAAAGTGTGGACCCAAGTAGACAATTGGCATACCTGGGACACCGGCCTGCGATCTGCCACCTTGAAGAGCGACAGCTTTGGCTTAGGCACCCGAGGAGTTATTACCTCTTTGGAAGGTCGAAAATCTAAGTTCAAAGTGGTAGACTACCAGGAGGGCCAGTCGTATACGTTCAAAACGGCCTTGCCTTTGGGCGGACTATACGTAAAACGATCTTGGAAAGAAGAAAACGGAAAAACGGTATTTACCCACGAAGTGTGGTTCAGTGGCCTCACCGGCGGATTATTTGCCAAGTTGCTGGGCAATGATTTTCGTGAAATGCTTCCTGGCGTGTTGGAAAAGGTGAAGGAACAGGCGGAGGCGATGCCTTGAGACGTTTTTTTGGTATAATAAAAGCTTTCACTTCCCGATAATCACTTTAAATCGATTTCCGAAACCTTCAACACCCAAAGATCCTTTTCTTGATTGCCAAAACGCTTGGTTTCCCGGAAAATCTGCAGTCCAATCCTGTGTTTGATGCCTTGATCGGATGGTGCTATTTCAAGCGTTCCCCGATATTCGCCGGTCTCCGTCAGTTGAAAAGCGGAGACTTCGCCCAACTGGGGTTGTGTTTCAGCATTTTCCCGGAGATAGGGCTGCAGCCAACCCAAAGCCGTGGTATCTACTTGAAGTTGATCTTTATCCCAGGAAATCAGTGCCGGGTCGGTCATTAAATCCTGGGCCAATTCAAGGGCCTGCGCCCGAAAAGCCCTCTCTTGATTGGGATCGGCGGCAAGCTTCAGGTAGCTCCAAAAGTCCATTACCTTTTGCCGCGCCAACCACTCCATGGCTTGTAGTTGATCTGCACTCAACGAGTCGCCATCAATTCCAATTTCCAATGGAGCTAAAGGAGCCGGAGCCGCTTTCATCATCTGTTCCTGATTCTCAGCACCCGCACAAGCGACAAGCTTCAAGATCAACACAGCAAAAAGCCAAAGTTTCCAATGCTTCATGGTTGCTCCTCCCGCACTCGAAAGCGCATTTTTATGATTTGACTGCCGCGGTAGAGCGTTTCGATCACCTCGATATTTTTTAAGCTGGGGATGGGCATGGTGAGTTTGTTGATGAACTCCTCTTTATTATGAAGGTCCAGTGCCAGTCGACCTCCAATCCCTACTTGGTAAATTTCTGCATCGGGGGCAAACATTTGATCCAATTGTAGCCTACGCCGTTCCCAGCCTTGCCGGTCGGCGGTAGAAAACAGGTGAATCATCAAGGCGTAATCATTGGTGCGCAGCGCTACTTGCTCCGAACCAGCCCCTGAAACAACCCGGGTAATGGTATCGGTGCGGTAATATGCTCCCCGAACGATAAACCGCAGTTGGCCATTGGGACTCGGAATTTGCAAACATCCATTGCTATCGGTTTGCAGGCGTTGAGGACTTTCACCCTCCCTCCAAATCTCAATCTCCAAGGGTTGATTGGTGATGGCCATTTCCCGATCCGCATCGATGAAGCAAAAGGTGTACGCTTCTTGTCCGGGAATCAACCACCACAAACCTCCCAAAACCAAAGCTACTGCCACCAAGATCGTTAAGTACCTTTTATTCGAACTTGTTGGTTTCGCTGTTGGCGTTTTAGGTGGAGTAGGTAAGGCATTTTTCTGCTTAAAAGCCGCCCAATTCTCACAACCGATGTAGGCACTCAAGAGGTTGAGCATATCGATGCGGGGAAGCTTTTCTGACTCCGATTTCATGTGGGTATAGAACCATTTTTCACTGATTCGTCCCCGGGTTGTTTGAAACAAGTCTTCTTGAAAATCGACAATGTCTTGCCCCTTCCATTGGCGAATGTCAACACTACTCGCCGTGTGGTTTTGGAGGAAGGTAGCGGCTACCTGGTCCTTTAACAGCTGAAAATATGCGGAATCTGAAGTTGGCATAAAAGTGGGCTCAAGAAGCCTGAGGAGCAAATTACAACTTGTAAAACATTTTACAAACGCCTTACAAGCATTCTACCAAGGCTTCGGGGAAAGCTCCGGTAGCTTCGACTCATCGAAACCAAAATCAATACAACGATGAAACGAATTCTTTTTCCCATCCTAACGTTTGGAATCATTGCCTTTTGGGGATGCTCCGCAGCACCCGAAAGTGAAATAGTCCCCCTTTACGCAACACCCAATTCTGAAAGCCAGCTGAGTGCAAAAGTTACTACCAAAGAAGATTTGCTCTCCTCTTCTGCATCCCAAACGGATCAGGACACTTCTTATCTAATGACCCGTACTGCCAACCTGCGCTTCCGTGTGGCCGATGTGGCTCAGGCCACCTACGAGTTGGAGCGCATGGTAAGCCAACATGGCGGACGGGTATCCTACACCCATTTGCAAAGTCAAAACCTGGGCCAACACGAAATCCAGGTGCACCCCGATAGTATTTTAGAAATTCACCGCTTTCGGGTCTCCAACCAGGTAGTAATTCGCATTCCCGACCATCAATTGGATGGGCTACTACGTTCGATCGTTCCAATGGTCGATTTTCTGGACTATCGCACATTATCTGCCGAGGACAAACAACTGGAATACCTTGCCAACCAGTGGGCCCAAAAGCGGGCCATCGAAGCTAAAAAGTCGCTGGAAAATGACCCTACCGTTCAAGGCGAGAACCAGCAGGAGGCCCAGCAATTTCAGCGCAAGCTATCGGCCTTGAACCAAAAAGCAGACCGGGCGGCTTTGGCCAACCGAGTCATCGAGCGCGATGCAGTGCTTTCTACCTTCACCTTGCAGTTGTATCAACGGGATGCCAGCTGTGAAACGCTACTGTATGCCCCTGCGCCTCCCGCAGTTTACCAACAGAGCAAGCTCTCTGAAATTGGCAATCGTTTGCAAACCGGTTGGGAAGTATTGGAAGCCTTTCTTCTGTTTGTGGTCCAAAGTTGGAGCCTCATCTTAATGGCGATCGTGCTCTGGATATTGGTTCGTCGATGGAAAGCCATTCGAGGACAGAAAACCTGGACTAAAGCGACTAAAAATCAATGAGCTTACTCAACACCCCGGTAAGCAATGGAGCCAGAATAGACAAGATCACCTTGGCCGAATCCAGCGTAGAACCTTTCAATAAAAAGAGGTTTTCCATTTCGGCCAAGGGCTCCAACGCCAACGTAGCCGGTTCCTCTTCCGCAACATGAAGGGATTTTTCCAGACGTTGCTCGTAGTGGTCTACAATCCATTCGCCCTTTCTTTTCAATTGAATGTATATCGGCACGTAGGCCATCCCCAAAAACAAGGTGAAGACCATGCCATACAAATACACGAACTCAATTGGAAATAATATTTCCTGGCGGTTGAAAGCTTGTAAAAACATCTCACGGCCAAACGCCGTGGTGATGGTAGAACCAGAAATGAGGATGGCCAGCACAAACAGGTAAAAGTTGAGCGATTTCACCAACAACCTGAATTGATCAGCCTTTTTGCGAATGTCGTTGACATCCCGCAAATGCTCCAGCGCAAAGTTGACCTGAAACATCCCGGTTAAAGCCATGAGCGGAGCAATAGCAGTGAGTCCGATCATGGTCATTACCGTAAATTCCGGATCATTCAAAAGCACTTGAAACTGGCTGGCGATGCGCAAAAAAGACATATAATAAGCTTCTGAGGGAAGCACCAGGGCCCAACTCCCACCAGAGATGAGGACCGCTAACACCAAAAAAACAATGGCCAAAAATCCTGAAAACCAAACTTGTCCGAGGCGCAATTTCGCATTCAATCGCACCTTTCGGTTACCGAAAAGTAAAGGCAACACAAATCCGAAGGAAACCCCCAACAAGCAGGAAAAGATGAACATCCAAACCAAAAACTGGGTGTGGTAATGAAAAAACAGGTCTTCGCGCTTTTTCAACCTCACCGCAGACTCATATGGAAGGGGCGGCTTCAATTCCTTTTGAGGTTCTAAATAAATACGGTCTACCACGGTGCCATAGTCATCTTCAACAATGACCGTATTCTTTTTCATCAGCTCCGTTTTTACCCCTGTAGAAAAGATGGTGAAGGCCAGCAGCAGACCAAACATGATCATGCCCATTACGGCCAAGGGCTGGAAGGCCCGAATATTAGAATCGGATAACAAGGGTTAACAGATTAATGGATTTCTAAAATAGGAAATCACCTGCAAAAGCAGGCGGTTTCGTTTCGGCTTGCCGCTTTTTGCTATCTTCCAACTTCTCTTACCTCTACATCCTACAACACTCCCGGTATGAAACACCTGGTTCCCTTGTGCACCTTGCTTTTCCTCAGCTTTTCCCTTTTGGCGCAATACGAAAAGGTCTACCAGATTCCACTGCCCGAAAAATTCGATGGACTTTCTCAAGAAGTTACCATCAAAAGTTCGCCCAATCCCAACTTACCTGCTTTCGTAGAAGGACAAACCGACCTACTCATTTGGAAACACAGTACCACCATTACCGCTACAGCAGACATGAAGGTGGTGGAGGCCGGAGCTTACCTGCTGAATTATGGAACTTGGAAACTCCGTGTGGCTTTTAAGCCCAAAGAAATCAAGGAGAAGTTTCGGTGCTCCTCACTTCAACTGAAGGCTGGCGAAAGCATTACGTTTCCTGACAATGATCGCTATGGCTCTTTCACCGAAACCGGTTGGAACTTTTGGTACGTCATTGCAGAAAACGCTGATGGAAAAAAGATTTTCGGTTACGAAATTCTCGAAACTACCGGCAAAATGAGCGATGGCACTCAGGTGTTGCCCTTGCTCACCTCCAAAAGTCAACTCAACTGGACGGGCAAAGCGGGCGATTCGGACTACTCCCTTTCCGGAACCTTGCGGGCTTCCTCCGGCAAACTTCAAATTCAAGAGGGGCAACTGCGTGGAGGGGCGTTGGAAGTGAACATGGAAAGCTTGCAACACGAGAACAACAGTGTGGCCAAGCACCTGAAGGATGATGACTTTTTTGCCGTAAAAAGCCATCCCAAGGCCAGTTTTACAATCCAATCGGTAGAAGCTTTAGAAGCGGGCAAATACCGCATTACCGGTGAAATGACTATGAAAGGCATCACGCAAACGGAGTCGTTTGAGGTGCAACTAACGGAAGGTGAAAAACAGTATCAACTTAACGGAACCTTGATTTTGGACCGTACTAAATATGACGTACTCTACGGGTCGACCAAAGCCCCTGGAAGTGGATATTCCATTGCAGACGAATTTAGCCTGGAAGTGGTGTTGGTGTTTCGAAAAGACTACCCGGGATCAAAATCTTGGAATTCGGTGGAAAAACGATAAAGCAGAAAATCCCAGCGAATCGCCGTATAAAGGTTGCTAATAATAAACGGTCCAAAAGGCATCGGATAGTCTCACTTATTTTGGTCGCAGACCGATAAAAAAGGAAACATGCCTTCAAGAACCCTGCTCTCACAGCGCCATCCGTGGCTGTATGCTGTTTCCGTTTGGGAAAAGCAATTCCGAAGAAAACTCTCCTGGCAGTATGACGGGAAAAGCTACACGCAATTTCGATCTGCAGAAAAGCTTCCTTTTCGAGTAAAAAAGCACCAGTCGAAGTTAATCCGCAAGTTGGGCGATTCGGACATGCAGTTACAACGCAACAAGGTGGAGAACCTGAAAATTGTCGTGGAATTGGTCAACGGAATCATCATTCGTCCGGGAGATACCTTTTCGTTTTGCAAAACGGTAGGCCGTCCCACCACAAAAAGGGGCTTTAAACATGGTATGGAGCTTTCTTTGGGCAAAGCTCGGCCTGGTATTGGCGGAGGAATCTGCCAGAGCTCCAACCTGCTTCATTGGCTAGCGCTCCATAGTCCGCTGACTGTTTCGGAAAGGCACCACCACAGTTTTGACCCCTTTCCAGACGATGGCCGGGTGCTGCCCTATGCAAGCGGAGCAACCGTGTTCTACAACTACCGTGATTTCCAATTGACCAACCACACCACTTGGACCTTCCAAATCAACCTTTGGCTCACCGATAAATTGTTGGAAGGAGAAATTCGAGTGGATCAGGAGTTGGACTTTGCCTACCACGTTTTTGAGCGCAACCACCGCTTTGTTTGCGAAGAAAACCAATGGTTTCGGTGCAACGAGCTTTGGCGAAAAAAGATTGCCAAGTTCCGTGGAGGTGCCTTAATAGAAGAAGAGCACCTTTACTCCAACAAAGGCAAGGTAATGTACAGCAGGTCAGCTTTTTGAGCCATCAGGGACCGCTTTCAGCAAATTCAATTATAATTTTTTTCGCCAACTGCCAACTTATACAGGTTTCGTTGCGTCTATGTTATCGTACGGCGAAAGCCAAAATTGATACGATGAACCAAACCACCCCAATAACGCAATATTTATTGCTCCCCAACCGGGAATGCTGGAACAACAGTATTTCCGAGCACTCGTAACAGGAACCGAACACCTGGCCCGACCTAAAGCCTGTTTCGTTCCTGCGAAGACAGGCTTTTTTTATCACGCTACATTTTCAACATGATCTTATCACAACAACCAATAACCCTTAGCTACGCTATCCTTCAGCGAAGCGTTCCCTGGGTGAATTGGCCTCCTGGCCATTTCGATAGCTTGTTTTCAAAAACATGCTAACCCGGGGTTCTTCAGAAGGCTCCGGGTTTTTTTATGCCTTTTTCAAACCTCAACACTTATTGGTCATGATGTACATTTTGATTTTTTTTCTCTTTCTGAAACTGTTTGTTTGGATCGCTCAGGTATTGGAGCAGCATTTCGTTCCTGCCTATCATCCTGGAATAAGGCCTGCGCCTGTTCCCGGTTTACCCCAAACTCCAGAAGCCTATTTAGAAGTGATTCGCCAAATGGCAGACGGAAAAGACCCTCCCGTTATAGCACAGGTTTCCTTTTTCTTAAATGTGAAATACTACCGGGAAGCCTCTTCCAATGAAGCACAGTGCAACGCGTTCACCAGCATCCTCATTCGTTTTTTGGAGCTGGGACAACTCGAGATGTTGTTACAAAACGGATACCTTCTCGGAATTTTTCAGCTGTCATTTTACCACCTGGAATTTGTGCGCCAGGTAGCAGAATTGCACCTGAAGTCACAAGCACCTGAAGCTCAATTCAACGCCTTATTGACGCATCTATTTGCGAAATACCCTGTTCCTCGGGTGATGGACAAAGCTTTCCTTCAATCCGAAAACAAAGTGCGGCAACGGTGGTACCTTGACATGGCCCAAGGAAAAAACTTGCGCAAATCGCAAGGTCTACCCTTGAAGCTCAGCAACCGTATGGTGGCTCATCTTGAAGACGTGCAGGAAGGTTTTGGAATTTTAAAAGCTTTCCGCTGGGCACAGGCCAGGGGCTTGGGCGCCAGTCCTGTTCTGGCTACACAGTTGGCAGAAGGTCCTTTGGGTTATAATCGCTTCCAAAACGAAGCCTTTTGGCTGGCTTTCTTAAAGTTCGTGGTGCAACAAGCCCCAAATGCGCAAGAGGTCAACACCATGGTGCAATACCTTGAAAGGGTGCGCCTTGCACGACCTGATTTTGGTTTTAAGGGCCGGTCGTGGGACCGGCTTTTAGAAGAAGCGAACCGATGGAAAGCCCTACATGGCTTGTCCGAAATCGGCGATTTGTGGTGGAGTAGCCTTGGGCTGCCCACTTACGAGCAACAGGACGAAGCAGGAACACAATGGTTCATTGTGGAACTGACCAATCAACAAGACCTGTTCTTTGAAGGACGCTCCATGCACCACTGTGTTTCGGAGTATGCAGAAAGTTGCCAAATGGGCGAGTCGGCTATTTTCTCTTTGAGAAGGCAGTCTCCGGGTTTGGAAACGCCAAAATCAATGGCTACGCTAGAGGTGGATCCTGGCAATAATAGCATTGTTGAAACTTCGGCCAAGGCCAACGAACCTTTGGACGATACGTGTAAAAAACACGTTAAAGCTTGGGCAAATCTTGCCCAACTTTCGGTTGCTCTTTAAAATAAAAAGGCTTTCGCTCGGTATTTCCCGGAGCGAAAGCCTTTTTCAATTCTATAAGATTGAGGAAGCGTATCATTGTTCGTGACCACCTTGTCCATGGGCATGGCCGTGGTCTACCTCATCCTGAGTTGCATCGCGCACTTCGATCACTTTGCCCGAAAAGTCAAGTGTTTTATCAGCAAGCGGGTGGTTGAAATCCATCTTTACTTTGTCCAAACCAATGTGGACCACTTTTCCATTGACCACTTGTCCTTCTTGCGTTTGCATTGGCAAAACAGCACCCATTTGCAAAGCTTCAGAACGCTCACCATCTTGGATGAATAAATCAATGGGCAGTTCAAAGATGTTTGCATCAACACTGCGACCATAGCCTTGAGGAGGAGTGAGTGAGAATTTAAACTCATCACCAGCTTCCATTCCATTGATATTGGTTTCAAAGTCTGCCAGCAGAGCACCTGCACCATATAAAAATGAAAGCGGCTTTGACAGATCAGCCTGATCTACCATTTCCTCTTCAACAATTAGTTCGTAGGTAAGTGTAACCACTTTTCCTTTTTCAATCTTCATCTTTCGCTATTTCAAGGTGAACGATCTGGCGATGAATGCTTTATTGCCCACAGCCAAATCGGGCTACGAAGGTAAGTTTTCAGCAGAGATTTGCTGCCACAAACGCAACACAATTCCATGCAAAACAGCGTGTTAGTATTGCTCTGCTTTAAAAATCACGGCATTGAATAGAAGCACCAATTTTGAATGATTAGTTTTGCTTCGTGGACAGAGGTCATTCTGCGGCTTTATAGAAAGTAGTGAGATGGAAATTGACGTCTTTTTCAGAACGGCCGTTTCAGTAGATGTTGTGGTACTTACCTACCGCAACGATCAACTTCAGGTGTTGCTCAGCAACAAAATGGTAGCCCCGTTCGAAGGGTTCAAAGGTTTACCCGGAAAGCTTGTTTATCCCAACATAGACACTGACCAGTCGGTCAACAGCCTACTAAGTGGTATTACTGGACAGAAAGACCTTTATGTGCGGCAGTTGCGCGCCTTTACCGACATTGGTCGTCACCCCATGGGGCGGGTCATTACTATTGCCTACTACTGTTTGGTTTCCAGTGATTTATTTGAGCCTGCCCAAGATTACGAATGGTGTTCGGTAGAGGAAGTTCCTAACCTTGGTTTTGACCACAATAAAATTCTACAAGTTGGGCTCAATACCTTTCAAAAAGGACTTCGCAGAAAACCGATTGCATTTGAAGTGTTGCCCTCAAAATTCACATTGGTGCAACTCATGGAGGTATACCAACTTGGTTTAAAAAGGGAATTAGACCCGCGGAATTTCCGTCGGAAAGTGCTGGCCAGCGATCTTTTGGAAGACCTCAACGAAAAGCAACAGATACCAGGCAAACTGGGCAAACCTGCTCGGTTGTACCGTTTCGACAAGAAGCGTTTCCGCGATAAGGCCGAAAGGTCGATTGGTTACTTTTTCTGAATCGTCTGCGAAAATTAAAGGCCCGTTTTAAGTTGAAATACCCTCCTAAAATGGCAACCAGAAACATATTGACCAATCGGTCGCTTAGTTTCAAATTATAACTTTTTTCCCTGTTATTGCTGGATTAGTCGCTTCCAACAGCATGTAATCCCATGCTCAATGGAAAACCGCATTACCGTAGCTACCAATAGCAGATAGGCCTTTGCTTTCTGCACGATCTATAGCTCACCAAGCACCTTAAAGTCTATTACGATTTGAGGAAAACTACACCCTTTGGCACATCATTATATAGTGACGTTTAAAATTGCCATCTGTATAGCCATGATCGCACCTGCTGGTAATTGGATTCAGTGGTAAGGTCGTGCACAATTTAATAAATAGCATTTGTCCAAAATCAAGACAAAGCGCGCCTTGAGTTATCGGTTTAGATGCCAGCCATTAGCGCTTATCCATCATAGGTTTAGTAATTAAACCTACTCCTTGCCCGACCTTAGACTCCTACTGTTTAAGAGGCCATACAATCTAATTTTGAAGTTCTGATGAAGGCGACACCAAAAAAAATATTATTGGATTGCTAAAATGGATAAAAAATTCAAAAGTGTCTAATCTCCAACATTTACCTTCAAAAATCAAAAATTGGGAGAAGAAAGCTATCAGCACTTTTTCTGTGCAACAAACAAGCTTAAATTACTGATTATCAGTTAAAAGAACTCGAATTTGATTAACGATGAAGCAAACAGCCTTAAAGTATTGATACAGCACATCGCTTCAGCTATCTGTGATGGCTCAAAATAAAGGGCTATACAACGCAACACAGTAACAAAAAGAGTACTAAAATGGCTTAGAGGCCTATTTTAGATAAAATCCTCCCTATTTTTTTCTCACTAATAATCAATGAGTTAGATGATTTTGTTTAACTTTTAATTGATTTTATTCAACATTTTGAAACCATTCGTATGGGATCGCGTTGTTATTAGTCCTCGAACGAACATTGCTTAGTCCAACTGCTGGATTGGAAACCTAAGCTTCCCACTCTCTACAACTATTTTCTCACAGCCCGTATTGGGCCCTAATTGAAAGCTATTATGCTGTCAAGCAGAATTGTTGTCGGATTGTTCGTGGTTTGGTGTTTAATCCTCGGAGGGGTTTACCAGAAAGACCAGTATCAAAAAAATCAAGTGGAAACAGTATATGTTCCCTTGCAAAACGGAATACATGCGGCCATTCAATCCACCATCGCCCCAACCTCCCCAAAATCGTACGAATCATCTTCCCTCTTTGAATTGGAAATCATTCTCCAATCAGAAGCGGTGAAAGACTTTTTAAATCAAACGGAATGTCAACCGCTCAGCGCCCGGCTCCATCAGTTTGTAGAAACTGCTGATTTGGCCCGATACCCACTTTCTAATACGCAGCGGACGTCATTCCATGAAGAAGCTACCTCGCTTTTAGAAAACATTGAAACGGTTTATGCCGACCACAATGATGCTACATCATTTGGATGGCTCTTTTGGACCACCTTATTCATGGGTGGCGCTGGTTTTGCCTACGCCTGTTGGCGCAAGCATTCTGAAGAGCAACAAAAGATCGTTGCCCTTGAGCAAATGATCGAAGAAGATACCAACCAACTGGAAACACATACTGCTTTTGCCAATCAAATTGGTGGAGGCGATCTTAATATAGAAGTAAATAATCTTGCAGAAAATGACACCTTGGGCCATGCTTTGGTGCAGATGCGCGACAACTTGAAAAAGATGTCAGAGGAGGACGACAAGCGCAACTGGATCACACAGGGATTAGCTCAATTTAGCGACCTACTTCGGGAGAAGAACCAATCGCTGGTGGAACTTGGTGATGCGGTTATCTCCAACCTGGTCAACTATTTGGGTGCTACCCAAGGTGCCATCTTTCTGCTTGAAAAACAGGATAACGAACCCGACGGTCAAGCTAAAAGTAAGGATATTGGTAACCTCCGCCTGATCTCCTGCTATGCTTACGATCGTAAAAAGTTTGAAAAACGAACTATAGAACCTGGTGAAGGCCTGGTTGGACAGGCTTATTTGGAAAAAGCACCCATCTACCTCACAGAAGTTCCTCAAAACTATACACGCATCACCTCTGGTTTAGGAGGTTCAACTCCTTGCTGTGTATTTATTGTGCCATTACTACTCAACGAGAAAGTATATGGTGTAATTGAATTGGCGGCATTTAAACCTCTGGAGAAACACCAACAGAGTTTTGTAGAGCAGTTGGGTGAGAGCATCGCCAGCACGGTTTCTACCGCACAAACCAATCAATTGACACTTCAATTGTTACATTCTTCACAGCAGATGACCGAAGAACTGCGGTCGCAAGAAGAGGAATTGCGCCAAAACCTGGAAGAACTGCGTACCACCCAGGAGCAAATGGAACGCAAAGAAGCAGAGTTGTATGCCCGCAACCAGGCAGTAGACACCACACTCGCCACTGCCGAATTTGATATGGAACTGAAATTGTTACAGGCCAATTCCATATTCATGCAATTGTTAGGCTATCACGAAGGAGAGTTGGAAGGGCTCGACCACCGCGCCTTGATGGCCAATCATTATAAAGAGACTTCGGAGTACCAAGAATTCAGGCACGAAGTGCGCGAGGGAAAGGTACAAGTTGGAGAGTACGAGCACCGTTGCCTCAACGGTGAAACCCGGGTTTTTCGCTCTGCTTACTCGGTGATTCGGGACAGCCAGCAAAATCCGGTTAAAATTCTTCTGGTAGGTAACGACATTACGCAAACCCGTCAACTGCTCACTGAGCTTCAAGAACAAAAAACGGAAATCGAATCCATTCGGGTAGCTGAGAAAAAACGTGCTGACCAGGAAATTGCCGACCTCAATGCCAAGGCGATGGCCCTGGTAGATGAAATTCGGCAACAAAAAGATGAGGTAGAACAAATTCGCCTCGACGAAAAGAAACGATCGGATCAAGAAATCGACTCGCTCAATGAGTTGATGAACGATTATATGATGCAAAATCAACAAGAAAATGCCAAGTTGAAAACCAAGATCAAGGAATTGGAATTGGTCCTCGAGGAATCTGGTGATGTGAAGGTTCCCGTCAACGGCAAGTCCACCATTGTAAAACCCCGCCGGTTGAACGGCACCAAACCAGGCTAATAAAGCAAAAGTCCTCCCTCTCCACTTTTCATTTTGAGTTTACCTGCTGAAATTCCACTACTAAGGGAATAGTTAATCAACACTTCATCAGCAGTTTATTCAAGCGCCAAAAGGCGGTTGACAGGGGGATTATTTGCCAAATTTTTTTCAACCCAGGAGCACCGATTTTTTCAGAAAGAAGGTCCAGGCTCCTGATAATCAACCAAAATCAATAACCAATGAGCAATCAAGTTTGCACTGTTATCGGCACTGCCTACAACTCTGGCCTACAACTGGCCCGGGAATACGCCGAAGATGGATTCCACATCGCACTGGTAGGTATTAATCGCGACACGCTGGACCGCTATCGCGCTGAACTCGACCGCATGGGTGCCAAGGTAACGACCTATCACCACAACTATTTAGAGGGTGATCAGCAAATGGCCATGACGGAAGTTTTCAGAAGAATTCGCAAAGAACAAGGAACGGTAAAAGCGCTGGTTTTCAACGAGTCGGTATACTCCGAAAGTTTTGCCGGGCCAGGAACCGGACAAAACCCTTATTACGACATCCGACTTATCTGCACCAGTGCTATGGCTGCTGCTGGTCAGGTGATTCCATCCATGACCAAAAACCACCAGGGTGCTTTGCACTTCACTGGTCCTGAGTTCAACCAGCAGTATTTCCATGGCCAGGCCGACCAGGCTTGCCAAATGGCCCGTGACCTGGTACAAAACCTCTGTATGGAGCTGTACGATCAGCAAATTCAAGTTTGGGAAACCGGAGAATACGGCCCCAACAATGTGATGAGCTATTTCCAGGGAGATTACGACTATTACCGTGGCAATACCTATCAATCCGGGAATCAGAACTTCAACAGTTACCGTTCTTCAGCTGGATATAACAATTGGAACCCAGAAAGTTACCAATCCGATTTTCGTCAAGGGTACCGCTACGGGCAACGCATGGAACCGTCCAATTACCGCAATCGGCAATCGAACGGATGGAACTATCGATCTTATACGCCCGGCTATTGGGACATGAATCCCCAAAACCGCAATTGGAAAGAAAACTATCGTCCGTGGCAACGTACCAACGGATCTTTTAACGACTACCATCGAGGCCGAGAGGCCGATTATTTCCCCAATAACTGGAACGATTACAGTTATTCCCAACCGACTGCTGACTGGAGCAATTCCTTCCGTCACCCATTTCCCTATTCATATACCACTCCCTCAATGAGCTATAACCAGGGTGCACCATTCCAGTCAGCAGCGGTATTCCCTTACCAAAATATGGACTTCAACCGGTGGGGCTACCGCGATTCCTTCTATGGAAATCCGGATAACCGACAGGACAATTGGAGTGCTAAAAAGCGCTATTTCAGATCTCAGGATCAGGGATACGGTACTTACCGGGGAGCACGAGCTTCTTCCAATGTAAATGTAAACGGTCAAGCGGAGCCAGGCTTTGCCATGGCAAGCTGACCATAATTAAATACCAATATCGTATGGAACAACCAATCTGTACTATTGTCGGCATGGCGTCCCGTGTGGGATTACATGTCGCCAAAAAGTTTGCCGACGAGGGCTTTGCAGTGGCCATGATAGGTCGCACAAAGTTCCTGCTGGAGAAATACCAGCGAAAGTTGGCCAGGCAGGGCTATGAGACCCATGCCTTTGTAGCGGAAGGTGATTCCTTTTCCGGCTTGGAAAAGGCCTTTCAAAACATTCACGATACGCTGGGAAAAACCGATGTCCTCGTATACAACGAGTCGGTTATCGCCCAAGGGTATGCCTCCCAAATGACAGGAGATGAAGTATTAGCTGACCTGCGCATCAACGTAGCCGGAGCACTGGTATCTGCCAATGCGGTTATTCCGCACATGAAAGACCAGAAACGTGGAACCATCTTGTTTACCGGCGGTGAGTTTGCCGTGGAACCTGACCCCAACTATGCCTCCTTGGCGATTGGAAACGCAGGTACCCGCAACCTTTGTATTGCGCTGGCCAAAGAGCTGGAACCAGACAACATTCACGTGGCAACGGTCACCATTCACGGCCTCGCCAAAGTACAAACCATGTTTGATCCCGACGGAGTCAAGTTTGAACCGGAAGTGATCGCAGAGAAGTTCTATGAACTCTATGCGCAACCGGTAGGACAATTTGAAACCGAAATGGTCTATTGCTAACTCTCGAATCCAGGACAATGGGAAAAATAGGAATCAACCGCCCCGAAGATGTAGGTGAGAACATTAAGCTCACCACCATCAAACTGCCCACCATTGGTGTGGTAGGAGAAAACAAGGAAAAGACGGTCCGCATCTTTATGACTGCCGATCGCCAATTCCGAACCTTAGAAATAGCCGATGCACTGATCGAACGTGCCGACCGCAGTGAAGTAGAGAGCGCAGTGGCCGAAGCACTAAAGATCGCGCTGAATGGTATTGAAGAGGTTCGCGAAGCCGAGTTTATGGGCCGGCTGAATCGATCTGATGAATTCCCTTGGAATGTGATTCGAGAGCTCATTTCCTGATTCCCCTTAATTGCAAACACTGCCAAACATGGATAAAATGCCACAATTGAAAACCAGCCGCTCAACGGTTTCCGGGTATCCGCCTGCTGCTAATGAACAGTACGTTACCTGGGCGCGTGGAGTGCGCGACATCGGACGTGAACACAGTTTTGAACCTTTGGAAGTAGAGGGCCAGGTGCCCGATGACCTCAATGGGGTGTTGTACCTCAATGGTCCTGGATTGTTTTCACACTTTGGCTCACCATATAAGTACTGGCCCGACGGCGATGGTGCCATCACCGCCATCCGTCTCAATGCCGGAAAAACCTGGGGAGCCTGCCGTGTGCTGGAAAGTCAAGGCCTGGTAGAAGAACGCAAAAACCAGCAACCGCTATACGGTTCGGTAGGTACAGCACCTGCATCCTGGTTGGATCGTCTTCGTCGGAAGTATAAAAATCCGGCAAACATCAATGTTTTGCATTGGGCGGGCCGCACGTTTGCACTCTATGAGTCGGGCCTGCCTACGGAGTTTGATCCGTTAACCCTGGAAACCATCGGGGAAACCAACTTCGGTGGTGTGGTCGATAGTCGCTTTGCCGCGCATCCGCACCATGTACCCAGAAGGGGAACAACCTACAACTTTGGCATTGAATACGGTCGCAAGACCCGGCTTTGTGTTTATGAGATGCGGCCCAACGCTACGATCCACCGCATGGTGGAAATTCCGTTGGATTGGCCGCCAATCATGCACGATTTCATTGCCACCGATAACCACCTCATCTTTTTCATTCCACCGCTGAAGGTGCAAACCGCTACCCTGCTCATGGGCGTGGGTTCGGTGATGGACAACATCAAGTGGAAGGAGCAACTGGGCACGGAAGTGATCGTGGTTCCTATCGATGATCCCAAGCGGGTGACCCGATTCCGGACCGATCCTTTTTTCCAATGGCATTTTGCCAATGCCTACGAGCGCCAGGGAGAGATTGTGGTTGACTTTGTGCGCTACGCCCGTTTCAATATGGTAGGGCGCATCAACGTCAAAAAAAGTAAATGGAAAGGCGACAATGGTTCGCGCGGGTACTTTCACCGTTCGGTGATCAACCTGCGGAACAAAACGCTGACCCACGAACAACGGTGGGACCAGAAATGCGAGCTTCCGGTGGTTTTTCCTCACAAGGAAGGCCAGGAAAACGACACTGTTTTCTTAGGAGGTTTCTCCGGCGAACGCGCCCGCAAAGAGGGCGCTGTAGACCAGCTCGTCCGGTTGAACATCGACCGGGGCGTGCAGGACATCGTGAGCCTGGGGGTAAACACTACGTTTACCGAACCGCATTTTGTATCGCGCAAAGGAGCGAGAAGCGCTGATGAGGGCTACCTGCTCAGTTTAACCTACGACTCGGACAGAGACCGCAGTTCGCTGGTGATTCTGGATGCAGAAGACCTTTCGGCCGGACCGCTGGCCCGGTGCTGGTTTGACCACCATATACCACCGGTGTTTCACGGACAATGGATTGAATCGGTTCGCCCGATAAAATGATACCCATGCCAGGAAAGTTGAACCAACAAGTAGCCGTCATTACCGGCGGAGCCTCCGGCATCGGAGCGGGTATTGCCCGCCGATTTGCCCAGGAAGGCGCCAGAATTGTAATTGCCGACCGGGATCGGGCAACGGGAGAACAACTGGCCACAAAACTGTCCAGCAGCAGCTTTGTGGAAATGGATGTGACCCAAGCCGAATCGGTAGCGCAAGGCATTCAGTCGGTAATCGATCGCTATGGACAAGTCGACATTTTGGTGAACAATGCGGGCATCGACGGGGAGCAAGCTCCCACGGCCGACTGCAGCTTGGAAAACTGGAATGCGGTACGTTCAACCAACCTAGACGGTGTTTTTTACGGAATGAAAACCGCTTTGAAAACCATGGAGTTGCAAGGCTCGGGGGTGATCCTAAACCTCGCATCGGTATGCGGAATTCGGGGAGTACGCAAACTTCCTGCTTATGCTGCCGCTAAAGCTGGGGTGATTCACCTCACCAAAGCCACGGCTTTGGAATATGCCCCGAAAGGCATTCGCGTCAATGCGCTGTGCCCTTCTGTAGTGCATACGTCCCTTTTGGAACACTTTATCACACATTGTGAAGATCCGGAAGCCACCCGCCAACGCATGGACAATTTCAATCCCATGCCGGGCATGGTAACGGTAGAGGCAGTGGCCAGTGCGGCTCTGTTTCTCTGCTCGGATGAAGCACAATTTATTACCGGAGTAGACCTGCCAATTGATGGAGGCTACACCATTTAAACAATCATTATCACAGAAAATCAACAATCATGTTAAAACCATTAGACCTTGAAGAAACCAAAAGGCTCAAAGAGGCTGTTTTGGCAGATCCGAACAACTACCAGAGCATTACCGAAAACACCAAGTTGTCGGTTTGCGTCACCAACGTGGACGGGGAAGTGGTGCATGTTAACGAAAACTACACCAAGTATTCCGGCTACAACCGAGACAACATTCTCGGCCAGCACTTCACCATTTTGGTACCCGAAGATCAGCAGGAAAAGTTGGAAGAATTGCACGATCGTTTTTTCGAGCGCCAGTTCCAGATGCTGCGTTTTTGGCAAACCAAGCACATCAAGGGCCATCAAGTAAACATTCAGGCCGATGCGCAACTGATTAAGTTGGCGGATGGATCACCTCACAAGGTGATGTTCATTCAACCGGAAGAGGAGTAATCTCCTTTTACGGCCATTGCCGAACTCATTGGGCGCTACGGCGTCCGTCACCGTAAATTATATTCATTATGGGAATATTCGGACGAAATAAATCCAAGACCGGGAACGCCTCCTCCTCGGGTGGAAACCCGGCCAATGCCGGTGCTGGGAGCAATCCTCCTACAGCACCGAAACAACCTCCCAAGCCAAGGTTGTCCAATGAGGAGCAAAATCGATTGAAAGACTATCCAAAGGTCAAGAAAGAGCTAACGGAACTGGAAAAGAAAGTCGCTTTTCAAAACAGCGAACTCCAGGAAACGGATGCCTTTCTGCGCCAGACGATGGAGCAACTTTCCAACGCGGAAAAGGAACGTCAGTTTCAACGCACCGAGCTGGTAGAGCAAGACGACTACTTACGCAAGATGTCGGAAGGCTACAGCAAGTTGCAACGAAAGATGGAGTTTCAGGAGCGAGAAATCCAGGAACAAGACGATCATGTGCGCCAACTCACTGAAAGCTACAGTGAGTTGACCCGTCAACAAAAGTTTCAGGAAAATGAGCTTCAGGAACAAGACGATCACGTACGCAGGCTGACTGAAAGTTATGCTGCACTTCAAAAAAAGGAAGCTTTTCAAAGCCAGGAACTTCAGGAACAGGACGATCACGTGCGCAGGCTAACCGAAAGCTATGCCAACCTCCAAAAAAAGGAAGCCTTCCAAAGCCAGGAACTTCAAGAGCAAGAAAACCACGTTAGAAAATTGACGGAGGGATTTCAGGCAGTAGTTCAGGAGAAGGAAGCGCAGAACCAGGAATTGCAAGACCAGGACGATCACGTACGCAGGCTTACGGCCAATTATCAGGAAGCTTTCGAGCAAAACCAAGCCAAGGAGCAAGAGATACGCGATCAGGAAAACCATGTGCGTCAACTGACCGAGGACTACTCCAAAGCTTTGCGGAAAAGCGAGGCCCAAGAGCAAGAGATTCAAGATCAGGAAGCCCACGTCAGGCGATTGACCAGCGATTATAAATCGATGGAAGAGCAGCACCAAAGTCAACACCAGGCCTTGGAAGTGGAACGGGCCAAAGTCATATCGCTCAATGCCAGCCTTACGGAAGAAAAGCAGGCACAAGACGCGGGCAAGCAGCAACTGCAGGATGCGCAAGCTCGCCTTGTCCAATTGGAGACTGATTTCGAGGCGGCCACGACGGCCAAAAGGTCGTTGACGGCTCAACTCGACAAACAACAGTCGGATCTCGACCGCTACAACCGGCAAAAGGAAGAATTGCTCCGATTGGTGCAAGACCGGGAACGGGAACTGCGCGAACAAAAACAACTGCTCAACGAGAGTTTGCCCTACTTGGAACTCAGCCCTAAGGGCGTTATCCAATCGGCCAACCGGGCCATGGAACGCATCAGCGGTTATACTTCGCAGGAACTCTCGGGTAGAAACGAACGCTTCACACTTCAATTCAAATCGGATGATCAGGTGCGCTACGACAACTTGTGGAGTCGGGTGGCTGAAGGTTTTCCACAGCGGGGTAAGTTCACCTTGTTTACCCGGGATAGTGAGGAAATACACGTGGAAGCGGAGTACCTGCCCATCCTGGATCGTCAGGGCCGGGTATCGAAGATCGTCAAATGGATTCGTGAAACCGGAGACCGCTTCGAACACGAAGAGACGCTTGCGGCACAAACCCGCGGGCTCGACGATCTTTTACCGGTGTTGCAATTCGATATGGATGGCCGGCTGCAAAGCATGAATTCGCCGATGCTGCAACTGCTGCGCATCCGATCAGAAGACCTCAAAGAAAAACGATTCGTAGAATTACTCATGCCCGAATACCGACAATCCCGCGAATGGATGTCGCTTTGGGAACTATTAAGAACAGGAGAACCGGTGATCCACAACATGGTGCTGCAATCGGAAACTGGCGAACGGGTGCATTTGCGCTGTAGCCTTCAACCGATTTGCGATTTGCGCCAGGAAGTAGTGCGGGTCTTGTTGGTGGGCAAAGAACTGAATGCCCTACCGGTAGAGCCCGATGATCGTGAAACCTTGCAGGAACTGCTTTACTATCTGAAAAATTTTGAAAATTCGGTGGAATTCGACCGTGCTTTGAGTGGCCTGAAATCTGAAAAGGAACACTTAAAGCGTATTCAAGCCGAACTTAATCGACTTTTTTACGTAGAGCGGGAATGGCAAACCGAATGGAAGAACTGGGAAAACGAACCAGAAATACGGCAAGAGAAGCGTAGTTTGCCCCGTAGCAACCGCTACCTCGACCCCGATTTTTCGCGTAGGGACCGCTCCCAAAGTTTTTATTCCCGGTTGCCCAATTAAAGCAACCTGTAAAGAACAGAAATGAACACTCTGGCTGGCAATTTTCTACCGAAAGTTGCCAGCCGCCCAACCAATTCAAAAACATTCCCCAGCGATCATGTCCCCCATTATTACCAACCAATTGGCCTCCGGGTTCTCCGAATTGGTCAAGCTCTCGCAAAAGATCCATGGCAATGCCGCAAAAAGCAATGGCCTGCCACAGGTAAACCTCGATTTTCGTTTACCGGATAGTTTGCTCAGACTCGACCAGCAATCTGTTCAGTCGCGGGTGAAGGCAGGATAAATCCTGTTTCTTCTCCGCGCTGTCCTTTGCGCCAACCGGGAGCAGTGCTACTGTGTCGGCTTAAGCCTTGCCTTACCAAGGCTTCGTCCCTCCTGATCTTATCCTCATTCCTTTTTGTTGTGGTAGGCCTGTAAAACCAGCAGCCTTCTGTCTGGATTGTTGGAGCAGGTGCTTACCAACTCCTTCCGCTTCCTCAACAAAAAGTAGGTTGCTCTCCTTTTATGGAACCTCTTTTCATCAAGTTACGCGCATAAAAATCCCTATAAACCCGCAAGGGTTAAAAGCGGGAAATCACGCTTGACGCCGATTCATTTCAGGTGTAGTTTAGGATTGATTTTTTAAGTGTCTTACCTAAATCTACTACATCATGAAAAAAGCCATCCTACTCTGCTTGCTGCTTGCGGTCGGAAGCTTGTGGGCTGGAACTGCCTTTGCACAAGGTACTTTCACCCTTACCAACAACACCTTTCAAAACTACAATTACCGATTGGTAGCTGCCGAAGACTGGTGCGGTGCCGCCAATGCTTCGCCTTTGCTACCGGCTCCCCCACTCAATGTAGCAACCTTCACCGCTCCCGGTACCTGGACAGGAGCCTTTAAGGCCCTCATTATCCTTGACCCTTGCGGTCAGACTTTCATCGTGGAACACCCACAACAGTGCTTTTTTGGTGCTCCTACCTTTCTCAATTTCACGGATTGTACCGGAAACAACGCCACCGTGATTTGGGTGAACGAACTTACCGGATTCATCATTTAGCCGTTTCACTCCTCTTTACTCCAGGCCGTTCGGGTTTCCCGAGCGGCTTTTTTTGTGACTTGGGGCCTGGTTTTCGAAGGGAAAAGACGGCATTCACCGACCTTCTGGCGCAGCGGAGAAACCAACGAGAATAGAATCGGTTAGGAGCACCATGTAATGAAATTTTTAAGTCGACTACAATTCCTTCACAAAAAGGCATTGCGCTATCTTGCAAAGATTGGGATTACCGCAGATTTTTTCGAAATTGAAATGGTAAACCCGAGCTCCTGCCGGGAAACTTTGCTTTATGGATCATCTTTCAACAGCCATTCTCAACCTCACGCCAAGGGAAAGGACTGTGTTGCTGAAAGAGATCAAGCACCAAAAGAAAAAGCACCGCCTGTTCGAGTTGCTCAAGGAAAATGGAGAACTGGAAATCGCAGCTCTGAACAAGTTGCTGGACTATGAACCGGACAACTACACCAACCTTTACACCCTCAAAAACCGCCTGTTCGACGACATCATCAACGTGAAGTTGGAGCTCATCCAAAACAACCTGGTGATCACCAAGCAAAAGGTGCAAAGCCTTCGCTCACTGGTGTATTCTAAAGACAAGGTGTCGCTCCTGCGGGAATTGAAGAAGCAGGAGAAAAACGCCCTTTCTCTCGAACTTTTTGGCGAACTGACGGAGATTTATTTCTGCCTTTTCCTTACCTATCGCCACGACGACAAGCGCTCGGCCGAGTACTTGCAGCTGGTTCGTGATTACAAGGCCCGGCAAGGTTTACAATTCGAGATTGAGGAAATTTTTTATTCCAAGTTGCTGGACACTCAGGACTTGTTCTATTTCCATCAGGAACACGAATACGAATCGGGACTGGAATACCTGGCGAAAGTGGAAAAGCTACACCAGCAGCTCAACACCCGATGTTCGGCTTTCATTTGGTTGAGTGCCGACCTTACGCTGAAGTTGAGCAACAACGATGAGCTGGAAGACCCGAATGAGATGGAGGCGAAGCTGGAAGAATTGGCCCAATTGTATTACCACAGTTTTCTCATTTACCGCTACCCCAATTGCGATATCGCCATCAAGTGCTTGTTTAGCAAGTTTTATTTCCTCACCGACCGGAGTGCTGAATTTCGCCAAACCCAGGATTACATTTACAAGAAGCTGTCGAAGGTGCAGGGCTACCAAATGTTCGACTGTTGCTTCTTTTACTTTGTGTATGTCTCCCTTTTGGTGAATGCCCGCAAAGGTTCCCTGATGAAAAGCACGGTTTTGTTGCAAGAAGCCGCCGGCGAAGACAAGGTGATGGCCAATGATGACAAGATGCGGATGTACCACCACTACCTCATCGCCATTCGTAAGTTTTATGCAGGCCGTTACCGGATGTGCTTGCGTAGCCTCACTCAATCAAGGCAATATTTCAAAGCCCTGGACCGAAGATCGAGCTGGGTGGCCGTTGACAATATTTTGCTCAACATCCTCATTCACCTCATTCGTAAAGACCTCGACCTGATCGAATCGGAGGTTCACTTGCTGAAACGGAAAATCAAGAAGTACGACCTGGACCCCAAAGTGGCCCGAGAATTCCGCGACATGATGCAGATGATCCGCAAGTACGAGCAGGAAGAAGACCCCGAGATTGTGGTCAACTACTTCAAGCGGCTACAGGAAAATATCGGTGTGCTCCGCCTCATCATTATAGACAAAGTGAAGCCCTTGCAAACGGAGCAAAGCTATTTGGTGTAGACCGAAGCCGACCACTGATTCGGTATACCTTCCCTTGGCGGGGAAGATTCTCAAGTTTCTTCCTAAGAAAAGTTACCCTTAAGTCAAGGCTACATTTTGAAGGGAAATAGCATTCGACAACTGTAGCTCAATGGTTATTTTCGCAAAATCATGAGCCTGAGAGTTGCCGTTATCGGTGGAGGAGCGGCTGGTTTTTTTGCCGCTATTTCCGCAAAATCACACCATCCTGAAGCGGAGGTGGTGTTGTATGAGCGCAGCACCAAACCTTTGGCCAAGGTGAAGGTTTCGGGTGGCGGGCGTTGCAACGTTACCCACGCCTGTTTTCAGCCTTCGCAACTGGTAGGTTTCTATCCGCGTGGCAGCAAGCAGTTGCGCAAGGCTTTTGGTACTTTTCACACCACCCACACAGTAGATTGGTTTGAAAGTCGCGGGGTGAAACTCAAAACCGAAAGCGATGGACGCATGTTTCCAATCACGGACAGCAGCCAAACCGTCATCGATTGCCTGATGGGCGAATTGCGAAAGCTCCGCATTCCTTTGAACATCAAATCGCCGGTTTCCAACATTAAAAATGTGGACAATGGCTTTCGGCTAAGCATTGGAGATCAGTCGGTTTTTGTCCACAAAGTGATTGTGGCTTCTGGCGGTAGTCCCAAACGCAGCGGCCTGGCGTGGCTCGAAGCACTCGGCCACCCGATAGTCGATCCGGTTCCGTCTTTGTTTACCTTCAACATGCCCGGCGAACCCATTCGCGAACTGATGGGCTTGAGTGCTCCTGAAGCTACGGTGCACATTCAGGGCAGCAAGTTGCGCAGCACAGGACCACTGTTGATTACGCACTGGGGCATGAGCGGACCGGCCATTTTAAAATTGTCGGCCTTTGGTGCACGAGACCTGGCCGACCGCAACTATCAATTCAAAGCACAAGTGCAGTGGGTGACTGGTCACAAAGAAAATGATTTGCTGGAATTGATCGTTGAGCAACAAGAGCAACACCCGAAACAAAAACTTTTCTCTCGCCCTGTAGTAGAGCTTCCAAAGCGCCTTTGGCACTTTTTATTGGAAAAGGTGGAGCTCTCAGCCGCTACGACTTGGGGCGAACTGGGACGCAAAGGACGCAACCGTTTGATCAATGTTTTACTCAACGATGTGTATACGGTTTCGGGTAAAACAACTTTCAAAGAAGAATTTGTGACCTGTGGAGGTGTCAGCTGGGAGCAAGTGGCTCCTCAAACGCTACAAAGCAAGGTACTTCCTGGCTTGTATTTCGCTGGCGAGGTGTTGGACGTGGATGGGGTTACCGGCGGGTTCAACTTTCAGGCGGCCTGGACTACGGGTTTCATTGCCGGGCAACTCAAAGATTAATTGGGTTTTCTTCCCGAAAAACGGTATTTGAGGCTTTCCAACTGTTGACCGTTTTGTAGCTGTGTCAAAATGGTTTGGATAAAATTATCACCCGGAAATCGATTCAAATAGGCAGTGCAGGCCTGCTCGGCCTCGTCATAATAGGCCGCCTCTAACGCCATTTGTATTAGAATGCGGTAGGCTTTGCGCGCATCGGAAAAGTTGGAAGCCGCCAACTCTTTTGCATAGTAGTAGGCCGCTTCCGGTTGGCCGTCCAGATAACTGGCTTGGGTCAGTTGCGCCAGGTTATCAGCAAAGGAAGGCGCGTAATAATAGGCTTGCTCAAAACGCTCTTTCGCCAATCGGGGCTGTTGTTTTTCCAGCAAATACAAGCCATCACTCATCAGGCGTTCCGCATATTTTTGATTGACTTGCTGGCGATCAGGTTCTTGCAGGCGGCTTGCTACCGCTGCCTGACGTTGGGCGCGTTTGGCTACATCTGGTTCAAGCTTCAACGCAAAGTCGAGGTAGAGCCCGGCACGTTCATAATAGGTGTGGAAGACCCGCTCGCCGGCATCCTCCAGGTGCAAAGACAGGGTAGGCTCAGAGGTATGTACCAAAAATGCCGGAAGGCTCAACAAAGCCATGGCCAAAGTCGGCATAAGGGCAGGCCTTAGGTTTACTTTTTCGGACAACTGCCGGTAGATTACCAGCAGAAGCACCAACAACACCATCGCCGGAATAGAAAAGAGGTCCCAATCCATGGGCAGACCAAGCAAAGGGTTGATGGCGAACAAAAAAGAAACGTAAAGCAGCAGTGTAGAGGCCAAGATCACGATTTCGGGGCGCAACCAATTGACTTTTCTCCAACCGTGTACCAAGGCCAATCCGCCGAGCAACAAGGCCCCGGGCGACCAATACCAAAGCACTTGAAATAAATCAAACAGGTGATTGAAACTGAACAGGTTATACCGGTCCAAAGGTGGGTCGGGGGTGACCATGGGCAAAAACAATCGGTCGAAATCTTTGATTCCGGTCAATGCCCGTTCGTCCCGGTAATCTTCAAAGACCACAAAGTAGAGCAGTAAGCCCGCGAGGTAGATCGGCACCAGAAGCCAGCGAAAGATATTTTTGGGTCGCAAGACCTGCTCCCCCCACTTTCCAGCCCACAATTTCAAGGCGGTAAGCAGCCATGCAGGCAACACCAATACAGTGAGCGGGTGTACCTTAATGAGCACCGGCAACAGCACCAAAGTCCAAATTACCAGTGATTTTTTTTGATCGACCAGAGCTTTGGCCAGCAACAGCAACCACCCCAAGAGCACGGTGTACACCACGCAATACGTGTCGATGTGGTTCATGAAAACCAACAAGCAAGGAGCTGAGAATCCGGCAATGCCCAACAACCAACGCACCGTCCCTTGCGGCAGCAAAGAACGGATTCCGAAAATCCAAAAAGCACAGAAGAGCCCCCCAAAGAGCAGACCCATCCCTCGAAAAACCACTGCATAAGGCACCTCAAACAAGTAAGCGCCTAAGGTGAGGAGTCCAAGTAGAAAATTTCGGCCACTCTCGGGCCGCAGGTCAAAAGTTTTTAATTGCTCCCAGGTAGCGGGCTCCAATCGCCCGACCGTGGTTTCCAGGTAACGGTTGTAGTGAAAAGAATCGCCATAAATGTCGGCTGCCATGGGCAATAGCCCAAAACCTCCCACCATGGCACCCACTACAAACACTGCGGCTATCCAAGGCTTTTCGCTCAACAATGGCTGACGTGGGAAAACAGCAAGTAGTCGACTACCAGATTGCGGCACTAGCAGTAAGCCAGAAATCACTACCAGGAATAAGGTTGCCCAAACGGGAAGATAGGCCAGGAAATGGGCCGCCCAGAAATCTTCTGGCCATTGCCAGGCGATGAGTGTACCACCCAACAGCAAAGCTCCTAAGGCGCCCGCCGTGTTTGAAACCGATTTCAAATTCATCCCGAAGGTTCTGACGCCAAATTAAGGCCATCCCTCCAAAGGATCAAACTGTGCTGAATTATTGATTCTTGATCACCTTGTGGTGCAGGGTTTCCGTTGGTCCGATCAGCTTCAGGAAATACACACCATCGGCGAGGTTTTCCATCGGCACATAGGTGGAAGCTCCGGTTACTTCGCCACGGAAGACAATTTGTCCTTCGGCATTGACCAATTCCACTTCGTAGCGCACATCTGGGTTGCTCACCGAAACCATCACCCAATCAGTAGTCGGATTAGGATATACCCGTACTTCTTGTGCTCCTCCAATTGGGTTGTTGATCAATTCCAGCTGGCTGTAGGAAGACGTACCGTCATAATCGGTTTGCTTCAAACGGTAGTAAGAAATTCCAGTATGTGGTTCCGGATCTTCCATGCGATAAGAAAGCACTTGATTGCTATAGCCTGCCCCATCTTGTGTACCTACGATCTCGAAGTTTTCCCCATCAACCGTTCGCTCAATGGTGAAGAAATCGTTGTCGATCTCTGAGGCCGTTTGCCAATAGAGAATGGCGATACCCTCATCGGTCAAAATCGCTTTGAAGCTCAACAGCTCAATCGGCAGGGCAAAATCAAGGTTTCGGAAATCGGGTAAGTTGGGATCGCCAAAGTTAGGATCGCTTTGCAGCGGAGCACAGCCTCCATTGCCGGGCTGGCCAAAGGTGGTATTGTTACAAACTCCGGCAGCATCCGGGTCAAAGGCATTTAGAATACCGTCAGCGTCTTCATCCGTCAACCCTTCGGCACCGTCCAAAATACCGTTGCCGTTGATGTCCCAATCGGCCTGGCCATCACTATTGGCATCGTGGCCTTCGAGGATATCTCCTACCCCATCGCCATCCGAGTCGAGCGAACGGAAATCGGGTAAGCCAGCATTATCCTGATCGTTGACGTCAATGGCCGTTCCCTGATCGGGATCGTAACGGTTGTCAATGCCATCGTTGTCGCTGTCCACACTCAAGGGGGCTAAATAACCCGCGGAGCTCTGACCCTCAATATTGTCCACAATTCCATCGTCATCGCTATCGAGATCCAGGTAATCGGGCATCAGCGTAGCATCCGTATTGGTCAAGGCCAAAGCACTTCCACCTTCACTCGAGTCCTGGCCATCGTTGAGACCATCGCCATCGGCATCGGAGAAACCGTCAATCACACCATCGCCATTGCTATCCGTACCTCCGGCCTCAAAAGCATCCGTCAGTCCATCGCCATCCGAATCGCGATCCAACCGGTCTCTGCGTCCATCGCTATCGGTATTGGGATCAATACGTACCGTCCCTCCGTTGTTCACGTCAACCGCATTGGCCATACCGTCACGATCGGTATCATTGGCCGTGAGGAAAGCCGCAGAATATTGGCCATCTGTAGTCATGTTGGCCGGAAGGGCACCTCCGTTGCTTTCTACTGCATCCGGAATACCGTCGTTATCGCTATCCAGGTCTTGAGAATCATCCGTTCCGTCTGAATCGGTATCGGCCACCGTATAGCTTACAGTGCCACTGTTGGGAGACGATTCCAGGGTATTCGCCAAACCGTTGGTGCCCACGGTAAACGTATTGTCTACCCGGCCATCGTTATCGGTGTCCAAGGTCGCCACGGTTGCATCGGCAATGCCACTTTCAGCAAGGTCAGAAACCCCATCGTTATCGCTATCCAGGTCAAGCAAATTCGGGATGCCATCGCCATCGGCATCGTACACATCGGGGATGCCGTCACCGTTCGAGTCGGTATAGTTGGTCGTAGACCCATCACCGCCATTACCGTTATCGGTGTTGTCGTAAACATTGAAAATGCCATCACCGTCTTCGTCTCCGTAAGGGTCGTTGCCCCCGGATTCGTCGGTATCCGGAATGCCATCGTTGTCCGTATCCGTATCTACATTGTCTGCAAAGCCATCATCATCGGTATCGATGCCTTCCCGCCAATCGCGTTCGTTGGTCGCCGGTGTATCCAGGTTGGGGAAATCCAGCGCATCCTGCCCATTGTTGGTGGGGTTAGTCGTGCCGTTTACCGTTCCCTGGTTGTCAAAGCTATTGTCCAAACCATCGCCGTCAGTATCCGAGCCCGAAGCGGTAGTGTTAGGTGTTCCGTCGTTGTCCGTATCGTAAGCCTCTTCCGTATCGGTAAGGCCATCGTTGTCACTGTCCGTATCGAGGTAATCGGGATTGTCAGCTCCGTCCGTATTTACCGGAGTAATGGTGGTACCACCGTTGTCCGTATCAAAGTTGTTGTCCAAGCCATCGCCATCGGTATCAGAACCAGATGGAATGATGGGACTACCGGTAGTTGCCTGCGCTTCAATCAAGTCGATCAAACCGTCTCCATCACTGTCTATATCCTGTGAATTGAGGAAACCATCGCTATCCGTATCGGTGGCTGGAGTATTGGGTGTTCCAAACACCGCATCGTCACTATCCGCCGAATTCAAGATTCCATCGCCATCATTGTCAGCAGTGCCGTCTACTTCGCCATCGTTGTTGGCATCCGTACCGGTGCCACTTTCCGTTAAGTCGAAAATGCCATCGTTATCGCTGTCCAGATCGCGTGAATCAGGGAAACCATCGTTGTCACTATCGGTAGGCGCAGAAGAAGGAGACCCAAAAGTACTGTCGTTGTTATCGGCTGAATCCAGGATGCCATCGCCATCGTTGTCCGC
>ERZ1740068.181-NODE-181-length-38553-cov-8.602837_pt1 | contig 38553 bp, 24 predicted proteins | sample MGYA00581735_ERZ1740068 | MGnify/ENA primary metagenome ERZ1740068 (study PRJEB43018, sample SAMN04849740) | marine metagenome | isolation source: floating plastic debris | place: Pacific Ocean | collected 2008-08-30 | study: EMG produced TPA metagenomics assembly...
CCTGGCTGGGGACAGGTGATTGCCTATGCCAAAGGGCAGGTTTTTCAAACCGGCACTATGCTGTCAGGTGCTGATAAATCCTATTTTTCCTATCGGAATATCCTGCCCAAAACCAGTGACACGCTCCTGCTCAAGTTGAAAGGCAATCACCCTTTGTTTGCTTTGAGCGACAACTTCCTTCAGCAGTATACCGATAACCAATGGCGGGCAGCAGAGCGGAAACGGCTGCTTACACATGGCCTTTTCTTTGGTATTGTCATCGTCATGGCACTCTACAACCTCATGATCTATTTCTCGGTAAAAGACCAAAGCTACTTGTGGTATGTCTTGTCCATCATAGGGCTGGGCTTTTACATGGCCTTTTACTATGGATTTACCTTCGAGCATCTGTGGCCCGCCAGTCCGCATTGGAATGCCTACTCTTTCGCACTCATTATCCCGCTTACTAACATCTGTAGAATACTTTTCACACAGACCTATTTGCATACCAATGAGTATGTACCACGCTGGAATCAGTTTTTCAAAGCAGTACAGTGGCTCTATCTCCTACCCATTGCCATGTGGTTGGTCAGCTGGCTTGGCGTATGGGACATACTCGTAGAAACCAACCATGTGATAGGCATCCTGGGCACTGTGACCATGACGGCCATCACCATCGTGAGTGTGGTGGTCTACTGGAAAGGATATCAGCCGGCGCTCTGGTTTCTATTGGCTTTTGCTTTGTTCAACATCGGTGGTATTCTGTTTATTTTCCGCGAGCTCAGCTATTTCACCTGGGACAATTTCTTTACCCAGTATGTTGTGCAGGTGGGTGCTGTTGCACAGGTGGTCCTCTTTTCACTGGGTTTGTCCAGCAGGCTCAACCGCACCCGAAAGATGTTGGCTTATGAAAAACTGGAAAAGGAAAAACTGGCGCGCAGCCAGGAGATAGAAAAGAAAAAACTCATTGAAAACCAGCGCAATCAGCTGGAAGCGGAAGTCACTGCCAGGACGCGGGAGCTGGAAGAAACACTGCGTCAGCTACGCCTGTCGGAGAGTGAACTGCGAGAACTGAACCAGGTAAAGTCGAAGCTGTTTTCCATCATCTCTCATGAATTAAAAAGCCCACTGACCACGGTAGATGCTTACCTCAACCTCTTCATCAAACACTACCACAAACTGTCACAGGAAGAGCTCTCTGAGCTGAGCCACAAAACCCGCTTTTCCCTGCAAAACCTCACCCTGCTGATGGATAACCTGCTGCTTTGGTCACGCCTGCAACAGGACAGACTCACATTCAACCCTGTGCCGGTAGACCTGCGAAGGCTCATAGACAAGTCCGTCAGGCTGTTTGCGCTGCTGCTGGAGCAAAAGCACATCAAACTCACCATAGAAGATGAAGTCAATGAGTCCATTCTATATGCAGACAAGGATATGCTGGAGTTCGTCGTCCGTAACCTGATTCACAATGCCATTAAATTCACACCCAAGAATGGTCAGATAACAATCGCTGTCCATCAGTCAAAAGACCTGTCTACCGTCTCCATTTCCGATACCGGCATCGGGATGACCCATGACATGATCAGTCAGGTATTGAAAAAAGGCGAAAGTTTCACCCGTTCGGGAACAGAACAGGAAAAAGGATCTGGCATAGGGCTGCTGATGTGTAAAGATTTTATTGAAAAAAACGGCGGAGAACTCAAGATCACCGCTGCCAAAGGCACTACTGTTTCCTTTACGGCACATCATTCTAAGGAACGTTTTTTAGGCTTGGAAGGTACTGGTGTGGAGGTTTATTGAAAAATTACCAGTCATCTAAAAGCAAATGTGATCGAGATCGGCTTTTATTGAAAACTCTCTTCAAACCCAAATCTATCAGTCGAGCAAAAACGTGATTTGATCGAGAAGTGGGAAGCAGTCGGTGACTTTTATCTTTTTGCGTGTATTTTTGTTGAAGGTTGCTTACACAAAAGACTTAGTCGCGGGGCGATGGTGGTGCCGGGTTCTTCGGGAAGAATCACTCACCATCGGATAGACACTTCACCATGGTCTTCGTGTGATGGCACCATTTAAATTTACGGGATCAGCCCACTTTTTTCTAAAAAAAATTGTGATAATACCTTCAATGCTTCATCAAACGACTTACAGAAGTTTTTTCTTTGGCATCTTTATGCTGCTTTCATTCAACAGTTTTTCGCAAATCACCACCGTTGACATGGAACTAAGGATCAACCCGCTCCTCTCCTATGGTTTTAGAGATCCACTGTATGCCAATGAAAAACCGGGCTACTTCACACTCAACAGAACACGGCTGATCGCCAACTATGAACAGAAAAGCAAGCTCAAGGCGCAACTCATCTTTCAGGACAGAAGAGCCTGGGGAGAACTCAACAACGGTGACCAGGGAGAATTATCGCTATTTCGCGGCTGGGCAGAACTGTATTTCAACGAATATTGGTCCTTGAAAGCAGGTCGCCAGGGACTGGTATACGATGACCAGCAGCTCTTCGGCGAACGCAACTGGGCCGGTATCCTGGCACATGATGCCGCCAAACTCAAGTATGAAAAGGGCGGATATAAGTTTCACCTGGTTGTCTCGGAAAGTGCCAACCGTGTCAACGAGTTCAAGCGGGAGCCCCTTCAGCAAAACTTTTACAAGTCTTTGCAGATGCTGTGGGCGCATAAGAAGTGGGACAAGGGAAAATCTTCTGTGCTGTTCATCAACAAAGGCGATGAAAAACAAGATACCACCGTTAGCTATCAACAGACTTTTGGGACCAATACTTCTATCTTCCTGAGTGACCACCTCACTGCAAAAGGTATCTACTACCGCCAAATGGGACGCAACACCCTCGATGAGAAAGTGCGGGCTTACTTCTGGTCTCTGCAACTGCTATGGAAAATCAATGACAAGTGGCGTGCAGATGTTGGGGTAGAAACGATCTCCGGATCAGATGTATCGGATGGCGCTGTGGATGGCATCGATCAGGTCTTTGACCGGCATTTTGCTTTGCTGCATGCCCATCTTGGCTATCTCGATCTGCTATATGTCCTGCAACGGCCTGTTTTTGGTATAGAGGACTATTACCTCAAACTCCAGTACCAACTCAACAAGCAGTGGGCGATCCGCAATCATGTACATGGCTTCTTCACACAGAAAACCGCTTATGCAACAACGGACACCAATTTTGATGCCCCTCTCAATACGCTGGTTGGTGTTGAGAACGACTTTCAGCTTCGGTACAGAAAGAAAGACTGGGCTAGTTTGGATTTAGGGTATTCGGTCATGTTTGGTACCGAAACCATGGATGAGCTATTTGGAGGTAGGCCGATCGACAAAATGCACTACTTCTACCTGGTACTCACTGTAAAGCCGAGACTCTTTGTATTTGACCAGAATAAAAAAGGCTAGTATGCAACCATTTCGATTGATTAATTTAAATAAGGTAAGTAATCAGATACTGCTCACATTTGGCATTATAATCACTTTCTACGTACTTAACATCGGTTATAACCTCATTTGTATCAATACGCTGGACAATAGCGCGAAACAGATATACCAGGACCGGATGATCAGCATTGCATCTTTGCTGGAGGCCGACAGAGACAGCTATCAGTCCACGCTCGCACTGTCTCATATTCTGCTCCGGGATAACTCCGTTACTGACGCTGCAACAATAGATACATTGTTCGGAGCCGTTGAGAGCAATTTACAACAGGTGGCAGAACGTTTTGAAAAGTTCAGGGCCATTCATCAACGAAGCGACGGCGGTGACCACATCGCATTCCGGGTATTTACCGTCAGTCACAGAGAAGTGGACAAGCTTACCGGGGAAATGATCAACCTTTTAAAAAACGGTGATGCGGAAGAAATGAAACAAATATACTTTACGGAGTATGATCAGTCTTTTAATAAAATGCGCAATGCGATGGATCAACTCACCGATGAAAGTTATCAATTGGCTGAGGCCAACTATCAGGTCCATCAGGAAATGTCTGAGGACATCTCCCAAACCGCTATCTGGTTTGTGGTTGCCATGCTGGCCGTGATGATCGTTGCAGGTTTTATACTGACCAGAAGGATGAATCAGCAGTTGGGTTGTGAGCCTTTTGAGGCGGCACTAATTGCCCGTAATCTATCCAAAGGCATCCTCAAGGTAGATTTTCGAAAAACAAAGGAACAAGGGCTATTCAAAGACCTGAAGGAAATGACCAATACACTCTCTGGAGCCACCAGTGAGATGATGTCCATGGCAGAGCGTCTCAATGTAGCGGCCAATGGTCTTTCTGATGGTTCCATGGAAATCAACCAGGGAGCGAACAAACAGGCGGTTTCTGCGGAAGAAGTAGCTGCCTCTATGGAAGAAATGTCAGCTGCCATTGAGATGAATAATAAGCATGCTAAGGAGACAGCACAGATCAGCACCCAATCAGCAGAGGAAATCAAGGCCAGTAATGAATCGGTTTCCTCTACCATCAGCAAGATGAAAGCGATCACTGAAAAGGTAACGGTGATAGACAATATTGCCAGACAAACCAATCTGTTGGCGCTCAATGCAGCGGTGGAAGCAGCCAGAGCCGGTGAGCATGGAAGAGGTTTTGCTGTAGTGGCTGCGGAAATCAGAAATCTGGCAGAGCAATGTCAACAGGCAGCAGTGGAGATTGAACTGCTATCTAAGGAAAGTCTACAGGTGGCTGATCACTCTGGAAAAATGCTGGATGCAGTGGTGCCTGGGATTGAGCAAACTGCTACCCTGGTCAAGCAGATTGTGACCAGCACAACAGAGCAATCTACTTCTACGGCACAAGTCAACCATGCCATTCAGCAGCTCAACCAGGTAGTACAACAAAATGCCGCCAACTCCGAAGAAATCGCGGCCAGTAGTGAGACGCTGAGAGAATTGGCCAATCAAATGCGGGAATCGATTTCGTTTTTCAAAACCGGTCGCTGATGCTATACACAACTCCGGGTTAGAAACCTGAAGCATCAAAATTTACTGCTATTCCCGGAAAGGTCTCCAATAAGTCGGTAAAGAATTGATTTAAAATTTTACTATGGATATTTCCAGGTGATCCGGTTCATCAGAAGTAGGGAGTTTGGGCTACTATAGCTAAGCCCACTGGATCGCCACGGCCATCAACAAAAAGACCCAGGCGGTTATCAAAATCATGAAGGTTACGGGTAGAATGTAACGCAGCCATTTGTTGAATGGTATCCTGCACATGCCCACCATCGCGACCAGACCTCCCAGTGTTGGGTTGAACAGGTTGGTCACCCCATCTCCTATCTGATAGGCCAATATCGTTGTTTGTCTTGTGAGACCCAGAATATCCCCTACCGGAATCATGACCGGCAAAGTAGCCAGGGCTTGTCCACTTCCGGAAGGAATGATCAGGTTGATCGCACACTGCGCCATGGACATGCTCAGCGCGGCCAGGTAATCGGGTAAACCCAGCAGGGATTCAGACAGGTGATAGGCAATGGTGTCGCCTACGATGGTCATTTCCAGCACAGCTTTGATGGAAGCTGCCAGCCCTACCATAAATGCCCCGGGCGCTACTACCGCCACCGACTTGAGGATTGTCTCCCCCACATCATTGACCGACCCACCTGAAACGATAGCGACCAATAGTGAAATCATGAGGAAAATAGCAGATATTTCAACGATGTACCAGCCATTGGCAAAGACGCCCCACAGCATGAAACCTAATCCTGAAATAAAGATGAGCAAGATGAGCCAGTCCTTTCGCTTTACCTCATAGGCATCCAGCGGTTTGGTCAATTCAAATCCGTCGGTGGCTATGCCGGTGGCGAGACTTTCAGCGGCATTCTTCGTAATTCGCCTGAGGTACCTCACATTGTACAAAGCCAGGAGCGAAAGCCCGGACAGACAAAGTAATGTCCTCAATAGTGCCCCGGAGAACAACGGCATTTCGGCAATCTGATGTCCTACGCCTACCGTATAGGGATTGATTGGGGAAAGCCCGAAGCCTACCGTAATGCCGCCTACCGCAATTCCAGCAGCCAACATGAGGTCTCCCTTGATGGCCAGACAAACAATGGCGGCAATGGGTACCATGGCAATGTTGTTTTCATAGCCCACGAAGATGCCCAGCGCCCCAAAGAGGAAGGTAAGGATGACCACAAAAACAGCCCGGTTGTTCACCCCCAGACTGCCAATACTGGCACCCACAATGTTTTCTATCATCCCCGATCGCTCCAGCATCCCGAACATGATGCCGCTGGCGATCACGATGAAAATGATGTCAATGGCTGCGCGGAATCCCAAAGGGATGGCGGTAAAGGCTTCTACAATGGACAGACTGGGTTTCTCCACCACCTGATAACTACCGGCTACTACCCGGGATCTACCTTCTACTACCTCCCGGTCATATTGACCGGAGGGTAAAATATAGGTAAGCAATGCTACCATCACAAATATCCCAAACAACAGCACTACAGGGTGCGGTATCAGTGAGAGCCAGTTTTTCTTCATCAAGGTGAAATAGTTAGGTTAAGCAGCCCTGAAGATAACTATTTATCCCACAAATCAAATGATGCTGAAAAAATATCCCCGCTCTTCGCTTGCTGGTCATCTACCTGATTGGCATTCCAATCGTAAAATGGACTTCACTCCCATGGGGTTTCACAGCTCCCGGTAACCGATCAAATCCGTAGGCCCAGTCTACACCAAACTGCCCTACAAATGGCAAGCTCAACCGCATGCCTACTCCTGCAGAACGATAATTTCTCAAGGGATTGTACTCACTGATCCTACTCCAGGTATTGCCCGCTTCCGCAAACCCGTAGACATAGGCCGAGTAGCCCGGCTTCAGGGAAATGGGATAGCGGAGTTCCACATTGAATTTCTGGTAAATGGTTCCGCCTGTCAGTCCGCTTTCTGTGTCCAAAGGCACCAGTGACTCATTGGGGTAACCCCTTAGTCCTATGAGGTCATTCCCCCTGAAAATATCCTGACCACCCAGTCCTGTTCCTCCAAGATGGAACCTTTCAAAAGGACCCAGTGGTACCTGCTGGCTGTAGTTATCAATTAACCCGAAGTGTGCACCCAGCTTCAGGGTGAGCTTTCCAGCCACTGCTTTATAACGCGCATAATCTACCATGACTTTCATGAATTCTGCGAACTCATAGGGATTGTCTTCTCCAGGGTTGGTCAATAGGGAAAACGGTGGAGTCACGGATAACGAAGCGGTAAAAGTAGAACCCATCGTAGGATAAAAAGGGTGATTGATTTTATTCCTCGCAAGCGTATTATTCAGCGTGAGTAAATGGGTCTGTCCCTGGTCAATATCCAGCGTATTGTCATATCGGTCAAAGCGATAGTGCTGATAGGATACAGATCGGGACCACGAAAAATAGGGATCTGGCCAGCGTAGTCGTTTGGTGATGCCCACACTACCTCCCTTGATATTGAGCGTTCCGTCAAAGCTGTCTCCATTTTCATCAGTACGTTCCCTCACAATTTTGGAGAAGTTGCTGTTGATGAAAAAGGAAGTTCCTTTCTCCACATTGTGCCACGGGTTGCTGTAGCTAAAGGTGAAGGCATTGTATTGCTTGCCAGCAGAATTAAAACGCAAAGCCAGGTGCTCACCGTCGCCACGAGGCAGGGTCTTCCATTCCTTGAACCTGAAAAGATTCCGGGAAGAAAAGTTGTTCATAACCAGACCGATACCACCGGTGAAGCCGATGGCCCCGTTGAAAGTACCACTCACCTCATACTTGTCATTGGGCTGCTCTGCCACGCTGTACTTCAAATCGACTGTTGATTCTGCCGGATGTGGAATGGGTACCACATTGATGCTATTGGGATCAAAGAAACCTAAAGTCGCCAGTGCCGATTGTGACTCAATCAATGCCTTGCGGTCAAACCGGTCGCCGGGAAACGTCTTGAGTTGCCGCAGAATCACATGCTGGTTGGTGATGTCATTGCCTTCGACTGTCACATCACCAATCGTCGCAACGTCACCTTCGCGTATCAGGATGGCCAGGTCTATCTGATCACCTTCTACAGCCGTAATCCGATGTTTGATATCAAAGAAAAGGTGTCCCCGGTCCATATACAAACTACTGATGTCTGTACCATCGGGCCTAAATCTGAGACTCTCTTCCAGAAAGCTCTCATCAAACAACATACCGCTTTCCAAACCCGACAATTCCTTTAACTCTTCAGCACTATATTTCTGATTACCCTCCCAAATGATGTTGCGGAGATAATACTGTTTGCCTTCTTCTACCTGTATGGTTAATTGCACATTACCCTTCGCATCGGTTGCTACTTGTGGTTCACTTACTGCAATATCAGCATATCCCTGTTTTTTGTACAAGGCCTCTATCCCATCCCGCACTTCAATGAAAGCATCTGGCTCATAGAGCGGCTTCCAGATACCCAGAGACCGCCTGAAGGGTTTCAATGGCTTTTTCAATTGACCGGCCGAAATGGTTTCATTGCCTTTCACCATCACCTTTTTCACTCGTATCTTAGTTCCCTTCTCAATGTTGATGGTTAAATTGGCATTCGCCTGACCCTTTTCCAAAAGTAGCTCCACCGTTGTATTTTGATAGCCCTTGTGCGCATAGTACTGCAATACCTTTTTGCGCGTGTCCTTACGGAGTTCACTGGACAATCGCTTGCCCTTTCTCAACTTGAGCTTAGCTTCCAGCTGTCCTTCTTCTTTCTTTGTGGCACCCTTCCAGCTAATTTCAGACAACCTGGGCACTTCCTGTACCACAATGGTGATCTCTGCGGGGTTCTCCGGGCGAGCAGTGACCTTGACGTCATCAAATAGCGACATCTTCCAGAGTCTTTTAATGGCATCTGTGAAGGGAGCTGCATCTCGTTTGATACGCTTACCGACATATAATCCAGATGCACCGATGACGGCTTTCTCATCCAAAGAGGTTAGTCCTTCTACCGTGATCCTTTGAATCACAACTCCTGAAGGATTTCCGATGGAAAGAGGTTGAGCGACAACGGAAAATGTACCTCCCGAAATCTGTAGGGCCACGGTAATCATCCAACAAAAAAATAGCTTTTTCACAATCATTTGAAATGGTTTCTTTGAACTGAAAATTCAAAAAAGCCCGCACAAGTTGCCACAGATATTTTTTTAACTAATTTTAACCAATGAGTCACCAGATGAAATTTTCACTCTCAATTGCTGCTATCAAACATGGATCACTGCACGCTTTATAATCATCAGTTGATGTATGACCACCTGATCACCGTTCTGGACAAACATTTACCCAATGCGACCAGAGAAACCGGTGAAAAAGACGGCTATCGTACTGTCACCGTCAAGCAGAAAGGAGGCTTGTTTAGCAGAAACAATGAGTTGAAAATCAGCTACAGAGAACGCATCACGCCGGGTTATAAGCTCAACCAGACCAGTTGTCCGCTGGAAGAGAATCTGGCTGGTATGCTGGACTTTGTGAGCTCCATTCCTGCTACCGATACGCAGGTAAAAGAACTGTTTGAAGATAAGATTGTCACCATCAACAGTGAAATGCTCTTTTCAGCTCCTAAGAAATACAGTTCGGAGGCGATTGCTGTATTAAAAGATTTACTAAAAAAAGGAGAACCATTCGTCTTTGCCCAGCCAGGAAAGTTTTTCCGAAAATCGGAAACGCAGCACTTTTTGAACCATGAGTTGCAATTGATTCTGGACATCAGGGGTAATACCGGGATAGAAGACCTGGCGGTGAACATTGACGAACATTACTTCAAAGAAGAACCCAAAGTATCAGCAGCGGCCAGGAAACGAAAGCTGGATTCAGAGGCCATCCTGGTGCCCAAAGGTATCAAAATCAACATGCATTTACCCGCGATTTCCGAAGCGGTGAAGTTGCGTAGCCAATGGGAAGTCATTGACCGGATATATGCCTTGCTGGTGGTCAGCTCCAAAGGCAGTGATGTATCTGAAGAGCAGTTGCTGGAAATGGTTAAACGATATGAAATCACCCATTTCAGCGATGCAGAGCAAGCGATGATGGCAGAGGAATCCCTCAGTGATCAACAAAAAGATAATGCCCGGTGGCGCTATGAAAGCCTGTTCATGTTGATGTGGGCCGCCGGATTGGTAGACATGCTCCCATATCCATCGGTGACAGCACCTTCTGAGCAAATCATCAAAAGGGTACTGGGAGTGTCCCGGGAACAGTTAGGTAAACAGGTAGAAATCAGACCTGTCAATGAAATTCTGGACATGGTAGACCTGGTCTACCGAATGAACTGGGCCTGTATGGAAGCAAGGGTCAAACATCGGAATCCCACCGGCAACCTCAACGCAAGTGTCGTCTATGAAAGGCACTATGCGCTCAACTGGCTCATCTCCTATGAGGATGCGGAATGGGATCACGTTTCTACGGATACCTGAGACGACCGTACTTCATCCCTAATTGGGTTGTCCCAATGCCCATTCCAGGGCCAGTTTGGCGGCATAAACAGCTCCTTCCATGTAACCGCCATAGACAGGCGAGGTTTCACTGCCTGACAACAGCAGCTTTCCATGCATCTGCGGCTGAGCAAATGCGGGGTTACCGTTGTTCAGGTGAGGCACCAGGTCATTGGACATCCCTCCCATGGTATAGGATTCATTGGCCCATAGCAACTCATCATAGTGCAGGTAACTGGCGCCTTCATCGCCAAAGTAACGATGAAGCTGATCCCTCACCATCTGCTCACGTTGTACTGCGGCTAACTTAACAGCCCCAGGGACCAGAAACCCTTTGAGTGAATACCGCTTTGCACCTTCATCAGTATGATCATGTATTTCCGAGGCAATGCTGGAATTACTGAAACAGACACCGGCAAAACCCTGCTCACGCCAAAAAGGACGTTCATAGGTCACGGCAAACTTGATAGAAGTGCCCATCCAGGTATGCGTCTGATCAGCCAGTGCTGCCATTTCTTCCGATAAAGCGGGCGTAGTCTGGATACTGTTAAGAAAAAGGTTGGGTGGTAAGGTAGAAACGACCAAGTCAAATTGCGAGGGATCGTTTGCATCTGTATGAACAACCAAATGACCATTTTCAAGTGTCAGCTGCTTCACGACTGTGTTGGTCAAGAGGCACTCTCCTGGCAACTGACTAGCCAGATGACGAATCAGTGCAGCACTGCCGCCGTTCAATCGGTAAGAGGATTGCTCTTCGGATGGAATGTCAAATACCCGAATCGGAGACATACTACTGGCCTCAAAAACACCCTTTCCGTCCTGAAATTGGTTAAAAGATGCAAGCCCCAACTCGTCCAGCATCGCGCGTAGGTTGACATGCTGCATACCAAACCAGGTAGCCCCCATCTCTACCCGCTTTTCTTCATTTTCCAGCGTCAAAATACGTCCACCCAGTCGGTCCCTTGCTTCAAAAATTTTAAATTCAAAACCATGATCCTGTAGGTGTTTTGCCAGCAAGAGCCCGGTCAGCCCCGCCCCTATGATTCCAACTTTTTTTCTCATCGGTTATGTTCAGCGTTCATCCCTGTAAAGCTCACAGATAATGATCTTCTTTCCCAATAAGTTCCCTTCAATACGCTAAAAGAAATGGAAAACGCTTTTTTGGTCTGTCTGAGCAACGTAAAACAAGTTCATATTCAGATAAAGTTGGAGATTTAGAGAAATGAAATTCAGTGGCAATCAATGATTTAAAAACAGATACCTAAATTAACAATTTATTAATGTTGGTAATATAACAAATGTAGTTAGCTTTGAATTTGAACCTTGTGACAATCGATGGACGAAATTCAAATCGTGATGTATGTGGGCTTTCTGCTCGCAGCATATTCAGTGATCGGAAATGATGTAATTCAGACACTGGGGACCTTTTTAAGTTCAAACGAAAAAAGACACTGGACAGTCCTGTGGTTATTTGCAGGTTCTATTTTAACTGCCGTACTCGTCTACGGTTGGTTTGTCAACGAAGGCGATGTCAGCTATGGCCGTTTGATTGGGGACGATGGTTTTGCCAATCCCAAGTACAAAGCGCCTGCTGATATTGAAGGATTTGGATGGCCATTTTTATTACCTCCGGTCATACTGCTCATCATCACGAGATTTGGAATACCCGTCAGCACTTCTTTCCTCATTTTGACCTTTTTCAACCCAAAGAACCTGGAATCCATGCTGGTCAAATCGGTTTCTGGCTATGGGCTTGCGCTATTGGTGGCTTTCCTCTTTTACATCATCACAGCCAACTGGCTGGAAAAGAAATTCCTGGACAAAGGCATGAGTGACCGACAGCGACTGCTGTGGACGGGCGCCCAGTGGTTGTCTACCGGTTTTTTGTGGGGCCAATGGCTGGTACAGGATTTTGCCAATATTTATGTCTATCTACCCCGACAGATTCCCGGTGAAGTACTGGCCATTACTGTAGTCGTATTTCTGGCGTTACTGGCTTATATCTTCTATTCCAAAGGGGGTGCCATCCAGAGCATTGTCAAAGCAAAGACCAACACCGCCGACATCCGGTCTGCTACACTGATTGACCTGTGCTACGGGCTTATACTCTTCTATTTCAAGGAATTGAACAACGTGCCCATGAGTACCACCTGGGTCTTCATAGGTATCCTGGCAGGTCGTGAGTTAGCGATCAGGTTCAGACTGCACAAAACAGTCAACAAATCGGCATTCAAAGACCTTGGTTCTGACCTGCTGAAAGTATCGTTTGGCCTGGTCGTCAGCATCGCGCTGGTATTCCTCATCAAGTGGCTGGTGTAGGCTTCGCAGAGTGAGAAGTGAGTTTTGAGAGTGAGAGTGGAGAGTGAGTTTTGAGGGTGAGAGTATAGAGTGAGTTTTGAGGGCGGCCCGCCTCGGGCGAGGGCAAGCATATTAGATAAAGTAACGTCGGTCTTTGTGTCCCCACAAAAATCCTGAATATAAACAATATGAAAAACACTCCATTCTTCGTTCTTATTTTTTTAATGTTGAGCTGTGGTACTACAGAAACGGCTCAAAATGCTGACAGTCAAAAATCAACTGCTCCCGAAAAGACAGCACAACGAACCCTTGAATATGTCACAGCCCTGGGAGACTCTGTTTATAGCAGTGACTCACCGTCGGAGAGTATGTTGCAAAAGTATGAAGAGGCACTGGCCAATTACCGGCAGGACCCGACTGATGCAGACAACATCATCTGGTTGGGAAGGAGAACAGCCTACCTGGGGAGGTATCAGGAGGCGATCACTATCTATTCCAAAGGAATTGCGCTTCACCCCACAGATGCAAGAATGTACCGACACAGAGGACATCGATACATCAGTTCGAGGGCATTTGACCAGGCCATTATCGATTTTGAAAATGCTGCAGCACTCATTGCCGGAACGGAAGACCAAACAGAACCCGATGGCATTCCCAATGCGCAAAATACACCGGTAAGTACTTTGCATAGTAATATCTGGTATCATCTGGGCCTGGTTTATTATGTGAAAAACGATCTGCCGAATGCAGAGAGGTGCTATGAAGCTGGTGCGAAAGTCTCCAAAAACGATGACATGATTGTCTCCAACACCCACTGGCAATATATGACATTCAAAAGGCTGGGAAAAGAACAGGAAGCCAATGAGCTGCTATCCCCCATCAAACTGGAAATGGACATCATCGAAAATGGCAGCTACCACCGGCTGGCACAAATGTACAAGGGCATCCTTGCGGTGGAAGACCTTCAAAGTAAAGGCGGCGACCCCTCCAATGATGCAGTGATGTATGGCGTGGGCAATTGGTACCTTTATAATGGGGATAGCCTTAATGCCAGAAAAACCTACGAAACCCTACTGGAAACCGGCAACAAAGCGTCCTTTGGCTACATAGCAGCAGAGGCGGATTATGTGCGGATATTTGCAAATAGCGAAGCTGGAAAGTGATTTGCTCCTAACATTATCACTGAAACTCATTCTCTACGTCAGTAAAATTTCACATTTTTGCGGCTGTCTGATTTGGCTGGTTGATCATGGCCGCAGATGGATGAACTATTAGAAGAACTAAAATATCAATGAAAGATTTTGTTGCCGAGTTAAAATGGAGGGGGATGATCCACGATGTCATGCCTGGAACGGAAGAATTGCTCAATAAAGGAGAGATTATAAGCGCCTATATTGGCTTTGACCCAACTGCCGATTCACTGCACATTGGTTCTTTGGTGCAAATCATGACGCTGGTGCACTTCCAGGAATGCGGACACAAACCTTATGCATTGGTAGGTGGTGCGACCGGAATGGTAGGCGATCCATCTGGTAAGTCGGCAGAGCGCAACCTATTATCCGCAGATGTCTTGCAACACAATCTCAACGGCATCAAGTCTCAGCTGGAGAAGTTTCTGAACTTCGGCGAGGGACCCAACAAGGCCGAGATCGTCAATAACCATGACTGGTTCAAAGAATTTAATTTCCTGGATTTCATCAGGGATGTGGGTAAGCACATCACGGTCAACTACATGATGGCCAAAGACTCCGTCAGATCACGATTGGAAACAGGACTCAGTTTCACAGAATTCAGTTACCAGCTGGTACAGGGATACGATTTCTACTGGCTGTGGAAAAACAAGAACTGTCGGCTACAGCTTGGAGGATCAGACCAATGGGGCAACATCGTCACAGGAACAGAGCTGATCAGAAGAAAAGACCAGGGAGAGGCTTTTGCAGTGACTACCCCGTTGATCAAAAAAGCGGATGGCACCAAGTTCGGAAAAACGGAAGGTGGCAACGTATGGCTTGATAAGAAGCGAACCTCACCTTACAAGTTTTACCAGTACTGGATCAACTCCTCAGATGAGGATGTGAAAAACTACATCAGGATATTCACCTTGCTGGATCAAGCTACCATTGAAGACCTGGAAAAGCAGCACGATGAGCAGCCTCACCTGCGCCTGTTGCAAAAAACAGTAGCAGAAGAAGTCACCAAAAGGGTTCACGGACAAGAAGAACTGGACATGGCCATCAAAGCTTCCGGTATCTTGTTTGGGAAAACCACCGGTGAAGACATTGCCGCCTTGACGGAAGAAGCATTCCTCTCAGTTTTTGAAGGCGTTCCGCAGCAAACCATCAGCAAAGCAGCCTATGAAAACTGTGCCAATGTCACTGACTTACTGTCCGATTTGACCGAAGGTGTGGTATTCAGCTCCAAGGGTGAAGCCAGAAGGATGATTAAACAGGGTAGCGTGAAGATCAACAAAGAAAAGGTGGCGGCGGCTGATGAAGCGGTCACCTATGAACTCATCAAAGGCAAGTACCTGATGGTTTCAAAAGGGAGAAGAAATCAATATTTGATTACCGTAGTATAAGCCAAAATATCAGATGGTGACCTGATGGCCTGTTGAACCACCGGAGGTCACCATCATTTTTATAAAACCATCATGACACCTACCCCCATCTACAGTCTCTACAAATTGTAGTGGATACCTCCCATTTCTGAAACTACTATTCCTTTTAACCCGGTACAGGCGAAAGCGCATCAATTGCATATACCGGGTCTGAATGCTTGAAACCAGCTATTCCAGCCAGTAATCACTCATTTTCAACATTACATGTACAAAAACTACAAGTAATTAACCATTTCTTATACTATAACTACAACTAATTCATTATATTCACGTTTTCTACAACAAATCACAAAAGTATGAAAGGGAATCACCTCGGGGAACTGGAAGAGCTGGTATTACTCACTGTCGGCTCACTGTTTGACAAGGCTTATGGAGTGGCTGTGATGGATGAACTGCGTACATCTGCTAACCGTGATATGAACATCAGTGCCATTCACGCGGTACTGAGGCGACTGGAAGAAAAAGGGCTGCTTAATTCCCGTATGGGCGGATCTACCAATGAACGTGGTGGTCGGAGGAAAAGGCTTTTCACCCTTACCAAGAGTGGAAAGCAAGCCATAGATGAAACCATCGCGGTACGCAATGCACTTTACAACAAAATCCCGGATATGTCATTCAACTTCTCTATATGAAAGAAGTCAAACCACCTTCATGGGCGGAACGGTTTCTCGGGTGGTATTGTGATCCTTACTTCCTGGAAGAAATCGAAGGAGACATCTATGAACTATTTGACAGGCGAGTAGCAACTCAAGGACAACAACGTGCCCGCCTGCTCTTCATCTGGGATGTCATCCGTTTTTTACGGTGGTCAAATATCAAGAAGTCAAACTCAAAATTCAAATATATGAACAACACTGTACTATTCGCTAATTACCTGAAACTGGGAATTAGGAATATCAGAAGAAACCTGCCTTCGGCTACCATCAATATTCTGGGATTAGCCATGGCGATCAGTTTTGCCATTACCGTTTTCATCTTCGTAGATGCCCAATATAGCGTAGACAAGCACCATGCCAACGGCGACCGGATTTATCAGTTGACCAACTATGTGGAGCAGGAAGGTGAAGAAAACCTGTGGGGCTACTCTCCTTTTCTCCTTGGTCCAGCCATCGCAGAGGAACATCCTGCTGTAGAGTACTTTACACGGATGAAGTACGTCAGCGCCAGTATCAGGCATGGAGATCATGTTTTTGATGAAACGGTCAAGTTTGTGGATCCTGATTTCATGAGGATGATGGACTTTGAAGTGAGCAGTGGCAATCGCTTTGCTTTGAATCAGACAGACCAGATCGTCATTAGTCAGGCCATTGTCACCAAGTACTTTGAATATGAAGAACCCGTTGGCAAAGACCTCTCTTTCAAGTTCCTGGATGGTGAGATCAGGCGTTTTACGGTGGGGGCTGTCTTAGAAGAGTATCCCTACAATGCCGGTGTAAGAGGCAATTTCTTTGTACCCATCAGTAATTACTTTAGCATGAATGCCGACACTCATATTGACTGGTCGGACATGACAACGGCTACTTTCATTATGATGCGCGAAGGGCAGCCGGTTACCTCAATAGAAAGTTCTTATGACCGCTACATCCAGCAGCAGCATGGCAGCAATCCCGACTGGAAAATCCAGTCTATCCTGCCGATTAGTTTATGGGACCTGTCTACACAAAGTTATCTGATCACAGGTGGTGTCAGCGGCGGCGGACATCCTGCCGGGCGGTTGGCACTGATGATTCTTGCAGGATTTCTCCTTGGAATTGCCTGTTTCAACTTCATGAACATCTCTGTGGCTGCTTCTACAAAGCGACTCAAAGAGATTGCCCTGAGAAAAGTGATGGGCAGCGTAAAAACACAGATCATCAACCAGTTTCTCACAGAAAATGTACTGCAATGCTTCTTTGCACTGATTGCGGGTATTGTGATGGCTTACTTTCTTTTCATTCCCGGTTTTGACCAGTTGATCCCTCAGATGGATTTACAATTCAGGGCCCATGATCCCATGAAGTTGGCCCTTTTTCTGGTGGTCCTGCTCCTGGTTGTAGGACTAATCTCAGGCGCTTATCCTGCTTTTTATATTTCAAGGTTTGATGCCATCTCCATCTTCAAAGGCAGTCAGAAATTTGGGTCAGGCAACTTGTTTTCCAAAGTCCTGCTGGGCTTTCAGCTGTTCCTGGCTTCCTTCATCATCGTGGGTTGCTTTGTGATGGTAGACCAGAGTATTTATCTGTCCTACAAAGACTGGGGTTATACACCAGAGGGAACTTTCTCTGTCTTTGTCAATAACCAGGAACAATATGATTTGCTGAAAAACGAATTGATCAAGCACCCGGATATCCAGTCTACGACAGCCTCTACTCACCTGATAGGCCGTGGACTACCACTCAAATCCATTGAATACAACGACCGCCAAATTGCGCTCCGGACTTATGGGGTAAGCCAGGACTATATGGAAACCATGCAACTACGCATGGAAGATGGCAGGGAATTGACGGACAGGTCGTCTGACCAGGAACAACATGTCATTGTCAATGAGACTTTTGTACAGCAGATTGGCTGGCAAAACTCCCCTGTCAACAAGACCTTCAAAATGGACAGTGTACGGTACACAGTGGTAGGTGTGGTCAAGGATTTTCACTACTACAGTTTTTTCTCAGGCATTGAGCCATTGGTCATCAAAGGGCTTGGAGAAGCGGCACCCCGATACATCTCTGTGAAAGCAAGCCCTGATAAACTGATTGCCGTACATGATTTTGCGAGAGAAAAGTGGCAGGAGGTTGCACCCAACGACCCCTTTGATGCTGTTTTTCAGGAAGATTCATTCAATGATTTCTATCAGGAAAACGATACCAACATCAAAATCACGCTCTGGATATCTGCCATGGCCATCATCCTGGCCTCACTGGGTCTCTATGGCTTGCTCGCCTTCAACATTCAGAAAAAACTGAAAGAATTCAGTATCAGGAAAGTGCTGGGTGCCAGCCCTAAGACCATTATCCGGTTGGCGGGACGTCAGTATAGTTGGATTTTACTCATCGCCTTTGTGCTGGGGGCACCGCTGGGTTTTCTTGGAATGAGTGCCCTGATTCAGTCTGTATTTCCCGACCCAAAAGCGATCTCAGTTTTACCTTTTATAGTGGCGATCTCCATCATTGTCATCACCTTGGTAGTCACCGTAAGCGGTCAGGTCATCAGGGCCATTCGTGTCAATCCGGCGGATGTATTGAGGAATGAGTAGACTTGATTAGATTTTAGATTAGACAAAAGAGCAAAGATCAAAGACTAAAGACCGGGTCGCATAGACTGATGTTGCTCTGCGTGGTCCGGCACCCGGTCTGTATTCCAAGAATCCAATTTTAATAATCTAAGTGTTACATAATAGATTTTAGACAAAGAACTTGCCTACGGCTGAGCCTGCCTATCGGTAGACAGGTCCGCTCAGCCGATAGCTTTGAAATAGTAGATGCTCGATCTAAAATTTTAGGTAGCCACAAAAAAGCGCCTGACCAATGAACGGTCAGGCGCTTTTATATTGTTATCATTTCTCGTGACTGCGATTATTCCCGCCTCTGGAAGGGCCGGATGATGAGCCTTACACCCGTGTCATAGGTGATATAAGCCCAAACCCAGTTCATGAAGGCGACGAGTCTGTTTCTGAAACCAATCAACAGGAACAGGTGTACAAACATCCAAATGTACCAGGCCAGCATTCCCTGGGTCTTGAAGCCCGGTAAATCCGCCACCGCTTTGTTAGTGCCTACAGTCGCCAATGAACCCTTGTCCTGATATTTGAAGGGCACAAACTCCCGTTCTTCGGAAAGCCGCCGCAGGTTTCTGGCCAGGTAAACGCCCTGTTGACAGGCCACAGAGGCCAACATCGGGTGTCCGGCCGGCAAGTCCTCGTTGACCATACTGGCCACATCCCCTATCGCAAAGACGTTCTCTATACCTTTGACCCGGAAATACTCATCTATTTCATACCTGTTGGCCTTCGCTTGTTGATCGACAGTGCCTAATGGGATGCCCTCAACCGGATTTCCCAGTACCCCGGCAGACCAAATCAACGTACGCGCGGCAATCTTGCCCTGGTTGGTATGGATGTAATGTCCGTCGTAATTCTCTACAAAGACCCCAAGCTGCACCTCTACCCCTAGTTTCTCCAAATAATGCAACGACTCCTCAGAAGCCGCACCGGACATGGCTGGCAGTACTTTATCTGCACCATCCAACAATCTGATTTTCATGCGGCTCATGTCCAGGTCGGGATAGTCTGAGGGCAACACCCTGGCTTTGAGTTCGGCCAGTGCGCCTGCTAGCTCCACACCCGTAGGTCCGGCACCAACAATGACCACATTCATCAATTTTTCCCGTTCTTCAATGCTGTCTGTCACCAGGGCATCCTCAAAGTTCTGCAATAATAAGCTACGCAAGTCCAGGGCATCTCTGATAGACTTCATGGGCATAGAATAGTCTTCTACCTGGCTGTTGCCAAAGAAATTGGACTGAGCACCTGTAGCAATGACCAGATAGTCATATTCAAGCTCTCCCAGGTTGGTATTGACAATCCTGTCGGTGGTATTGACGTGTTGCACCTCTGCCATTCTAAAGTAGAAGTCAGGGTACTTTTGAAATACCTTTCTGATGGGATAAGTAATAGAATCCGGCTCTAGTCCGGCAGTAGCCACCTGATATAACAATGGCTGAAAAGTATGGAAATTGTTCCGGTCTAAAAGCACTACCTGATAATCAGATTTTCTGAGCTTTTTCCCAAGTGTGAGACCCGCAAAACCACCTCCGATGATTACGATTCTCTTTTTGTCTGACGCTGGAATATTCATAGTAAACCTCCTGACTATTTATACGATTTACAGAATAAGTAGTTACTTCACAGCCATCAAAACAGCAACACAAAGAATATATACTATCAATTATACACTCACGCCAAATATCCTACTCAATAACCAGAATCTACGGTGTGGTTTTACTGACCAGTGTGCCGGTGGATGATACACTTTGCAACCGTTTCATCTCGGCCATCATGACAATGACCATCCAGGCAGTAATGATCAGGTCTATTCCCGTAGTACCATAGTATACCCCCCGCAATCCGAGGTACTGAGGCAATATCAGCATCACGGGGACATAAAACACCAATTGTCTGGCCATTCCGATGATGTTGGCATTTTTCGGCTTTTCAATCGCAGGCAGGAACGTGAGTGTATTGAAGACGAATGGAAGGAAAGGCAGCATAAAAATATAGATCCTGAAATTCCACAGGCTTGCGGCATCGAAGACTACATTGGGCAATACCAGTCCCAGGCTATATTGCGGAAACAAACTCATCACCAGCCAAAAGGGAAATACGATGTAGAATCCATGCTTGCAAAATACAACAAATGCTGACCTGACACGGTCATATTGTCCGGCTCCAAAGTTGACGCCAACTACAGGTTGTAAAGCCCGCATCATCCCAAAAAGCGGCGTCATCATGAACAGCATAATCCGGTTACAAGCTGCAAAAAAAGCAATGTCCTGCTCTACTCCCACATTGACGATGGCATTAAAAACAACGACCGCCTGTACGATCCCCATGACGGTGAGGACAAACCCAGGGAATCCCAACCGGATGACTGAAAAGAAGATCTCCTTGTCAAATTGTAATGAATGTATTTTGGCATTGAACGAAGCCTTTCCACGCCTGAAGTAGTTGTAGCCAACTATGGTGTAGACGAACATGCCGGAATTGGTCGCCCAGGCAGCGCCTTCCACTCCCATATCGAAAAAATAGATCAGCGTAGGTGTCAGGATCAGGTTCAAAGCCAGTCCAAAGGTAAACATGATGGCGGCTTCCTTCATTTTGCCCTCCCCTCTTACAATCATGTTAAAGCCCAGTCCAAACACCCAAAATGGTGTAGACAAGACGCTCACCCGAAAATACCTGACGCCATACTCCAGGACTTCACCACTTCCTCCCATCATTCGAATCAGGTTTTCTGAGAAGAAGTAAGCAGGGATGGCAAACAAAACGGCCAAACCAATCATCATCACAGCCGTATTGGGCAGGATCTTCTCCTGCGTATCCAGGTCATTTTTACCAATTGCAATACTGAGCAGGTTTCCGGCACCCGTGCCTGCCCACGAGCCAAAACCCATCATGATATTGGTGAGCGGATAGGCCAGAGACACCCCGGCCAAAGCTACTTCATCCATCAGCTGGCCAATGTATACGGTGTCCATAAAGGAGTTGAGCCCAAACAACATCATGGCCATGATCGCCGGAAATGAGAGCTTCCACATGACCCTGACAAGACCGTCGTTGAGGATCATTTCTTTTTGCTGGTCTTTGGCTTTTGAGTTTTTCAATTTCTTATGCTTAGAGAGCGCGAAGTTATGGGTTTTACCTCGTTTTTTAATCCACTTGCAACTGTATTTATAAACTGCACCCCTACAGTCTGCAGTTGCCTATGAATTATAAAAGAAACGGAAAATCAATGGATGACACTAAATGACTATCTTTAAATTGATTTTGATAGTCTGGATACTGTAAGTAATGAAAATATGAAGGAAAAAGAATGCCCCTCTTGTGCTATGAATATCGACGCGGATGCCGAAGTCTGTCCAATTTGCCAATATGAGTTTCCAAAGACCAACAAGGGATTGCAGATCATTGCCATCATTTTGATTATTGTTGTCATGTACTTTCTAATCTTTTGACAACTGTTGATTTCGGATAGAGATTCTTAACATTTGCATTCTACAGCTGCGTCAATATTCTTATTTTAAAGAATTAACTATGTATAATCAGTCCCGGTAAATTAAATCACGGAATTGATATCGGGTAGATTGAAGTAAAGAGGAACTATAACCCGGAAACCAAACTAATACGGACCTAAGTTGCCGTGGAGTAAACCGTAGTAAACCGGCAGTATCCCACCGGGATGGTTAGTTAAACTATATTGAGTTCATCCAAAAAGTTATTGAAAAACAAGAGAGATAAGGACCCACTCCTATTAATGGGTACAATTAAAAATATTTTATCTATTAAGTAGAACAAATACCAAATGATTTTTATATTTGTTCTACTTAATAGATCTTATACTTTAAAAGTAGCTGTTAAATGAAAAAAGAATATCTAGGTGAACTGGAAGAATTAATTCTATTGATGGTCATCATGCTGAAAGATGAGGCTTACGGACTAGCTGTAAGAAATGCGCTTAAGGAACATGCCAATAGAAGTATGGCTATTGGAGCGGTACATGCTACCATTAATCGGTTGGAAAAAAAGGGGTTGCTTAAATCCAGGTTGGGAGGCGCCACTGAATTAAGGGGCGGAAGAAGTAAGAGGCTACTCAGACTAACAAATTCCGGACTCCAGATGCTTGAAAAAAGCCGTGACCTAAAAGTGAGCTTATGGATGAAGATTCCCGAATTATCTCTTAACAGTTTTTAAAATAAAGTCTATGTCTAACCCACCCAAACTAGCTGATAAGTTCCTCACCTGGTTTTGTGCAGAAGAGCTGCTAGATGAAATCCAGGGTGACTTACATGAGTACTTTCATTCATTAGATAAAAACCCATGGAAAAAGAGTTTGCTCTACTGGTTTCATGTCTTCCATTTTCTGAGGCCTTTTGCTTTCAGGAAAAAGTTTCCAGCTCCATACAACAACAATAATTTTATGCTCAAAAGTCATATTCGTGTCTCGCTAAGAGTTCTTCAGAAGAACAGACTATTCTCCTTCATCAACATCATTGGATTGGCAATCAGCATGTCTATTGGCATATTGATGATGCTCTTCCTCTCTGAAGTATATTCATTTGATGATTTCCATGCGTACAAGAATGAAATCTACCGGGTTACCACTACAAGGATCCAGGGTTCAAGTGATGAAACATCTTATTTGACTACCGCATCTGGCTACATGGCAGACCAATTAAAATCTCAGGTCCATGGAATTAATGACATTGTAGTGATGCGTTCTGAGAAGGTTTCTACGGATTTGAAAACCGAAAAAAAAGCGATTGAAGTGGACGGATTTCAGGTATCAGCTACATTTTTTGACATATTCTCCTTCAAACTTACTGCAGGAAACCGGGCAACTGCTCTCACCGACCCGAATGGAATCGTTTTAACAGAATCGACAGCTCAAAAATTATTTTCAGACCAAGACCCATTGGGACAGAGTGTTTCTCTTGACCTGAGCTCAATTCCATCAACCTGGATTGTGACTGGTGTAATGGAAGATCCACCTATAAATTCCCATATGCAATTTGATGTTTTGTTTGCTATGGGAAGTTTGAGCAGTAGTAGGGAAAACACTGTAACGGGCAGTACAGGTGATCCAACTACTACCGGGGACTACTATGTATATGTTTTGCTGGATAGCCTGACAAGCCCAGAGGTTATCGAATCATCTATGGCAAAAGTCATAGCTGAATACAATGTATTGTCAGATAGTCCAATAAGTCATCATTTACAACCAATGAGCACATTTGTGACCAGCGAAACCTACTCCAATTTGATTGGGCCCAGTTTTCCCCGGCAAAGAGTTCATGTGATGATAGGCCTGACTTTACTGATACTACTTTCTGCTTGCTTCAATTACTCAAACCTGTCTTTGGCGCGCGTGCTAAAGCGCTCAAAAGAAGTTGGTATTCGCAAGGTGACCGGAGCTAATTCGTCAAACGTTTTTTTTCAATTTTTAATTGAGGCGATCATTTTGTCTCTTTTAGCTTTCATCGTTGGATTTGGGTTATTCTTTTTTGTCAGGCCCAAATTCTTAAGCATTCAGGAAATTGCATTACAAGGGATGGATATATTTCGATTAGAAATTGAGCTTGTTCACATTGTATATTTTTCGCTATTCACCGTTACTCTGGGGATTCTTGCAGGTTTTTTACCGGCTTTGTTTTTCGTTAAACTTACTGCTAAAGAATTAATCAAGGATGTGAGCAAGACACGATTCTTTCCTGGTCTTAACCTGAGAAGGACCATGATTATTTTTCAAATCGCCACGTCCATCAGTTTAGTGACCGCATCAGTCCTGGTTTATAATCAATACCGCTTTAGCCTCAGTTACCACTTGGGATATGAAACAGAAAACATCATCAACATTCCCGTTAAGAGTGATTACATAGATATTCTTAAGCATAATTATGCTCAGGTTTCTGAAGTTATTCAGGTTTCAAAATCATCCCTTGTCATTGGGATAGGTGGAGATGGACTCTCAGGTGCCATGACACGAGTTGCAGGCATGAAAAAGCCCAACCCGACACTTATCGGATACATAGATGAAAGCTTCTTAGATCTTCATGAATTTGATTTGCTAGCCGGTAGTACATTTAAGAATCCTCTCATGGCTGGCGGAAATCCTGGTTACATTATTGTAAATGAAGGATTATTAACTGAATTAGGTCTTGGAACTCCTTTTGAGGCAGTAGGAAAGACCATGGAGTTAAACGGAAGTCAGGTCAAGATTTTAGGGGTGGTAAAAGATTTCATAGAAATAGGACTTACCAAAAAGCTGTTTAAATCATTTGCCTTTATCTACCCCAATCAGAATGATCAGTTCTCAACACTATCAGTAAAATTCGAAAGTGAAAACCTCCTTGCATTTATTGAAAAATTAGAAAAGGAATATAGCGCTTTTGACCTTGCTCATCCTTTTGAATTTCATTTCTATTCAGACCAAATAGCAAATAATTACAGACATCAGAAACTTATATATATTTTGGTCACTGGTCTTTCTTTTGTGGCTATCTCCATTTCTATGCTTGGTTTATTGGGAATGGCAGTATTTAACGCAGAGAGCAGGACAAAAGAAATAAGTATTCGAAAAGTCTTAGGCGCAAGACTGGCCAGCTTAGTGTTACTGCTTACCCGCAATTTTCTTGCCTCCGTGATCATATCAGGTCTTATTGCCATTCCATTAACATTCTACATCGTGGACAGATTAGTCTTGAATGAATTTATGTACCGGCATAAGATTGGATGGGAAATTATCTCTGGTCTTTTTGTGGTTTTAATCCTCGGTATGCTCATAGTAGGCTGGCAAATTCGTTCTGTTGCCCGTCAAAATCCCGCAGATCTTCTAAAAACTGAATAAGCATGTCAAAGCAATTACTGCTATGTCTCTTATCCACTTTGATGTCATTTTCGGACAACTGCGCCCAATCCTTAGGTTTCTTTGTTGATGACAGAGATGGAAGAACGTATGAAACAGTCACCTACCTGCTCGTCGACGAAAACAATGATGAATATGAAATGACCTGGATGGCTGAAAACCTCAGCCATCAAACAAAGGATTCATTTTGCTATGACGATTATGAATCAAACTGTGAAATAGCAGGCCGATTATACAATTGGCATGATGCAATGAAAGCTTGTCCGGTTGGTTGGCACTTACCTTCTGACGATGAGTGGAAAACACTGGTGATCCAATATGGCGGTATGAATACGGCCGCTGTTCACCTCAGAAGTAGCAGTGACATTTGGAAAAGAGATGGAAACAGGACTAACAAAAGTCTATTCAGTGCGATGCCATATGGGTATAAATATAAAAACAGCTACTGCTGTTTGTATCTAAATGCAAGTTTTTGGTCATCCTCTGAAAAGGACTCAACCTATGCATGGGATTGGAACCTTGTCACTAACTGGAAAAAAGTATCTCACTCTGATGCTCACAAAATTGACATGTTCAATTCGGTAAGATGCGTACAGGATATGAATTAGACCAAAGAAGTTATTACTTAATCACACATTTAGAAATCAATAAAAAGATGGGAAAAGCCCGGCTCCATGTTTTCCTTCGTCCATCAGTGCATCAAAAATCAATCTCACATAAGTTCCACATTTTGCTCATGCCCGCAAAAAAATAAACCGTTTTCTGACCAGAAAACGGTGCTAAAATATCTTAACCATAAAGAAACACTATTCTTCAGCTTTCTCGTCTTTCTGCCAGTTCTGTTCAAATTCAGCTTTCAGATCATCAGGCAAAGCCTTGAGAATTTCTGCCTTTTCTTCTTCTGGGCTCGCTCCCTTTGAAGGCGTTTCCAATACTTCATTACTGATGTCCTCCGCGTGAGATTTCAGATCATCGGGTAAGGCTGCGGCAACCTCTTTTTGTACCTCTGCCATTGGTAATGGCGTTTCAGATGCTGTAGGAGCATCTTGCATGCTCTTCAAAAAGTCAGCATGAAATTCCTCCGGCAAGTTCTTTAAAATCTCCGCTTTATTATCTTCAAGACTTTGTTTGATGTTCATTTTGTTGAGTTTATATGAAAATACTATTAATCGTGATTATACTTTTCAAAACAACGATAACCACAAGATATTGAAATTCCGATGTATTTCTATGGCGCATTTCCGGAATTTCCAAAGATCAATTGAATTGTCAATGGTTTTGTCCACTATCCTGATGACATGCCCATTCACCTGATATTACCAACTGCCATCGATGTCATTCACCTAACCTGGAATCTCAGGTACATCACAATCTCATTACTGGCCGATGATAAAAATGCAGTGCGCTAAGGGTTGCTACTACTTTATTCGGCAAACAATCGCGACATCATCCGGTTATTACCATGAATCATTGCTTCTAACGGTTAATGATTTCACTTCTTAATTTTGAACAAGATCTAATTATTATGCTAAAGAAAATTTCTAACATCACGGGAAAATCGCCCATCAGCAAGGACGACCAAAAACGAATCAACGGAGGAGATTGTCATCTGTTCCAGCTACCTGATCCCAACAATCCCAACAAATGTAGCATGCCCTATTTTGCCTCTAATGGTCAATGTTGCGTTGATCCTGTGTCCGGTTCCAGCGGCGTCTGTTTGTCAGGAGAATGCATTGACCCGATCAACTACTAGACTTGACAAATCTAATGGCAGAGCATAGCAACTCTGCTTTTTGTTTTCCTTATAATTATTGTTAGCCATCATTCGTCGCATCAGTTTACGGTGCTCTTCAGGTAAGACAAATTTCTATGCCCTTTTCGATTGAAATACAGCGAAGAAAAATCCCACTGTCAAAACCAATTTCAACCAAACATACTACTTACCTCAAACCAAAAAACCATAGATCATTTTGCATACCGAAAACATCATTTGATAATAAAAATTGCACTATTTCCAGGCATATAGTAACTATACTGTCGAGCTTTTGATATAATTATATCGATGTTATTTAGTATTATTCTAAACAAAACACTTATCAAAGGCTAAAATCACATAAAAAACATGATTTAAGTTCAGCCAGATACAAAAAACCTTAAGCAACTTGTTTTCAGTGAGTTACTAACTATCATCACAACTATGAATTGAAACAAATTGAACTTTTCCAAGATATAGCCCTTTGTTTGTTTAAATCAAATCGACGACCTTAATCAAACGCAAAAATACGTTACCAAACTTAACATTTATCATATGATAAAAATTTATCGTAGGTCCAGCCAGGATGCAGATAATGCGTACCTGAATGATACTGGGCAACCAAAACCGACGCGGATATTACAGTTATCCGCCATGCTTTTTTTACTACTATTTCTAAGCGTATTCCATCAGTCCTTTGCACAAGTACCTAAGAAGGTTTCTTTTGAGCCTATCATAGAGCCTGTGCCTACAGACCTAGAGGATATGCATTCACATGTGTCTTCACCACATTTAGATGATCATGGTAAGGCATTATTGAACAGAGAAGCAATTATAAACAATCAAACAGCGACCTTTGATGTCACTTTTGGTCCTGGTGCACTGGCCAACCCAGAGGCACTGGCCGCCTTCCAATTCGCACTTGACATTTGGGCCTCGGAGGTTGTTTCATCCGTTCCTATCAGGGTTTCTGCTGAATTTGCCAATTTAGGACCTGGCGTACTTGCTTCTGCTGGCCCTACCCATTTACTCAGGGATTTCGCAGGTGCACCGGTAGCCAATGCCTTTTATCCTGCGGCACTGGCTGATGCACTCGCCGGAGTCGATCTTGATCCTTCTGAGGAATTTGACCTTGTGGTAAATTTGGGTAATGGCATTCCATGGTATTTTGGACTTGACGGAAATACGCCCGCTGGCCAATTTAACTTTGTAACGATTGCTTTACACGAACTTTGTCACGGACTGGGTTTTCTTGGTGTAAGCAACGTGACTGGTGGTCAGGGCACAGTTAGATTTGCAGGTTTTCCTTCTATTTACAGTTTGTTCGTTGAGAATGAAAATGGTGAGATCATTACCACTTTTCCAGATCCATCTGTAGAATTGGGCAACCAACTGACTGGTGGCAACCTGTTTGCCAACGGTGAATTAACTGTTGCGGCATTTGCTGGCAATTTGCCTGAACTCTTCGCTCCAAATCCTTACCAGGGAGGCTCCAGCTACTCACACTGGGATGAAGCTGGCTTCCCTGCTGGTAATTCTAATGCTTTGATGACCCCTGCCATTGGACCTGCTGAATCCAACTTCAACGTTGGTGAACTTACCCGTGCTTACATGAAAGACATGGGCTGGACGTTTAACGACGCAGCTGCCCCTGCTTTTAATGCGACCCCAACATCTCTTGCGGTGGAGCTATTTGTAGACTCTACAGCAACAGAGACTATTAATCTGGCCAGTTCTGGTGTTTTTAGCTCAACAACTTTTACCGTATCGGTAGATGAAGAAGCTACCTGGTTAACTGTTGCACCTGCCACAGGCTTACTCAATGCGGGAGAGTCTGTTGACTTGACAGCAACATTTGACGCGACTGGCCTGCCAAAGGGTGACTATCCCGGAATCATTACGATCCTTTCAGACTCTACAGAAACACCTACGACTGTAGAAGTATTGCTAACTGTTTTTGACGGAACAGAAGCCGCCATCATTGAGGTTAACCCTGAATCACTTTCAGAGACTTTGACACAAGGAGACATCTCTGTACAAACTTTAGAAATTTCTAACCTCGGAGATGCCGAACTCAATTTTGACATATCCATTGACAATGTCACAGGAGGTACGCTAGAGCGAAACATCACCGAATCTAACAATGCCATTGCCAACGATGGATTTAAACTACGCAGGTTTAAAAGCGGAAAAGGTATTGGTGCATTAGTATTACCATCCGCTGCCAGACTCAATACGACGGCTTCTACCTTATATGCTACCGATTTTGAGTCTTTTCTACCCGGTGAGTTAAACGGTCAGGAAGGATGGTTGTCACAGTTTGACGGCAACTTTGTCATTTCCGATCAAAATGCCGCCAATGGCTCTCAACATTTACGAAGTGTATCCGACGGTCTTGGAGGTACTCGCCCTGCTGCTGTTCTGGCCTTATCGCCAGTAGTAAGCGGTGCGACAGATCCCATCACTGTTGCGAATGCAGACATCTCTATACAAGGATCGGGCGTAACTTGGGAAATCATCCCACAGTCACCTACAGCAGAATCAGTCATTACCCGCTTAAGGTTCAACGCAGATGGCACCATTGATGCACTGACGTCAACAGCCGGAGCTTTCGTCCCTGTGAATGCGACCATCCCTTCGGGTTATTTCAACGTAAGAATTACCGCAGACGCTTCTGACAATAGCTTTAGAATACTATTTGACGGTGTTGAGGTCTTTGCTGATATTGGATTTGCTGCTCAGATTGAACAACTGGTTGTGCTTACAGGCATGGAGGCAACTGGCTCTACTTTTGATATGGACAATGTGGACATCACTGATGGCGATGGCGAGTCGCTATTTATTTCTGCTACGCCAATTTCAGGCACGCTAAACCCTGGTGAAACAACACAGGTAGCTGTCAGATTTGATGCGAGAGGTCTGGAAACAGGCGTTTTCACTGCTGATCTTACCGTAGCCAGTAATGATGTAGAAAATCCTACAGTGGTAGTTCCTGCAACGCTGACGGTAGTGACACCTCCAAGTATTTCCGTTGATCCGGAATCGTTGGTCGCTGCAGTTGATGTGCAAGTAGACGATCCTGCTATTGCAACAGATACCTTAACGATCTCCAACTCAGGAGACTCTCCACTTGACTTCACCACAGCGCTGGGCAGCACAACTGTCAATGCTTTGTCAAGAACAAACATTCCTATCTTTGAAACACCTGATTTGACTAATTATGGTTTAGGAAATCCTCCTAACCTGAAAGAGAAGTCAACACCGGCAACTGTCAATCATGTCCTGGCAAGCCGTGAAGGATCGCAAGGTAGTGGTCAGATTGCCAACAACACGTTCTCCGATTCTATTTTCTTTGACACAGGACTGGACTTCCCGAGTGATTTTGCAGGTGTACAAACGGCTGCCTACACTACAGGAATGAGATTTGAGGTGACTCAGCCTTCATTTACGCTTACAGCAGTTAGAAATGCTTATCAGACAGAGGCTGTAACCAATCCTGTGATCATCATGGAGATTTATCAGGGCGGTGCTGGACCAACTGACGGCACATTGTTATTGTCGCAAAATATCACTCAAGAGGCTGCAACAGGTGTATTCCTGCTGACTGAGCTCAACACTGCACTGAGCTTCGCACAAGGAGATGTATTTTGGATTGTACACAGATACCCTGATGGCATTGCTTTCCCTCAGGGAGTAGACGATGTGGCAACGCAACAACCTAACACTTATTTTTTCAGCGGCGATGGTGGAACTACTTTCAATCCTTCAGGCTTTGTCTTCCTGACAAGAGCACTGAGCGGCGGCGGAGGTAGTGATTCTTACCTGACGCTTGAGCCGTCTACGGGTACAGTAAATCCTGGTGAAAGCGTTGAACTGCTGGTTTCTTTTGATGGGGAGACGCTTGGAAACGGTGTTTATAACACTGACATCGTCATCTCCAGCAACGATCCTGAAAACCCAACTGTAAACGTACCCACAGAGTTTACAGTATCCGGACAAGTGGCTGAAATTGCGGTATCGGATCAATTCCTACTGTTCAACTCAGTATTTGTAGGCGCAGACAAAGATTTGCAATTCACGATTTTCAACGAAGGTCTTGGCCAACTGGATGTTTCATCTATTGCCGTTGACAACGCTGACTTTACACTGGATGCATCGTCCGCGTCAATCGGAGCCAATGATAGTCTGGTAGTGACCGTGACTTATGCACCAAGTGCGATAGGCAATAGCAACGGTATCATTACTATTACCAGTTCTGACGAAGACGAGCCGCTGTCATTTGTGATTGTTGCTGGTGTAGGAACAGATCCTCCGGTCATTACACTGGTACCTTCTGAAGTAATTGACACGACCAATGCAGGCACGACACTTGCCTCGTCAATTGACATCAGAAATGACGGAAACTTCCCGCTCATTTATTCACTACCTGAATTTGCTGCTGCCAATGCTTTGGCTGATCCTTCATTTGTACCAAACAACACAACCAAAATCGAATTCGGTGCATTTGGTACGGAGAAATCATCTCCCGATAAGAGAATTGGATTCCCTGTGGTCAACAGCGTAGGTACAGACCTTGGCTTTGGCTACACATGGATTGACAGTGATGAAGCAGGTGGACCGATTTATAACTTTACCGATATCTCTGCAACTGGTACAAACATTACTGGAATAGTAGGTGCAGATGGTTCCACTGAGGTAGCACTTCCTTTCGTCTTTGAATTCTACGGCAACCCTCAGGGTAGCGTATGGATCAATGCCAATGGATTTGTAAGCTTCGAAGAGCCTTCTGGTTTAACATTTGTCAACGACCAAATTCCGGATCCTACTGGCACCAACAACCTGATTGCAGGTTTGTGGGATGACCTGGAGCCTCAAAACTTTGATGGTTCTGTGACTTATGAGGCATTCGCTGACCGCTTCATCATTCAGTGGAGCAACGCCAGCGTATTCTTTGGAGCAGATGACGAAGAAGTAACCTTCCAGATTGTATTGATGGACAATGGCAACATTGACATCTTCTATGAAGACGTAGAGTCAGCACCATTCCTTACTTCCGCTACGGTAGGTATTGAAAACGGTGATGGCACAGACGGTGCGCAGGTAGCTTTCAACGCTCCTTATATCAAGGATAATCTGGCATTGAGATTCATCAAGCCTGCAATAGCCCTGACGCAATTCATCTCTGATGCAACTCCCCTATCCGGTGTTGTTCCAGCTGGTGGACAAGTAACAATCGGCGTAACGCTGGATGCGACCAACCTCAACGACGGTCAGTATTTTGACGAATTATGTGTATCAAGTAATGATCCTGTGACGCCGGATGCCAAAGGGCTATTTAACCTGACGGTCATCGGTTTCCCTGAGATTGCTGTTGATCAGGATACGATCAGTTTCGATCCGTTGTTCATTGGTTTGAGTTCGCAACAGACGCTGACAGTTTCTAACGTAGGAACGAAAACACTGGAGATTTCCGGTATCAGCAGCTTCAATGCTGACTTTACCCTGAGCGAAGCAGGTCCGCTATCATTGTTACCAGGTGGTTCTGCTACAGTAGATGTCACATTCGCACCTTCTACTGCAGGGCAGATCAATGACCTGATCACCATCCTGAGTGATGATGCTTTTGGCAATGATTTCCAAACAGTAGCATTGACCGGTATCGGTGTTGAGCCTCCTGTAGTGGGAGCTGATCCTGATTCAATTCAGGCAGAAGTATTTGAAACAGAATCTGTTTCAGGTACACTGACCATTTCCAACACCGGGGGTACTCCTTTGAACTACATCCTCAATACGCCAACATTTGGCACCGCCACGGCGTTGGCTACTGCTGGCCAGTATGAGTACATTGAATACCCTGAGATTCTGGATAAAGAAACAGCTGACACCAGAGTAGGTCCTCCAATGATCAATGCGAGTGGCGGTCCTGGTACTTTCGGTTACAGCTGGGTTGACAGCAACAGTGGTGGACTACCATTTGACTTTACTGACATCAGTACCACAGGTACACTGGCCAATACTGGACAAGATGGCAACGAGCTGGTAGCGCTACCGTTCACCTTCAGCTTCTTCGGAGTTGATAACAATCAGGTATACATTGGTGCAAATGGTTTTGTGAGCTTCTCTGAGCCAGTAGGTACTAACTTCACCAACTCTCAGATTCCTACTACTGGTGGTCTTGACAACATGGTAGCGGGTCTATGGGATGACATTGAGCCAGTTGACGGTGGTGGTATATTCTACCAGACCATCGGCAATCAGTTCATCGTACAGTGGCAAGAGACTCCGGGCTTTGGATTCTTCACTGCTCCTCCTGCGCCTGTAACATTCCAGATCATTTTATTTGATGATGGAACCATCAAGCTGCAGTACTCAAATGTACAGTCTACGATTGCGACCAGCAGTACAGTAGGTGTAGAAGGTCCTGGTGGAGTAGATGGTCTGCAAATCATCTTCAACACTGCCTTCCTCGAAGACGAACTGGCGATCACCATTACGCCTCCGATCCTCGGAAGCATAGCCCCTGGTGACACAGATGAGATTGCCTACACACTGGATGCAGCAGACTTACTGCCTGGTACCTACAATGACAACTTCACGATCACCAGTAATGATCCAATCACTCCTACATTGACAGTTCCTGTTGAGTTGGAAGTATTGAACTTACCTGATGTAATCACCTTTAGCCTGATTGATGCAGACAGAGATGAGGTCATCAGTCAACTAAGTGATGGAGATGTCATTAACCTGGATAATTATCCGATCAATGATTTCAACATTGTCGCCAACACCAACCCTGAAACAGTGGGTAGTGTGATCTTCGAGTTCAATGGTGAAACCAGCCGTGAGAATGTACTTCCTTATGCGCTGGCCGGAGACAGAAGTAACGGCACAGATTTCAGGTCACTGGCCTTGCCACTAGGCGAGAGCACATTGACTGCGACGGCATTTACACAACGTAATGGAAACGGTAAGTCTGGTACTCCTCTGAGCATCACCTTCACTGTGATCCGTAACAATGAAGGTTCTTGCTATGGTGAGGAGATCATTTCTTACAACCCTGGTTTAAGGAAAAATGGCAACGACCTTCCTGCTATCAGAAGTAATGCAGACAATGCACTGGGTGTGCCTAATGAGAATGATACGTACAACTTCGCTTCTCTTGGATTTGGCGGATCTATCGAAATCAGATTAGGATGTGAAATAGAAGACCAGCCTGGTAATGACCTGATAGTGGTAGAGACTTCCTTCCGTGATGCGGGTACTAACTGTGAAGCGTATCCTGAAACTGCCAGAGTAGAGGCTTCTCAGGATGGTATCACGTGGGTGACACTGGCAGAGGAGATTTGCAGAGATGGCGAGGTTGACCTTGCTGCCGGAGGATTGGCATCTGCACAGTTCTTCAGAATCACAGACACCAGTAACCCTGCAGACTTCAGCAGTGGCAACGCCGATGGTTATGACGTAGACGGTATCGCTTCTATCAGCGGTTCTTCTGCTGACACTACCGGTGCAGTAACTGCCAGAGAGCAGTTCAACTCACAGGCAAACATCGTGGCAAATGAAGACGCAATCATCAGCGCCTTCCCTAACCCGGTTGAGAACCAGTTGAGCTTGTCACTGGACAACGAAGAAGATGAAGTAGTGACCGTGAACATCTATTCGTTCAGCGGTGCGTTGGTGTACTCTAACACAATTCCTGTAGCTGCAGGTGTTGATTCCGAGAGCATCGATATTTCTAAGTTACAGAAAGGTATCTATCAACTGACTATGAGAGATAGCGACGCTAACATCAAGTCAACGATCAAGATTCTGAAGAAGTAAATAAATAAGATCATCCTCCCCCGGTGTTGAGCTGTCCGGTGACAGAAATGACGCCGGGGAAGGTTTTTAAGTCCGCCGTTTGGTGATGGCGGGCGAACTTCAAGATTTATTCCGAAGTAATAATTATAAACACCCCGGCAGTTTTTGGTGGGGTGTTTTTTTGTTGGACTTTCGCAGAATCATCATGCATGGCCGAAAACTATTTAACCCGAAAAATTCGGGACTTATTTGTACTTAGGATATAATTACATGACTAACAGCGTAATTGATTTTTTCTGTCCAGAAATGCACACCCACTTTCTGAGTGTTTTCCTTTTTTTGAGTATTGCAGTTTGGTCTGGAAATCAATCACTTGTGCGCAAGGGGTTGGTTTGTCATGAATAATTGCGGTTAAGACATATCGAACTTGATGATGTCTATTTATTACTTCATTCATCCAATGATAACTTCTTGAAGAATCCTTACCTTTACTCTTGAATAAAATCATCAATATGACAAAGAAAATACTACTTGCTGCTATTTTAATCTTTAATGCGGTTGCGTTATTTGGTCAGGAAAGTACTGCTTTAACACAGGGAAGCTGGCTTATTGAGGTCAATACAGGCTCAATAGCCACCGGTAACACAGCTTTTTCCCTTGCCAGCAGTAATGGATTTACTCAATGGTCTGTTGGAGCCGAAGCTGGATACTTTTTACAAGATAATTTAGCCCTTAAGGTTGGTTTAGGGTATTCAGATGCAGGGTTTTCTTCAATTGGAGGTACGCTTGTCTATAAAGTGGGCGCAAAGTATTACATCAATGGCAAAGTACCCCTTGGTGCTGATCTTACAGGGATCACTTCTGACGGGAATGGTGCAAATTGGATTGGTCTCCAAGGAGGCTATGCGTGGTTTGTCGCATCAAATATTAGTGTAGAGCCTACAGTAAGATACAATGTTTCTTTAGACGGCCTCACAGCCGATAGTACCTTCCAGGGACTTATAGGGTTTGTCATTCATTTTTAAGCAAGTCACTTATTTGATTTGTAGGTGGTATCATCGCTTCTATCAGTAATTCTTCTGCTGACAATGCTGTCATCCAGACAAAGCATTACAGACGGAGTCTACAGGAGTTGAATTGGCATAGTGATAAGGAGCGATAAAAGGAAGAGATCACTAGGAAACAGTAGTGAGTTGTTGGGGTGTCTTTTACTTCAACGGTATTCTAATGACTTTATCATCTGGATTAAAGCGATCGAAATCTTCAATTTGTGCTCTGTAATTTGCTCTCTTCACTTCCACTATTTCAATCTCCAGCACATCCCCTTTCTTAGCTTTCGATGTCAGCGATGTCAGGTTTATTCTTGAACTACCCATCTCTATTACCCCCACAGCCAGACCATCTCTCATAAGATAGCAACTTGTCTTGGTCACCCTAAATCTGGCATCCCTGGGAAACACCCTCTGAAACTCCGGGTCAGGAATCACCTTGACCTCCATCCTGTTAATAGCTGTGGACATCCCCTTTTTGAGGTCTACTGCTCTGGTGCCTATATACGGTACAATTGAGACGAAAGGCACATCTACAGCCTTGAAGGTTTCCGAACCAATGTATTGACCTTCATGATATACTTCTAACGTCATTTCAGATGAATTAGGAAACAGCAACACGCTACCGTTGTCCACATTTTTGATGACATTCCCGCCTTTCGCCCTGTAGGATGGATTAAACGATTGACCTAGCGCCGGCACCTGAATATTCAACTCGTTGGCACAGCCGATGTAAAAAGTCTGGCCGGTCAGGTATTCAATCTGTAAATCAATATCCATGCTGTCAATTCGGGATTTGAAATTTCCAGCACCCAGGTCCTGGGAATTCACTGAAGATGACTCATTCAGTTGATCAATATCAGTACCATTGGCATCACTACCAATATTTTCTGTACTGACGGCATCCATGCTATCCTCTTCCCATTCAGCTGAATAATCGGAGTTTGAATTGAAAAAGTTATAGGCTAGAAAAACTGTAAAACAGATAAAAATCAGGATTTTGTAAACGTTTGCCATTAGCTTAACACCATTAAGGATTAGTCTTTGTCTGAGTTACCAAGATAAAACACTCTTTTCAGATATAGAGATAATTACTGGTTGTTTATCAAATAAACATAATAGATTCATTTCATTAAACGGGTGTAGCTATCGGTTGCCTCCATCTCAAGTCGCATTTTTCCAGAAGCCTTACCACAATTAGTAAAAAATCCTCGAACTTACCTTTGTAAACGTAAGGTTAGAACCCGGATTTCACAATAAAAAATTGCAATCGATTGATTGTTGCATGTTCCGGGTTGAATTAATTAAGCGATCATAGCATTGAAAGTCACACAAAACAAACTGAATTTCCACCGCAAGGAATCTGAACACGCCGTGGGCATGGCGGTCATTAAAGGTCAATTGTCACAATTGACTACTCACCTGTCTTTGCTGCATCCTGAAGAACGAAAGAAGTTTGAGGGGTTCAAGTTTGACAAACGAAGGCACAGCTACCTCCTGGGTCGATTGACTGCCAAAAAGGCGTTGGAAGCAGTGAATCCGGCAACTAGTTCTGACCAGGTGTTCATTGATGAAGGCGTTTTCCAGTTTCCCGTGTGCAGGCATCAGCAAGGACCCTATTTTCAGTTGAGCATCTCACATTGTGACGAAGTGGGGATGGCACTGGCCTACCCTGAGGCACACCCCGTGGGGATCGATATTGAGAAAATCAACGCGAAAAGCCTGGAGGCACTGGAGGGACAATTCAGCGACAAGGAAAAACAAATGCTGCAATCCCAGCAGCTAGACCCACTGGCAGGGCTCACTATGCTATGGACTGCAAAAGAGGCACTCTCCAAAATCTTCCGCACGGGTATGATGATGGATTTTCGGATCTTTGAACTCAGTAAGATCGAACAACAAGGCAACTTCTTCCTCAGCGAGTACAAGAACTGCGGTCAATACAAAGCCATCTCTATCATCCACGAGTCCCATGCCTGCACCATCACTGTACCGGGTAGAAGCGAGTTTGATGAGGAAAGTTTTGTGAAGAACGTAATCAGCACAATTGCGAAATAATTTTTAATGTGTGATGAGTGATGCGTGATGATCAATTATGAAAATTATGAGCTACTGTTCTCTTTTGCACTTACTATAATACTTTTGATAAGTTTCAAAATAGATGTTCCTTCCCGGTGATGTTCTTCAAATATTTTTTGATCAATGTACTTTGTTTCAAAAAGCAATTCTAACCAGTACAAGGATTCATCCACCTCTTTTTGAGAAATTGAGAGTTTGTGAATGAAGTCCTTTTTACTTTCTGCATTCTGTGCCTCTCGAATATTAGCTCCGACGGAAGTACCAGATCGTAAAAGTTGTTTAGATATGACATACTCTCGACTGTTGCTCACCAGCTGTTTATATAAATTGATAGTAGCGATTGCAAATGCAAATGATTTGTCTTGAACAAGGTTACTTTTCATTTTTAATAGTAATGGTTTTTAATAAATGTAATCAAAAATCCCGATATTCCACAATTACGTTATTACTCAT
>ERZ1740068.182-NODE-182-length-38507-cov-15.230651_pt1 | contig 38507 bp, 39 predicted proteins | sample MGYA00581735_ERZ1740068 | MGnify/ENA primary metagenome ERZ1740068 (study PRJEB43018, sample SAMN04849740) | marine metagenome | isolation source: floating plastic debris | place: Pacific Ocean | collected 2008-08-30 | study: EMG produced TPA metagenomics...
TCTTCTCCGTCATAGGCCTGGCTCGTTTGCCTGTCGCCATCGGTGTTTGGCCATTCGTCTTTTCCGTCATATTTGCAGAGGTACTCATAGACAAGATCCTCCAACATGTCCAAAAAAGAAGAGGACGATTCTTCGTTCATGGTTGGAGGTGTGAACGGGAGCGCCAGATAAGAGCCTGGGTGGCAAACTGTTCCGCGCTTGATAGGTTATCGCTTTACCACAAAATTCTCAACATGATGGTTTTTCTTTTTAGGGTTGGCTGAAACGCCGATCCGTTGGCCCTCCTTTCTCCTGGGTATGTTCCCACAGAAAAAAATAAATAAAGAAATAAAACCCGGGTTGGAACCTTGCGCTGTTCAATCGTCTCAACCCCAGAATAAAAAAGGTTGGAGTACCATGAACACACCGCCTTCAGGTGCTGAGAAGACCGTGAACGCAGACAAAAGAGATGACGACAAGAATCGTTTGGTGTGTGACCGGGCGCCGATGGGGGTCATGCGTTTGCGGGTGGGGTCCGGGGTGGGGGAACCGAGCGCCAGCGCCGCCGAAGACATCGAGATTGAGTACGTAAACACGGCCACCGCTCAAATGTGTTGCGTATCTCCCTCGTATAAGCTGGAGGGACGTACCCTGGCCGAAGTAGTGCGCGCCTGTTCCGGATTCCAAAAGTTTGCTCTGGGTGTACAGTACGTCAGGGTCGCGCAAACCCAACAGCCCTATCGCGACGTATTGCACGTGGACGACATTGTGTACGAAATTCAAGCCCTGCCGTTGTCCGCCCACGTCGTCGTCGTGTTCTTGATCGATCCTCTGCGCGTCGCCCACGAGTACGTCCAAAAAGTGGAAAACGCCAACATGGCCAAAACACGCTTCTTGAGCGAGATTTCGCACGAGCTGCGCACCCCGGCCAACACCATTCTCGGCTCTCTCGACCTGCTCGTGGCGCAACAGGACGCCTCCGTAGAAAATCCCAGCCACGACTTGCTGACCATGGCCAGGCGAAACTGCCAAAATTTTGTGACCTTGTTGGACGACCTGATCGACACGGCCTCGATCGAAGAAGAAAGCATAAAAATCACGCCTCGTGACTTTAACCTCTTTGCTCTGTGCCACGAAGTGCTGGACGCCGAGCGCCAAGCCTGCGCCAACAAGCATCTCAAGTTTTTGGTGAACCTGGCGCCCACGTGCCCTTCTCACACCCATGCGGACCCCAAACGCATTCGCCAGGTGCTGACCAACCTCATCCACAACGCCGCCAAGTACACCGCCCAAGGGACCGTGCTGCTAGACGTGTCCTTGTCGTACGACCACGTCTTGTTCCGCGTGTCCGACACGGGCCAGGGCTTCGACCTGACCCAGCCGGGCCTCAAAGACTCGCTGTTCCAGAGGTTCTCCCGTTTGCCCCAGCATCGGCGCAGTGCCACCGGGGGGAAAGGCCTGGGGTTGTGGATTTGCTACAAGCTGGCAAAGCTCATGCACGGCAACCTGGACGTAGAAAGCCGGCCCGGGTGCGGATCGACCTTTACACTCACCATTCCTCACACCAACTGCGCCAGCGGCCAACCGACACGCCCGTGCCTCACCAAGAGTCTGTCCGTGCCGGAGCCCGTTCGCCGCCACTACAGCGCGCGGGTGCTGGTCGTCGAAGACATCGCAGACAACCAAGTCATTTTCACCAAGATGCTCGAGCATTTCGGGGTTCACGCCGACGTGGCCAATAACGGCCGCGAAGGAGTACACCGGTGGTGGAGGTCGGTAGAGGAAAAAACGCCCTACGACTTTGTGCTCATGGACTCGTTCATGCCGGTCATGTCCGGCAAGGAGGCTGCCGTAGCCATCCGAGAGCAAGAAGCCCAGCACGGATTCGACCGCATCACCATCATCGGGTGCAGCGCCAACGTCATCGAGGGCAAACAGGAGTGCTTGGACGCCGGCATGGACGACTACCTCGTCAAGCCCGTCCACTTGTCCATGCTGGAAAAGGTCCTGGAACAAACGGAAAAGCGGAAAAAAATGTACCCCATGACCACCTACAACCGCTTGCTCGCCGAAGGCGTGCTCGATCACATCTGTTCCGAAGTGGCAGACATGATGACGTAAGTTATTACTTCCAAAAAGATGGACCAACAAGATTCCCGCGCCTCCCGAGTTGATGACCTTCCAGCCCTGCGGCTGTTGCAGAACCTTTCCAAGTACCCGCGCCCCATCTCGGTGGAAGCACTTGAACTCTTCAACCCGCCCACGTGTCTGGTCAAGAGTTGAAAGACCACATCACACGCCAAGGCGAACAGTAGCCAAATAAATAATACGAATGTTGGGTCGTGAATTATTTTTTTGTTTCTTCTTTCTCGGTCGTGCCACACACTTTCGAATTCCATGCCTTATTACGTCCTTCGATGCCCTCCTCTGCACTGGGGGGTGTACCGAAACAAGTGCGTGTTCCACTGAAAGACAGAACACCACGAAGCTCATCGTATTTGTAAACAGAAAAGATGCCCAGGAGGCTTTGGCGAAGTACTCTGGAGATAGTGTCACCACGTTTCGGAGCCGAAGACAAGCCATGCGCTTTTTGTCCAAAAAGCGCAAGGCCCTGAGGGATGAAGTAGCTCCCCACAGTGGGGAAGAAGAAAAAATAGATACCGGGAAGAAGCGTCGTCGCTGCTCACGCCCAGCCCCAATCGAGGCGTCTGACCGCAACGCGTTCATTCTCTTTACGGACGGGGCCAGCAAATCCAACCCGGGACCGGCCGGAGCCGGGGGCGTCTTGTATGATCCTGCCGGTCATTTTGTGTTGCGCTACTATCGGTATTGCGGCCTCGCCACCAACAACGGTACCTTTTGTTTTGTGTGGTTTGTACCGGTCTGCCTGGGGTTGACGGATGTGCTCAATGGACGTTGTCAGAAGCGGAGTACCAGGCGGTGAAGGAAGGCCTCCGAGTATGCGAACAGAAGGGCATCCGTCGCCTGCACTTGAGGTTGGACTCCAAGCTGGTAGAATGTGAGCAGACAAGTTTTTCGAGTGGGATAAATCTGAAACGGATGGTCTATTGTAGGCCAAATGCAAGGCAAGTGGGAAGTCAAAGCGGAACACTTGCGCCCGTTGCACCAGGCTTGCGTAGAGCTACGGGAAAAGTTTGAATACGTGGACGTGCAACACGTAAGACGACACAAGAACAAGGAAGCCGACGCCATGGCCAACAAGGCCATCGCGATGCGAGATAAACACGAACAAAAACTCGTCGTGTTAGACACTTAATTACTTTAAAGCAAAGATGTAAGCCTGTTCGGCTACCGTGAACCGCGGTTGCGGCGAGTCGCACTTGTGCCAAATGCGGTTCTCGAGCCGCACTCGGGTCAGGAACTCGGCCAAACTCGTAGCAACCACCCAGGGGCCGTCCGTATCATTGAAGACGGCGACGGAGCCGTCGTCCAGGAGCCCCCAGTGAAACAAGCCCCGAGGGTCGGTCAGGAAGACCCGGCAGTTTTTGTGGGGGCCGGAGGGCACCACCCTGACACACCGGGTGGGCGGGATCTGAGTTATGTCTTTCCAGCAAGAGTCGGGTACGTCGGCCACGGTGGAACAATGCTTAAGCTCGGGGTCCAGCACCACTTTGGGTTGCAGGTCGTACCGCCACACTCCGTAAGCATCACACGCGGAGCGATACGGCAAGCCAATACCCACCCAGTGGGTTGGGGTAGGAACAGACTTTTCGAAGGATTTTCTGTCGCTCATCTTGTCTGTTTTTTTTTCTTAAACATCTAATCGCTTCGGACCCCAAATTTATCCATGTTCTGGGTTAAACCAATACAACGTAGAACTGTATCCACGTTGGCAAGTGGATGCGGTTGGGGAAACACACACACTTTCAACCCAAAACGATGTTCAACATTAAGATTCCACCACCTCCTCCGGACGTCTATTGCCAGTCCGTGAAGAACCTGGCGACGCGTTTTCTGTCCACGGTGTTTGGTGAAAAATCAAAAGTGCCCGAAACAGTGACCGGGTATCTTTTGGACGAACGGCCCCACCCCTATTACAACAATACCTTTCGACAAGCGGTTCGAGTTTTCAACCGCAGCAGAAAGTCTGGACCGCCGGTAAGTTGCGTAAAAGCAGTCGGTTGACAGCCCTCTTTTGACGCTGGGAGTGGCAGGTACCGGAAAACATTTGCGCCTTTATCCATGTCTTTGAAGATAACCAAACGGAATTATTGCAATTCATGTTTGAGCACGACCTCATCAACCCAAACCTCAATCGTGTCTTGGAGTTCAAGTCAACAGCCAAGCAACACGACGGAAAGATGGCGTCCTTGATGGTGCAATACGGTGCTCAAATCTTCGATTCGTCTCTCGGCGTCATTTTTTCCGCCCTTTGTGCCAAGAACCACCGTTTGCTCGCGGAGTTTCTCAATGCCGACTTCTCATGCAAGCCAAGGCTGACCCACGCATTGGAAATGGAGGGGCGAATTCTTCACCGCTCGACGCTGTTTGTGCCTGGCATCGAGCGATGCCGGAGCTGGTCAAAGTGTTTGAACTGTCGTAAAGGATTTTTTTTTTTTTTTTTGAAATTTTATTTCTTCACTCCGCTTCCCCAAAAGGGTGTGCCCACCATGAGAGGGCAGTTGTCGCGGTACAACTTTCGGAGGCGGTTACAGTGACGCAGAGGTGACAGGTCGCTGATGAGAAAACAGTTGCTCACGTTTAGGTATTCGAGTTGAACGCAACGCGTCAGGGGCTCCAAGTCGGACACCTGGACGCAACCGTCCGCGTTAAGGATTGTCAGGCGGACACACCCATCCAGTCCCGTGAGCGAAGTCAGGCCCGAGCAACCGACCAGGCTCGCGTGTCGCAAGGCTCGGCAACCCGACAGAAACGACAGGCTGCGCAGATGCGCGCACCGGTTCAGCTCTATCACTCGAAGCCGGGCACAAACACAAAGCGCCGGTACCTTGGTCAAGCCTGAGCAGTCCGAGAGGTCTAACCATTCGAGCCGAGGGCAACCCGCCAAGGGGGTCACGTCTTTGAGCTGACTGGCACCCCGCGCGCTGAGTGTCTTTAAGAGGGGCAAATCGTGTAGCATTCGGCACGTGGTAGCCGTGGAGGACAGGTTGAGGTGCCACGAAACCTCGCGTCGCACGTCCTCCCACGTGCGATGCTCTTCTCCGAGGCGACTACACACCGCCCTCAAACCGGGCACCTGGGCACACAGGTGGGCCCAAGGAACGCGCCGCAAGACGCCTACGCTGGCGGGGTCGGGCCAAGGCGCGAGGAGCATGCGCCACGCTGTGGGCGTGTGCAGCGTTCTGCCCAAGGCCCGGTTGCACGCCCAGACGCGAGCCTGGTCCACGACGCCCAAGCCGTTCAACACGTAGCACAAAAGCCCCACGGGCATCAGGGTGAAATAGTCTGGGTGTTGAGCTGCTTTCTGGCGCTTGCGCATGACACTTTATTTCTTTGGTGTTCGCCTCAAGACCTGGCGGCCGTGCCCAAGTCCGTGGGGACCAACACGGCAAGATCCTGACACAAGGCTGCGACCTGCTCGCGAGAGAGGCCCTGAAATTTTTTTTGTCCATCGATAAACACACAGTACTTGGTACCGATTTTTTCGATCTCCACGTCTACCCGCCAGTCCAGGGTGCTGCAGGTTTTCCAACGGGGGTTTCGTCGCAGTCGCAGCGAATCCGCCACGTGCGTCCACAAGGTCAAAGGCACGTCCACGCCGAGCTGAAACAGTCTAGCGGGGCATTCGTGAGGCGGGCAGGCGGACTCGAGGGGGGCTCCGTTTACGCTTATCCCGTACAGACGACACGCTTGGAACCACGTGACGACCACCGAGTGGCCGTGCCTGTTTCGCATGTGCCAACGCATTCGTCTTTTATTGCTGGTGGCCAGACACAGGAGAATGACCCAAGTGACAAAACGAAAGTGCTTGTGGTGGGCTGGGTTCTTTGGCGTACTGGTGGGCGAGAGAGACGTCTTCGAAGTCCATGGGGGGAACGCAGTGGTAGCAGCAAAAATATTTCTCCACCAGGCGGGCGCATTGTTGGTTTGAACACACCGCGTAAATCTGTTCGCACTGCATCGGGCTGCCGCACGCCATCAACGGCGCCTCGGAGTCTCGGCAGCACGCAGGACACAGGCGGTATTCTCCGCAGGCGCAGAGCATGAGCCGGTGTCCGGCCGGAAAGTCCGTGGTGGCAAACATTTTCTTACACGCCGTGCAGTAGGTGTGGAAAGGTTGACGGGCGTACAGGTAACGTATGTACCGCCGATGACGCTCGTTGCGCGCAGAGCGCCGTAGGCTTGGGCGAGACATGACGCAGGGCAGGGTCAAGGGTGTGGGTGTCGGGCCTTGCGCGTCGGTCATGGTTGGGTGTGTATGCCTGGTGAGCCCTTCCTCTCCTTGTCACGAAAAGAGAATGGAAAATGACTGAAAAAAATTCCTTTCAGAACAACAATTCCGTTTCTAAAGCGTGAAAACGTTTCTTGCGAGCAAAGTCTCGCAGGGCTTCGCGGAGGTCTGGATGGGACACGCGAGTCCAACGACCGCCGGGTTTTTTTTTCACGTGGTGGGGGTATCGAGGAGAGATGTGCGTGTGCCAGAACAGAGGGGTGTCCTGGTGGTTTGCGCGGTACGCCCGAAAAGGGTGGTCGAACACGAGACGCGTGTGAGCTTGTCGGCCCAGCAAGGACAGCGCCGAAGCGTCGTGGTACCACGCCAGGGGGTTTTGTTTCCAGGCTAAGGGCACTCGGGCCAAGGAAGCTCGGTGGTTGCCCATACCGTCCAAGACGTAATACGATCCTGCGACGTCGGCCGCGTAGGTTCCCAGCGCTTCGTCGGGCACAAACGTGTATATGGGCGCTTCGGTCCGAAAGCGCAAACCCTGTCGGCGGACATAGACATACTCTTGAGGGGCTTCTTGGATCAAGACGGAGTGCACAGCCCCCGGGACGGGTACGGCCGCTAAAGCGGTACCCCTCCACACACGCATGACCTGTTTTTGGTACACAGTGACGGGTGGCGCGCTGCCTAGTCTCTTTACGGTTACCCACGACGGCGCGGACCAGGAACAATCAGGAAATACCGTTGGGGCTTCAACCTGAAACAGAGCAGCTCCGTCCACAGCCACACTGAATTGCCCGTGCATTTCTTTTTTTTTTTTGGTTTCTTCTTCGTTGGGGTTTGATCTCTTTCCCCAAAAGTCGTTCTTTCTTGGCTCGAGTGTAAAAGGGATATATTTCTCTTTTCGATATAAATCTCTCTAAACATAAGAGAAGGTGGAACACACAGCCCCAAACGCCATGGCAGCCGCGTTTGCGAACGAAGTCGACGAAAAGCTTACGCCCACCCAATGGTGCCAGCCCGCGTCGGACCTCATAAATCCCCGCAATCCTTTTCGGGTGGAGATCAAGGGGAACGAAGCGGTGGTGCGCCGTCAGTGGCCCGACCCCGAATCCTGGAAAGCCAACGTGTTCGGCGGCCGTTCGCTTCTTCCGAACAGAAAGATTTCTTGGAAATTGACGTTTGTTTCTGGCCCGGGTTGCGCCACTGCCCAAATGGGCGTCCACTCTCGCCCGTGCGCTTGCTTTGACAGCATTGGCTTTCGCCATGGCCTATTCTGGGGCGGACATCCCGAAACGGGGGGCATGTATTGTGGCGGCTTTGACGGCAGGTTCATGAACTGTTCCGGGCTGCCTTGCCTCCAAGCCGGCGACGTGTGTCACTTTACGTTTGACCCCAAGGCTCTCAAGCTTTTTTTGCGAATGGACCGGGTGCCCAACAAGCACGTGTCGCTGCCCATTCCGGAAGGTTTCCTTGTTTTGCACGTGGCCCTGTCCGTGCAAGACGAGTGCGTCTGTCGTCTAGAACCGGAGGACTGAGAGATATATAAACAGCTTTTTTTTTTTCTTTAATGGCTACTCGGGCACGTATTCTTCGGGGGGAGTGGAGGCAGGTGGTGGGAGTGGGGAAGGATGCGCCGCGGTCACCACTTCGTGGAGTTGTATGTTTTCCACAATGTTGAGCAAGGTGGCGACCACGGTGGGCCAGGAGTTGGCTTTTTTCTTGCGCGGACGGGCCAGGACCCACCGTTGCTGCAGGTGCGACCACTGGCACTCCCACACGCTGCCGGGCACAAACTTTGGTGCCAGGTCATCCCGGAAAAACCCGGCGCTGAAGCAGAAGGCGTTTCCACGGCGCCCGAAAGGCACCCAGAGCCACACCTGGCCTCGGGGCTGCCGGAAGCCCTCTACCCGGTGCATGGGCAGGGCGAAGGTCCAAGGGCGGCGGCTCCGGGGGTCTCGGGAAAAGGTTTGGTGCAAAGGCTTCCACGGCTGTCGGAAGTGCGTGGGAGACGTCGTGACGACAAAGTCTAGGGTGTGCTCGCTGTAGGGCCCGTGTTGGTTGGGCTTCCATTTGAACACGCCGGTAGGGTTTTGGCGAAAAGGGTAGGCGGGGTCGTGCAAGCGGGTAAACACGTAGCCGTCTTGGCGGAAGGGCAGGGACTGCGTCGCCGCGAACCGTTGCAGGCCTTCGAGCTGGAACACGGGCTTGAGCGCGCAAGCCAAGGGCCCGAGCCGCACGACCCGGTGGGAGAGGTACTGGCGCTCGGGCAGAGAGGCGGGCCAAGCGTAAGGCAGCGTGTCGCCGAGATCCAAGGGGGCCGGGTGGGCCCAGTCGGGCGGGTGTTCTGTGTTGTGGGTGGTGGCCCGGTGCATGACCTCCCGGGCGAGGTCGAGGCGTTGGTCGTAGCGCAGGTTGCTGGTGCGGTTGCCGCACACCATGAGGCAGTCGAACACCAGGAACACGATCTGGCCGTCGGCGAGTTCGGTGAGTTCCCCGTCCAGCAGCGTGCCCTGAAACATTTCGGCCGGCACGCGGTCGGTGGGCGGCATGGTGTGCACCTGGAACTCCCGGTCGACCAGCGCCATGACCCGCTCTTCCTTGTCGCGGGTGTGGAAGAACCCCAAGAAGTAGCGCACCCCGTCGGCCTTGGGGCTGAACACGTACGGGCACAGGCGGTCGGGGCGCCGGTCGTGGGCTTGTTGCAAAGGGTACGGCGCCCGCACGGGCGGGTGGCGCAGGCCAAAGCCAAAGCCCGTGCCCACGCTGAGGCGCTTGTTGGCGAGGGCGGCGCCGCACACCGTGTCGCCGTAGTCGCGGGCGCCGACGGCGCAGTTCTGCGACATCTGTTTGGGCGCCTGCTCGAAGGCCGCCCTCTGCAAAGGCGGAATGACCTGGCCCATCTTCTTGGTTTTCATGCCCTTGACGGCGCAGTCCGAGACCATCATGCGGGAGATGAGGCGGATGTGACGGTCGTCCAGCATGCCGGCCAGCACGCGGCGAAACTCGTTCTCGAGCGCCTTGCGGGCCGCGAAGAGGCCAAACACCTGGCTCATTTCCACCACGTCGTTGCTGAACGAGCGGTTGGGGTCGACCCACTCGTGGCGCAGCACGCGCGTGAGGTTGCTGCCCAGGGTCACCACGCTCCACTGGCCGGGCTCTCCGCGGGACAAGGGTTCCACGATAAAGTCGGTGACCTCGGGCACGCCGTGCACCACCACGGAGTGGGTGAGGTTGTGGGTTACGGTCTGGGCCACGATAACGTCGTTGGCCCAGGGCTGGTTGATGCCGGTCGTGACCAGCTTCCAGAAGTCGCTCTGCAGGCCGACGCGCAGCCGGATGGCCCACTCGGGCGAGTGCATGGGAGTGACGTGAAACTGGTCCAGGCGCAGCGTGGGAGACGCCCGGCAGAACATCTTGACGGCCGCCCGCAGCGACACGCACCGCTCCACGGCCCGCGACCGGGCGACGGGCAGGTGGATGACGCACTGGCGGGCCGGCCCCTGGCCCTCGAACGCGTACGTGGCGGGCTCGACCATGACGTCCTTGAGGTACGTGCGGACCAAGGAGGAGCCAAACACCACGGCGTCCTCGCGGGACCGGACCTGGCTGGTCTTGAGGGCCACGGTCATCTGGGGGTCCCGGAAGCTGCCGTCCACGATGTTGGCGATGCGCACGGTGCCCTCCACCACGCCGCTGAACTTGCCCGAGTGGTGGGGCGCGTGGAGCGACATCTGCGCGTAAGGCTCGCCCATGTTCTGGGTGGCCGTGATGCCGACGGCCTCCCCCGGCAGCACCTGGGACCGGCGCAAGTAGGCCAGCATCTCCCGCGCCAACCACCGCAGCTGCGCCGCGCCGAAACGCCAGCGCAGCATCAGCCGCCGCGCGGTGAGGGCCTCGAAGAGCACCGCCTTCCACGCCGTGTGGTGGCCAGGCACCAGGCGCTCCTGCACGGCGCGCGCCCAGAACCCCCGCACAAAGTGCACGTAGTCGGGCGGGGTGAGGTCGACCCGGGAGGGTAACGGGCCGGGGCACCGGCGGCACACGTGGTCCACGTCGAACGGCGCGCTGATCCGAAAGTCGCGCACGGCGCCCGCGCGTTGCGCCCGGGCTTGCAGGTCCAGCAATTCCTGGCGGAGGTGCCGCAGCGTGGCCAGCTCCGATTGCATGACCGCCAGGCCGGGCGCGACGCGCCAGTTGGCCCGGGCCCCGTCGGTCATGACGGCTTCCGCGCCTTGGGTGCTTACGGCCCGGACGAGGTCGGCGTCTTCCCGCGTCAGCAGAGGAACCCGCACCCGCGTCAGGCGCTGGGGGTCGAACCCGTCGTTGCCGTACTTGTTCCAGATCACCCTGCGCCGCGTGTCCACGGCGCGGTGCCAGTGGTCCGTCTTGATGCCCATCATGCAGGTCGTGAGCTTGCGGGTGGTGTAGCCCGACTTGGAGGTGCCTTTGTTCTTGCCCACCACGGCCTCGCACGTGGCGGGCGCCTGGGAGACGACCGAGGTGAGGGGCAGGCCCTCAGAGAACGACCCCCGCACGAAGCCAAAGGTGCGTAGCGTGTCCTGGTGCTGCAGGAAGTGGGAGCTGCGGAAGGCGCAGCGCTCGTAGATGACGTAGATCTGGCCGACCATGCCGCACATCTGGTCCAGGGTGCTGGGGCTGCCCTTGGCGCCGGACTCGATCATGGTCAGTACGCCGTTGCGCTGGCCTCCGCGCTGGTTCAGGTACTTGTGGTAGTTGTTGATGGCCACCCGGGACTGGTGGGTCACGCGGTCGATGTGGGTGCGCAAGTTCGCCTCCACGATCTGGTCGCCTTGGTCCGGGGCGTAGCCCGTCAGGGTGTCCGAGTACCGCTCCAGCCGATCGGCGTACGCCTGCACCCGGCGCAGGTTGTCCATGTGGGCCCCCAGGGCCCCGGTGCGCACCTCGCGGTGGCGCGGATCCACGGCGCAGTCGTAAAAACCGGCGCTGTGGCCGAAACGGTCCAGAAACGCCTGCCACAAGAGGTAGGCGTGGTGCAGGAAGCGCAGCGTGATTTGGGGGTTTCCGTAGTCCCGGTACAGGTGGTTGAGGAGGCCCTGGGCCCCGTTCAAGGCCTGGTCGTTCAGCCGGCCCCGCAAGAACTGCCCGTGGCGGATGTCGAGGTCGGCCGTCTGCAAGCAGAACGTGGGCGGCAGGATCAAGGAGATGAGCTGGTGCCCGGTCCAGCGCGGCTCCCCGCGCCGCCACACGGCGGGCGGCCCGAGCCCCCAGACGTCCTCCAGGCCTTGCACCAGCTGCGTGGCTTGCTCCCGGGTGAAGACGCGCCCCGGCTCGGTCATGAGGTAGGCCCCGACGACCGCGTTCTGGATAAACTTGATCCACACCTTGCCGTCCTTCATCACGTTCTGGCCCACGCTGCAAAGGTTGCGGGCTTCGGCGATGCTCTCGATGGTCTGCGGCACGTTGACCGTCACTTCGTCGCCGTCGCAGTCGGCCGCCATGGGCGGAAACACCGCGTAATGCAGCCGGATCACGTACTCGTCGTGGACCTTGACCCGGAAGCTCATCATGGAAGGGCGGTGCAGCGTGGGCTGCCGACCCACCAGCACGGTGTCGCCGTCCAGCACGTGCCGCCGCACGCACAAGACGTCCTCCGGCCGAATGTCGCGCCGGTTCTCGTAGAACGCCAGGTTGAGCTCGTCTCCGTTCTTCAGGGTGACGTAGTTAGCGCCGGGGTAGCGGAACGGCCCGTTGAGGATCCAGCGCTGCGCCTGGGCCAGGTTGAGGGCGTTGACGTAGGTCTTGACGCTGAGGTTCATGCAGAGAATGCGGGGCAGCCCCGCCTGGTCCAAAGGCTGGAAGATGCAGCCCTCCAGCACCGCCCGGCCGGCGTTGTTGACGCGCCGGGCGATGATGTTGTTGCGGAACTGCGCCGACTTTTGCCCCATAAAAGGGTCCATGACGTTCTTGGGCGGCTTGCCGTAGTCCTTGTTGGGCCGGCATTTTTTGTGGCGCGGCGAATGAAAGGCGGCGATCTGGAACGTCAGGTTGCGCCACGCCGCCTCCACCGCCCCCACCGCGCTTTTCTGCAACGCCTTCTTCTTGAGCTTTTTCTTGACCGCCTCGCGGGCCTCCTTGTCCAGCGCCGCCACGCGAAAACACTCGCGCCAGTCCAGGGACTCGACGCTGCGGTACTTGTAGTGGCAACAGGAGATCTGTTCCGTAGACGCGCTCCGCAAGGTTTGCAAGGTGTTGCGGAACTTGAGGATGCTGGTGTAGAACTTGGTCCAGTCCCCAAAGGCGTGCTTCTTGTTCTTGCCGTGGCCGATGCCGCGGAAGGTGTGCGCGGGTCGGGTGTTGAGGGACGGCACGGGCAGGACCTCCCACATGTGGGCCACGGGGTCGTTGAACGGACCGCACCCGAGCAAGGTCTTGGTCTCGGGCGACAGCTCCTTGAGGCAGCCCAGGATGAGCTCCGGCGTCACCCCGAACGGGGTCCAGCCGGCCCGGTCCTGCTCGTAGTCGGCGCGGTCCTTCTCGTCCAGCACCACCACCGCCCGCACAAACGTGTTGTCGCGGTCTTCGTTGCGAAACTTGACGAACAACTGTCCGCACGGCTCGCCCTCCAGCGCTTCGCTCGGCGTGTTCCAGCGCGTCTTTTCGACCTGGACCAGGTCGTCCTCCGCTTCGTCGTCCGAGTCGGTGGCGTGGGCTTCCGCCTTGCGCTTCCGCGACGGCTTCTTCGCATCCGCGTCACGCGGCAGCTTGGGCTGTTGGCCGCAACGGCGGTAGAGCTGAGAGGCCTTCTCCAGGTAGGCCAGGCGCTCGGTCGGCTGCAGGTGGTTCATGACAAAATCGTAGTTGGGGTCCGCCCGGGGCAGGCGAGGCCTCTGGCAGTACAAGCACACGCAGTTCAGGATGGAAATCAGGCGCTTGACGAACAAGACCCGGAAGACGGGCACCGGCAGACGGATGTGGCCCATGTGGCCGGGGCAGTTCTCCATGACGTTGTCGCAGGTTTCGCACGCCTTCTCGAGGGCCGACACGCCCAGCTTGTTGCTGCTGAGGTCGGACGTGGTGTTGACCTCGAGCACGCTCTGCGCCAGGATGCTCTCCGTGGTCATCATGCTGCACTGTATGTGCTTCACCCGCCCCAAAGGCGGGGGGCGCAGCGACGCCTGAGGCTCCGGGGCAGCCCGCCACCTCTTGGGCCCGGGACCGGGACCTCCGCCGCCGCCGCCGCCGCCAGCCGGCCGCTTCCGCTGCCGCCCCCTTTTGCGCGACGGAACCCACTCTGGAGGTTTCGACATCGGCTTTGGCTTTATGGCAGCGGGCGGTCTTGGCGGTCTCGGCCAGCTCTTCGTCTCTTGTGCTCCTCTGCTCAGCACCCAGGTTCAACCAAGACGGTTCCGATGGCAAAGCCCCACACGACGTTGCGACCGGCTCAAGAATAAAAACGACACAAATGCCTTGGACCGCGGGAGAAACCTTGGCGGTGGTGCTGGTCGCGATAGCTCTGTGCCTATGGGGCGCCTGGCTCTTTTTGGACTGGTACACTTGGCGCCGCGTGTGGCAGCAGCGCGCGGACCGCCCGCAAACCGCGGTCGCCATAGACCCCCAAGAGTATTCGGGCACGTGGCACGAGATTGCACGGTATCCACAGCCGTTTCAGCGCGGTTGTAGAGACACGACCGCCACCTACACCTGGCTGCCAGACGAACAGAGGTTCAGCGTGGTGAACCGATGCGTGGTCAACGGAAGGGAGAAGCGGGCCAACGGAGAAGCCGTGCCCACCGGCCTTCCGGGGGTTTTAGGGGTGTCCTTCTTTCCAGGCGTCTGGGGCAACTACACGGTTGTGAAAAGAACCCCCACTCTAAGTGTCGTGAGCAACCCCTCACGTTCCGCCCTTTGGATCTTGTCTCGGTCCAAGCACTTGGCTCCGGGGCAGTGGCAGTCGGTGAAACGCTGGCTTCGCCGACACGGCTACGACACGGAGCGCTTGCAAGCGTGCCCGTAACACAAAAAAAACTTTTTTTTTATGTTCACGCTTCTATCCAAACGTCAGAGTAAAACCCTTGCAAAAAAAGGCGGGGCACGCCGGTGCAGTGGGAGGGCACGGCGACAGAACAGATGTGTTGGACTTGCGTTCCGTCCCAAAAGTAATACCAAACGCGGCCATCGAGGCACTTCAGGTCTAAGCGTCGAAAGGCGGTGGGAGGCAGCTGAAACACAGTGTCTCCTGCGCTGGTCATGTGCTTGCCGGGCGTGGCGTGCACCGTGTTCACGGGATCTAAGCCGTGAGTTTGCCTGCCGCTGCCAAATTGGAACCCGGCCTGGACAAAGGTTGGATCGAAGGGATGCTTGACGTGGACAGAGCATTGAAAGTCATCTGGCAAGGGTTGGCTGAGCACTGTAAAATTCGAGAATAGTATAACCTGGTGCCGACCGCCATGCACGAATCTTTGGAGGCTCAACCTTCCTGGAGCCGTGTTTTCGGAAACACTTGAGTGTGAGGGTCTTGCCTTGGGTGTGTCGACGGAAAGGCTTGGTCTGGAAGAGAGCGACGAGGGCGGGGAGAGACTTCGGCCATGATGAGAAACGGAAAACGTTTGAAGTTGTGAGGTATCACGGCAACTTCCGTTCGCTTTTAAGGAGCCAGCGTTCCATGACGTATAGGTTTGGTCGGTTCAAAACGATATGGGTTTGTGTCGGATGTTGCTTAGCGACTTTTGCCGCTAGCAGCAAGCTACGATGAAGGGTTGGAGAACGCGCAACAAGAGAAAAAAAATTCAGAACATTTTATGTGGTGGATTTGGTATAGCCCATGCGCAAGTAATGAAACTCGGGCAGGCCCACGCCGGGGATACTCAGGTCTACGCCAACTGAATGGACCTGGCCGTTCGAATGGACTTCAAGTTGGTACTCTGGCGATGACTTGGAGAGATTCTTCTCGAGATGAAGCTCCGTTTGACCACCACTTCCGATGGGAATTTTGACCACTTGCACGTGTCCGTTCGGATAGTCGAACACAAGGCTGAAATCGAAGGCGGACATGAAATTCATTGGATCCGTGTGTGCGCTTCCTTGAAAGGGTGCGCGATTCGAGACACGCCACTCAAAGGTCCCGGGTTTTGTTTTTTTGACTTCGCCCTGCTGGGCTTTTCGGTGTGGTTGGTAGCGAACCTGAGGACAAAGACAACGACCGTTAGAAGGCCAGCGCATCGTTTAGTGCTTCAGCATCCCGTAAACTTACTTCCAATGTCGCCTTTTTGCGTTCTTGGCGTTGGCACTTGGGTGTCGGGTGCGGCTCTTCACTGGGTCGTGCCCGCTTGCGAGACTGACGCGGAGACAGAGGCCGGGCGGTAGTCATGACAGTGTTAACAGACATTTCGAGTCGGAGAGGATAGTTGGAGAGCAGAGGATTGAAGGTGTGTGGTCCAAACTTGGAGGGGCAGAGTATTTAAGGGCAAGTTGTTCCACTGTGAACAGGATTGCTAAACCCATCATTCATCGATTTCAGCCCTTTATGGGTTTCGACAAGCCCAAAAGAAAAAAATAAAAATTTACAATTTTATGTAAGCGATACGGAAGCCAACGGAGCGCGAGGAGCCATGGACAAAGGGGTGTACGTCTTCCTTGGCAGAAGCAGCATCGTCGTCAAGGTAAAACACCGTTTTTCTCACGACTTTTCCGTCAAGGCGATGAAAAACCAAGGTGATGTCGGTGTCGTTGCGCTTCACCGCCACGGCGGTTGCGCCCTGTAACGACACCGAAGTGTCGGGCAAGTGTTTTCGAGACTTGAGCCGCTGGTTCCCCAGGTGTACTCCGACAGTGATAGAAGAGGTGCTGGTGAGGTCGGAAGAAAAGGCTTGGACCTCAAACACGGACCCAGGACAGAGCGGGGGACCCCGAAAGTAGGCATGTTCGACGGGCTTGGAGACCTCGAACTTTGAAGGTCCGCACAGACTGACGTTGGGCTTCTTCGCGCTGCCACGCGCGTCTTGAAAGCAGAAGGCTTGCAAGCCAAGGCCATCAGAGTTGAACTGGGTTAGGTAAGTGGAAGAAGAAGGCTTGTGATATTCACTACGACGAAAATCTTTTTTGAATTTCCGGGACCCCCGAGCTACGTTTTCGGTCTTGACCATGGTGACGGGCGAGAGAGGGGCGGAATTGAGTTTGTGGCCAACGCAGGACGAGTGAAGCCAGGTCGTGACACGGGGTTCAACGTGAGATAGGTTCTCGCGATGGATGGGTTTTTCTTCAGCCCCAAGTCCCAGCAAGGCATGAACTCTGCAAGTTTAAAAGAAAATAAATACAAAATTGTGTATTAAAAAGCTAAAAGACAACAGTCGGATGCGTTCATGCCTCCGCAACGACTTTGAGGACGGCCACGACGGGGAGTAGCCGGTACAGCAGTGGGTCTTATGACTCGACGCGGCGTTGTAGGTGGCGAAGAACACGAAAAAACGAGTCGTCGTTGCACGGATCCCCGTGTCCTCCGTCCGCGTGTGAGCGCTCGCAAGCCAATCGGGCGACTTGGGGCGACAGGCTCCGACTGAGCTGGCCTTCGAGACGGGGTGCAGGGACAGGACATGGTGTGATGGAAGGGTTGGGTTTGAAGATTGGGTCTGAAGTTGGAGCAGGGCTTGGGTTTGAGTTTGTGATGTGAGACTGGAGGGCGGGGCTCAGGTCAACGCCGAAAAAAAAAAGAGAACCTATCCGGAAAGGAAAATATTTCCAACGACCAAAAAACCATGAAAGATGGAAAACGGCTTCAAAGTGTGGTCGCGCTCCGTTGACCAAGCTCGAAGGTGGACGAGGAGTGTATCCAAATCGAATAGTTTTGGTCAGACCCCTTCGTGGCAAAGAGGAGGGTTGGGCAGGACCGAAACCAACCAGGCTCGGAAAAGTTGTCATTGTCAATGGCTTTGTTTCTGTGTTGCGTTGGTTTGGATTTGGTCTGAGCCCGATCGTGTGGGTGAAAGCGCGCAAGAGGTCATGGGTTTGACACACCCATCTCCTTTGGAATATACAAAAGGAAATAAAATATTTATATTTAACAGAACGCCGCTCTGCGTTTGTGGAGCTTTTTGCGGGGAGTGTGCACAAAAACTTTCTCTTCTAGTCTCTTTCTCTTTCTTGCCGGCGCCAACACCTTCTTTGCAGGGGTGGGTGCGGGTGTGAGGGACCCGCGCCGACGGTGAACCTTCATGCGCGGTGTGGCTGGTGCTGGTCGTTGCCGGCGCCGCTTCTTTGTCTTTGGCGGGGCCAGGCTGTCGGCTCCACACAAGTTGCGACGCATCCGAGCCTTGGCTCTTGCCTGGGCCTGGTCCACCAGCTCGGAGAGGTAAGTCTCTGGCGGAATGGTGGCGGAGTCCATCATGGAAGCGTCCTCAACAGGAAACCCTTTCCAAAACACCTCGACCTCATTTGAAGTTGGATACGCTTCAACGTGTGCTACCACGTACTCGGGGTTCAGCCTCATGCATCTCCTGGCTGGAATCGTAACCTTGTTCTCTTTCTCGTCCTCCGCCAAAAAGTAAAGCTCGGCACGAATGGAGTCCTGAGCGTGAGCTTTGAGCCATTGGGCAGGCAGTGTGATTCCTCTCTCTCGGCAAAAGTTCTTCAATTCAGAGACGCTGTTGCACCCGTTCGGAAGTTCTCGGCTGGCGACCTTGCCATCAGTGGGGACACAAAGGTTCGGCTGGCCGTCAACCTGGACGCAGATGACGGCACCGTGCACAACATAGTAGCTGTCGTCCTCCATTTGGAACGTGTGGGCTCCCCAAGCCTCGTCGAAACGCTTTTAAGGGCAACGTTTTTCCACGATGGATTGTTTTCATTTTTCATGGGTGTGCCAAACCCATCCGTGAGCGAACGAAATGACTATACCTTCCGCCGCGAGGTCCGGCTGTCCACAACCTCACTCGACCCTCTGCCATGTCTGCCCCCAAGCGCCTCCGTCGTGATTCCGGTTCCTCTTCGACCCCGCCTCCGCCCCCGCCTCCAACCGAAAAGACTTTGCACAAGCGACCTCTCGAGGACGGCAAGCCCTTGTCCGCCAAGCGCCATTGTCCCTCTCCACCACCCGCTCTCACCCAGGACAAGACCTTGCTCCCGCCTCCACCACCTCCTCGTACCCAGGACAAGACCTTGCTCCCGCCTCCACCACCCGCTCTTACCGTGGACATGACTTCCTCCATGAAAGCTCAGAGCAAGCAACTGTCTCGGGCAGCTCGTCAACTCTACAACAAAAACCCCAAGATCAAGTTCTTGGACCTCTTGAAGAAGGTGCCCGATCTTCCGTTCAATTCCGCCGCCAAACTGTTCCCTTGGCTGCTTTCCTTGCGTATTGATCCGAAATTCCACTTTACGTGTGAAGAAGCTTTGCAACACGTCCGGTGGATCGAAGTGGACTCACCCGACGCCTTCCCTCCTGCCGATGTCTTGGCGAGCATTGAACATAGCCTCACGATGATCATTAGTCAAAACGCTGTGCCCAAGGGAGACGTGGTGACCATTTCCAATGGCACCGGCGTGCCGATCTCGGACAACGTCAAAGTATTGCTTCTTGGAGGGGAAACGCCGTCGCTCCGCAAACTCGTGGTGAAGCATCCCGGTCTCGAATTCCTTGACGTTACGGGCTTCTCGAAGCTCGTCGAGGTGGCGGTTGAGTCCCGTAATCTTCTTACATTTTCTCTTGATGAATGCCCTCAAGCACAAACGGTGAACATCTTCGCCGCTGATCCGGACAAAGTTGCGGTTGACATCGAAGACAGTGGCTCTCCACAAGTAGTCAAACAAAGATGTTGATGAGTAAAACAAAGTGATATATTTAAACACTCCCTTGACCAAATCGCGTGCCAAACAAAGAAAACCCAAGAGGGACTGTGAGATGGAGAGAAGTTAGCATCAAATTTTTTTGTTTTTACACCCAAACCAATCAGAAATCCAAAACCGTGATGCCTATGCCATACCTATCTTTCGAAGAATAACATTCCTTTCAAAGGTCGGTGCGCCAAGGTTTGGCTTCACAACTCAATCGACGTCCTAACGCGGCGTTTCTGTGGTGTTTCCTTCCTGTTCCTGAGTTCTCTACCAGGCGCCCGTCGCAAGACCACCGCCAAGACACCAGAAAAAATGTCTGAGGCCAATTCGGACATTACACTGCCTGAGATGCTCTGGTGTGTACGCCGCAAGCTGTGCCCCCTGTGACGCCCAGCAGCTGTTTTTTACTTGGCTGTACGGCTTGCTACCAAGGTCGCAGGGGAACCATCTCGTCTTGGTCGTGGCAAGTGATGACCCCGGCGCACGGATGTTCCACGCCCCAAAAGGCACTCTGAGAAAAAGTTTGGTCAAGAGGTAGTTGTCGTTTTCAAGACCAAGTTAGCAAAGGATGTCGCGTGGTGCGTTGTTCCTTTGAAGATAACTGAACAAAGCGGATGGTGATTTGGTTTTTGGCCCTCTTTCGTCGACTTGAGCGCCTGGTGACGTTAGGGGGCTATGTGCCGCCCTATATGGCGGCTTTTTTGTGGACCTCGCTGGGTGTGGGTTGGGTCGGCGGGGCTCTGTTTGCGCGCAGTGAGCTCCCCGGCCAGCCAGGCTTCCACGAGCATTGGGTCACGGCTATGACTTGGCAACGATGCGCTCCCGAGTACAAGGCTTTGTGCTACCAGGCGTTCAACGCCGCCTCCATGTCGCTCTCTCGCCAACTGGCTCGTTCACAAACAGAGATGAATCGACCTTGGGCCGTGGTGGTGGACATTGACGACACTTTGTTCGACACCAGCGACTTCACTCTAAGCCTCATGGCGCGCCACCAACCGTTCACGGTCGGAGCTTGGCACGCCTGGACCGCTGCTCATCCTTCTCGTTTGGTGCCCGGGGGGCTGGAGTTTTGTCGCTACGCTCACGAAAGAGGGGTCGAAGTGCACTACCTCTCCAACCGGGACGTTGTGCAAAAGGCCGACACCTTGCGAGAACTCCGACGCTGGAACTTTCCTTTTGCCGACGAAGCCCACTTGTGGCTTCGAAACCATACCAGCAGCAAGCGCGCTCGCCGTCAAGAGATCCAAAAAACACATCGTGTTGCGGTCTTTATCGGAGACGCACTGGCAGACCTGGATCACAAGTTCGAAGACAACCCAGAAGAGCACGTTCGTTCGGCGCGACACGAGTTTGGCCAGCGTTTTGTGGCGTTGCCCAACCCGGTGTACGGGCCTTGGAACCAGAATCACCACGCGCTGCCTCGCACGCGCTGGCGTCGCTTGTTGTCGACCCTCAAGAACGTTACGTGAAAAAAATAAAACCAAAAAAAAAAAACAAAACAAAACAACACACAAGCATGTTTGACCTGACGATCGGGATTTTGCTGGCTATCATTTCTGTGCTGCTCATTCTAGTCGTGCTTCGTCGCAAGCGGCAACAACCCCGCGACCACGCGCCGGAACAGAAACCAATCACCCGCAGAAAAAAATTGTAAACCAATCAAATGTGTTAGGTTTGAACTGCCAAAACCCCCACCGACAGCCCCAGACATCCTCACACCTCGAACAGCATGGGAAACAAAACCAGCGCCGCTCACCGAAATGGAGATCGTCCGGACGAGGAGAAAAAGTTTTTAAACACGGACGCCAGCCCCAACGGACCGCGCCAAGTCCTCAACACAGAGAACGCCACGCGGCTTTTGAACCAAGAGGTATCTTTGCTCTACGAACGAAACGCAGGAGGGCCGGCCGTGCCGGAGAGCGACGTAGACTTGATTCAACGCTTGGTGAAGGACCAAGCCGACCCCAATGTCCGCAACGTCGATGGCAGGACGTTAGTGTCTTTGGCAGCGGAAATGTGCGGAGGATGCTTGGGAGCGTTGTTGGCCAGCCCTTTGATGCACAATCCTGATGTTCCTGACCTGAAGGGCATCACACCCCTCATGTATGCGGCGGGACACGACTTTCAAAACACCCAAAGACTCTTGGAGGCCAAGGCGAATCCAGAACTGAAAGACGCCGGAGGCAGTCCGGCCCTCTTTTATGCGGCTGCGTCTGGTTTGCCCAAAACGGTTCGCCTGCTGCTTCGACAGCCCGGCGTTGACGCCTACACTCTTAACTGCAACGGAGACACACCCCTCCTGTTTGCCGCCGAGCACTTGGAGGTGATGAGATGTCTGCTCAAAGCGGACGCCGACCCGAACGCGTTCAACAGGCAGGGCACGTCACCACTCATCGCAGCCGTCAAACACGGCTCGGTGGAAGGTGTCCGGTTGCTTTTGGCGCAACCGCGCATCAAGTTGGACATTCAAACCGATACGGGGCACACCCCGCTTATGTTTGCCGTATGTTTCGACAATCTCGACAAGGCGCGATTGTTGGTGAAAGCCAAAGCCAGCCCCGACGTCCGGGATAACCGAGGCCAAACGGCTCTCATTTGGGCTGCAGGAACCGGGAGAATAGAGAGTGTGGAGCTTCTCCTTCGCAGTTTCCCGACGATGGATATCCGTCTCCAGGATTGGCAAGGCGTGTCGGCTTTGGAGTGGGCGCGACGGGGTAAACACTTCGATGTAGTTTCGAGGTTGCTCGCCGCTGGGGCCGAATGAGGCGAATCTTGGTGCGAGAACATAATAAACCCCCGAACCAAAAAAAAGTTGAAAAAAAAAACATGCCGTCCTCCAGCGCGAATTCTCGGCGCTTCACGCCCTGGCTAAAAGTCAGTTACGCCACGACGCAGGGTGACGAACGGAAAGACATGGAAGACCGGGTCAGTGTCGGTAGTTTTATTCACCAAAAAACCAAGTTCTACGTGATGGCCGTGATGGACGGGCACGGGGGCTCCGAGTACGCCGAGTACGTCCAAAAAGAGCTCAACCGCGAACTCAAGGCACAACTGCGACAACACGGACGCCGGCACATGCGCGTGTGCCTGGAACAGACGTTTGAGACGCTCGACAGAAAAGGTCAAGCCCTGAACTTATTGTCCGGCACTACGGCGTCCGTGTTGGTCGTGGTGGCTTCTCCCACGGCTCTTGGTCCGGAGGAGGTCTGGATTGCCAATGTAGGCGACTCGAGCGTCTACGGATCCCGGCAGGACTCGAAGGGCGGGCCTCGCCGGCGTGCAGCAGAGCTGCTCAGCCGGAACCATACCGCCAAGCTGGCCTTGGAAAGAAAAAGGCTGTCGGACCCAAATCCGTCCAACGTAAAGTACTTCGTGACGAAGGAACGCTACATCGGACGTGTTTCCAAATCTTGTGGGATGTTGCTCTCTGTCACGCGAGCTTTAGGGGACCACTTTCTCGGTCCCGGCGTGACGGCAAGCCCCACGACAAAACGCCTGCGCAAGCGCCACGACGCCATCGTGCTGGCCTCGGACGGCGTTTGGGACGTCATGAGCGGCGAAGAAGTGTGCCAGGAGCTCGCGGCCTGCCAGCACTCCCCGGCGTGGCGCCACGCGGCCCGCGACTTACTGGAGTACCGCAACACCCACTACGAACAACACGACAATTCTAGCCTGATCGTAGCTTATTTCGACGAATCGGCCATGCGCGCGAAAAAGTAAAGCCTTTCCAAGTGTTGCTGATTTTTTATTTTTGCTTTGGATCCTTTCCCTCGTCAATTCGGTATGGGAGCAAGGCCGCACTTTTTCTTTCCTTCTCGAATATGGCTGCTGGTCGGGTCAAGAGAAGGAAACCCATGGACGCTTCCGGTTCGCTCCCCATGTGTGACGAAACGGCGCTGCACATGATGGCTTTTTTGGACGACCCCGCGCTTTTTGTCTTGGCGACCACTTCGAAGCATGTTCGAACTCTTTGCCAAGCCCCGCGTTTTTGGAAGACGGTTTGGATGATGGACAAAAGCGTTGAGTACTGGCGGTGTGCCATGCATCTCGCGAGAGACGTGGTGGAAACCTTGTTCGTCTATCCTTTGACCCCATCCTTGTGGGACCTCATCATGCAAACCACTCGCTTGAAAAGACTCTACGCTGTTTGCGAAGAAGGTGACACAACCAACTTTTGCTTTACCGGCAAACTCCAACTCCAAGAAGTCTATTGCACGGGAAACTTTAGCGGAAACATCACAGACGTGCCGCGTCTCCGGGTGAGCGTCGGGGTGTCGTGGAGCGGGGTTATGGCGCCGCTGCAGCACAAGCACCTGCAGTATTGGGACGTCAACGCGAATCCCTTGACCACGTTTCTCAGCAGCTTATGCTGCTTTCCCCAACTCACGTCTGTCACCATTGACGGAAACGTGTGCATCGACTGCCATCCGCGTGACCTTCCCCACCTGAAGTCTCTCACCGCTCCCGGACTGTTTGTTCATCAGCTTTTGGAACAAAAAGGACCCCGTTGGGACGTGGTTCTCGGTCGTCTCGAGTGTCTCCGTATTTTGTCTCTGCCCAAGAGCAGTTCCAACATGTCTCGCTTGTCCATCACCAACCTCCACACGCTGCACCTCACTTTTCCCCCCACCCAGCTCTTGGTGGAGCTTACGCCCGGGGTCCGGCGTGCTTCGGTGTCCGGCGTGCGCAACCTGGACACGGTTGCGCTGTGGCCAGACCTCTGCGCTTTGGACGTGTTGAGCAACAAGGCCACGGTCATGGTGGTGGGTCCGAAAATGACCTCGCTGCGGTGTTTGCGCATCGCTTCCAAGTCCTTGCGGATGTTGCGAAGATGCCGAGAAGCGACCCGACTGTCGTTAGAATATATTTCCCTCCCGTATTCGGAGAACCTCAACCCCCAGAGCTTGATACACGATTTTCCTCGGGTTCGGTATCTCGGGGTTGGGCTGGACCTGTGGAGAGACCACCTATCTGCTTTTCACTCTCTGAAGCACCTGCGAGGCCTGACCTTGTTTCACAATTCACCCCACACCGGCGGTTGTTGTCAGGCCCTGCTGCAAGGAGTTCCGGTACAGGACCTGTTGCTCGATTGTGTCCGGGGAAACCACTGCCGGTGTTGGGCGTTCCCCTCGACAAGAGGGCGAACCGAGGTCGGGGACAGGTTTTTCCCCCAACAGTGCGAAGAGCCTTGGGTTTTCGACGTAGAGTTGAGGCATTTTTTCGACAGGTTTTACAACACTTTAGACTGATGCGTCGCCAACCAAAAAACAAACTTTTTTTTTTGCAATGTTTTGGGTAATATGTTTTACTCTGGCTTTTTCACGCAGCGAAACGTGACCGACACACGCCGACTGCGGGGCACGCGGAACTTGAGACCGCCCTGGCACGGCGTGCCACCAGGCTCGGCAGACGTGACCACGTCAGATTTTTGGCGTGGGATCTCGTGCTTCCAATCGTACCTGGCTTCTTTCTTGAGGAGAAGGGCCGATCTGGGCCTTAGGCGTATCTGCTGCACTTTCTTCTCTCCCGATGCAGCGTGGCGAGCGGGTGTGAAGCGCATGGTGGTCGCGCTGGCCAAGCTGACGGTCACGATCTCTTCCGCAAACATAGCCGGCTGGTCGACGTGCGCTCCGATGCCTTGTCCCGGGAGGTACTCGTTGACGATGACTTGGTCAAAGTCGGAAGCTGCTATTTTGCGCTCCACCAGCCGGTCGGCTAGGGTGCGCAGCCAGGCCGGCAGGGGCCCAAGATAGTCACGGGGCTGTACGGAGCGCTCCTTGTAGTTGTACTTCCATCCGTAGTGTTGGACCCGCCGCGACAGGTCGTGCAGCCAGTCTTCGTCGTCGATGCGCGCCAACAACTGCGTCTCTTCCTGGGGGGTCAGGAAATCGGCCACATACAACGCGCCTGGAATGTTGGTCTTTTCTGGCGTGTGGGTTTCGTTCTTTCTTTTCTTGACGGCGCCTGCCGGCTGGTTCGTGGGGCACTCTCGTTTGGTCGACATGCCAAAATATAAATTTTTTTTTTCCTGGACGACGGCGGTGCAACAAAAGACGCGAGTGAAGATTTGTGCGGGGTGGGCGTTGGCCTGGAGGGGTGTGACACTTTCCAACCATTTTTTTTTTTCCTGGTGTTCAGCACATACATCATATAATAAAAAATGTTCTCTGGATCCGCCGAAGAAAAAAAACACGACGAGCTGGCCGCGTTGAACCGAGTCTGTGAGGTGTTGAGCGATGACGCCAAGTCCAGGTTCACAGCAGGGGCGATGGGGTCGGCCATGGTGGTGAAGCGGGACGGCACTCGGCAAGCCCTTCAACTCAGCAAGATCGAGGTGCGCCTTACCAAGTTAAAACAGGCGGCGGAGCAAGTGCTGGGCAAAACCCTGTTCGTCGAGGTCTGGCGCATTGCCCGAAACACCGCCATGTCCGTCAAGGCCGACATGCAAACCTCGGACCTGGACGAACACGCGGCTTTCTCCAGCTCCACCATCATCGACCACTACCACTACCTGGACTTTGCGGGCATTATCCTGGCCGACAATCTCATGAAAAAGATCAAGGCGTACAACCTCAAGCACTTTGGGGTGTATTCCTTGGGCGTGAGAGAGTACGTGCGCACGGCCGTGGAGTACGTGGACCCGCAGGACGGAAAGACCAAACCGTTGCTCAACTACCGGGTGGCCTGGGCCATGCGGCACCACGCCGACAAGATCGACGCCGAAATGTTGTGGAACAACAACTACCGGTACCCTTACCAATCGATGACCACCTTGATCAAGGGTCAGTACTTGCGGTGCCAGTACCGCAAAGACCCCGAAACCAAGCGGGTCAAGTTCGAGCCGTTCGAAACGCCGCAGCACGCCCTCATGCGGGTGGCCGTGAGCACGTTTTGCGACGACGTCCCGGACGCCGAGTTTGACCCCGAGGTGCACTGCCACTTGCAAGACGCGTTCGCCTGGTATCGCTTGCTGAGCGAGCAGTACGGCACGGCGGCTTCGCCTACCTTGTTCAACAGTGGCTCGAACCGAGCCCACGCCGGGTTGTCGAGCTGTTTCCTGCTGGCCATGAAGGAGGACAGCCTCGATGGGATCATGGATACGCTCAAGGACTGTGCCGCGGTCTCCAAGGCGGCGGGTGGCATCGGATTGCACGTCCACAACATCCGCGCCTCGGGGTCGAGGATCGACGGCACCAACGGCCAGAGCAACGGCCTGGTGCCCATGCTGCGCGTGTTCAACAACCTCGCGAGGTACGTAGACCAAGGCGGAGGCAAACGCAAAGGCTCCTTCGCCATCTACTTGGAGCCGTGGCACGCCGATCTCGAGCACTGGCTGGCGCTCAAGCGCCCGCTCACCAACGAAGACGAAGCGGCGCGCGACCTCTTTTACGCCTTGTGGATGTCCGAGGTCTTCCTGGAACGCATGACGCGCGGCTTTAGCCAGGAGGAGCCCGTGCTGTGGAGCTTCATGGACCCCAAGAAGTGCCCCGGCTTGTCCGACGTGCACGGCGACGACTTTAAGGCGCTGTACGAACGCTACGAGCGCGAAGGCCGCTACGAGCGACAGGTGGACATCCGCCAGGTCACCCACTGGATCTTCAAGACCATGATCCAGACCGGCACCCCGTACCTGCTGAACAAGGACGCGTGCAACCGCAAGAGCAACCAGAAGAACCTGGGCACCATCAAGAGCAGCAACCTGTGCGCCGAGATCGTGCAGTACTCCAGCCCGGAGGAAACGGGCACGTGCAACCTGGCGTCCGTGTGCCTGTCCCGTTTCGTCGAACACAAATCCTTCAACTTTGCCAAGCTGCGCCAGGTGGTCCACGTGTTTGTGCGCGCCTTGAACCGCATCATCGACCTGACGGCGTACCCTATCGAGTCGGCCCGCCGCAGCAACATGCGCCACCGCCCCATCGGGCTCGGCATTCAGGGCCTGGCCAAGACGTTTGCGCTCATGGGCTTTGCCTACACCTCGCCCGAGGCCCAACAGCTCAACCGAGACATTGCCGAGACCATGTACTTTGCGGCCGTGCAGGCGAGCCACGCCCTGACGCTGGAAATCAACCCCCGCACCGGCAAGCCTTACGGCCCTTACCCGTCCATCGACGAGAACGGCGGCGCCCCCATCCGGCACGGGATCTTTCAGAACGAAATGTGGAAGCACGACCACGGGGCGCGTTGGCAGCCCAACCCTCTGCTGGAGCACGACTTTGACGACTTGCGCGCCAAGGTCAGGCGCGACGGCGTGCGCAACTCGCTGCTCATCGCCCACATGCCCACGGCCTCCACCTCCAAGATCCTCAACAACTCCAAGTCGGACGAGCCCTACTTCTCGATCGCCCGCATCGAGCGCACCAAGCACGGCGAGTTTACCATCATTTGCCCCGAGTTCATCGACGCGATGATGGAGCGCGGCTTGTGGTTCCAGACCGACCCTGAAACGCAAACCACCCACATCCCGGTGCTGGACGCTCTGTTGCAGTCCGAAGGCGCCAGCGTGCAGCACATCGCGGGCGTGCCTCCAGACATCAAGGACCGCTTCGCCACCGTGTACGAGCTGAAAATGAGTGACAAGGCGCGCATGGCACGGGACCGGGCCGTGTGGGTGTGTCAAAGCACCAGCCTCAACATCCACTTTCGCAACCAGGAAAACCTGATGGACTACTTGCTGAGGTACGTCAGTTTCGCCTACAAGCTCGGCCTGAAAACCATTTCCTACTACCTGCACACCTACCAAGCCGGCAACATTCGAGACCGGTCTTATGTGCTCGGCTCGTCGTCTTCGTCTTCGTCTACGGCCACGGAACAGGGCGCAGAACCCGGTCCTTCGCCGCCGTCCCCAAACCAAAACCCGCCGTCCAGGGCCGGGCCAGCGTGCTCTCTTTCCAGCGAAGAGTGTGTGTCGTGCGGAGCGTAGCCTTTTCCGGCTTCCAATAAACAACCCTCGTTCCTCCTCATCAATAGTAGTAGATTCGTCATGCTGCGCTTGGCGCCTTGGGCGCCCGCCGTCCAGGTCGAGGCTTGGCGCAACGAACCCATACAGCCCAGGGCCACCCTGCTCTCTCCCGATCCGGTGGTCCGCCCGACGTCCGATTTTTTGCCCTTCTTGCCCACCCAACGGCCACCGTCTTCCCCTCCTGCCGCGGATCCCGTGAAATGTTTTTCTCCCTCCGTCAGCCATCCCGGGACCCCGGACATGACCCCCTCGTCCGTTCCCACCTCTTCTGCCCCCGTCCCACCTCCTTCCCCCAAAGCCCCGCCTCCTCAAGTCCAGAAAAATACCACAGTGAGCCCCGAGGCGCTCCCAGAGGCCGTCTCCGATACGGTGAAACACAGCCGCTGGCTCGAAATAAGGGAAAGCGTCAGGGTGCAGCGGGAGCTGACGGAAGACACCTTGCGGGACCAAGACCGGGTCCTCCAGAACTTGTGCCAAAAAGTCGACGAATGGGACAAGGACATGAAAGACCGAGACTCCCGGTGGCAAGACGTCCGTACGACCCCTTCTCCGTCTTCTCCTCCTCCTCCTCACCCTTCCACCAAAGTCGAAGATCCGAGGTGGGACGAGGTCCGCCGGGACCTGCGGAGGCTGCAAGAAGAGTTGGCGCTCAAGGTGGACATTTTTCGGCCAGACCTTCGGGCTCAGGTCTTCCGAGAACTTCCTCCCGATCCCAAAGACGCCGAAACCGTCGAGCCACACAATACGCCCCGCCTCGCTTGGTGGTTGTGGTGGTTGTGGGTCATCGGAGGGGTGTACCTAGCTTATTGGGTCTAGAGCGGCGTTGCTTTTTCTAGACGCGCCAACATATATGTCTGCCATGTATTAATAAACGCAAAAAAATATATATAAAACCATGTCCTTCACGGGTCGTTGGGTTCTCAACAAGGCACGCACGAGCGACCAAAAACGTGTCCTGACCCTGATGGGCCGCCCCAGGTGGCAACAATCCATCGTCAAGGACGCGGACGAGAACATGCGAATACTGCAGTTCGAAGAGAAGCAAGACGGGACAAAGCCTGTGTTCAAGTTTGACAAGGACGTGCACATCTACTTGCAAGCCAGCATGATTCGGTTGGTGTCGAAGATCACGGGAGTGGACTTTCATCACGTGCACTACCGCCACACCTTTGAAATGTTTCCCGACGTCACCCAGTCCCAAGCCTGGCCCGACGACGAGAAGCGCTTCGGGCCGTGCACCTCCAAGACCATTTGGATCCAGTCCAAGAACATGCTTCAGCTGCGCTGGTACCTCGCCCCGGGCATTCTCAAAGTGACCCACACCCTGTCTCCAGACGGACAACAAATGCGGGTGCACTTGCACATGACCCGACTGAGGGACCGCATGACGGCCGAGGCTACCAAGGTGTACGACCGAGTGCCTTTCACCCGCCAAGACCTGCAGTACCGGAACCAACACCCTTTGCGGCAGTGGGAGGTACCGCCGCCGCCAGTAATAAAATAAGACTTTATGCTGATTTTTCTTCTTCGTCAGAAACAATAAGCTCGATGTGGGGTGGTGTGTCGGGCAACGGTGGCAAAGGGGAACGCATTCCGCGACTCAGCCCGTCGGACAACGCACTGACGAAAATAGAAGGCACCCCTGGCGGAGGCGACCCAAACATGCCAAACGAGCAAGGATGTGGGTGGTCTGGTGGGGGAGGCACCTCCTTTGCGTCGGAAAGCTCTTCGTCCAGATCATCGTACCTGCCGCCGTCTTCAAACACCGACAACGGCACGCCTTTGGTTTCGTGGTCCGGAGACAACGGGGGGTCTTTCGCCAGGCCGCGAAAAGGTGTGGGAGGCGGAGACAGAGTGATGACGGTGACCGGAGGTGAACCCGGTGGCGGCGGCAGGGGAGACGAGGAGGTGCTTTCCGTCCCGGTCGCGGCCGTGCGCCGAATGTGCTCTGCCGACGCCATCATGCGGTAAAAGTGGTTGCGCATCTTGGTGTAGTGGGCGTTCGGCTTGATCTGGTTGAGGAAACGGTGGTGCAAGGCTTTGTCCACACTGATCCGGACGCGGGGGTTGTGCTCCGTCATGCGCAACAACAAGTCAATCTCCGGATACTTGAGGTGAAGCTTTTTGTCCCTGGCCCTGATCAAGACGCGCCGGAAGCGAGACCGTTTCGGCGCGGTCTCTTGGCCGTTCAGCAGCATCCACAACACCACGCCGGCGCTGTACACGTCGGCTTTGGCGCCGTACGAGCTCGTGCGCGGTCGCCTTCCCCGCCGGCTAAGTTTATGAGGTCGTTGTTGACGGCACAGGTACATCTTTTCCGGGGCGTTGTAGCGTTTGCGGCCGAGGCTTCCCCGGGTGAAGCCTTCCTTTCGCACGAAAGCGGACAAGTCAAAGTCGATGAGCCAGGCTTCTTCCGTCAAGGCGTTCCACAGAATGTTGTCCATAGCGATGTCTCGGTGCGCCACGCCTCGCGTGTGCATCGTGCGCAAGCCGATCAAGAACGACCTCATGAACTTGGCCACCAGTGTCAGGTTGCCTTGGATGCAGTTCGCCGGATCGAAGGAGCGATAGTGCTCCATCAGAATGGCGTAGTGCTGCGCGTCTACCGGACACCACCCCAGGATTTGGGCAACGAAAGGCCCACCCCGGAGGCGGCGCATAATGCGCACCTCGCGCGGGGGGTGGTCCGCGTCTACGCTGGCCGTAGCGGCGTGTACGCATATGTTCCGCGCCACCACGATCACCACACGCTTGCCGTCCGCACGGCGCAAGGCCGAATACACCTGGCGGTCGGGACAATTCATGTAGCACCGCACGACCTGGAAGTCGTGTTGGAAGCGGTAAATCGTGCTGCCCGCGTCCCCGGGCCATTTCAGGTGCTCGAGCTCGTCCGCGCTCCCCGCTTCCTCTTCAATGTCCTCCGAGGGCGGGTCCACGTCCACATCGCTCAGGGGCGGAAGTTTGTCCTCCTCCTCTTCCGCCTCTTCGGACGACGAAGAGCTGGACGACGGGTGGTACGATTCTTCGGAAGACACCTCCGACTCGGTATGTAGGCTTTCACCATCGGCTTCGTCTTCTTCTTCCTCGTTGTGTCGCTCTTTTTCGTCCGTTTCTTGTGTGTCGGCAGCCTCGTCCTCGTCCGAAACACGCGCCCGGTTGAGAAACACGGATTCCAAGTCCTCTTGCGTGTGTTCCTCCTCCTCCTCCTCTTCGTCTTCTTCTTCTTCCGCCGAACTCTCGCGGTCATGGTCTTTGTCTGAAGAGCGTTCACTCTGCGTGTTTTCGGAATCGCTTTCGTTCTCCTCGGGCTCAACGGGGTCGAAGTAGTGAAACACCAGAGGCCGAGGCACGGCCAACTCTTGCTGCAGCAGTTCGTTCAAGATTTCGTCGGCCACACCGTAAGGATACCAGGATTCGCGACGGGAATGGCGAGCCATGATTTAGCTTCTTCCTTGCCTGTATTTCTTGAAAGCAAGGGACACCCCCGCGGCTCCAGGCCAAACGCGAAACCAAGACCAACGCCCACTTTTTCTTGGCCGGAAAACCCATCCTTTTGCGAACGAGGCCAGCAACCACGGAAACCTATCATTTTTGAGAAGCTATCAATTGTTGAAATTTTGTTTCCCCAAAAACCTGGGCCGACAGCCCGACGGCTTGGCAAACTTCCAAACATGCGTGTCTCCTCCACCCACGCCGACACAAAAAGAAACTCGGTCAGCTACACCTACCTGGAAGGACCGCACAAGCCCGGTGAGGTTGTGGGGTACATGACGACTCAAGACCAAGAGGTGACTCAAGAGGTGACTCCGATCCGGCGCGCCTACACTGTGGGTGCCTCGCGCCGCCGCCGCCGCACCCATGCCGACACGGAAAGCCCTTCCTTTACCTACACCTACTTGGAAGGACCGCATGCGCCCGGAGAGGTAGTGGGGTATAAGACGGACCACCGCGACCATGTGCAGACTCGGATCCGCCGCGCCTATGCTGCCGCTCCCCGTCCTGGCAGCATAGTGGGCACTCTACACGACGGAAAAGGCGGCACCACCCAAGTCCGTCGCGCGTACCCGGGCAAGCGAAGGCGACAGGACACAGACAAGTCCCGGAAGCGACACCGAGCCGGGTCTTTAGAAAACGAAAAAGAATAAATAAAATTTTACGAGTCGTGGGGGTTGTTGACTATCTGTGCGTGGCGAGACGTGTAGCGCATGCGTCCGGGCTGGGCTCGGCACGTGATCACCCGGATGGATTGGGGTGTAGCGTTCTCTCTGAAGTTGTCCCGAAAAAGGTGATGAATCTTTGATTCGGGTGAAAGCAGCAAGTCCGACACCTGAACCTGTTCTACTTGCTCTACGTGCAAGAAGCATGGGTGAAGGAGCACCTCAAAGGTGTGAAGCCTCAGACCAGTGACTTTCATTTGGTCCAAAATTGCCAGGGCTGGCACTTGCTCAAAGTTGACCATTATTTTGAGCAAGCAACATGAAGTTTCCGACCAGTTGGTAGCGGTCGGCAACATGAGCGTCGTGGACATAAAGGAAGGACAAGGCAAGGACTGCCCCGGTTCCGCGTGTGCCAAGTCGTAGCGGGCGTCTTTGCGCCACAACACAAACTCGCCTCGCACCAACGGCGCGCGCGCAATGACGCCGAAAAGCTTTTTCAGTTGGAGTACGCCTTTTTGCCATGGATCGGATACCGGAATGCCTTTCTCTTTCCACGCTTTCATCTCTTCCGGGGACGCGCCTTCCAGTTCAATCTTGCGTGGCTGAGAATAGCGCAAAGACACGGTGTTGCCTTTGTACTCCCCCGAGGAGAAGGCCGAATTCAGGTGTCGAGCGTGCCTCGAAAGCACCTGGGCGTCCGAAGCCTTGAGGTCGGCCACGTAACGCGCGTGTTCGCGAACCAAAGGCAAGTACCGAGGGTTTCGGCATCCCAAGGCGGCCCGGACGTCGCGCATCATGCGCCGAAGGTCGGCGCGGTAGGTGTCTACGAGCCTCTGTTTCCAAGCCGGTGACAGCTCGTAAAGGTCTTCTTCCGACGGAAACACAAACTCACCCAGATAATCTTGTTCGGGAATTCGGGACGAGGTCAGGAGCTGCAACAAGCTGAACGAAGCCACGCCCCCTTCTGGCAAACGCAACGTCACCAAAAATTGTTTGTCAGGACCGAACAAAATTTCGGGCTCCATGTATTTTTTTTTTTTAATGCTCACGCACCAGAACTTTTGTGAACAGGCAAGGGCAAGGCTCGGCAGGTCACCACCTCAACGGAAGACAACGGGAATCTGGGGTTGGCGTAAAAGGGGTACAGCCTGAGTTCCGCGGCGTTGGTAAGCTCGGAGGGTGACAAGGTTTCGCGTTTCTCGACACGCAGAGAACATGGAAACAAGGCGACTTCGAAGGACTCGTCCGAACCTTCAAAGTGGTCCATGAGCGCCAACCCTGGCACCTGGTCGAACCGCACAAGGATCTGGAGCAAGACGCACGTGCTGTCGCAACACTTGGACAGCGCCACCGGCAGCATGAGCGACGCAGATAGCACACCGCGCCCCAGGGGTAAAATCTCCCCGGTCTTCACTGGGCCGACTCTGGACCGTTGATCGTGTCGCCACAGGACGAACTCGCCCGGCACGACCGGGGCTTGGGAAACAAGGCGAAGAAAGTGTTTGAGTTCCTTGGCTTTTTCTCGACGCGGCTTGACGCGCCTGACCGGAAGGTCTCGCTGCCCTTCCAAGCGAAACTCAAAATCGGATTCGTGATCCCACCACACCGAAAAGTGGTCGTCAAGGTACTCAAACACAGCGCGCAAGTCGTGGGCTTTTAAGGAATGCAAGTATTCTCGGTGAGAAGCGACCAACTCCACGACGTGAGGGTTGCGGCTTTGCAAGGACTCACGGACGCGTCTTACTAACAGAGCCACGCGAGGCCCGAAGCGTCGCATGAGGCCGAGTTTCAGCGCCTGAGGGATAATAACGGCGCTGGTCGTCGTGGTTTTCCCGTGTGCGTCCGTGTCGGGCACGTACGTTTCCGTCAAGACTTTCAGCATGTGAAAAGAAGCCGTCGTTCCGTCGGGCAAACGCAAGGTGACCAGGTCAGGCACATCGGGCGGACCGTCCACCAGTTCTGTTTCCGGGGCCGGAGAGGACGAGCTGGCACCCATAGGTTTTGTTTTTGTCGAAAGAAAAAGCTTTTTGCGTGGCTTCGGCAACACCCCTACCGCCAAAACCAAAAAAAAAAACGCGTCGGCGCTTCTGTAGTAATGTGCTAGTAACGTGCTATACATGGCAACGAAAAAAAAAAATCCTTTCGTTCTCCCAAACAAGGCACACAATGTCAAACCGACTGTCAAGACACCTTCCGCAGAACCGGTCCGAATGGGATTTGCCCGACGTCATTACCGCCCTTACCGCCAGCTACCTGACGGCTTACGAAATCGTAGAATTTGAACGCGTGTGTCGGGGTGTGCATCACGCCGCACGCGGCCTGTTCACTGCACCTCGCCCTCTGTCTGACCCAGCCGACGTCTGGCGGCCGTCTTTCTGCTTTACGCCTTGGCGAAAGTATTTTGGGTGGAACCTATCTGCATGGTGGAAGTACCCGGACTATACTTTGATATCCATGTGCCTCCACTGCCTGAAGCATGGCGCGGTTGACTTGGCCACGAGCTTGGAGCTCACGGTGGGAGGGGTCTCTCTTTACTTGACCTTTACGCTTCAGCCCTACGATGAAAACAAATTTTATGCCGTAAGTTTCATAACGTGCGACAACAAGCCTGACGACAAGGATGTCCAGATGATTGAGTTCTCCCTGGAGAACTATTTACCCACCGCCCAAGAATTTTTTGATCGGATCTTGCGAAAGTTTGTGTCGCAAATAACGACGGAGCACAAAGGAGCCTGCGTCCGACACGTGAGCGACCGACTCAGAATACAAATCAACCACATACGGATGAATCATCCCGCTGTCTTTCTCGCCGCCCGCCTCCACGAAAGAGGAAATTGTTATGCGCACAACCCTTTGAAGGTGCAACGCGTCTTCTTGCCCGACATGGGGCCCGGGTGGTTCAACCTGAAGATTACCTTGACGCCACATCCGAGGGGCGACGGTCTGGCGCAACTCATATCTCGTTTTCGTCACTAGCTCAAGAACATTTTTTTTTGGGGTTTTCGTTTTGGGCATCCCATAGCATGTCTTGCTGTGGGTTCGTCTGTAAAAGACAGGAAAGCGCTCAATAATACGATAAAACTCGAGGTGATGACTACACAGTGATGGAGGTAGCTCTTGGTGTGTTTCTCCAAAAAGAGGAACAACAACCGCATCAAGGATAGCACGACAAACATGGTATCCCCGAGGTTTTTACTTTTCTTGGGAACACAAGATGTGAACAATCTCATTATGGAAACACAATCAAGTGTACGACCTTACCATAATGTATACCGCCATAAAGGCGTTAGGCGTGTTGGGTACGCGCACGACCGCCGCGCGGATGTGTTCCGGAGCGAGCGTGCTGTGCCAGTACATGACTTCGTGGTTTTCGTTCGCGCACAGACGAAAAGCCCGGGCTTGTGGGAAGGTGGCATAAATGGTTTCGGGGGCTTCTGGGGTTTGCATCGAGCCACAGTACAGCACGCACGGACGGTGGAGACCCATGATGGCTAATTGCTTCATTCTCTGCACAGACTGGACCTGCATCGGAATGATCCGCACGCCACGCGACGACAGCATGTTCTGTTGGAAGCGAAAGACCATGTAATCGGACGTGTCCGGCGTGTCCTTGGACTCACAGCTGGTGCTGTTCGTTTTCAACATCAACATGTTCTTTGCCGGATAGAACTTGAGGTGAACGCTCGGCGGCACAAAGGGCAAGAACTTCTTCTCGATCCGTTCGTATTTTTCCAGGTCCAAGCCAAACACAAAGCCAAACACTTTGCGGGGCTCAAAATGGGTGACGTTTCGCATGACCTCTACGATATCGTCTACCGAATCTCGGAAAGAAGGCGTCCAACCAAACACGACGTACTTGGACCACGACATGTCAATATTTTTTTTTTTTTGGTTTCAACTTTTCGAGCCAAGAAAAACAAAAAAAAAAACAAAAAAAAAAATTTACACCAAAGCCTTTTTGAAGGCTCTGTGGCCCAAGGAGGACAAGAACATTTTGTAATCATACCAAGGCACAAGCAAAAGCACCAGGGTGGTCGTGGACATTCAACACAGAGACCTGTCGCACTCTGATGGTGGGGTGTTTTACCGACCGTGCGAGAGCGCGCAACGCTTCGTCCTGGCTACTCGCTTCAAGAATTGTTCCCAGAAGACTTTTAACTTTTGCACGCGCGAGTTGTAAGAAAAGAAAAGGCGCAAGCCATGCTTCGCACCGACGTGAAAGAGAGCTTGGCCACTCTGAAAAAGAAGCTAAAACTCATGGAAGCGGCTTTGCGCCGCGCGCCCCAACCGGACGAGCACGGTCACTTGAGAGACCGAGACCGAGACAGTAAGTGCGCGTTAGCGTGCAGCACGCGCGACGCGGACGCGCGGCACACTTGTCTCTCTCACTGCCGCGCTCCGGCGGTGCCTTGGGCAGAAGTGGAAAAGTACGCGCAGGCATTCCCCATCGACATACAACGTCTTCAAACCGACGCAAAGCTCAAAAAGCATTTTCTACGCCACCAAATGAACACCGGGCATTTGCCAGACACGTCCGACGAAGCCCACGTCATCGCCGACCTGTACAGCATGCCGGTGTCTCTGTTTGTTCTGCCCAGCACCGCTTGGCACCACGCCTTTATCGTTATTACCAACCCCGACCATCACCTGTCGCTGCGTCTCTTGATCCAAAACTGGAAGGACCGACGGTCGGTGTTCACGGAGGAGGCCTGGAAGCGCCTGGGCGAAAACATCGAGCGCTACGACCACCAAGACATCGTGGTGAACGCGTTGCGCCAAGCGGCCGCACCGGCCGACGATTTGTCTTGAGAATGACAAAATAAAAATTGGGTCATGGTGTTGCAGTCCGACAACCACGCCATCAGCTACGAGCCTGTTTCGTCCCTGCTGGTAAAGACCATCATCAGCGCGTTCACCATCCTCACCGCTTTCAGTATTCGTGACTCCATCATCCAAACGATCACTCTGTTTACTCCCGGCGACGCGTCCAAGAAGCTCGTGTTTACGTTGCTCACGACGTTTACTTTCTTGTTTCTGACTGTGCTCATGGCCTTTTTCTGGCAAGACCAAACCTAAAAGCGGTGTGTGCCCACACACTCGGACATTTTATTGTGTTAGTCTCTCCAAGCTTTGTTCCAGTTTTTCCAATGTTTGGCGGACGCTGGGTGTTTGCAGGCCTTCGTGGTCCACCCACATAAAAACATCTGGTTTGCCTTGGTGCATGACACATGCCGTGCCCTTCTTCCATTCGTCCTTCTCCCAAACACCCATACGAATCCAGGTTCCTGCCGAGTTTACCACCCGTCCGTGACCGTGCTTCTGGCCGGCCCTCCAACATCCGTAAAAGGTGTGTCCGTCGGGTGACCTGAGCTGGCCTTGGCCGTGGGGCTTCTGGTCTTGGGTCTCTCCGCGGTACACGCTGCCGTCGGCGTACCTAATTTCTAGAGTGCGGAGGACCTCGCCGTGTTTCCATTCTTGCCAGAACCGCACGCCGTCCGACACCTCATATCCCAGGCCGTGTTTCTGGTCGTGATACCAGCGTCCGTCGAACGCCAATGTCCCGTCCGCCAGAGTCCAGGATCCCTTTCCGTGTTTGGTCCAATGTTCGACGTCTACCTCGCCCTGGTACACGGCACCGTCGCCGTATTTCAGTGTGCCCGAAGCGCAAACCCCCTTGTTCCAGTCGCCCAGAAATTCTCGACCGTCTTCGAAACAGTGTCGACCGGGTCCGTGCTTAACGTCGTTTCTCCATTCGCCCACGAAATAGTACTCTCCTGGACACACTTCGGTGCCCGTCCCATGCCGCAGTCCTTGCTGCCAGTGCCCGACAAAGTAGTAGCGGCTTGGTTGAACAAGCGTTCCGAACCCGTGGCGTTTGCCGTCTTGCTCATCACCGTGATATCTCTCCACTTTTCTGATTTTCTTCGACATGAGTTTTTTTTTCCACCTTTTTGTGTCCGCACTGGTGGCAGGCCAGGAGTAGTGCCTTTTCGTCTTGATAGGGGTGTTATTCCCTGTTCGGGTGCGACGAACCGATAAAAAGCTGCGCAAGTTTTGGCGTGCCTTTCGAATATGTTAGCAGCAGCCCTTGCCGAAAACGGCCAGGGCATTTACTGCCCGACCATGCCTAAGGGGGGGGGGGGGGGGGGTTTAAAAAAAAAAAAGAAAAAGGGAAGGGGGGGGGGGGGGGGGGCAAACAAAGAAGGAGGGGGGGGGGGGAGGGGGGCCGAAGGGGGGG
>ERZ1740068.183-NODE-183-length-38500-cov-27.835843_pt1 | contig 38500 bp, 34 predicted proteins | sample MGYA00581735_ERZ1740068 | MGnify/ENA primary metagenome ERZ1740068 (study PRJEB43018, sample SAMN04849740) | marine metagenome | isolation source: floating plastic debris | place: Pacific Ocean | collected 2008-08-30 | study: EMG produced TPA metagenomics...
CGCTTCGCGAACGACTCCGCTCAGCCTTCGAGATATCGATTTTGAGGATGAAATTTGGAGTATGCGTTTGCCCTAAGCTCGCGGGACTCGCGGGGGGCGAGAAGTCGGGCTTCTGAAGTTTTCCTGAGATCTGCATCAGCCACCGAGCTGCGCGGGCAGGTGTCGGCAGTCGGGGGCCGGAGGGGCAACGGCGCGCGCGTCGGTGAGCGCGTAGCCGCGATCGGTTTGGGCGAATCCAGTTGCTTCGGCGATCGTCGGGGCCGCTCCGGCACTGGTGCGGGCGGACGCACTGGACGCGGCCAGGCCCGCCGCTTGCGGCGCGGTTGCGGGGAGTGGCAGCAGACCCGTCCCCGGTACAACCGGCGTGCCGCCGTTGCCGCTGACGGTAAATCGGTTGGCGTCGCTGCGGCCCCGACAGCGATCGGCCCGAACGTTATCGACCCCGGCGAAGTTCTCCGGCAGGGCGACGATCGCCGTATCGAGCTGGACTTCGGGACTGCGTAGCTCGACCGTGCCGCTGAACTGGAAGCCGAGGGCGGAGGTGGCGGTGATGTCGCTTTCGGGGGTCAGGGCGTTGCGAAACGCCAGGCCGAAGACGCCGCTGGCATCGATGCGTACCTGGCCGCCGTTGCCGTCCTCGGCGTTGGCCGTGATATCGCTGTTTTCCAGGCCGACGAGGGTGTCGGCGACGATCGCGATATTGCCGCCCTGGGCGACGCCGCTGGCGTTGCTGGAAATGGCCGCGCCGCGCCGGAGCTGGACGGTGTCGGCGGAAATTGACAGGTTCCCCTCCGTCGCCGCTGCGGTTTCCGCCACGATCGTCGCACCGGTATCGAGACGGACGCGATCGGCCTCGATCGAGAGGTTTCCGGCCTGCTCGCCCTCGCCCTGGCTGCTGGCGATCAGCGTCGCGCCGTTGCTAACCCGCAGCTCCGGCGTAATTACCGTCAGATCGCCCGCCGCGCCGACTACGTTGGCCGTGCTGGGGGGGATAAAGCTCGACGGCGCGCCGGAAACTTCCGCGTCGGCCCGCAGCGAGCTGGGAAACTCTCCGCTCGGCGACCGACCGCTGACCTCGACTGACTCGGAAGCGCGCACCGTCAGCCGTCCGGCGGGGCCTTCGGCGAGGGCTGAGGTAAACACGCTCGCGCCGCCGGTGACGCTCAATCTGCCGGTGCTCAGCTCGATATCGCCCGCCTCGCCCGTGCCGCGACTCTGGGTCGTGATGCTGCTCTGCTGGGACTCGTCTCCTGACAAGCCATCCACCGCGATCGACTCCGATGCGCGAATAATAATCGTGCCGCCGCGCGCGGGGCCGAAGGTGGCCACGCCGATCACGCCGCCATCGGTCAGCGAGATCGTTCGAGCGTCGATCGTCACGATGCCGCCCTCCGTCTCGACCGCGCTGAAGGCATTGGAGCCGATGCCGCTCGTAAACTGGCCCTGAGGCGTCGTGCCGTCGATTTCAATGCTGTCGGCGGTGACGTTAACCCGGCCACCGGGGCCGCTGTCGAAATTCGAGGCAAAGATGCCGCCGCCTTGCACGAGGCGCACGGAGTCCGCTGTCAGATTGACGACGCCGCCCGCCCCCGCGCCGAAGGTGTCCGCGAAGATCTCCGCGTCGCGCAGCGTGATGTTGGCGGCGCTGACGTTGAGCGTGCCGCCGTTGCCCGCGCCCGTGGCGATCGCCGAAATAAAGCCGCTGTTTTCAAGCCGTATGTCAGTGGCATTGACGTCGAGCGTTCCGGCGTCGCCCGCGCCGAGGCTCATGGCGAATAGGCCGCTGCCAATTTGGTCGGGATTGTCGAAGACGCCAATCTCGAACAGCACGGGCAAAACTTCATCGAGGCTGGCCGTGCCGGTGAGTTCGACGGTCGGGGCGTTGACGCGGATCGTGCCGCCGCGCCCTGGGCCGAAGGTGGAGGTGGAAATCAGGGCGTCGTTGCGGACTTCGAGGCGATCGACGTCGATCGCGATGTTGGCCGTGACTTCGTTCGGCAGGTCGGTGCCGCCCGCCGTTCGCAGCGAGTCGGCCAGAATCTTCGAGCCGTCTAGGGTTTGCAGGACGCTAGCGGCGATCGCGATCGTGCCGCCCGTCTCGCCGCTGGTCTCGATGCGCCCGGCTGCGGTTATGGCAATCGTCTCCGTGGCCGACAGCTCGAAGCTGCCGTCGATGCTGGTCGCGTAGCCGCCCGCAAACTCGATATTGCGCCCGACCAAAGTAACGCCTTGGCCGGTATTGACCTGAAGGCCGACGGGTTCGCCTGCCGCATCGAGAGCGCTCGAACGGTTGACGATATCGCCCGCGCCCACCGAGCCTTGCCCCAGGCCGATCGGCACGCCCACCGACAGCAGCGCCGCCGAATCGATCGCGCCGAGGCCGAAGCTGCGCCCGTCGTCGAAGTCGATCGCCGCGCCCGTCGTTACCGTGAAGTCGCGGCCCACATCGAGGCGAGCGTTTTCCCCGAAGATCGCGCCGCCCGGTGCGAGCAGATAGAAGCTGGCATCGCCGGTCGCCAGCGTGCCGTCAATCGTCGCGATGCCGTCGCCCGTGACGCGGGTGAAGATATTGGCGATCGCGCCGTCGGCGGCAAATTCAACGCGCGTCCCGTCGGGAATCGCAAAGCGCTCGAAGCTGTGGAAAAGATTGGAACCCGCTAGCGTACCGCCCGTAACGGTCTGGCCGTCTGGGGTGTCGCGAGCGATCGAGACGTCGGGCAGGGTCGCGTCGGGCACGAGCTGCGCCCCGAGCGGCGTCGAATTGATAACGAACGAGAAGCCGGAGAGGCCGAACAGACAAGACAGCAGGGGCGAAAGAGCTGAGGGGCGGCGGGCCAGCGACCGGAACATGGGCAAGGCAGGGATGGGGAGAACTCGCTCGTGGAGACGAATATTCGGGAGACCCCCAACTGCGAAAAAAGGTCTTGCCACGCAGGATTTACGGATCGTTCCGGGCTCTCCACTATGCCCAATTCTAACGTTTCTGCGGGGCTCGGCCCGATCGCAACAGCGCGCTGGCCCGAGCCCCAAGAAAGTTTACAGAGCAAAATCACTGTTCTCCGTATGGCTTTGTTATCGTTGTTTTCGGAAGATCGCAGCGACCAAATCGAGGCCGCGAACGGGAATGACGAGCGAGCTGTTGCAGCAAGTGCGGGCGATCGACCCGGCCTCGGGAGCCGATCGCACTGCGGACGTGTGGATCGAGAATGGCACGGTGCGGGCGATCGAGCCGACGTTCGCCACCGCCGATGGCGAGCTGCCCGCCGGAACCATCATCCGCGACGTGCGAGGCTGCGTCCTCGCGCCGGGACTCACCGACCTCTACAGCCACAGCGGCGAACCCGGTGACGATAGCGTCGAGACCTTGGCCTCGCTGCAAGCCGCCGCCGCCGCCGGGGGCTTCACCCGCGTTGCCATCCTGCCCGACACCGATCCCTGTCTCGATCGCCCGGAAGTCATCGCAACAGTGCGAGATCGGGCCGAGGGCGGCGCGACCCGGCTGCTGATCTGGGGCGCGCTCACGTCCAGCAGGGGCGGCGATCGGCTCTCGGAGATGACCGAGCTGGCCGCCGCCGGAGTCGTTGGCCTCAGCGACGGCGCGCCGATCGAAGATTTACTGCTGCTGCGCCGCCAGCTCGAATACGCCCAACCCCTCGGCTTGCCCTTAGCGATCTGGCCGTACAGCACGCGCCTAACCGGGGGCGGCACGGCGCGTGAGGGCGTCGATTCGCTGCGGTTTGGCCTGGTCGGCGATCCGGCGATGTCCGAAACGGCGCTGCTGGCCGCCGCGATCGAGTGCGTCGCCGAGCTGGGCGTGCCGGTACATTTCATGCGCGTTTCCACCGCGCGGGGCGTCGAACTGATCGATCGCGCCAAACAGCAGGGGCTCGACATCACCGCCAGCACGGCCTGGACGCACCTATTGCTCAGTACGCGCGGTCTGCGGCGCTACGATCCCAACTTCCGCCTCGCGCCGCCCCTGGGCACGCCCCGCGATCGCGATGCCCTGATCGACGCCGTCCAGTCCGGTACGATCGACGCGATTGCGATCGATCACCGCCCGATCGCCTACGAAGACAAAACCGTCGCCTTCGCCGAAGCGCCTCCGGGGACGATCGGGCTGGAGCTGGCCTTGCCGCTGCTCTGGCAGGAGTTCGTCGAGCCCGGTCGCTGGTCGCCACTGGAGCTGTGGCGGGCGCTGTCGCTATCTCCGGCGCGCTGCCTGGGTCACGAGCCGCCCCGCTTGCAGGCCGAAGCCCCGGCGGAGCTAGTGTTGTTCGAGCCGAATCGCACCTGGACGGTGTCGCCCGAAACGCTGAAGTCGCGATCGTGCAATACCCCGTGGCTCGGTCGGCAAATTGCCGGTCGCGTCGTCCAAACCTATCGCCACGGACTCTGATTCAAAACAGAGTCGATGAGCGCTGAGCGTCGTCGTTGGCGTAGCCTCTGCGAGGCAGATAGTACGGGTTTCGCCAGGAGCGACGATATCGGAACGTAGGGAACGAACCTGGAATTACTCCCACGGCAGCAGCTTCTTCATCAGCTTGGCAATCCCCAGCTCCACCACCTCCGAATAGCGCAGCTCCCCGCACAGCACCTTCGACATCAACTGGCTCGCCTTGCGCTTCTGCGTCGCCAGCTTGTACGCCGCGCCGGGAAAACGATACAGCGCCTGCGCCAGCCGCGACGCCCAAGCGTAATCCGTACCCCAAGTCTGCTGGATCTGCCGCGTATAGCCCCGCAGCGCCCCAGTTTGCCCGTCTAGCGCTGCTCCGATCGCCGCGCCCGCCTGTAGGCCACTGTCGATCGCCGAGCGAATCCCCTCCGCCGTCACCGGATCGGACAGCCCCGCCGCATCGCCCGCCACCAGCGCCCGCTCCGCATTCAGCACGCGATCGCCCGACCACAGCGCGATCGGGCGTTGCCGCACGTTGGCTTTTTCCGCTTGCCAACCACGCCGCGCCGCGTAGGCCACCAGGCGATCGGCCAGCTCCGGATCGCCCTCGCCGATAAACGTCGCCGCCCCCAGCGACACCGCGCCCTGCTTCGGGAAGCACCAGAGAAAGCCGCGATCGATTTCCCCCAGCACGAAATCCACGCGCGGAACCTCATCGGGCGGCGCAGCTAGCTCTAGAGACACCGCACTTCGCACCGTCGGGCGCGGCAACCCGACCCAACGCAGCGCCGTACTGCGCGCCCCGTCCGCCACGATCGCAAACGCCGCCGTTAGCTCGCCTGCCGGAGTTTTGACGCACCAGCGCCGATCGCCTTCGACCTCCACTAATCTCGCCCCCTTCGCCGTCACGGGCTCGAACGTCGCGCCCGCCGCGATCGCCTTATCCCGCAGCAGCGCATCGAAGCGATCGCGCCGCACCATCCACATCGCCTGCGCCGCATCGAGCTGCATCGACACCGGCGCGTCGTCCTTCCAGGCGTAGCGCACGTCGCGCACCACGCAGTCGATCGCGGGCGTCAGGTCGAAGTCCAGCAGCTTTGCCACCGCCGGGGACACGCCGCCGGTGCAGATCGGCGGTTGGGTTGGCGATCCGGTCGGCGATCCGGCGCGATCGCCCGCCAGTACGACGACCCGACGCCCCAAGCTTGCCAGCCGATATGCCGCACTCGTCCCCGCGACCCCCGCCCCGAAAATCACACAGTCAAACTCGCGATCCATCCTCGCCTCGTAAAAGAATTTGTCCTCTCGCCGTTTACATCGTTCCGACGCTCTGCATCTGCGTGGTAGCGATAAGCCGACAAAAATCCCCGCCTAGATCGAACATCTGTGCGGGGATTTCTCGTTGATGCGCGATCGCGACTTGCCGCGACCCGAACGCAACCTAAACTGTCATGATGTCTTTCTCTTTCTCCGCCAGGACGGCATCGATTTTCTTGACGTAGCTATCCGTCAGCTTCTGAATCGCGTCCTGCAGGTCGCGCGCCTCATCTTTGGAGATGTCGCTGGCCTTCTCCTGCTTCTTGACGCTGTCCATGCCATCGCGACGGATGTTGCGAATGGCGACTTTGCCTTCTTCCGCGTAGCCCGACGCCTGCTTAGCGAGCTGCTTGCGGCGCTCGCTCGTCAGCGGCGGGATATTCAGGCGAATGACCTTGCCGTCGTTGTTCGGCGTCAGGCCGAGGTCGGACATCGAAATCGCCCGCTCGATCGCGTCCATCGCGCTCATGTCGAATGGCTGAATTGCGATCGTACTCGAGTCGGGAACGTTAATTCCGGCCAAGCTCTTGAGCGGCGTCGCCGCACCGTAATAATCGACGCTAATACGATCGAGCAGTGCCGCATTGGCGCGCCCGGTGCGGATGGTGTTGAACGCGCGTTGGGTGGCTTCGATCGCCTTGCCCATCTTTTCTTCGACTTCAGCTAACTGCACAGGAACCTCCTACTATCGTGCCGACCGTCTCGCCTGCAACCGCACGACTGATGTTACCGCGCTCGAAGAGGTCGAACACGACGATCGGAATGTCGTTTTCTTTGCATAGCGCAATCGCGGTACTGTCCATCACCCGCAGATCGTTCGCTAGAACGTGATTATACGTCAGGCTCTCGAAGCGCTTCGCGTCCGGGTTCTTCGCCGGGTCGGAATCGTAGACCCCATCGACTTTAGTTGCCTTGAAAATTACGTCCGCGTCGATCTCGGCGGCGCGCAGCGCGGCGGTGGTGTCGGTGGTGAAGAACGGATTGCCCGAACCGGCTCCGAATACGACGATGCGGCCTTTCTCCAAGTGGCGCATGGCGCGGCGGCGGATATAGGGCTCGGCCACTTCTTGCATGGCGATCGCGGTTTGGACGCGCGTCGGGACGCCCGCCTGCTCCAACGCGTCCTGCAGCGTCATGGCATTCATCACCGTCGCGATCATGCCGATATAGTCCGCCGTAGCGCGATCCATGCCCGCCGCCGACGCCTTGACGCCCCGGAAGATGTTGCCGCCACCGACGACGATCGCCACTTCCGTACCGCCCGCCTTGACCTCGGCCACTTCCTGGGCGATGTTTTGGACGATCGTGGGGTCGATGCCGTATCCGAGATCCCCCATGAGTGCCTCCCCGCTCAGCTTGAGCAAAATGCGCCGGTAAGCTTGTCCCATTGGTTTTCTCGTGCTCTCGTTCTGGATGAAATCGAGTCAAATATAGCAGGGATTATTGGCGCTTCCGGTTTGCGGCCTCGTCCGCCCGATGGTTGCGTGCGCTCGCCCGCCCCGCTCGCCCCGCCCGCTAAATCCAGCCCCGCGCCTTGGCCTGATAGCCGATCGCGCGGTACACCAGCTTCGCTGCCGTGAACTCCGGGTAAACGAGACCCGCGATCGGGCACAGCTCCATGACGTCCATCCCGATCGCGGTCTTCTCCGTAAATAACCGTCGCACGAAGTCCAGCGTCTCGTACCAGCCCAGCCCGCCCGGTTGGGGTGTGCCGACGCCGGGAATCACCGTGGCGTCGAGGCCGTCGAGGTCGATCGTCAGGAAGACCTTGTCAGTGGGGATGGCGGCGATCGCGCGATCGATCCAGTCCGGATCGCGAGCGATCTCGTGCGCCCAGATCGTCGGGATCTGGCGATCGCGAATCAGCTCGGCCTCCTCTTGGCAAATGCTGCGAATGCCGACCGGCACGATCGGGACGTCCAGTTCCAGCACCCGTCGCATAACGCAAGCATGGTTGTAGCGCGAGCCTTCGTAGCTATCGCGCAGGTCGCCGTGGGCGTCGATCTGGACGACGGTGAACGGCTCGTCTCCGAGGGCCTGCCGGTAGCCCGCGACGACGCCGCCGGTGATCGCGTGTTCGCCGCCGATCGCGATAACGAATTTGCCCGCGCGCCGGAGCTGACAGACGCGATCGGCGATTTCAGCCATTGCCGCTGCCGGGTCGATCGCGCCCGATCGCGTGTCGGCAACAGGCTCGGCGCGATGAATCCCGACCGCGTAACCCACCTCGCAGCCCAGCTCCACATCGTAATATTCAAGCTGGTCGGAGGCTTCGAGCAGGGCAGCGGGGCCGTGCTGACAGCCCCGAACGTAGGTGGTCGTCGCTTCGTAGGGGACAGGCAGCACCACGACGCGCGAGTCCTCGAGGCCGAAATCGAGGCTACGATCGAGAAACGGATCGAGCGCTGCCCTCGTGCCAGAATCTGAGTCCAAACTTTAAGTCCCGTGTATCAGTTGTCAAGGATTCACAAACACCGTAAACTTTTGCGGTACTTGCACCAATTGAGAAGCACCACATTGCGTCCGTTTTGACAAGCCTTCGGCGGTAACGTCAAGCCAAATCGGCCCGAGCGCGCTTTTCGCCCAGCTTTTCACCGATGTTCCACTGCCGCTCTGCGTGAGCGCTCTGCCCCTGTGCCGTCGCCCATCGAGCCCGCACGCACGAACCGACTCTCCGATCGAGACGCTGACTCCCACTCCATCCTCGCTCTCAAGCAACTCATCGCGCGCCTCCAGCGAGAGCAAAACAGAACCCAAGATCTCCTCAGTTCCATCGGGTTTGCCCTACGCAGCTTTAACAACCTCAATCAGTTTCTCGATCTGATCCCCCTCGTCGCCAGCCGCGTCACGGACTCGAGCGTCAGCGCCCTGGTGGCTTTTTCCGCCAGTGGTCGCCTGCGCCTCCAGCGGCTGCACTGTGCCGACGAGCAGCTCGGCGCTCAGCTTCGGCTCGAGATCGAAGCCGCGATCGGCGATTTCAGCTCGGAAATGTCGCTCGATAACCTCGATAGCCTCGTCCGCCAAAATCTCGGCGCGTTTGCACGGGTCTTTCCGACCTCGATTTTGATCGAAAATCGCGATCGCGGCAGGCTCTACATCATTAGCCACGACCCCAGCTACGTCTGGACGGAGAACCGGCGCAAGCTCGTGCAGCTCATCGCCGATCAAACTGCTGTGGCGATGTTCAATGACGAGCTGGCCGCCGAGCTGCGCCGCAAACAGCACCTCGATCGCGAGCTGGAAATCGGTGCAGAAATCCAGCTCCAGCTTTTGCCCCACAGCTATCCCGCCATCGACGGAATCGCCGTCGCTGCCCGCTGCATTACCGCCAACCGCGTCGGCGGGGACTACTACGACTTTATTCCGACGCGCCCTGACTCTGACGCGCAGGAAAACGACGATACAACCGACGAAATACACCGCTCCCGCTGGGGCGTGGCGATCGGCGACGTGATGGGTAAGGGCGTTCCGGCAGGACTGCTAATGACCCTGACGCGGGGCATGCTGCGCGCGGAAGCGCTCAACCGCCGATCGCCCAGTCAGATCTTGCAGCACCTGAACCGCGCCATGTATGCCGATCTGGAAAACTCGCACCGTTTCGTGACGCTGTTCTACTCCGAATACGATCCGACCACCCGCAGGCTTTCGTACAGCAACGCCGCCCACAATCCGCCGCTGTTTTGGCGCGCGAAAACCGACACGATCGAACGGCTCGACACCTGGGGAATGCTCGTCGGCCTCGAGTCCGACACCGAGTATGAAGAAGACTCGGTCTTGCTCGAACCGGGCGACACGATTTTGTTCTACACCGACGGCTTCACCGAGGCGTCTAACCCCGAAGGCGATCGCCTCGAAGAAGACGCTCTGATCGACCTGTTTCAATCCGTCTGCCGCGATCGCGCCGCGCCTCAGGAAATCCTCGACTTCCTATTCGAGAGCCTGCGGAGTTTTGTCGGTCTCGGACGATCGAACGATGACGACACGACTCTCGTGGTGCTGCAAAGTACGGCATGATATGGGGTCGATTGCCCGCCCGCGTCGGCATTTTGCCCGACTCCGCGCGATCTCTGCCGTTCATTGCCCTATTCGCCGAACTCCATGACCTCCGACCCGTCTACCTCCACGCAGAAAACTTGGAGCCAGCGCTTCGAGTCCGCGCTCCATCCTGCCGTGGCCGTTTTTAACGCCAGCATCGGTTTCGATATCGAGCTGATTGAATACGACCTGACCGGGTCGGTCGCCCACGCCGAGATGCTCGCTAAAACCGGCATTATCTCTACAGAGGAAGGCGAAACCCTCGTCAAAGGTCTGGAGCAAATTCGCGAAGAACACCGCGCGGGTAACTTCAACCCCGGCATCGATGCCGAGGACGTTCACTTCGCCGTCGAGCGTCGCCTGACGGAGCTGGTCGGCGATGTGGGCAAAAAGCTCCACACCGGTCGATCGCGCAACGATCAAGTCGGCACCGACACGCGCCTCTACCTGCGCGATAAGGTCAAATCGATCCAGGCTCAGCTGCGCCAGTTCCAGGCCGCGCTGCTCGCCCACGCCGAAAAACACGTCGAGACCCCGATCCCCGGCTACACGCACCTACAACGCGCCCAGCCCATCAGCCTCGCCCACCACCTGCTCGCCTACTTCGAGATGGCGCAGCGCGACTGGGAGCGCCTCGAAGAGCTGCACAAGCGCGTCAACACCTGCCCCCTGGGCGCGGGAGCCCTGGCGGGAACCACCTTCCCGATCGATCGCGAATTCACCGCCGATAAGCTGGGCTTCGAGCGTATCTACGCCAATAGCTTGGATGCCGTGAGCGATCGCGACTTCGCCGTGGAATTCCTCTGCGCGTCGAGCCTGATCGTCGCCCACCTCAGCCGCATGTCCGAGGAGACGATCCTTTGGGCGTCTAACGAGTTCAGCTTTATCCGTCTCACTGACACCTGCTCGACCGGATCGAGCATCATGCCCCAGAAGAAAAACCCCGACATCCCCGAACTGGTGCGCGGTAAAACCGGGCGCGTCTTCGGCCACCTGCAAGGAATGCTGGTGCTGATCAAGGCGCTGCCGCTGGCCTACAACAAAGACATGCAAGAAGACAAAGAAGCGCTGTTCGATAGCGTCAAGACCGTCTCCGGCTGCCTGGAAGCAATGACGATCCTGCTCCAGGAGGGCATCGAGTTCCGCACCGAGCGGCTGGCGAGCGCCGTCGCGGAAGACTTCTCCAACGCAACGGACGTGGCCGACTATCTGGCGGGCAAGGGCGTGCCGTTCCGCGAGGCGTACAACCTCGTTGGCAAGGTTGTCCGGACTTGCCTGGAGTCGAACAAGCTGCTGAAAGATCTAACGCTAGAGGAATGGCAGGCGCTGCATCCGAAGTTCGAGGAGGACATCTACGCCGCGATCGCGCCCAGCCAGGTGATCTCGGCGCGGAACAGCCTCGGCGGCACGGGCTTCGTGCGGGTACGCGAGGCGCTGGCGAAGGCGCAAGCGACGATCGCGTAGTTGCTGCGCGGTCATCCCAGAAGTCGGCGAAACCGCCAACACCAGAAACCCGGTTTCTGGGACGTTCTCGTTCAAAGCGCAATCGACGCTCGGAGACCTGGCTCCTCGCTGCGAGCCGAACTGGCCGAAACCTTACAATGGCCTCAGACCCACCACCCCGGTAACGAGGTCAGCCATGCTCCCACCCGTTAACCACTCGCTCCCCAGCTCCCGCGAGCTGCCCTGCTCTGGCGACCCCCCCGTGGATAACGAAGACCAGAACTTATTGCCCAACCTGCTGCTGATGCTGCTGGCTGACATTTAGGCGAAGCGCCAAGACTGGTACTTCGGCGTCGAGATGGGCGTTTATCACACCACCGGCGAGCTGAATAAGAGCGGCTTCGCGCTGGTGGTTCCCGATGCGTTCCTCAGCGTCGGCGTCGAGCGCAAGAAGGGCGGCAAGTCGCGGCGCAGCTACGTGATGTGGGAAGACGTGATGTGGGAAGAGGACTACACGCCGCCGCTGTTCGTGCTGGAGATGGTGTCCCACGCACCGGGGGGCGAGTACAACAAAAAGATGGCGATCTACGCCCAGCTCGGGGTGCTGTACTACCTGGTTTACAACCCAGAGTTTTATCGGCGCGATCGCCACGAGCCGTTCGAGGTTTACAAGCTGGAAGACGGCGAATACCGGCGGCAAAGCGGTGAACCGTTCTGGATGCCGGAGGTCGGGCTTGGAATCGGGCGCGATCGCGGCGAGGTCGGCGGCATCGCGCAGGAAATGCCGATCTGGTGCGATGCGCAGGGCAATCGCTTCCCGAGCGCGGTGGAGCTGGAGCGCGAACGGGCGGAACTGGAACGCGATCGCGCTCTGCATCGGCGCGATCGCGCCGATCGCGAGCGAGAAGCCAAAGAACGACTTGAAGCCTACCTGCGCACTCAAGGCATCGATCCGGAGCAATTGTCATAATCGCGCAATTCAGACCGTCTTTTTGCCTTTGGCGTCGCCGCTTATTTTCCCGCCATCGCCTGTTTATTTTCCTTCTTCAGGTTGCGCGTCCCCGCCGCCGCCAGCTCCGCGTCCATCAGTGTCTTGCCCGTCGCCGCCAAATACACGTCATCGAGGCTCGGTCGCGCCTGGGCGATGCTAAACGTCGGCAGGTCGCGATCGCGCAGCGCTTCCTGGATCGAGAGCAGCGCGTTATCGTGACCCGACACCACCAGGTTCAGCGAATTCCCCTGAGCGGCATTGACGACGATATCCGACACGAAATCGAGACCGCCCAGCACCTCGCGCGCCGTCGCCACCTCCGCGTCGGGCGTAAATTCGCGAATCCGCAGCGTGACGCGATCGCCGCCCACCGTTTGCTTCAGCGCGTCCGGCGTCCCCTCGGCGATGATCTCGCCGCGATCGATAATCGCCACGCGATCGGCCAGCGCGTCGATCTCCTCGAGGTAGTGGCTCGTCAGCACGATCGTCGTCCCGTCATCGCGTAACTGCTGCAGAAAATCCCAAACCACGATGCGGCTCTCGATATCCAGCCCCACCGTCGGCTCGTCGAGCACCAGCACGTCCGGCTGGTGCAGCAGCCCCGACGCCAAATCCAGACGGCGACGCATCCCGCCCGAGTACGCGCCCGTTTTGCGATCGATAAATTCCTCCAGGCCGAGCAGCGCGATCGCCCGCTCGATCCGCTCGGGGATCGTCTTACGCGGGAGGTGATAGAGCGCCGCCTGAAGCTCCAACATCTCGCGGCCCGTCAGCACCTTGTCGAGCGCGACTTCTTGAGCGACATAGCCGAGGCGGTTGCGGACGGCGCGAGGATTGGCGATCGCGTCGATGCCCGATACGGTAACTTTTCCGGCGTCGGGGCTTGCCAGCGTGCAGAGACAGCGAATCGTCGTGGTTTTCCCCGCGCCGTTGGGGCCGAGCAGCCCGAAGATCTCACCGGGCTCGATCGCGAAGGAAACGTCTTTGACGGCTTCGATGTCGCCGTAGCTTTTTTTCAGGTTTTCGATCGAAACTGCGGGAGCCATAGGAGTTGCTAAAAGTGGTGTCGGTGGACGTTCTACAAGGCGTCGAAATCGCGTCGGGGTTAGCCTTTCCGGGGCGCTGCATTTCAATATAACGTCCGCCGATCGACCTCGGTGCTTCGCTAAACTAGAGCTATGAACAGACAGACGATCGAGAACGCGCTCGACCAGCTCGACTTGCCGCTGCTCGTCGATTCTTGGCAGATGAAAATCGGCCTCGATCTCGACGAAGAGCCCGCCATTTGGGTCTGGGTCATTCTCACGCGCAACGACACCGATTTCCCGACGCGCGAAGGCATACGCCGACAGGTGGAAGAAGCGATCGCAGCAGTTACGACGACGGAAACTTTACTCGGCACGGTCGCCCCTTGGGTATTCGTCAACTTTCGCACTGTCGATGAGGTTCGAGAGCTTGAGCTGGCCTAGAGATCTCCTAGAGCAAGCCCGCCACCTCGCAAATCGCGAGCGCCAGCGCCCCAAGCAGGTCAGCCTGCGGCGAGCCGTGTCGGCGGCTTACTACGCGCTGTTTCACTTGCTCGTCGATGAAGCTTCGTCCTTTCTCATACGCGGCCAAGGCCGAACGCCGCTGCGCCAATGCCTGAGTCGTGCCTTCTCTCATGCGGATATGCGAGCAGTCTCGAAAGGATTCAGCAGCGGCAACATTTCCAATAAGATTCGTCCCGCGCTTGACGGTCAGGCGATCCCGTCGGAACTTTGCAACGTTGCCAGAATGTTTGTTGCCCTGCAAGAAATACGCCACAAAGCAGATTACGACCCCGCACAGTCGCTGACGCGGCAAGAGGTCAACAACCTCGTCGATCGCACGGAACAGGCATTTCGAGACTGGCAAGCCGTACGCGGGACGCTGCAAGCGGACGTGTTCTTGACGGCGTTGCTCGCCCAGAAGCACATGCAGACATAGCGCGATTCACGGGTCTTCGCCCTCGATCGCGTTGAATAAATCCGACAGCACCGAGTTCGACAGCAAGAAGCCTTCGGGATCGGTGAGGCGAACCCGATCGCCTACCACCGCGATCGCGCCAGACTTCTCATATCGCGCCAGCACGGCCTCGACTCGCTCCCAAGCTGGCCCGCCCGTCAGCGCCAAAATCTCCGATCGCAGCAGCCCGCGATCGAGCCCCGCCGAAGTCCGAAACTTCAACATCACCGATTCCAGCGCCAGGTCAATGGGCGCGATTGCCTCAGCGTTCGAGACTCCGTCGCGATCGCAAAATGCCGCTAGCCAGTCCCCGTAGTCCTGTCGTTTGCGCGGCCTCGAGACCCGCTGACCGCCCACATAGCTGGTCGCGCCCTGGCCGAAGCCGTAGTACGGGCGATTGTGCCAGTAAGTTAGGTTGTGGCGGCACTCGCGCCCCGGTCGGGCGTAGCTGCCGATTTCGTAGTGGTGGTAGCCCGCCGCAACTAGGCGATCGACGGCGTGGCAAAACATCTCGGCGGTGGCGGCTTCGCTGGGCAGCGGTGCGGTTCCAGGCTCGTAGTAGCGATCGAAGACGGTTCCGGGCTCGACGATCAGGTCGTAGTAGGCGAGGTGCTGCGGCGAAATCTCCAGGGCGCGATCGAGCGTCGCGTCCCAGTCCTCGGCAGTTTGGTGCGGCAACCCGGCCATCAGGTCGATGCTGAAGTTGTCGATCGCGCTGGCGGCGAGGATTTCTAGGGCCGTATCAATTTCGTCGGCGGTGTGCGATCGGCCGATCGCCTGCAAGATGCGATCGTCAAAGGTCTGGATACCGAGGCTGATGCGGTTGACGCCTGCCGCCGCGATCGCGCTCAGCTTGGCGAGGTCGAACGTGCCGGGGTCGATTTCGATCGAGATTTCCGCGCCGGAGGCGATGCCGAACTGGCGTTCGAGCGTTTCGAGAATGCGGACGATTTGCGCGGCAGTCAGCAGCGAGGGCGTCCCGCCGCCGAAAAATACAGTTTTGAGCGATCGACCCCGGCTCGGCGTTGCGGCAATTTCCCGGCAAAGCAGATCGACGTAGGTTTGCACCGCCTGGGAGTTCGAGCCGTTTTTGCGATCGCCGATAACCGACACGGCAAAATCGCAATAAAAGCAGCGCCGCCGACAGAAGGGAATATGCAAATAGGCCGCGACGGGCGGGGCGCAGGCGCGATCGCGCCAGATCGATGTAACCGAGCGATCTGCGGCGATCGCCCCCGAATCGGCCCCACAAGTCATCGAGCTCACAGCGCCCGCTCGTACATGCTGTAGGTCTTGAGCACCTTCGCGCCCGACGCCTCGGTGATATTGCGCGACGCCTTGTTATCCGCCCAAATCCAGGACAGCTCGGCGTTCGTGTAACCCTGCTTCTGGCCGCCCTGCATCCCCAGGTAGATCAGCGCCAAGGGAACCATCTTGCGGCGAAACTCCGGCAGCGCGCAGATCGCCAGCACCCGCGCCCGATCGATCGTCCGGCGATACCAAAGAAACTTCAAAATCCCCCAAATATTCAGCCGCCCGTCAACTTTCTTCAGCGCGATATTGTAGTCCGGCAGCGCCATGAAGAAGCCCACCATCTTGCCGTCGTACTCGGCGATCGGAAAAATCTCCGGATCGACGAGCGTTTTGAGCTGTTGCGCCGACTCGAAAAATTCTGCCTCGGTGCGCGGCGACGAACTCCAGCTCGCCTCGAAGGCGTCGGTAAATAGTCGATAGAGGCTGCGGACATCTTCCTCGAAGCCCTCGCCCTTGGTACGAATCGGACGGAACGTCACCCCGGCTTTAGTGGCGATTTTGTAGCCGCGATCGAAGCGATCGTCGAGCGGAATCATCGGGAAGTCGTAGGCGTAGGCGTCCTTCGCCCGCGCGAAGCCGTAGCGCTCCCAGGCCGCGCCGTAGTAGGCCGGATTGTAGGGCATCATCAGCATCGGCGGCGACTCGAACCCTTCGGACAAAAAGAGGCAGTTGTTGTGGGTGTAGAGGTCGATCGGGCCGCGTACGGTCGTCATCCCCTGCGATCGCAGCCAGTCGCAAGCCGCATCGAGCAGCGCGGCAATCGCCGCCTCGTTGTCGATGCACTCGAAGTATCCCAGCAGCCCGACGTTCTGACCTTCGCGATCGATTAACCGCCGGTTCACCGCCGCCACGACCCGCCCGACGGGCTTTTCACCCGCCACGACAAAGGCTTGTAGCGTCCCGTAGCTGCGGAAGCTATTTTCCGGCGAGAGCTGCTTCGCCAGATCGCTACGGATCGGCGGAACCCAAGGCGATTCGGGTTCGTAGACGCTCCAGGGTACGTCGAGAAAGCGATCGAGTTCGGCAGCGTTGGCAGGGTCGATCGCGCGAACGGAAAAAGACATGGCAAACGGCCGGAAGGACTATCGTTCCCATGCTCTGCGTGGGAATGCAGCGAGCGACGCTCTGCGTCACGGGATCCCACGACGCAGAGCGTCTGCGGAGGCATTCCTACGCAGAGCGTAGGAACGATATTGCTAGAACCGCGTAGACTACGCGCTCACCGTCTCGCGCGCCGTGGTCATCGCGTCGCGCACCGTCACCAGTGCCGCCACCAGACGATCCATCTCCTCCTTCGTGTGCAGCGCGTTTACCGTAATCCGCAGGCGCGGCTTAGCGATAAACCAAATCGCCGAGACCCAGATACCGTGTTCGTGCATCAAACGATCGCAGAACTCCTTCGGATCCAGCTCCGACGGCAGCACGATCGGCACGACGTTGGTCACGCCCGACGGCTCGAACTCGTGTTCGATCAGCTGCGCCCGCAAGTAGCGCGCGTTGCCTTGCAGCGTATCGACCAGCTCGGGGGCCTTGCGGACTTCACGGATACTTTGCAGCGCCGCCGCTGTCGTCGGGGCGGGCAGCGCAATCGTCCCGATCGAAGTCGGCGACGCCGTCAGCAGGTCGTTAAACTCGGGGCTGAAGCTGCTCAGCGCCGCACCCGCCGAAGCCGCAAACTTCGAGAACGTGGTCATCACGATCGGCTCGACACCGCGATCGAGCACGTCCTGAGGCGTCATGTTGTAGTGCTCGTAGACGCCACGCCCGGTCTTGCCGATCGCACCACTCGCGTGGGCTTCGTCCATCACCAGCACGCTACCCGGATACTCGGCCATCACCTCCAGCATCTCCGGCAGCGGCGCGATGTCGCCGTCCATCGAAAACACCGCATCGGCAATCAGCAGAATGCGATCGCCTGGCTTAGCGTACCGCTTCAGCTTCCGCGCCAGGTCGCGCGTATCGTTGTGACGGAAAGCCTTGACGCGGACTTCGGGGCTGTTGCTAAAGACCTTGCCCGAGCGGTTGTTGGCATTCGTAATCGCCGAGATGATGCATCCGTGGTTGAGGATGTCGCTCATAATCAGCGTTTCGCGCGTGTGCTGGAAGCCCGGAACCGGGATCGCCAGATGGCAGAATGCATCCATCAGCGCCTGCAAAGCCATCCACGCATTCAAGAACAGGTGCGTGTGCGGCAGGTGCTTGAACTCGGAAATCTCTTTTTCGAGCTGGCGGTGCAGGTCGATGCGACCGCTGAGCGCTTCGCAGGAGCTGTTAGACGTGCCGTATTGAACGATCGCGTCGATCGCCGCCTGCTGCACGTTTTTATTTTGAACCAACCCGAGAACGTCGTTGGTACAGAACGTCAGCACCGTCATTTTCTTGCCGCTCGCAACCTCTTCGATATCCACAAGGTTGCCACGCCGATTTCCATGGCCGACATACTCGTCCGGGTACAACCCGTTCGCGTATATTTTTTGCATGTACTCTTTGACGACTTCCACTAGCGTATTCCCCTCAATTAGTTAGTTGTTGCCAATCACCGGCGTGCTGCGAGCGAGCGAGCCCAGTCTAATTTTGCCGTCACCATAGCGTTTGAGGCCGTAGGCTAGCAAGTTCTCTGGCACAGTCGCCGCCTGTGCTAGAGCAGAAATCGACTAATATACGAGATGCGCGATTGCCGTCAGGAAAACGACACCTCATCGGCGTACTCAGGACTCGCTCGAAGACCGAGTTCAGACATTAGCAAAAGTGCCTATCGCCACTAATTCAACCTGTCCGAATCAAGATTTCCAGACTTAGCAGCCCCCTCGCTTCCATCGGCTTCAGTTATGAATTCGAGACGGCTCGGACTCAGCTTCCTGGCGCGATGGTTCCACCTCGGAAGGTTTTTCCTCGGTCTCGGACTGCAGGTAGTGCTCGTACTGCTTGACGATCGTCCGCTGTAGAGCCAGGATTGCGGGGTTGACTTCGATGTAGCGGCGCTTGCGATTACGCAGGTAGTTAAGCTGCTCGCTTTCCATCATGCCCACGTCCTGATCGAGGAAACGCTGGAACAGAACGCGCTCGACGAAGAACACGAGCGGCTTTTTAATAACGGACAGCAGCCACTGGGGCAGCCGAATTTTCAGGAAGAAGAGCGCGAACGATCGCGTTTCGGTGGGGCTGACGGGTAGCCGCATCAGATGAATCGACGAAACCCCTTCGAGGGAGCTGTAGTAGTGCGGATAGCGGTAGCGCACCGAAATCACGCGGGATGTCACCTCGTCCGCCGTTTCGGCAATGCCGAGAAATTTCGCCATCTGCCCCTTGTAGGACACTTGGTAGTCGGCTTTCACGAGGCCGTCGCCGCGCTGAAGGTCGAGCAGTACCGGATCGAACCAGCCCTGAAGGTCTTCGTGGAGAAAGCCGTGGAACACGTCCATCGCATTCTCGTTGGCGATCGAGAAGTGCGCGCCAAAGTGCCCGGTCACCGGAATCAACAACCAGTCGTCATTTTCGTACTCGGGCACTTCCGGCGGGGCGCAGGCGTCGGCCAGCGTCGGATCGCCGGGAAAGACCCAAACGATGCCGTACTGCTCGCGCACCGGATAGCTGCGTGCCTTGGCGCAGGGCAGCTTTTGCTCGGGCGGGTAGTAGGGAATTTCCACGCAGTCGCCATCGCCGTTGAACTTCCAGCCGTGGTACGGGCACAGGAGGTTGTCACCATCGAGCTTGCCTTTGTGCAGCTCGACGCCCTTGTGGGGACATGCGTCTTCAAGGGCACGCACGTTGCCCGCACTGTCGCGGAATACAGCCAGCGGCTGCTGCCAGACCATCACGGGAACGATCTTTCCGGGCTTGAAATAGTGCGACCAACCGAGGGGATACCAGTGGTTGGGGTTAATGCCGGTTTCGCGAATATAATTCTGAACGCTCTGACCTGTAAGTTGCGTTGCTAGCTTCATCACCGACCTCCAATCGCTGCGAGTCTATGCGGGACGTCCGCCGTGCGAATAGCATGCGACATGCGCCAATTTATCGAAACCATAGTCAAATATAGTAAAGGACTTTTAACATTCTGGTATTTTCGCCAGGATGTTTGCGGTCGATCGCGCTCGGATGAGGGTTTCCACCGGGGCCGGTCTGAGTTTGGCCGATATCCGCTGATATCCTTAGTGTTGCGCGCATGTTCGATGGCTGCCGCGTCGCTGGGCTCGACCGGGAGGTCAACCCGGTAGACCACTGCCATGACCAGTCAAACGACCAGTCCGATGTCTAGTCCGGACGCAAGATACGCCTGCCGCTCGAATTTCCGTACTTGTTGCCTAGGAGCGCTTTATGCTGCCGGTCGTTATACCGCTGCGTTTATTTCTCAGTCAACTGTTTTGCATCTCTATGGGGTTGGCGATCGAGGCGAGCGTACTCTCGAAGCGCGCCGAGCTTCCCCGTCAGGTGGCGTTTCACTATAGCCTCGTGGCCAATGTGGTGGCGATGTTCGCAGGCTGGGCCGCGATCTTTGCCGTGCAGGAATTTTTCTTGCGAGGCGTGCGCGGGCAGCAGGTGCTGAGCTACATATTTTCCGGGGCGTTTATTACTGAGTTCGCCCTCGTGCCGACTCAAGTGGCCTGTATGACGCTGGCGATTGTCTTCTTCGTCGGTGGATTTTTGCTCAAGCCCTATAGCGTTCGCATGTTGGAGCAGTTCGATCTCGTACCGCCCCTGCCAGAGATGCAGGTCGGTCGCGACGACCCGCGCTTGAAGGCTTTGGTCGAAGCGCGGCTGCGCGAGCGGGTGGCAGAGGCGATGCAGCTCGGCCATATCGCCAGCACGATCGCGACGATGTTATTTTTCGCGCTGCTAATCGCATGGTGACGCAGTGGCGAGGCGGCGTCGGTTCGTCAGATGGCCGGATGGCCGGATGGCCGAACTGTCGGCGACCGGTGCGCGATCGATGCGCGGGTTTGACGTGATTTACGTGATTGGTAGGGGCGCGAGGTAACTGCTATGGAATCGGCTGTCGATCGGCTCAAGTCGTTGTTTGAATCGCTGGCACCGCCGCGTTTGGTGTCCTGGCAGAGCATGTTTCTGTTCGGGCTAGCGATGTGGGTGCTGTCGGGCGTGGTGATGCTGGCCGATCCCGAGCGCACCCTCGATCTATTTTTGCTTCAGCGCTTTGGCTGGGTGTTTATCGCGGGCGGGATCGTCTGGCGTCAGGCTCTCGATCCGGTGAGGATTTGGGGCTTTCCGGTCGGCGCGGTCGCGGCTTCGCTGGTGCTGGTCAACCTGATCTTCGAGGACGAGGTGGGGCAATGGCGGCAGTCGGGCTTTATCGCGCTGCCGATTTTTTCCGGACTGCTCGTCGCCATGTCCTATTTCCTCTCGACATCCGGGCGCTGGCGCGTCCCCAACCGCTTCGAGCGTCTCAAGTCGATCGTCGCGCTGGGCATCGGCCTGGTGCTGGCCTGCTGGCTGAATTTTTACTTCATCACCCAAGATTGGCTGGTGCAGTATCCGGGGCTGTGGAACGCACGCATCGACAACAGCAACTTTATGGCCCTGGTGAAAGACCCACGCCAGGACTGGGGCCGCGATTTGGTTGCCGAGGTCGATTTTCTGCTCTACGACAAGTTTCACGGTCGTCCCTGGCCGCAGATCGAACGGGCGCTCGAGGAGTACGGCAGCCAGCCCGAGTCGCTCGAACGAGACCTACGCGACAGTGCCGGTCGCAGTTTTTTCTTCAAGCTGCCTTTTCGACGCGAGCCGGACTGGAACGTTACGCTCACGACCAGCGGCGATGGCAATCCGTCCTATCTCATCAACACGCGCGTGACTTGGGAGTCGCCGCTGTTTTTCGACGATCGCGACTTCACCATCGTCCGTAGCTGCGAAATTGCCCGCGCGCCGCTGCCCCTAGAACTATTTAACGAGTCCACGCAAACGGGCCTCATTTCCTGCAACACCAGCCCGGAATTTATCTTCCGAGAGGAGCCGGAACTCGAGGAGGCCAGCACCGACGCAGACGCCGAGACTCCAGACGCTCCGACGGGCGACACCCAAGACAACACTCAAAACGACACCCGGAACAATACCCAGGAGGAAAACGGCTCGTGAGCGATCGCCCGTCTTCTAAAGCCGCGATCGAGTCGCCAGACTGGTCAGACGCGTCTGCTTCCAAGGGGCTTGGCAGTGCGGCGGGGTTCTCGCACCTCTGGGCGATCGGGGCTAACACCTTCCGCGAGGCGATCCGCAGCCGCGTGCTCTACGCCGTCGGGATTTACGGTCTGGTGCTGCTGGCGGCGATGCTAGCGCTGCCCAGGATTGCCGGTGGCGCGCAATTTAAGATGTTGCTCGATGTGGGACTGGCGGCGATGGAGGCGATCGCAGTGGCGATCGCGTTGGTCGCGGCCTCGAACGCCATCGATCGCGAAATCGACAAGCGCACGATCTTAGTCGCCCTCTCGAAGCCGATCGCGCGAGCGGAGTTCGTGCTGGGCAAAGTCTGCGGTCTGGCGGCGGTGCTGGCAGTCGCAGTCGCGGCGATGCTGGCGCTGTTTGCCGTGGCGCTGTGGGTCCAGCAGAACGATCTCGGGCTGGAGCTGGCGGTGCTGTCGGCGGGCTTTCTCTGGCTGCGGCTGGTGCTAGTCGTGGCGATCGCGATCGGCTTCGGCACGTTCTCGAGCGGGTTGCTGGCGCTATTGCTGAGCCTGACGCTCTACCTAATCGGCAACCTCAGTCAGGATCTAATTCGCATCGGCAAGGCCACAGAAAATGCCGACCTCGAGCGCCTGACGCGGATGCTCTACCTGGTGCTGCCCGACTTCTCGCGGCTCGATATCAAAAACGACGCGATCTATGGGTTTGCGGGCCTGCCCGATGCAGCGACGCTGGTCGGAAACGTCGCCTACGGAATTTTTTACACGGCTTTGGTTTTGGCGATCGCCACCGGAATTTTTTCGCGCCGACAGTTCTGAGCGCGTCAATTCTGAGCGCGTCAATTGCTAGGAAGCGTCCGCCCGGTGGCGACGGAGCCGAGCGACAATCGAGCCACTGCCGAGCCGCTTCATTTCGGCAATCCGCCGATCGCCGATCGCCCAGCCCTAAAGCCAAGCTCTTAAACTAGAGTCAGCGCCACACAAGCGGGCGCGGCCCCGAGCTAAGAGCTGTCATCGTTGTGGCTGCCACTCCGCTGACACGCCCGAAAAGCTCGCATTGAGACGTTCTCAGGAGAGTGACTCCCGTGTTTTTCCATTCGTCGTATCTCTTCGTTATTCCTGGCATCTTGCTGATGTTCTGGGCGCAAAACCGGGTGCGCGGAACCTACAACCGCTACTCGAAGGTGTCTTCCAGCATGGGCATGACCGGCGCGGATGTCGCCAAATCGATCCTCAATAACCTCGGCTTCCACGACATCTCCGTCGAGCACGTCCCCGGCGAGCTGACCGACCACTACGACCCGAGCGCCAAAACCGTCCGTCTGTCCGACAGCGTCTACGGCTCCGACTCCCTGGCCGCCGCCGCCGTCGCCGCCCACGAATGCGGCCACGTCATGCAGGACAAGCAGGGCTACACCTTCATGAACTTGCGCGCGGCGCTCGTCCCCGCTGCGAATATCGGCTCGCAGTTCGGGCCGTTTCTCGTCATCATCGGCATTGTCCTCAATGCTATGGCAGGCGTATCGAGCCTGTTCGTCACCCTGGGGATCGTGCTGTTTGCCGCGTCGATCCTGTTCCACGTGGTGACGCTGCCGGTGGAATTTGACGCCTCGGGTCGCGCCCTGAGAATCGTCGAGACCCTGGGCATCCTTGACGGCGAAGAGCGACGCGGCGCAAAGGCCGTACTGAACGCAGCGGCCTGGACGTACGTGGCGACCACGATCTATTCGGTGTTGCAGCTCGTCCAGCTTGTGCTGATGTCGCGCGACTAGCCGCCAAAATCTGACGCTCGGCCGATGCGAGGACAGCTTCACCCACGTGACGGCCTCGCTCGACGGCCTGATCGCGACGTTTTTCTCGCGTAGGGGCCACCCACTGACCCGCGCCACTTTTTCGTTCTGGCCGGGGGCCGATCGCCATTTGCGGTCGCCAGTCGCGAAGGTTGTGGGTAGAATCGTTTCGATGCTTCCCGAGGAGACCCAATGACCCGCACCCGCATGCCCCAACTCGCCCGCTGGCAACGCGCCGCGATCGCCGCCACGATCGCCCTGGTCGGTGGCCTTGGATTCGGGGAAGCGGCCAGCGCCCAGGCGGCCTACGGCAGCTACGTCGGCGTCGGCGCGAGCGCAGGCTTTGGAGACGAGACCGAAGTGGCGGGCGTTATCGCCTTTCGCTACAACGTCCTGGAGCTGCCGATTTCGCTGCGCGCCCAGGCATTTATCGGCGACGGTTTCGCGATCGCGCCCACCGTCTCCTATGACATTCCGCTGAGCTGGCAAACCGACGTGTACGTGGGTGCGGGCGTGTCGTTCGCGGGCGATGACTCGGTGTTGGGCGACAAGACGGCCTTCGCGATTCAGTCCGGCATCGACCATATGATGTCCGACAGTAATCTGGCGCTCTTCGGTAACGCGATCGTCGCGTTCGATGCGTTCCGCGATCGCGACGCTGCCGCTGTTTCTGTTCAAGGCGGCGTCGGTCTCCAGTTCTAATCGGCGTTTAATCGACGGAAGGCACTGCGCTCGCGGCGGTTGCGGCGGGCGATCGCCCCTCAAGAGGTTTCCCGACTGCTATGGCCGAAAATCTGGGTCTCGATCTGAAGAAGCCGATCTCGGTTTGGAATAAGCCGCTGAAGGTCAACTTCAAGGACTTGTTCAAGGCTGTGGGCAAGCTGGGGGTGGATGCCGCGACGGGAAAATGGGAAGGCGTCGCGAAAGACACTGTCGAGACGCTGGCGGCGGTCGGCCTCGGGAGCAATACGCCGGAAGAGCAAGCCTGGGCGCTGATTTACAACGCGCTGGCTCAGGCGGTGGCGAGCGTGGTGGGCGACAGTCGGACGCTGATGCGGAAGCTCCCGGAGAACGTGGAGGCGACGATCGAGGTGCTGGACTTCTCGCTGGAGGCGACGGAGCTGGCGCTGTCGCGCGATTTGTTCGAGTATCCCGAGCGGCTGGCGATCGTCGGCGCGGTGCGGGCTCCGCTGCGGCAGTTTTTGGAAGGGATGGGCGTTGATGAGGTGCAGGCCGACAGCCTGAGCAGTCGCCTGCCGGGGTATTTTGCCTACGCGCTGAATCGGGAGTGGCGCAAGAACGGCTCGAGCTACGGCGAGATCTCGACTGCCATCGATACGCCCTTTACAAAGGCGCGCGAGCGGGTGCAGGGCTGGCGGCTCTATCGAACCTGGCTGCAGCAGAAGATCCAAGAGCCGATGCTGTCCGAGGCGTTTGGTCTGGAGGACGTGTACGTTCCGCTGCGGGGCTACCGGCGCGAGAAGCGCGAATCGGATGAGGAAGAGTTTCGGCGTGACGCATCCCGAGGGGAATATGCTCGCGTGGTGGTGGATATCGCGGAGGATTTACGGCGGTGGTTGCGCGAGGCGAACAGAAACGATGCCATCCGGATTCTAAGCGGTGGCCCCGGTTCGGGAAAATCGTCGTTTGCGAAGGTGTTCGCGGCGCAACATGCGACAAGTGGGGCGTTTCCGGTGCTGTTCGTACCGCTGCATCAGTTAAGGCTGAGTGGCGATCCAATGCAGGCAATTGTGAATTTCATAGATGGCGACAAAGACCTTCAGGAAAATCCACTCGATCCAGGCACTGCAAAGCTGCCACGACTGTTGGTGATTTTCGACGGATTAGACGAGCTTGCACTACAAGGCAAGCTAGCGAAGGAAGTAGCACGAGAATTTGTGCGCGAAATCCGTTCCATTGTCAAAAGTGACTTCAATCGCGAAAGCGCTCGTCTGCAAGTGCTGTTCACCGGGCGGGAAGTGGTAGTGCCGGACTCGTTTAAAGACCCGCGACAGGTGCTGCACGTTTTGCCGTATTTCGTGCCGGAAGAAAAGCGCAAGAGAGAAGACGGCGAACCCTATGAGGATGCAGAAAATCACCTCGGCTGCGACCAGCGCAACACGTGGTGGTCGAAATACAGCGCGGCGACCAAAGGCACGTATCGGACGATGCCCGCAGAGCTACATCGGGAGAATCTAACGGAGATTACGGCGCAGCCGCTGCTGAATTATTTGGTGGCGCTGAACTTTATGCAGGGCAAGCTGACGCTCTCTGACAAAACAAACCTGAATACGGTCTACGCCGACTTGCTGAATGCGGTGTACGACCGGGGCTACGAAGACAACAAGCACGCCGCGATCGGCGATATGGAGCGCAAGCATTTCGTGCGGGTGCTGGAAGAAATTGCGCTGGCGGCATGGCATGGCGACGGGCGCACGACAACTATGGCGGAAATCGAGCGACACTGCGAGAACAGCGGCTTGAAGAGGCTTTTGGAAGTTTTTGAAGAGGGCGCAAAGGCCGGAGTGACGCGGCTACTGGCGGCGTTTTATTTCCGGCAAAGCGGCGTGCAGGGCAACGATCGCACGTTTGAGTTCACGCACAAGAGTTTTGGGGAATATCTGACGGCCTGCCGAATTGTCCGGGCGATCGAGCGAATTCAGAAGCAGCTCGATCGGCGCGAGGAAGATATGGAGGAGGGCTGGGACGAGCGGCAGGCGCTGCTGCACTGGGCGGAGGTGTGCGGGCCGACTCGAATTGACATGTATCTGCTGCATTTTTTACGCGACCAGGTGGCTTTGCAAGATGCTGAGCGAGTCGGGCAGTGGCAGCGGACGTTTGCCCATCTGATCGAGGTGATGCTGCGGCAGGGGATGCCGATGGAGAAGATCGAGCCACAGTTACGGTTTCAGCAGGCCAATCAGTGGGCGATTCATGCAGAGGAAGCGTTGCTCGTGGTGTTGAGCGCTTGCGCGAGTGTGACTGGAAAGATTTCAGAGGTGAATTGGCCGAGTTTGGAGATATTTGGCACTTGGGTTAAGCGACTACAGGGACAGCGGACTGGCTCATCCGAGAGTGTTGCTTCTCTGATGAGCCTCGACCATCTCAAGCTGGGCAGGATGACTCTACTTTTCCAGGATCTTCAAAAAGCGAACCTTCGAGAGGCAGATCTGAGAGGAGTGTATCTTCAGCAAGCGAATCTTCGGGGAGCAGATCTTCGGGGAGCGAATCTTCAGGGAGCAGATCTTCTGGAGGCGAACCTCCGGGGAGCAGATCTTCGGGGAGCAGATCTTCAGCAGGCGAATCTTCAGAAGGCGAATCTTCAGCGGGCAGAGCTTCTGGGGTCAGAGCTTCGAGGTGCATATCTTTGGGGAGCAGCTCTTCAGCAGGCGGATTTTCGGGGGACAGACCTTCTCGGTGTTAGCTGGGACGAAGAGACCAACTGGGAAGATGTTCGAGGTTTGGAGACAGCGCACAACGTCCCCGACAAGCTGAAACAGCAACTGGGCTTACCTGACTAACGCAACAACCCAGCCCGATCGCCCCGCGATCCAACTGGGTTGCCACCGAAAATATTCAGCCCCACCGATCGCGCCAGCCCGCCACAAACAGGCAGCCCGCCCGACCTAAAACTTCAGCCGCTGCCTGAAATTCGACACCGACCCCACCAGCCCGATCGCGATGAAATTCGTCAGCAGCGCCGATCGCCCGTAACTCATCCACGGCAGCGGAATCCCCGTCACCGGCGCGAGACCGATCGTCATCGACACATTCACCGTCACCTGAAAGAACACCATCGACAGCACGCCGATCGCGATCAGCGAACCGAAATTATCCTTCGCGTTCTGCGCCACGATCGTAAGACGCAAGCACACCAGCCAAAATAGCCCCAAGACGATCGCGCAGCCAATAAAACCCATCTCCTCGCCGACAGCAGAAAAAATAAAGTCCGTGTGCTGCTCCGGAATAAAACCGCCCTGGGTCTGCGTCCCCATCTGGAGGCCGCGTCCCCATAGCTCGCCCGCCCCGATCGCGATACGCGACTGAATCAAGTGATAGCCTCCGCCCAGCGGGTCTTGGCTCGGATCGAGGAACAAAATCAGCCGGTCTTTTTGGTAATCCTTGAGCAAGTCCCACAACATAATTCCCAACCGACCTGACACCAGCTCGATCGCCAGCACGACCGCTGCGCTCAGCCAGCGCTTCGGCAACGACAGCCAAGCCACGACCGTCATCGCTGCAACCCAAACAAACCAGGCGGGCAGCACCAAACTAAACAAAATCGCCGAGACCAGCGGCGACACCATCAGAATCAGCCAGCCCGGATTGACATTCGCCCAATAGAGCATCCCCAGCGCGATCGCGCCGAACACCAGCGACGTGCCGAGGTCGGGCTGCAAAAAAATCAATCCCCAAGGCACGCCGATCGTCACCAGCGCCTTGACCACCTCGGGCATCTGCGACGAGTTGCGGCCCTCTAGCATCGCCGCCAGCGTAATAATCGCGCCGACCTTGGCGAACTCCGAAGGCTGAATATTAAAGCCGCCGATCGAGATCCAGCGCTGCGCCCCCAAGCCGACCGTTCCGATCGCCTTCACCGCCAGCAGCGAGGCAATCGTCAGGATGTAGACGATCCAGTGCCACTGCCGGAGGTTTTCGTAACGCCAGCGGGCGATCGCCAATGCGATCGTCAGTCCGACCCCCCCCGTCACCCAGTGCTGCCACCAGTCGGTATAGGGCTGGGCGTTTTGAGTGCTGCGAATCGTGATGCCCGCAATCAGCGTCAGCGCGATCGCAAAGCCAAATAGCAGCAGATCGACATTCGCCCAGGGCGCAAACAAAGAGCGCGACACAGCGCCCGTCGATCGCGAGTTCGAGAGTCGGTTGGTCATGGAGAGTTACGTCCACAAAAGAGGGACGCCAGAGGAACGGGAGGCCGCAGAGGTCGAGTTCGAGAGCTTGTCATCAATGGGGGTAGATGTCCAGCGCTCGTCCGGCGCTCGTCCGGCGACCGCCAGAAACCAGCCTCTAAATTGACGATATGTCCTACACGCGATCTCGCAATGCCGCCACCGAGATCTGCGCGGCAATCTGACCGGCAATCTTTTTCAGTGCTTGTGCCGAGGCCGAGTCCGGCTGCGCGACGACGATCGGCACACCACAGTCGCCACCTTCGCGCATAGGAATTTCCAGCGGTACGCAGCCCAGCAGCTCGACCCCTAATTCCTTCGCGGTCTTTTCACCACCACCGGAACCGAAGATGTCGTAGCGACGATCGGGGAGATCGGGCGGCACGAAATAACTCATATTCTCGACGATCCCGAGCACCGGAACGCCCAACTGCTCGAACATTTTCAGACCCTTGCGCGAATCGAGCAACGCCACTTCCTGAGGCGTCGTCACGATCGCCGCACCGGCCATCGGCACGGCCTGCGCCAAGGTTAGCTGTGCGTCGCCCGTTCCCGGCGGCATATCAACGATCAGATAGTCCAGCTCGCCCCACGTCACCTGATACAGAAACTGACGGATGACGCCGTTGAGCATCGGCCCGCGCCAAATGACGGGCTGATCGCGATCGATCAAAAACGCCATCGACACCAGCTTGACGCCGTGGTTAAACGCCGGTTCGAGCACTTCTTTACCGTCTTCGCCCGCCTGCACCATTACGTTCGCGTCTGCAAGACCGAGCATATTCGGGCCGTTGGGGCCATAGATATCCGCATCGAGCAGACCGACCTTCGCGCCCGTTTGCGCCAGCGCCACGGCGACGTTCACCGCGACGCTGCTTTTCCCGACGCCGCCCTTGCCGCTGGAAATCGCGATAATATTCTTGACGCCATCAATGCCCTGACGGTCTGGAAGCGACGCCTGTGCCGGAGTTTCTGCCGTCACTTCCACTTCTACATCCGTGACGCCATCGAGCTTGAGAACCGCGCGCTTGCAGTCGTCAACGATCAGCTCTTTGAGCGGACAGGCAGGCGTGGTCAATACCAATGTGAACGCGACCGTGCCACCCTCGAGCGTGACGTTGCGAATCATATTGAGCTGGACGAGGCTCTTACCTAATTCGGGATCTTGGACGGGCTCGAGTGCGGCGAGCACGGCATCAACGCTGAGCGGCACGGACGTCTTCACGAGAGATTCCTCTAAACGAGATTTAAAAAAGTCTGCGGTCTGTGGCAGAGCGGGCGGGCGATCGCATCGCAGCCTCAGCCCGGCGATCGACCTCGAAACTCGCATCGAGTCGGACGCTTCCGAAACTCGTCTGGCGGGATTTCGTGGCGGGTCGGTTGCGTGCCCTCACTTCAAAGTAGCAACGATCGACCGTCCGCTGCGCCACGAATCCGCTCGAGTCGAGGCCAGATCGCAAGCCAAAGTCGAGCCACAACATGGAAGCGCGAAGCGAATTCGCATGTCTTTTTGTAATAAACACTTTACGTTTATTAAACAATTTTCGCGACCGCTCGGATCTGTCTTTAAGATCTCTAAAATCTTCTTGGCAGATTAATGCAGCTTCGCGCTCGGGGCGTTTGCACCTGCCTCGATGTCCGTCTGCCTGTTGGTGCGCCACTCTAGCGATCGCACCGAACGTTTATCACAAGCGCCGATTTTTTAATAATGACCGTTACTCCCGTTAGTTCTAAGCCCGCCGCACCGCCGTCTGATTCGCGCGCTCGTATCAGCGCCTTTATGAAGTCGCTCCAAGACAGCATCTGCGAAAACTTGGCGCGCATCGACGGCAAGGGCGAATTCAAGCAAGACATGTGGGAGCGTCCGGAAGGCGGCGGCGGTCGATCGCGCGTGATGACCGGCGGCGATGTATTCGAGCAAGGCGGCGTCAACTTCTCGGAAGTCCAGGGCGAGACCCTGCCGCCGTCGATCCTCAAGCAGCGCCCGGAAGCCGCCGGTCACGGCTTCTACGCGACGGGAACCTCGATGGTGCTGCACCCGCACAACCCCTTTATCCCGACGGTTCACCTCAACTATCGCTACTTTGAGGCTGGGCCAGTCTGGTGGTTCGGCGGCGGCGCGGATCTGACGCCCTACTACCCGTTCCATGAAGACGCGGCGCACTTTCACAGCACCTTCAAGCAAGCCTGCGATCGCTACCACGGCGAGTACTACAACGTCTTCAAGCGCTGGTGTGACGAATACTTTTACCTGAAGCACCGCCAGGAAACGCGCGGCGTCGGCGGCCTATTCTTCGACTACCAAGACGGTCGCGGCCAGCTCTATCGCGGCCCCAACCCCGACGGCGGCGCAGCAGCCTACAGCAACGAACTCGGAGACGTGGAGCCGCGTTCCTGGGACGACCTGTTTAACTTCGTTAACACCTGCGGCCACTCGTTTATCCCGGCCTACGAGCCGATCGTCGATCGCCGCCGCAACACCGAATACACCGAACGCCAGCGCAACTTCCAGCTCTACCGTCGCGGGCGCTACGTCGAGTTCAACCTCGTCTACGATCGCGGCACGATTTTCGGGTTGCAAACCAACGGTCGCACCGAATCGATCCTGATGTCACTGCCGCCGCTCGTACGTTGGGAATACGGCTACACCCCCGAGCCGGGAACCCCCGAAGCCGAACTGTACGACACGTTCCTCAACCCCCAAGACTGGGCGAACTGGAGTCCGAGCGAGTCGAAAGCTTAAGCTATACTGGCCTTAAGTTGCACTCTTGTAGAGTTGCCAGCCGGACTTCGAGCGCGGGAGCGTGCGATCGCGGTGACGTAGGTGTCGAGGTGTTTGCCGAGCAGCCCGAGCGCTCTTCAGCGGGCGTGCTAGTGTACTGCGCGTCTACTTCGGCCACCCATTCTGCGTCGTGAGATCGACTTAAGTCACAGCCCAACGTTATGTCTATCGAGGTAAGGATCGGTGATCCATATCGAGCAAAAAACACACACTACTCAAGATGGTGCGACCGTCATCGTTCTCGCGCCTGCGGGTCGCCTAGACATCACTACGGCGTGGCAATTTCGGCTCAAGCTCCAGGAGTGTATCTCCAAGCTCAGCCACCACGTCGTGGTCAACCTCGGCCAGGTCAACTTTATCGATAGCTCGGGTCTGACCTCTCTCGTTGCGGGCATGCGAGATGCCAACAAGGTCAAAGGTAGCTTTCGGATCTGTAACGTGCATCCCGAAGCCAAGCTCGTCTTCGAGGTCACGATGATGGATTCGGTATTTGAAATCTTCGAGACGGAAGACGAAGCCCTCGAAGGCGTGCCGCGCAACGTGGCCAGCTAGATTTCAGTCGCTTGCCGGTATTCCCATTTCGCGGCAGAGCCGAGCGTCTTCCACTGACGCTGGGTTCAGTAGTCGCGCGCAAACTTCATCGCTCCGCTCCAGGATATTGGAGTGGAGCGTTTTGGGTATGCGGGCCTCGGTTCATGCCGATCGCGACGATCGCGGCGGCACGAGCCAGATCGGAGAACCGTTCCATCTAAAGTCTAGACAGTCAGTTAAGATAAGTTTCAGATTGAATCTTTTGGCGGTCACGCCACTCGATTGCTGCTATGCGCAGTCGGGGCTCTTCTCGCAATGCGTTGCGCGATCGCCGCTCTTCGCGTTCTCCACCGAGCGTGCGAACGGGCGAGGTAAACGAAATACTTAGGATTTACATTTTTCTGTGGATAGCGTTCGCACTGTTTCCGACACCAAACGCGAGTTCTACTCGCTCTACACCCGACCCATCGACTCGATTTTCCGCCGCGTTGTCGAGGAACTGCTGGTCGAGATGCATTTGCTGTCCGTAAATGCTGACTTCGAGCACGATGCGATTTACTCGCTCGGCGTGGTGACAGCTTTCGATCGCTTTATGGTGGGCTACCGCACGGACAGCGAGCGCGACGCCATCTTCAGCGCCATCTGCCAGGCGACGGGCCGTACTGTCGAGCAGTACCGCAACGAAGCCCAGGGCTTGCTCGGCTCCCTCGGGGGTCTCTCAGCGGACGACCTGAAGGCGACGCTGGAGCAGACCGATGCGAGCAACCCGTTTAAAGATGCCCTCGCAAAGTTCTCGCAGCGCGAGCGCTTTAAGTACAGCCGCTTGTTCGGCATTGGCCTGTGGACAGCGATCGAGGCGATCGCGCCCGACTTTGCCACCGAGCGCGAAGACCGCGAGTCCGTGTTGGGTTCGATCGAGAAAATGCTCGGCCTGGGCGGCGACAAGCTAAAGAAAGACGTCGATCTGTATCGCGGCAACGTCGAGAAGATGAAGCTGGCGCGCGAAGCAATGGCCGAGGCAGTCGCCGCCGAGCGCAAAAAACGCGATAAGCGTCAGGCCGAGATTGCTGCCAAGAAAGCCGCCGCTGAAGCCAGCGAAGACGGCACGGCAGAAGCAACCGGCTCCACCGAGACGACCGAAGAAGCCAAGGCCGAAAGCCCTGCCGACGCCGTCGAAGCGGAAAGCTAAGCCAAACGATAAGCCTCGGATTCACAACCCCGACGATCGCCACGAAACTGTACGCTCGTCGGGGTTTTGTCATCGAACGCTCCATGAAGCCCGACTTCTCCAAGAAGCCCGACTTCTAACCCCCGCAAGGAATGGCCCGTCTTTGGTAACCCCTCGACAGCTACTCCAACGCACCGCCCTCGATGTGCGCGATAACGGCCCGCAAGTACCACACTTCTGGCATTCCCGGCACCTGCTCGCGGGCGCTGGCGAGTAGTCGCTCGGCGATTTCCCAGTGGCCGCCCACTAGCCGCCGCAGCTTCTGCGCGAGCAGCGCTTGTTCGGTTTTCTGCGGGTTCGCCTGCGGCTCGGCTTGCGGATCGGACGATCCGGTTTCGCCGTCGTCGGCGACTAAGCCTCGAGGTTGCCGCAGCTTCGCCGCTTTGTCGAGTGCCGCTCGATAGTCGTCCCAAGCCTCACGCTCGCAGAATCGCTCGGCGGCCTCTTGGTAGTCGGCGGCGGCCTTGGCGAGTTCCTCCTGGCGGGCGTAGAGCATTCCGCGCTCTAGATAAATGCGGCCACTGCCCGGATCGACTTCGATCGCCCGGTCGAAGTCCGCTAGCGCCGCGCTGTCGTTGCCGAGGGCGCGATAGGCCGCACCGCGCGAGACATAGAGCGCCGCGTCGCTGCCGTCAATTTCGATCGCGCGGCTGAGATCGGACACCGCTCCCTGGGGGTCTTCGAGCCGCATCCGCGCCCGTCCGCGTCCGCCATAGGCCAGCGCCCGCCGAGTGTCGTCCGAGTCGTCGGCCTTGAGGGCGCGAGCGAAATCCGTCAGCGCCTCGCGAAACTTCCCGAGGGTGCTGTAGATCGCCCCGCGACAGCAAAGCGCCTCGGCGTCCGGCTCGCCGTTTTTGAGCACCCACTCCAGGTCGGCCAGCGCCCCCGCTGCGTCGCCGGACTCCGCCCGCTCGATCGTCTGCCGGTAAAAGTCGCGCGGGCGGCTGGAGGGTGCGGAGTTCGTAGGGGTTGCGGCGGGCATCACGGCGGGTGTCACGGCGGATGCTCGCGGCTTGAGGCGATCGACCTGGGCCAGACACTGGCGGCTTTTCTCCGTGTCGCCGCGATCGAGGTACAGGCGAGTCGCTCGCGTCAGGCTGGCGATCGCCGCGTCGATTTGGTTGGCCCGCCGTTGAGCCGTCCCCAGGATTTGATAGCTGGCGGGGTCACTGCCGTCGAGCGCCAGGGCCGCTTCCGCATCGGCCAGCGCGCCGGTCGGATTTTTAAGGGCGAGACGCACCAGGGCGCGGGTTTGTAGGGCGCGGGCATCGCAGGCGTCGAGGTCTAGCGCCGCTGTCAGGTCGTCGATCGCGGCGTGCAGGTGTCCGAGGTCGAAATAAATCTGACCCCGGCGTCGCAGGGCTTCAGCGCGCCACGGGCGATCTGCGGGGGCGGAGGCAGCGGCGATCGCGGCTTGGAAGCGGGCCAGGGCCGCCTCGGTGTCGCCCGTCGTCAGTGCTTTGACGCCGCGTCGGATCTCTCGGGCTGCTGCGCTCTCCATGACTGTTTTGCCTCCAGTGCGATCGCGAATGGGCGTTTGCTTTGAATTAGATCCTAATTGTATCGATCGGCCCTCGCGCCGTTCTACGACAGGCCGAATTCCGGCGGCGATCGCGGCGATCTCGCTTCCCTGCTACCGCAGTTTTGTCGGTATTTGCCCCACGCCAAAAGTCCCAGCGAAACATCTGACGCACGCTTTTCGACAGACAATCGCGTTATGTCATAATCTTTAACAGTTTTCTAAGATTGCTTGACAATTCACGCACGTCAACATGGACACTCCCGATCCGGTTACGAAAGAGACCCTTGCTGCGCCAACCGTTGCACCGAACGAAGAAGTCATCGAGATTCGCGACGAATCCGAAGACTGTTTCGAGTGTCGCGCCTGCGGCTACACCTACAACCCCATTAAGGGCGACGACAGTGGCGGCATCGAGCCCAATACCGCCTTTGATAGCTTGCCGATCACCTGGCGCTGCCCAGTGTGTAGCGCGCGCCCGAAAGCATTTGCCAACATCGGTCCCGTCGGCGCTGCCTCGGGCTTCAAAGAAAACCTGGGCTTTGGTTTTGGAGTCAACACCCTGACGCCCAGCCAGAAGAACGTCCTTATCTTTGGTAGTTTGTTGGTTGGCCTCGCAATCATGCTCAGCTTTTACGGTCTGGGCTAGCTCGATTCCGCGCCACCTTTCTATCTGCCCCTAAAAATTTCCGCTTTTTCGCAAGCCTTTATCGATGAACGATATTTTCAAGCGCCTCCGCACGATCGCGATCGTGCTGGTCGCCACCCTATTCTGCGCGAGCTGTAGCGAAGTTCCGTCTACCTCGGCCAACCCCTGGCAAGTTCTCGAACTGCCGACCCCGGCGACCTTTTACGACATTGCCTTTACCGATACCGACACCGATCGCGGTTGGCTCGTCGGCAGTCGCGGCAGCCTGTTCGAGACGAACGACGGCGGCGAAACCTGGGAGGAGCGCCCGCTCGACTTCGGCGAAGAGAATATCGTTTTTACTTCGGTGGACTTCTCCGGTGATGAAGGTTGGGCCGTTGGCGAGCCGTCGATTCTGCTCCATACCACCGATGCGGGCAAGAGCTGGTTCCGCGTGCCGCTGAGCAAAAAGCTTCCCGGCGCACCCAGCTCGATCGTCGCCACCGGAGCCAACTCGGCAGAGATGACCACCAACATCGGCGCGATTTACGCCACCGAAGACGGCGGGCAAAACTGGAAGGCGCTGGTGCAGGACGCGCTGGGCGTGTTTCGTAACATCGATCGCAACGCCTCCGGCCAGTACGTCACAGTCTCGGCCAACGGTAACTTCTATTCCACCTGGGATCCCACAACCGGCGACTGGACACCCCACAACCGTCAGGATTCGCGCCGCGTTCAAAACATGGGCTTCCGCCCCGACGGCGGTCTTTGGATGCTGGCGCGCGGCGGTCAGCTGCGCTTCTCCGATGGCGGCAGCACCGAAGAGTGGCTCGAAGCGCAATCGCCGGAATTCTCGACGAGCTGGGGCCTGTTGGATATGGCCTACCGGACGCCCGAGGAAGTTTGGGTCGTGGGCGGCAGCGGCAACCTGCTGGTGAGCTACGACGGCGGCGAGCCGGAAACCTGGCAAAAAGACCGCGACGTCGAGAACGTGCCCTCGAACTTCAACTACATTCGCTTTCTAAATGAAGATCGCGGCTTCATCCTCGGTCAGCGCGGCATTCTGCTGCGCTACACGCCGGAAGGCGAAGCTGCCTAGCGTTATTACGAAGCGGCTCGGGTTTATGAGAGACCCGAGCAACGCTGGCATCCTTGGGGAGTCGGCCTCAGAGTAGACTGTGATGCGACAAGAACGGTCGAAGGCAGCGTAAGTCCCGAGTGCGGCCTCGCAAGCGCTTTAGCACACCTTGTAGGTGTTTCGACCGTTCTGTATCATAGTGTGTATAATTCTCATGTTTCTCAACGCCGAGAGAGGTCTATAAAACATGGCAGGTACTACAGGCGAGCGTCCCTTTTCCGACATCGTCACAAGCGTGCGCTACTGGCTGATCCACGCCGTCACTATCCCGATGCTGTTCGTTGCAGGCTGGCTGTTCGTGAGCACCGGCTTGGCCTACGATGCCTTCGGAACGCCGCGCCCGGATGAATACTTCACCAAGGAACGCCTGGAGCTGCCGATCGTTTCCGATCGCTACACGGGCTCAGACCAGATTGGTGACTTTAATAAGTAATTTCCACCATTAGCCCACCCTTGGCCCGCGGTTGCGGCAGCTCTGACGACCGCCCCGGCGCTCGACCTCAGACATTCCCCTAGTGAAAGCTTCAAAACATTTCCGATGACCAACCAATCCCCAAACCAGCCGATCGCCTACCCGATCTTTACCGTCCGCTGGCTGGCCGTTCACACTCTAGGCGTTCCGACGATCTTCTTCATCGGCGCACTGGCTGCAATGCAGTTCATTCAACGATAATCACGATGCCCACCCGCAATTCAAATCCGAACCGCCAGCCAGTCGAGCTTAACCGTACGTCGCTGTACCTCGGCTTGCTGCTGATCTTCGTTCTCGGTATTCTCTTTTCTAGCTACTTCTTTAACTAAAGCTTCGGTCGATTTAGCCCGAAAGTGCTAGAAGAAAAGACTACTAAAACGCACTGCTTTTCGCTTTTTTCATCCTGGAGGACTTCCAAATGTCTGACGTCAGAATCCCGCTTTGGGTGGTCGGCACGATTGCCGGTCTTGGCGCACTTTCCGTTGCGGCGCTGCTTTTCTACGGTTCGTACACGGGTCTGGGTTCTGCTCAGTAGTCTACAGAAGCGCCTACGGATTCAGGGGTCTAGAGCCCCGGTACAGTTCCAGGAGCAATCGAATATTTCCGGTAATAAGGCTCGCCGATCGCCCGATCGCTGGGTCTTTTGCCATTTTCAAGCCTTGGCTCGCCTCGCCGCAGATGAAAAAGAAGCGAGCATCCGCGCTACGGAAAGGAAAACGTAGCGCAGATGTCCGCTTCTGTCGCTAGGACGTGCGGGCTGTTTTGCGGGAGTTCGAGACCCCTACAAAACCCCCTTGGAGCTGGGAATCCGTCCGGCGCGGCGCGGGTCGATTTCGATCGCCATACGCAGCGATCGCGCGAAAGCCTTGAAGGTCGCTTCGATGATGTGGTGGGAGTTGATGCCGTCGAGCTGGCGGATATGCAGCGTCAGCTGGGCGTGGTTGACGATCGCCACGAAAAACTCGCGCACGAGCTGGGTGTCGTAGGTGCCGACGCGCTCGGTGGGAATCTCGAGGCCGTAGCCGAGGTGGGGACGTCCGGAGAAGTCCAGTGCCACCTGCACCAGAGACTCGTCGAGCGGCGCGACGAAGTGGCCGAAGCGGACGATGCCTTTGCGATCGCCGAGCGCCTGGGCGAATGCCTGGCCGAGGGTGATGCCCACGTCCTCGTTGGTGTGGTGGTCGTCGATTTCAATATCGCCTTTGGCCTGCACGTCCAGGTCGATCAGGCCGTGGGATGAAATCTGGTCGAGCATGTGATCGAGGAACGGGACGCCAGTGTCGGCATTGCACTGGCCCGTGCCGTCGAGGTTGATGCGAACTCGCACGTCGGTCTCGCCGGTCGTGCGCTTGACGGATGCCGTACGGGCGGTCGGCAGTTTCTCCAGGTCGCTGGTCTGGAAAGCGGTGTCGCTGATTTGCATGGTCGTGGCGGGAGAAGTCTTGGCCTTCGCCCGATGCGAAAGTCTTAAGTTCGTTATCGATATCTTAAACTGCCGATTGCGAGGGAGGTCGAGCTTGTGGGGTCGATTCGGGGGGCGATCGAAGGTCGGGTATATGATGCGATCGTCGAATGGCGCGAGAAGCTATGCAACTGACGGAATTCGAGCTCGAGCTTGTTGGTGTGGGGTTGGGCGTGGGTTTAATCGTGGCGGCGATCGTCGGGCTGAACGGCCTGCGGCTGCGCTGGAAGCTGCGCGGGGAAGTGGAAGATTTGAAGAAGAACCTCTACGTCAATATGAGCGTGCAGGCCCAGGGCACGGAGGGTTTGAAACGGGAACTCGAAGAGCTCAAGCAGACCAACGAGAAACTGCGGACGACGGTGGCGACGCTCTCTAATACCAAATCCGACTTAGTGAAGAGCGTTAGAGCGATGTGTAGGCCACCAGTGGA
>ERZ1740068.184-NODE-184-length-38436-cov-6.493030_pt1 | contig 38436 bp, 33 predicted proteins | sample MGYA00581735_ERZ1740068 | MGnify/ENA primary metagenome ERZ1740068 (study PRJEB43018, sample SAMN04849740) | marine metagenome | isolation source: floating plastic debris | place: Pacific Ocean | collected 2008-08-30 | study: EMG produced TPA metagenomics assembly...
TTTCTACCCGCCTTATGAACAGTTTCCGCCTCTGGTCGCGTCATTTACCGATTTCTTTGAACGTTATCTACAGACCGAGCGCGCAGGTGAATTTCAGTTCAACTGACCGTCTCCAGCCGCAGCTTCGGGCTGATCGCCCTGGGGTCCGTCAGCACATGCACGATCGCAGGCTTGCCCGCCGCACGCGCTGCAGCCAGAGCGTTCGGAAACGCCTCGTCCGACGTCACGCGCACCCCGAACGTGCCATAACTTTCCGCCCATGCTGCGAAATCCGGATTGCGCAGCCCCGTGCCACTCGGCCGCCCGGGATAGGCGCGCTCCTGATGCATGCGAATGGTGCCATACATCCCATTGTCGCAAATGATCACGACGATATTGGCGCCAAATTCGCAGGCTGTGCCGAATTCCTGACAGGTCATCTGAAAACACCCGTCACCGGCCAGACAAATCACCTCCCTGTCAGGATGCGTCAGCTTCGCCGCCACCGCGGCGGGCAGGCCATAGCCCATCGACCCGTTCGTGGGCGCCAACTGCGTGCGCCAGCGCCTGTAGCGATAGTAGCGATGCAGCCAGGCTGAGTAATTGCCCGCCCCATTGGTGAGGATTGCATCCTCGGGCAAAACCTCGCGCAGATGGCCAACGAGGTTCTCCATATTCATCTCGCCCGGCGTCTCCAGCGGCACCTGCCAGGCCTCGTAATCGGCACGCGCCTCGCGGAGCCACGCCCCGCCATCGCGCGCACCCGCCGCCTCGGCCAACTGTCGCACGAACGCGGCAGGCCGCGCGCACACCGCCACATCCGGGCGATACACCCGGCCAAGCTCGCCCGGATCAGGATAGACATGCAAAAGCGGCTGCTCGGCCACCGGCGGGGTGACCAGCGTGTAGCCCGAGGTCGTCATCTCCCCCAGTCGCGCGCCCAACACCAGCAGGCAATCGGAGGTCTTCACCCGCTCCGCGAGCTTTGGATTGATGCCAATCCCCACATCGCCCACGTAACAGGGGTGATCATTGCTCAGGTAATCCTGACATCGGAAAGACGCGCCCACCGGCACGCCTATCGCGTCTGCAAACCGCCCTAAGGCGTCTGCGGCCTCGGCAGACCATCCGCCGCCGCCCACAATCACAAACGGGCGCTCTGCTGCGGTGATCCGGTCCAGCACCTCTGCCACGTCAGACGCCGCCGCCTCGCCTGAGGGCAGCGATACGGCGGGCACCGCCTCGCCCTCGGCCAAACCAGACAGCATATCCTCCGGCAAGGCCAGAACCACAGGCCCCGGTCGGCCCGATTGCGCCACATGAAACGCGTGGGAGACATATTCCGGGATACGGTCGGCTCGATCGATCTCGGCCACCCATTTCGCCAGCGGCCCGAACATGGCCCGGTAATCCACTTCCTGAAAGGCTTCGCGATCGCGCTGATCACTTGCCACCTGACCCACAAAAAGCACCATCGGCGTACTGTCCTGCTGGGCAATATGCACGCCCGCGCTGGCATTCGTCGCCCCCGGCCCGCGGGTCACAAACGCCACGCCCGGTCGGCCTGTCAGCTTTCCGGCGGCCTCGGCCATCATCGCAGCACCAGATTCCTGCCGCGCCACCACAACATCAATGCCGGAACCATAAAGCCCATCGAGCGCCGCCAGATAGCTCTCGCCAGGAATGCAAAACACCCGATCCACCCCCTGCGCCGCAAGGCAATCGACCAAAAGCGCCCCGCCGTGACGTGCCTCGCGATCCTTCATGATGACCTCCTTTTCAGCGATGTCAGGTAACCAGATGCGATCGGCAAAGAAAAGCCGCCTTCGCCTCAAACCACCTATGGTTTTCTTTCCGGTCTGCGCCTATATGACCCGTGCAAAGCATCTTCCGACGACCCACTGTTTCCTTCCGGCCTCAGTTGATCCTACGACGACACTACGCCAAGCCATCGCATTCTGCGGATGGTACTACACTAAGGAGACATCACGATGGCCAAAGGCACCGTGAAATGGTTCAACACCGACAAAGGGTTCGGGTTCATCGCGCCAGAAGACGGCGGCAAGGACGTATTCGTCCATATCTCAGCGCTGCAAGCCGCTGGCATTCAGCGCCTTGATGACGGTCAGGCCGTCACTTACGAGCTGGAAGCAGGACGTGACGGACGCCAATCCGCTGGCAGCCTTGCGCTCGCATAACAGTTAAAACGGTTCGGGCTCCAGGCCGTTGGTGCTGGGGCCCGCCACTCGACTTAATCCGCATCAGGCGGCTTTTGTCAGGATGCGCGCCGCGCCTTCCACTTGCCAAATCCGCGCGAGAGATAGGGCCGGATCGGCAAGAAACCGCGATACATCCGCTCCATCACCCACAGCATCCCCGGGATCGCCGCCAACCGCGCGGCCCACCGCCATTTCGGCAACCCTTGCCAGACCTCGGCAAAGCCCGCAGCCCCGGAGACCAACGTGCCATCCGCGCGGCGGACGTGAAACCGCCCCAAAGCCGTGTCGCGATCCAGATCCTCGGGCAACGCGTCACTCGCGGCATCGACGAATTCAATCCGCTCCGCGCCGTCCTGCGCCTTGTAGTGGCTGATCTCTGCCAGACACAGCGGGCAGGCCCCGTCGTAATAGACAGTCAGGTCTTTGTCGCGCTCACTCATATCCCGTCATCTCCAGATATCCGATGCCCTCATGGCTGCCCGAAAGCGTCACCGGACCTTCCCAATAGGGCACGTTCACGTCCATCCAAGACTGCTCATTTAGCGCGCGCACCGTAATGTCGACACCCTTCTGCGGCACAGTTACGCGCCACGCGGTCGGCACCTCGCGCCCGTCCACATCGCTTGTCTCCAAGGGATCGGCATTGAACACCCCATTTTCAAAGGCTTCCGTCTCGCCATCCGGCGTGATCCACGTCCCGGCCGTGAAATGCGCGCCATCGGTTTGACGCAAACGGAACCCCATCATCTTCTCGCCTTCGTCAAAGCTCAGCGAGAACCAATCACAGCCCGTCTGATTGTCTGCCAAGGGCTGCGAGGACGATTCCCGATCGAGCCACGCCCGCCCGCTGACGGCCGCGTCCCCGTCCGGCCGCGTCAACACACCGTCGATGTCAAAAAACGGCTGCGAATAGTAGTAACTCGCCTGACCCTCTTCGGACTTTACCGAATACCCCAGGTCGCCTTGAAAGATCAGTGGCCCTTGCGCCAAAAGCTGCATGTCATAGGCAAACTCCGCGCCCGAGGCCGTCAATCGCATGTCCTCAAAACTGGGCCCCGCCATGGCCCAATCGTCAATCCATGCCTCAAAGGCTGCCGCGGTCACACCGGCCTGTCCAATCCCCCCGCGCGCAATGCGCTCCGCCACGTAATGCGCCTCGGGCGTCGTCACGGCCGCATGGGCAAACCAGATCTGCGGGCTGTCCCAGCCTTCCCTGTCTTCCGGCTCCAACGCGGACCGGAAGAGCGTCCATTGCAGACCATAGGGCGTGCCGTCCTCGGCCTCCATGTTGGCGGTCAGATACCACCACTCAATGCGGAAATCCGGGTGCGCGCCGTGATCTCGGGGAAACTCAAACGCAAAGCCGCGCTCTGGCACGGTAAACCCATCCGCATCCGTGCCCAGCCCCGCAAAACCTTGCGCGAAAGCCATGACAGGCAGCATCAGAGCCAGGAAAAGCACCCTAACGCTCATTGGAAAACACCTTCAGCAAATCCGCAGGCGGCGTTCGCGCCAAGCGTCGCGCCGGCCAAAGCGCCGCGAGCGCCGCCGCCACCACGCCAAACACGGCCAGTTTCGCGTAATCAACTGGGAACACAAACATCGGCAGCCGCCAGCCAAAGGCCTCCACATTCACAACCGCCAAAAGCACCCAGGCCTGAAGCAGCCCCAGCGGCACCGCCAGCAGCATTGTCAGGAACGCCAGGATCACCGCGCGGATCAGCTCCAGCTTGCCCAGATCCGCCCGCGTCAGCCCCATCGCCCAGGCCGGGGCCAGCTGCGGCACTCGGATCGCTGCCAGCGTCAGAAGCGATGTCAGGATCGCAAATCCCGCCACCGACAGCGTCAGCACATTGAGCGCGGCCGTCACGGTAAAGGTCCGCTCAAACACACCGACGGAGAAATCCTTGATCACCTGCTGATCGATGATCTGCGCCTCCGAGAGGCCAAACTCATCCCTGAGTGCGGCGCGCATCGCGTCTTTATCATCCACGTGAATGCCAAATCGAATGGGTCGTTCCCCGGAATGAAGGCTCAAAAACAGCGCCTCACTCAGCACTGCCTGCCCAATCGGGTTGCCATAATCGCCAAAAACCCCGGCAATTGGCAGGGTCACACCCTCCCCAACGGTCAGATCATCGCCGACCCATAGCCCCCCGCGCCGGGCCATCTGCTCATTGACGATCACGGCCTCACCCTGGGCAACTGCACTCCATGCCGCATCGCTGGACGCCAGAAACCCCCAGTTTTCCTGATAAGTCTCCCCCACGCGCACGCCGTAAAGCTCCGCGGGCTGCCCGGCCAGCCGCATATCGACGTAAAGCAACGGCATGATCTCGCGCGTAAGAGGCCGCATGAACGCCTCCAGCTCCGCCGCCTGCGCCTCATCCTGCGCCTGCACATAAAGATCAGACGCCAGCCTCTGTTCCAAAAAATCCAAGAACGTCAGGCGAAAGCTCGACACCATGGTCGACACGCCCACATTGGCCGAGGCTGCAAGCAACAGCGCCATCAACGCCAGACTTAAGCCCGGCACCTGCTGGCGCGTATCGGCCCAGAACCACTGTGCCCGCACACGCCGCGCCTTGCCTTCCGCAAAGCCCAACACCCTGTCCAACACCGCAGGCAAGAACAGCGCCGACCCCAAGAGAAGCGCACCCAGCCCCGCGAAGGCCAGCACAAGACCCGTCCCATAGGCAATCAAAACCGCCGCCGCGCAAAGAAGCCCAAGTGCCGCAAGCCCCAGCCATACGCGCGACGTGCCCGAGGCCAACGCCCAGGCCCGCCCGCCCGGGCTTGCCAAAAGCGGCATCCGCGCAATCCGCCACAGCGCACCCGAGGCAGCCAAAATCGTGCCCGCAAAGGCAATGCCCAGCCCCGTCAGCCACCAATCCGGCCTGAGCTGCAACGTGCCCGAGATCTGCGCCCCGTAAAGCCCTTCCAGCGTGGCCGCGACATCGGGCAACAGCGCGCCCGCGATCGCATAGCCCAACAGCACGCCGATCCCGCCCGCGATCACGGCAAAACCCGTCATCTCCACGACGATGAGCGCGATCAATGTTTTCAAAGGCATGCCAAGCGCGCGCAACGTCCGCACCATGCCGCGCCGCTGCTCAAAGGCGAGCCCGATCGTGCCATGCACAATGAAAAGCCCCACCACGAAACTCAGCAGCCCAAAGGCCGTGAGGTTCAGATGAAAGCTGTCCGTCAGCCGCCCGATCTCAGCGCCCTCCTGCGCGGCGCGACGTACCAGTCCCGGGGCCACGTCGTTCAATGGTGGCACGCCCAGCGGTTGCTCTGGCCCCACGATCAGGCGCGACACATACCCGTCCTTGCCCAGCACCCGCGCCGCCACGCCCACATCCGTGATCGCCGTATCGGGCGCCACGCCCGGATCGGCAATCACCTTTTGCGAGATCTGCTCGGCCAGCCCGTCCGCCACGGCAGGATGGGCAAAAATCACGCCCTCACCTAGAAAATCCTGCGGCTCCGGCGACGTTGTCAGCACAGCTGTCCCGGCCCCGCCCGGCGCCGTCAGCGGATCAACCCCCACGAGCCGCGCCCGCGTGCCGCCCACGCCAATCCGGCCTTCCACCACGGGTGAGACCTGCCACCCGGCGCGGCGCAACTCCACGTAGGTCTTGAGCGCAATCACATCCCCGCTTGCCGGCAAAAGCTGATCATACCGCCCTTCGCCAAGCACCGAAGCGGCGGCATCATAGCTCGCCCGCGCTTCCGAATTGATCGCCTGCACGCCGGACCAGAGCGCCGTGGCAAGTGCCAATCCCGCGAGCAAAGTCACCAACTGCAGCTTGTTGCGCCACCAATGCGACCAGAGCGCCTGAAGCCCGGCGCCTGTCATGACAACGCCCCCATCAATGTTCCTGCACTCAAATGCACCTGCCGCTCCATCCGCTGCGCCAGCGCCGTGGAGTGCGTCACCATCATCAGCGCCGACCCGGCCTCGGCAACCAGCGCCTGCATCTGGTCAATCACGTCGGCCGCGGTGCCTTCATCAAGGTTGCCCGTCGGCTCATCAGCCAGAATGAGCGCAGGCCGCGCCGCCAATGTCCGTGCAATCGCCACCCGCTGCTGTTGCCCGCCGGACAGCTGTTCGGGGTATTTATGCAGCTGCTCAGTCAGCCCCAAGGCCTGCGCCAGCTCGGCCTCCCGGCTGGCGTCACTGCGATCTGCAAGGCGGGCATGAAAGGCGATATTGGCCCCCACGGTCATCGACGGGATCAGGTTGAACTGCTGAAAAATAACGCCCACCTGCTTGCGCCTGAGCTCCGCGCGCCCGGCATCATCAAGGCCTGTCACGTCGTGCCCATCGAGCCAGATCTCTCCGCCATCGGCCAAATCAAGACCGCCCACCAGATGCAAAAGCGTGCTCTTGCCCGATCCGCTCTCGCCCGTAAGAGCCAGCGTCGCGCCTGCCTCCAACGTCAAATCCACCCCGCGCAGCACCGGCTGCGTGCCATCCGGCCCGGCGTAGGATTTGGTCAGGTTTTTCACCTCAAGCAGCATGGCGCCTCCTTCCCTGCCCAAGCTATAGCGATGCCGCTCGAGGAAAAGCGACAAAAGCGCGGGACGCGTCGGAAAATCACCCTATCTGAGCGTCAACGAAATCAACACCTTGAGAGCGCGCCGCCAGATGAATGAGACATTGCCCTTGCCCGGCTTCGGTCCAGAGCCGGAAGCGATGGAATTCACCCCGAACCGCGCTGCCGGGTTGGCGCGTCTGCAGGTGTTCACCCCCCGCACCGCGCGCACCTACACCTCGCAGCGCAATTATGATTTCGGGCCAGACAAGCGGGCCAATGTCTCTTGTCTCTCCCCCTGGATCCGCCATCGTCTGATCTCCGAGGAAGAGGTGCTGCGCGCGGTGCTCGCGCGTCACAATCCGTCCTCGGCAGAGAAATTCATCCAGGAGGTGTTCTGGCGGGGCTATTTCAAAGGCTGGATGGAACAACGCCCGTCGGTTTGGCAGGCCTATCGCGCGGGCGTCGATGTCGTGCTCGAAGATGCCGAGCGTGATGGCGCCCTGCGCGCGGATCTCAACGCCGCCATGGCAGGCGAGACCGGCATCGATGGGTTTGACGCCTGGGCCAAGGAACTGGTGGCCACAGGCTATCTGCACAACCACGCCCGCATGTGGTTTGCCTCGATCTGGATTTTCACCTTGCGCCTTCCCTGGGAACTGGGCGCCGATTTCTTTCTGCGGCATCTCATGGACGGCGATCCCGCCTCCAATACCCTCGGCTGGCGCTGGGTCGCGGGGCTGCACACCAAGGGCAAAACCTACGCCGCCCGCGCTTCCAACATCAACAAATATACCGCCGGTCGCTTCAACCCGCTGCATCAACTGTCAAACCAAACCGACGCCCTGATCGAAGACGAAGACCATCCGCGCATCCCGCTCGATCTCGAAAGCTCGATGCCCAATGCCCCATATCTTCTCATTCTCTCGGAAGAGGACACGACCCCCGAGCAGGTGCTCAGCACCCCGCCCGCCGCGATCCTCGCGCTTGATGCAACCTCAGGGCGCTCGCCCCTCGAAATAGGCACCGCCGCCACCGGTTTCGCGCAAGGTGCGCTGTCTGATGCCGTCGCGCGCAGCACCGCAAATTTTGGTATCGAAGGCCATCTAGCGCAGGGCGATTGGGCGCACGCCATCACGGAGGCGGCGGAAAAGGCCGGCGTCACCCATGTGGTCACCCCCTACACACCTATCGGTCCTGCGGCCGAGGCCATCTCTGCGGCAAAACCAAATCTCGAGGCCGCGGGCCTGACCCTAACACAGATCCGCCGCGACTATGACACGCTCACCTGGCCCCATGCCACGCGCGGCTTTTTCGGGTTGAAGAAAAAGATCCCGGGCATCCTGACAGGCCTGGGCCTGAAATAGCCGCAAACGCGGCAGTGGGCGCCAGCCCCCAACGTCGAAGCCTGTGGCTTCGACGCCACCCCCGGGGTACTTTCCCCCAGAAGAAGCATAAGGCGTTCCCCAGAGATTATTCTTGCCACACCCATCCTTGTCGGAGGCAAAAGTCTCAGGACTGACCGCGATCCCAGTCGCGCTTGATCTTCTTGGCGAGGCTCCATTTGTGCACCTCGGTGGGTCCGTCATAGATCCGGAAGGCGCGCAATTCGCGGAAGACTTGCTCTACCATCGTGTCCTGCGTCACACCGGTCCCACCCATGCATTGAACACAGCGATCGGCCACCCGCATCAGCGCCTCAGAGACATGCACCTTGGTCATGGAGCTTTCCGACGTGCCCCGCGCGCCCGCATCCAGCACATCGGCGCACCAATAGGTCATCTGTTCCGCCGCGCGCAGCTCGATCAGGTTCTCGGCCAGCATGAAGCCCACGCCCTCATGATCAATGAGCCGCTTGCCAAAGGCTTGCCGCCGGTTGGCATAATCCGTGGCGATCTCCTGGGCCCGCACACAGGCCCCCAGCCACCGCATGCAATGCGACAGCCGCGCGGGACCCAGCCGGACCTGCGCGTATTTGAAGCCTTCGCCGGAGGCGCCCAGCATCTGATCAGCGGGCAGGCGTAGATCCTCTATCGAGATCACCGAATGTCCGCCCGGCATCCCATTGTCGATCGTATCCAGCACCCTCTCAATCCGGATCGCCGGATGCGGCAGATCCACAAGGAACATGCAGGCGCCGTCCTCGGACTTGGCCATCACGATCCCCACGCCCGCGCCATCCGCACCGGTGATGAACGCCTTGCGCCCGTTGATCACCCAGTGATTGCCATCGGGCACGCATGTTGTCTGCAGCATCGTGGGATCCGACCCGGCACCACCATCCACCGCAGGTTCGGTCATGAAGAATGCAGAGCGTTTTTCGCCCCGGACAATCGGCGCCAGAAACCGCTCTTTCATCTCTTCGCTGCCGACCTTACCGATGAGCAGCATGTTGCCTTCATCGGGGGCTGCGGTATTGCACGCCAGCGGCCCCAGGATCGACAACCCGGACCGCATCAGCACGCAAGCTGTCTCCCGCTGTGTCAAATGCGACCCATCCTCCAGAATGTGAGGGGTCAGCACGCCCGCCTCCCGCGCCAGCGCCTTCAGCTCCAGCGCCATCTCATCCGACGGTCCATGAAAGCCCACACGCGCGTCCCCCTCGAACGGCACGACACTCTCGCGGACAAACGTCTCCAAACGATCCGCAATCTCCAGCGCGCGATCTGACAGACCAGCCCTCGTAAATTCCATCCCTGGCTCCCTCATTTTCGGCCACTATTGCCTCAAAAGCAGACGACGTCACCCACGGATTGCCGATTGAATGATTATTCAATGGACCCCACTGCGGAACCGACCTATCTTCCCTCGAACACCGCAAGGCAGACGCACACCCAGGGGGAAAGGCATGCGTGATCCGCGCTACGACATTTTGTTTGAACCGGTGAAGATCGGGCCGGTGACCGCCCGCAACCGCTTCTACCAAGTGCCCCATTGTAACGGCATGGGCCGCACCTATCCGTCATCGCTCGCTGAGATGCGCCGCACCAAGGCCGAAGGAGGCTGGTCCGTCGTCTGTACCGAAGAGATCGAAATTCACCCTTCGGCGGAGCATTCACCCTGGGCCGGTGGCCGGCTCTGGGATGAGCGTGACGTGCCCTACCACGCCCGCATGTGCGACGGCATTCATGAGTTTGGAAGCCTCGCGGGCGCTGAATTGAACTACTGCGGTCTGATGACTGCAAGCCGCTTCAGCCGTGATATCCCGCTCGCCCCCTCCCATCACCCCGTCGCCTCGAACGACCCGGTGCAGGCCCGCGCGATGGACAAAGAAGACATCAAATCCTTACGCAAATGGCACCGCGACGCAGCCCTCAGGGCCAAGCGCGCGGGCTATGACTTGGTCTATGTTTATGTTGCGCATCAGCTCTCGACCATGTCGCATTTCCTGTCGCCCTACCGCAATCACCGCACCGATGAATATGGCGGCTCGCTGGAAAACCGCGCGCGTCTTTTCCGGGAAATCCTGGCAGACACCAAAGATGCCGTCGGCGACACCTGCGCCGTGGCCGTGCGCTTTGCCGTGGACGAGTTGATGGGCGACTATGGCTTCACTTCTGAGGGTGAAGGCCGCGATTTCATCGAGATGATGGCCGAAGAGCCTGACCTCTGGGACGTCAATATCAGCGCCTGGGAAAACGACAGCGCCACCTCGCGCTTCAAGCAATCGGGCTTTCAGGACGACTACGTGGCCTTCGTAAAACAGGTCACGACCAAGCCCGTCGTCGGCGTGGGTCGCTACACCTCGCCTGATGCCATGGTCTCGCTCATCAAGGGCGGCAAACTGGATTTCATCGGCGCCGCGCGGCCCTCAATTGCCGATCCGTTCCTGCCCAAAAAGATCGAAGAGGGCCGCATCGAAGACATCCGCGAATGCATCGGTTGCAATATCTGTGTCTCTGGCGATCATCACGCCGTGCCGATCCGCTGCACCCAGAACCCGACCATGGGGGAGGAATGGCGCCGCGGCTGGCACCCCGAACGCATCGCAACTGCCACAACGCAAGAGAGCGTGCTAATCGTCGGCGCAGGGCCCGCCGGGCTCGAAGCCGCGCGTGCCTTGGGTCAACGCGGCCATTACGTGACACTGGCGGATGCGCAGGGAGAAGCGGGTGGCCGTCTCATCGGCGAACGCCGCCTGCCGGGGCTCAATGAATGGGGCAGGGCGGTCGATTATCGCATCTACCAGATCAGTCAGATGGCCAATGTCGATCTCTACCTCAAGAGTGAGCTTGATGCCCAAGGCGTGCAGAATTTCGGCGCCGACCAGATCATCATCGCCACGGGCGCCAAATGGTCGATGGACGGTATCGGCCGTCAGAACCCAACGGGCATCACGATCAATGAGGGGGCCAAGCTCCTCTCGGCGGATGACGTGATGGCAGGCGCGGTGCCCGACGGCCCGGCCGTGATCTTTGACGATGATCATTTCTACATGGGCGGGGCCATCGCCGAAAAGCTGTTGAAAGCGGGCTGCGATGTTCATTTTGTGACCCCGAGTGCCGAGGTCTCCTCCTGGACCCACAACACCCTGGAGCAGCACTTCATCCAAAAAAAACTCATAGAATCGGGTGTAAAACTGCACCTGTCTCAGAACATCACGGCACTGCACCCGGGTGAGGCCTTGCTGGAATGCGTCTACACCGGCCGCGAGACGCGACTGGAGGGAGCGGTGAGCGTTCTCGTCACCATGCGCCGCCCTGTCGACACGCTTTACAAGGATCTAGCTGCCGCAAACGTCCCCAACGTCACGCGGATCGGCGATGCGCTCGCGCCGGGCACCATCGCGGCGGCCATCTATAGCGGCCACAAGGTGGCGCGCGAAATGGGCGAACCAGAAGTGATGGGCGTGCCCTTCGATCGCGAGCTTTCAGAGTTGTCGCAAAACTGGCGCGACCCCAATCAGGTCCTGCCCCTGCCTGGAGCCGCCGAGTGAGCCCGAAAGACGCCCCAACCGACCAATCTCTGGGCCAGATCCACCTGCTCTCTGCCTTCGATCTGCGCCCGGGCCAGGACATGGACACATTTGTCGACGCCTACGGTGTCTTCGTGCGCGAGCTCTATGAGGCCGGCCTCATCGTTGATGCCCGTCCCATGGGCCGCCGCGTCTCAGACACGCCCATGGACACCGATGAAGAGCGCGGCCACCAGTTCTTCACCATCCTCTCCTTCCGCGACCGTGCCCACATGGATGCAGCTTACGCCCATATCGAGGCCCGCATGCGCGCCGTCACCGGAGAGCACGCCGCGATGTATGCTCGCACGGCCAATCAGATCTTCACCTGCTGGCAGGATGAGATCTCGTTTTTCAAGAAAGGATCGTCATGACCGACGCTGTACGTCGCTTCCACCCTGATGGCCCTCCCAGCAAAGGCATGGAGCGCTGGGAGGAGATGGATACCGCCGAGCTCATGTCTGGCGAGCCAGTTCAGAACGGCCACACCTATCATGAGATCGAGGCCGAGGGCTATCTCGCCGGCGTCTGGGATTGCACCGCCTTTGTCGATCACATGGGCGACTACAGCGTCGATGAATACATGTACCTGCTCGAAGGCACGCTGATCATGCGCATGCCGGGTGGCGAAGAGATCCACCTCAAGGCCGGGGACGCCTTCGTCATCCCCAAGGGACTGAAATGCCAGTGGGAACAGCCGGGCTACATCAAGAAGTTCTTCATGATCCTCGACGGCCCGGTGCCAGAAAAAGGCTGCAACCAGTCGCTCACACGCATCACTGTACCGGACGTGTCGGGCGGTGGCATGGCGGCGGGATCGGTCTCGACCGAACGCGTGTACTTCGTAAACGCCGCAGGCAATATGCAGGTGCGTCAATCCACTCATGCCGCCAATGCGATCCCATCCCTGCAAGTGTCTGCGCACCAGCTGATCCAGGTGCTGGAGGGCAGTCTCACGCTAACTTCAGATGCCGGTGAAGAAACATTTGCCGCAGGCGAAACCGCCTATCTGATGCAAGGCAGCACCGTCGGCTGGTCCACCACAGACGGCACGCGCTTGCTCACCTCAAGTTACTGCAGCTCCACCTATATCCAATAGAGCGGGTTTGTCAGGCCGTGGCGTGGCGACCCACACGCCGATTCGACGCACTTTTTCCCACGGCCCCGCTGAACTTACGGACGATATCCTGCGACACCACTTTCGCCAGGCGTCGCGCCAGAGGCGCGCCACTAAAGTAGGCACACCTTTGGTGTGACGGGACGGCCTGACGAACGCGCGGCGGGATACGCCCTTGATTCCGCGCGGCCGAACAGTTCTAAGCGCGGTTTTCCTAGACAAGCAAACCGCTTACATACGCATATATGACACCCCTCCACGCCCTGTCCGATCTCGACACACTCAACTTCGACACCATCATCGACGTGCGCAGCCCCTCGGAATTTGCCGAAGACCACATCCCCGGGGCCATCAACCTCCCCGTGCTCAGCGACGAAGAACGCGCCCTCGTGGGCACCGAATACAAACAGATCTCCCCCTTCACGGCCCGCAAACGCGGCGCGGCCCTCGTCTTCCGCAATGCCGCCCACCACATCGAAACCCAGCTCGCGCACCATGAAGGCTCATGGCGCCCTCTGGTATATTGCTGGCGCGGCGGGCAACGCTCCGGCGCCTTAGGCTGGATGCTCAAGGAAATCGGTTGGCGCGCCGACACGCTCCAGGGTGGCTACAAAACCTTCCGCCGCCTCGTCGTGCGCGCGCTCTACACTGATGCACTCCCGCACAAACTGGTCCTGCTCGCAGGCTACACCGGAACCGCCAAAACCGAGCTTCTCCAACGCCTGGAAGGCATGGGCACCCAAACCCTCGATCTCGAAAAACTCGCCAATCATCGCGGCTCGCTTCTGGGCGATGGCGATGCGCCCCAACCCAGCCAAAAGGGCTTTGAAACCGCGCTCGCCATGGCCCTCACCCGGCTCGACCCCGCGGCCCCGGTGCTGGTCGAGGCCGAGAGCAGCAAGATCGGCCAGCGCATGATCCCGCCCTCCCTTTGGACGGCCATGTGCGCGGCCCCCATGATCACCGTCGAAGCCCCGCTCGAGGCCCGCGCCCGCTATCTGGCCCGCGCCTACACCGATATCCTCGCCGACAAGACAGAGCTCATGCGAAAGCTCGATGTTCTGCGTCAGTTCCGAGGTCATGCCGTCGTCGATGGCTGGGGCGCGCTCTCGGCAGCAGGCGATGACGTCGCGCTTTGCCAGGCCTTGGCGGAAGAGCATTACGATCCCGCCTACGCCACTTCCATGCGGGAAAAAACACAGCGCGTCGCGGCCCATGTCGCCGCCGACGACCTCACCGATGCCGCGCTCGACGCCACAGCCAGACGCATCAAATCTGCGCTTCAGACGATCTCGATCTGACCAGTACCGTCGAGCATGCGATCCGTCACCCGCCCGATCACCGCCGCCTCAAACCCGTCGTTGCGCAACGCCTCGACGACCCCCTCCGCATTGGTGCCAATGGCGGCCAATAGGCCACCACCGGTCTGTGGATCAAACAGCAGATCATGCCTGTCTGTCTCCGGAACCCCGGGCAAGACCAGTCGGTTTTCTGCAAAAAGGCTCGACCGCACCCCACGCGCGGACAATTCCATCGCACCGGGCATCACTGGCACGGCGTCGAGCGTGATCTCCACCCCAACGCCTGAGGCCCGCGCCATGTTGAGCACATGCCCCACGAGGCCAAAGCCCGTCACATCCGTCATCGCATGCGCCTTGCCCAAATGCTCGGCAGCCAACCCCTGCGGCTGCATCATGATGCGGAGCGCGGCCTTAACATCCTCGCCCTTGGCCTCGGCCATCATCTCGCCCGCCAGAATCACACCGCTGCCAATCGGCTTTGTCAAAACCAGCGCATCCCCGGGTTTGGCCCCGTCCAGCGTGATCGGCTTACCCTCACAAAGCCCCGTCACCGTGAACCCAACCGTCAGCTCCGCACCCAACGTGCTGTGCCCGCCCACGATCTCTGCGCCTGCAGCCTCCATCACCTCGCGCGCCGCGGCATGGATCTCGCTCAACGCGCGTTCTGCCAGCTCCGGCGACTGCTCCGGCAAAATCACCGTCGTTACAGCGGCTTGCGGTTTCGCGCCCATCGCCCAGACATCGCCCAATGCATGCACCGCCGCCACCCGCGTCAGCACCACCGGATCCAGCACCATCGCCCGCAGATGATCTGTGCTGATCACCTGCCCGCCCGGCAGCACGCCAGCATCATCGCCCACCACACCCTCGCGCCCATGCAGCGCGCGCGCCAGCGCGGGCATGCCCACCTTCGCACCACACCCGCCGCAGAGCGGTTTTTCGACGCGAGATCCCTTCGCCCGTGGCCAGGGCAGGGCAGGGCCAAACGTTTTCATCGACGCGTCAAACTGGGTCATGAACTTGGTGTCGATCTGATCCTTCCAGCGCCACATCAGCGGCCCGGCCAGTGTGATCCCGAACCGCTCCGCCAGGGCGGATTTCTCGCCCAGCGAAATCAGCTTTAGATAATCGTCCTGCGGCACATACTCCTTCAGCCCCGTCCCGGTCGACAGCGTTTCGCGCAGGTTGGTGTAGAGCACCGGCGCCTGCCGCACGGCGTAGACCCCAGCCTTGGGGCGCGGCGCATGGGTCATCTGGGCACAGTCGCCCACCGCAAAGATACCCGGCTCCAATGTCCGCAACCGACTGTCCACGGGGATGAAGCCTGCCTCATTGGTAAGCCCCGTCTCCGCCACCCAGTCATGAGGCTTGGCCCCGGCAGCACCGGTGACAAAATCGGCCTCAATCACGCGGCCACCGGCCAAAACCACGCCGTCGCCCGTGATCTTTTCCGGCCTGGCCCCTTCCAAAAGCTCGACACCGTAGCGCTCAAACGCTTCGCGCAAGCGCTTCTCCGCAATGTCCCCAATCGCCGTAAAGGCCTTGTCCCGTTCGATCACGGTTAGCCTCGACTGCCGCCCCTCGCTCTTCAAGCGATGCGCCATGGCCAGCACCAGTTCCGCACCCGCCACGCCGCCGCCCAGCACGGCCACACGCGCAGGACCCGCGCCTTTCAGATAATCCGACCACCGCTCAGCAAAGCGGCCCAGCGGCTTGGCCGGTACGCCATGCTCTGAAAACCCCGGCAAATCCGGCATAGCCGATGTGATCCCCACATCGATGGCCGCCACATCAAACCCGATATCCGGCCCGTCGGTCACCTGAATGCGCCGCGCCTCCAGATCAATGCCGGTCGCATATCCCATCACCAATCGCGCCCCGGCTTTGCGCGCCAGTCGCACCAGATCGATATTGAGCTCGTCTCGCGTGTAATGCCCCGCCACATAGCCCGGCAGCATGCCCGAATAGGGAGCCGTCGGGCCGGGATTGATCACCGTCACCCGCGCGCCGAGCAGCGGGTCCATTGCCCATTTGTGCAAGACAAGCGCATGGGTGTGGCCGCCGCCGATGAGGACGAGATCTTGGGTGAGGGGGAGGGTCGGGTTCTGCATGAGATCAGACTTACCTGCGGAAATTCGGCAGGGGAAGGCTGTCGCTCGTCGCTCCCTTTCGGGCGCGCCTCGCCGGTGTCATGCTAAGGCTGTCTCAATCAGCGAGCGCACCGGCACCCGTGCCTTTAGACGCGTGGCCAAAAGGAACATACCCGCCACCTTGCGCTGAATGAACAAAAGATCCATCGGCAAAGGCGGTGGCACATAGTTTGTCTCGGCCAGAATGCGGCCCTTGGCGTTCATCTCTGCCGACAGCGTGCTGGTCGCGAAATCCATCACATCGGCGGCCCGCACGTGATTGAACACGATGGAGTTCATCTCAAGGATAAGACTGCGGTAGGGTTCTTCGGTCTCGGGCGTGATGATGCCCATCCGCTCCGCCGCTTTTTCAATCTCGACCGGATCGCCCGACATGCCCGCAGCAAACACCGCCCTGTAACGCGCCACGATATCGGGTTTCAGCTCGCGTGCCGCACCAAAATCCAACAGAACAATCTGATCGGTCTCGGCGTTATAGCGGTAATTGGCGAAATTCGGATCGGTCTGCATGACCTCAAAACCAAAGAGCTCGCGCAGCATCAGTGCGATCAATCGCTCCGCCGCCCGATCCCGAACCTCCTGCGGGGCATGTGCCACATCCTCGATGTTCATGCCCGGCACAAACGTCATCGCCAGCACATTCTTCGTGGTCAGCTCCGGCACCATTTCCGGCACCGCAAAATCGGCCTCATGGCCCAAAAGCTCAAAGAACCGCTCCAGATATGTCGATTCCCGCTCGTAATCGGCTTCCTGATGCAATTGCGCCCGCGCCTCGTCCAGATAGGGCCCTAGATCAAACCCCGGCGGGGCCAGACCCGACAGCTGGATGAGCCGCCCGACATTGGTCACATCGCTGTCGATGCTGCGCGCCACGCCCGGATATTGTACTTTGATGGCCAGTTCCCTCCCATCTGGCAGCCGCGCTTTGTGCACCTGACCGATCGAGGCCGCCGCCAAGGGGCGCACGTCAAATCCCGCGAATTGCTTGCGCCAGCCCGCGCCCCATGCGTCGTTCAGCACGCCCTGCAATTGCTTTGGTGGCATGAAATCGGCATCCGCGCGCAGCCGCGCCATGATGTCAGCCAGCTCAGGCGGCAACATATCGCCGGTATCCATCGACATGAGCTGCCCGATTTTCATCGCCGCCCCGCGCATCCGGGCCAGTTGATCGGCGATCCGGCGGATGTTGCCCGGCGTCAGCAACAGATCCCGCGCTGTGGGCTGTTGCCCGCGCCCGAGCTGCATCAGACCGTTGAAGGCCATGTTGCCCGCCACACCGGCGGTCATGGTGCCCATCCGGGTGGCCCGGGCCAGCCGCGTTTGCGGGATCCGCACGGCGCGCGCACTAGACGTAGAACTGCTCATGGAGGTGAGATATGGCAGGGGCGTAATCAATCAATGAACGACTTGCCGCAATTGACGTAACCGTCATGTGAGGGCAAGCTACCGCATCACTGTCTGCCAACAGGACGCCTGCCCATGGACACTCTTTCCCCCCTTGCCCCAAACTCTGCCGAAGCGCGCGATATTGCCTACCACTTCCACTCCTACACCAATGCCATGGCCCATGCTGACATGGGCCCGCAGATCATGGAAAATGCGCAAGGGGTCTATGTCTTCGACAATCAGGGCAAACGCTACATCGAGGCCATGGCGGGGCTTTGGAGCGTGGCCGTGGGCTTTGGCGAGAAGCGCCTGATCAAGGCCGCCACCCAGCAGATGGAGAAGATGGCCTATTACCACAACTTTGCCCACCGCGCGCATCCGGCCGCGATCGATCTGGCGGAGAAACTGGTCTCCATCGCGCCCGTGCCAATGTCCAAGGTGTTCTACACAAACTCAGGGTCCGAGGCGAACGACACCGTGATGAAGATGCTCTGGTATCGCTCCAACGCCATGGGCAAGCCGGAGAAAAAGAAATTCATCTCGCGTATCCGCGGCTATCACGGCGTGACCATCGCATCCGCCTCGCTGACTGGTCTGCCCTACAACCACACGTCTTTCGACCTGCCGATTGACGGGGTGCTGCACACGACCTGCCCGCATTACTGGAAAGAAGGCAGCGAGGGCGAGAGCGAAGAAGAGTTCGCCACCCGCTGCGCCGAAGATCTCGACGCGATGATCCAGGAAGAGGGCCCAGACACCATTGCCGCGTTCTTTGCCGAGCCCGTTATGGGCGCGGGCGGCGTGGTCGTGCCACCGGCGACCTATTGGGAAAAGGTGCAGGCGGTTCTGGCCAAGTACGACATCATCTTCGTCGCCGACGAGGTGATCAACGGGTTTGGCCGTACCGGCAACATGTTCGGCTCGCAGACCTACAATCTGAAGCCCGACGTAATGGTGCTCTCCAAGCAGATCACCTCAAGCTATGTGCCGTTCTCCGCCATTCTGTTGAATGAGCGGTTCTACGAGCCCATCGCCGAGGAGAGCGGACGGATCGGTGTCCTGGGCCACGGCTTTACCGGCGCGGGCCATCCTGTTGGCGCTGCCGTCGCGCTGGAAAACATTGCGATCATCGAAGAGCGTGGGCTGGTCGATAAGGCCGCTGAGACGGGTGCCTATTTCCGGCACAAGCTGGGTCAGTTCGAGTCTCATCCTTTCGTGGGTGAGGCGCGTGGCGTTGGCCTGATTGCGGCGTTGCAGCTGGTGCATCCGGAGTTTGAAACCAAGCCGGGCGTACTGGGCGCGGCCATGGGCAAAGAGCTTTATGCGCGCGGTGTGATCTCGCGTCCGATGATTGATGCGATGGCCTTCTGCCCACCACTGATCATCGAGCGTGATCAGATTGACGCGATCATCGCGGCCGTCGGCGAAGGCCTGGAAGCCTTGTCAAAGCATGAGTTCCATACGGCCTAAACCCGCGCGGAATCAAGGCCGCAGGCCGCAGCGTGTTCGTTCGCTGACCGGCAGGCGATTGAGTGCAATCGCCGAGAGGGGGGCCGTCCCATCACACCGGAGGGGGGGGGACGATAGTGGGGGGGCGCGGGGGCGGCGGCGGGAGAAATTCCTTTTGCAGGACGTTTTTCAAGACGTCAGTGGGACAGAACAATAAAGCGCATCGCAGCCAAACTTTGATCGCCACTCCACGGCCTGAAGAACACGCTCTGTCCTCGCATCAGCCGTCAAACGTAAACGGGCTCTCAAAATCCGCCAGCGCAACCGCCTGCTCATCTTTGGCCGACAGCACCGGCGCTCCCTCCAGCCCCCACTCAATCCCGCAGCTGTCCCACCGCACCGCACCATCACACTCTGGCGCATAGTAATCCGTGCACTTGTAGAGCACCTCAGTATTAGGCTCCCGCGTGACAAATCCGTGTAAAAACCCTTTGGGCACCAAAAGCTGCTTGCCGTTCTCCGCGCTCAATTCCGCGCCCGCCCACTGCCCATAGGTCGGGCTGCCCACGCGGATGTCCACGGCCACGTCAAACACCCGCCCCTGTCCGCAGCGTACCAGCTTGTTTTGCGCATGGGGTGGCGATTGATAATGCAGCCCTCTCAGCGTGCCGAACTCACCTGACATGGAATGATTGTCCTGCACGAACTCCATGTCGATCCCGTGCTCTTCCATCCGCCTTTTGTTCCAGCTTTCAGAGAAGAACCCGCGCGCATCGCCAAAACGCGCCGGGGTCAGGATCAGGACACCGGAAAGGGTCGTTTGCTCGATCTGCATGGGTCAGCCTTTGATCGCGTCATGTAACGCGCGGCTATAGCCCAGGATCAGACTGGAGAACAGGTCAGAGAACGGACCACGGAACAAGCGTGCCATCAGCCACACCCTTTCTCGCGCAACTCCGCCCGGATTGCGTCCCCATCTGCCCCGCGCTCAGAGGCGGGATTGACCTTGGCGGACTGACCGTCAAACCGCGGTGCCGGGGCGGGTTGCAGCCGTCCTCCAACGCGCTGCCAGACAAGGCGATCGGCCATATGCGGGTCTTGTTCTGCCTCCCATGGCGACAGCACTGGGGCCACGCAGGCATCGGTTCCGTCAAAGAGATCCAGCCAGTAATCCCGCGGCTGCATGGCAAAAATCGCCTCCACCGCCTCCGCCTGCCCGGGCCACAGTTCGGGCTCATATTGTGTCACGAAATCCGGATCCTGCGACAGGCCCATCCGATCCAGAAACACCGCGTAAAACTGCGGCTCAAGGCACTGGACAGTCAGCCACGCGCCATCCGCGCACGCGTAAGTGCGGCACCAATGCGGCCCATCAAGCAGGCTTTGACCCCGTGCCTCCACCATCTGCCTGTTTGCCGCCATCGCCATCAAAAGCGCCATCATATGAGCAGAGCCATCCACGATCGCGGCGTCCACCACAGTGCCCTTGCCGGTGCGCGCCGCCTGCAAGAGACCCGCCAGCAGGCCCGCCACCAGATACATCGCGCCCCCGCCGATATCGCCCACCAGCGTGGCCGGCGTCACCGGTGGCGTGCCCGTCTGACCGGCATACCAGAGCGCGCCGCTCAGCCCGATATAGGCCAGATCATGCCCGGCGGTGGCGGCGCGTGGCCCGCTTTGCCCCCAACCTGTCATCCGTCCGTAAACCAGCTTGGGGTTTGTGGCGCTACACAGCTCCGGTCCCAGCCCCAAACGCTCCATTACGCCGGGGCGCAGCCCTTCGATCAGCCCGTCGGCAGAGCGCACCAGCGCCCGCGCTACCGCCAGATCCGCGTCATCCTTGAGGTCCAGAACAATCGAGCGTTTCCCCCTATCCAGCACCGAGGGCGCAGCTGACTTGGGCCGATGCACCACGATCACCTCGGCGCCGAGATCGGCCAAGAGCATGCTCGCAAAAGGGGCAGGTCCAAGCCCCTCAAATTCAACAATGCGGATCCCTGACAGCATCATCCCCTCCCGGTCCCACCCGATCCCCGTCTAACACGCAGCGGGGCGAAAATCTTGGCCCAAAAAGAAACGCGTCGGCTTTCGCCAACGCGCTTCCAGCTGCATATTCATGTAAGTTTTAGTTCAGGCGCCTTCGATCACATTGGAAATGATCTGACCGATCGCCTTTGAGCCCTTGTTGGACGGGTGGATCATATCGATGCCGTGAAATGACCCGTCTCCATGGGGCACCAGATCTTCCAAAGAGAGGTAAATCAGGCCCGCGTCCAGTTTGGAGAGCTTGGAAATCCGCTTTTCAAGCTCCGCGCCCTCATCCTTGCAATGCTCAATCGGAGAGATCCGACCGGGGCTGCGCATATAGCCCACATAGATCACCTTGGCACCGGACTGACGCAGATCAGAGAGGAACCCGGGGATCGTGCCTTTGGTGCCGTCCTCAGAAATCAGCCGGTCAATCTTGGCGGCACACAGCATGCAGCCACAACCCATCCAAAGATCGTTGCCGCCGCCATTCACTACGACCCAATCCCAATCACCGTCGACATATTGCTTGGTGATGTTCAGGCCCGCCGCGCCGCTGATCGGCAGGGCGTAATGGAACCGTGCCCCGATGGTCGAGCGGTCCACAACCGTCTCGTGCAGGGTCTTCTCCATGACGTCCGAGACGGCCGCGTCATTGATGCGCCCGGTGGCCAACATCGAGTCGCCCACAACCAAAATACGTGATGGAAAATCACGCGACACAGACTCACCACATCCGGCGAGCACGCCGCACGCAAAAATCAACGTCAAAAAACGAGAAAAAAACATACCAGGCACGTCCCATTCTAGGACGGTCACTCAGACGCACATATCAGCAATGTACTTTGCGCCGCGAAGTAAACCGTGACGCCCCCACGGCGAAAACGTGGCAGAAAGATGTCCGATTCTCAACAGAATTTGGGCGGTATTGTTTCCAAACCGAGAACAAGCCCTTGATTTCCCTGGAATTACGCGATTTCCGCACAGGTATGCCGCAGATTCATGTGATTGCACCGCCCTCGTTCTCGTCTCATTCTCGCCATAATTCAGGAAGGACCGATTCACGTGGCCCCCATCGTCGACGTTCAGAACCTCGCCAAGCGCTACGCGGATGGCTTTGAGGCGCTCAAAGGCGTGTCTTTGTCCATCGAAGAAGGCGAAATCCTCGCGCTTTTGGGACCCAATGGCGCGGGAAAAACCACGCTCATTTCCACCCTCTGCGGCATCTCCGAGCCGTCCAGCGGGCACGCCACCATCGGCGGCCATGACGTGCAGAAAAACTATCGCCAAGCCCGCCAGCTCGTCGGCCTTGTCCCGCAAGAGATCTCTCTGGAGCCCTTCGAGAAGGTCATGGACACCGTGCGCTACACGCGCGGCCTCTTCGGCATGCAGCAGGATCCGGCGCTTCTGGAGGATGTCCTGCGCAAGCTCACGCTTTGGGAAAAACGCGATACCCGGACCACCGCGCTCTCAGGCGGGATGAAGCGCCGGGTGATGATCGCCAAGGCGCTCTACCACGAGCCGCGCGTGCTGTTTCTGGATGAGCCCACTGCGGGCGTCGATGTCGAGCTGCGCCGCGACATGTGGAACATCGTGGCCGATCTCAAGGCAGATGGCGTCACCATCATTCTGACCACCCACTACATTGAAGAGGCCGAGGCCATCGCCGACCGGGTCGCCGTGATCAACCACGGTGAAATCCTATTGGTCGAAGAAAAAGACACGCTGATGCGCCGCATGGGGCAAAAGCATCTGTGCATCGATCTCACCCAGCCCCTGACTACGCTACCCGACGGCCTCTCTGAGTTTGACCTCGAAATCGCATTGGACGGCTATCAGCTTGTCTACACCTATGCCGCGACGGGCGAACGCACGGGCATCACGCGCCTTCTATCCGCCCTGGCCCAAGCGGGCATCTCGCTCAGAGACATTCAGACATCGCAATCCAGCCTTGAAGACATCTTCGTGGGATTGGTCAAAAACCCTTCAAACGGCGAAGCGGCAGGCGAAAACAGAAAGAGCGCATCATGAACCTCATCGCCATCTGGTCCATCTACAAGTTTGAGATGAGCCGCTTCACCCGCACCTTGATGCAAAGCTTCGTCTCCCCGGTTCTCACCACCTCGCTCTACTTCGTGGTCTTCGGCGCTGCCATCGGCAGCCGGATCCAGGAGGTGGAAGGCGTCAGCTACGGGTCCTTCATTGTGCCGGGTCTGATCATGCTCTCTGTCATGACGCAGTCGGTCTCCAATGCCTCCTTCGGGATCTACCTGCCGAAATGGACCGGCACGATCTTCGAATTGCTCTCAGCCCCGGTGAATTTCTTCGAAGTCGTGGTGGGCTATGTGGGAGCGGCGGCCACCAAAGCGCTCTTCATCGGCGTGGTGATCCTCGTGACGTCGTTCTTCTTCGTGGGCTACAATGTCCAATATCCCCTGGCGATGATCGCGTTCTTGATGCTCACCTGCCTGAGCTTTTCGCTCTTTGGTTTTATCCTCGGGATCTGGGCGCAGAATTTTGAGCAGCTGCAGCTGGTGCCGCTTTTGGTCATCACCCCCTTGGTGTTCTTGGGCGGCTCGTTTTATTCGATCTCGATGCTGCCCCCCGTGTGGCAGACGATCACGCTCTTCAACCCGGTGGTCTACCTGATCTCGGGCTTTCGCTGGGCGTTTTTCGGGGAGGCAGACGTGGCCATCGGCGTCAGCCTTCTGGCGATCACGCTCTTTACGGGGATCTGCCTATTCCTGATCTGGCGGATCTTCAAAACCGGCTATCGCATCAGAAGCTGAGCCAGCGTCTGGACCCCGGCGCGGAATCAAGGCTGAAAGCCGCCGCGCGTTCGCCATGCCGCCCCCTGGCATGGCGAAATCTTCGTGTAAGCGTGCGGTTCAACTCAACAGCGGGATTGCGCGATAAAGCGCCTTTTATCTAAGTGCGGATCGCCAAGCCACGGCATGTCAAACGCACTATGTCGGATACGCCATCACGCGGGATCAAGGCAGTCGACCGCCCCGCGTTCGCCAGGACCAAGGTGTGGCCTCGCGAACACGCGTCTCCTCTCCAAACCCCGTGACTTATTTGCCCACACACCCGAAGTTTTTCCCCACCCTCAAATATCTCCCGCACGCCCCGCCTTGTTTCCACCCCGCTGGCTCTCTACATCGGGCGAATGAAAAACATGATCCCATTTTTGAACCGCCACCCCACAGTGGCGGTCATTCGTCTGTCTGGGGCCATTGGCACAGGCGCGCGGGCGCTCAACGATGAAGGCATGGCGCCGGTGATCGAAAAGGCCTTTGCCAAAGGCAAACCCGTCGCTGTCGCGCTGATCATAAACTCCCCGGGCGGGTCCCCGGCGCAATCCTCTCTTATCGGCTCGCGAATCCGCCGCCTGGCCGATGAAAAAGAGATCCCGGTTCATGCTTTCGTCGAAGATGTCGCCGCCTCAGGGGGCTACTGGCTCGCGAGTGCGGCCGATGACATCTGGCTCGATGACAGCTCGGTCGTGGGCTCTATCGGCGTGATCGCGGCCACCTTCGGTGCGCATGAGTTTCTCGCCAAACAGGGCTTTGAGCGCCGCGTGCACACCGCTGGCAAATCCAAATCCATGCTCGACCCGTTCCGCCCGGAAAAGAAAGAGGATATCGAACGGCTCGAGGGCATCCTGAGCCAGCTACACGACACCTTCATCGCTCAGATCAAATCCCGCCGCGGCGACAAGCTCACCGATGAGATCGATCTCTTCACCGGAGAATTCTGGCTGGGCCAAAAGGCCGTCGATCTGGGCCTCGCCGATGGCCTCGGTCATGCTGTTCCGAAACTCAAAGAGCTCTATGGCGAGAAGGTCAAACTCGCCCGGTACGGGCGGAAGCGGGGCCTTTTCCAGCGCTTTGGCGCGCAGATCATCGACGACGCGGTGGGCGTCATGGAAGAGCGTGCAGCCTACGCGCGCTTCGGTCTCTAGACGTGCTGAGCAAGATCGTCGTACTCTTCCTGGTGTTCATGGCCGTCTTGGCCATGTTCGGGCGCTTGCGCTACCCAGGACAGAAAAAGATCGACGCGATGCGCTGCCCGCGCTGCAAAAAGTTCCACATCGGCAAAGGTCCATGTGACTGCGGGCCCGGAGGCAAGGGATGATCGAGGCCTGGGCGTATGCAGGCCTGGGCCTTGTCATTTTGCTTCTGGCCGGTGACGCGCTGGTCAAAGGCGCTGTCAACCTCAGCCTTCGCGTGGGTGTCCCCGCGCTCATCGTCAGCCTGACCATCGTCGCCTTCGGCACCTCCGCCCCAGAGCTTTTGATCGGCATAGACGCCATCTTGGACAACAAACCCGGCCTCGCGCTGGGCAATGTGGTGGGCTCCAACACCGCCAACATCCTGCTTGTGCTGGGTGTGCCGGCGATGATCACCGTGCTCCACACCAGCTATTGCGACACCAAAAAGACCTATCTTTACATGCTGGGCGCCACCTTTCTCTTCATCGCGCTGGCCTTCCGCGGTGTCTTTGATCCCATGGCGGCTGCGGCGCTTCTGGCCGTGCTGGCCTTTGTTCTGGGCGATGCCGCCCGCGATGCGCTGAAACATCAGCGCGAAAACGCGGGCAAAGCTGAGGAAGAGGAAGAGGTCGAAGGCGCCGATCCTGATATGGCCTGGTGGCAGATCATCGTCTTCATGGTGCTGGGCATGATCGGATTGCCGCTAGGGGCGGATCTTTTAGTCGACAATGCCTCGATCATCGCCAAGAAATTCGGCGTCAGCGACAGCGTGATCGGCCTCACCCTCGTGGCGCTTGGCACCTCTTTGCCAGAGCTCGCAACCACCGTCATGGCCGCCATCCGCAAACAGGCCGATGTCGCGCTGGGCAATGTCATCGGCTCCAACATGTTCAACCTGCTGGCCATCATCGGCATCACCGCGCTGGTTGGGCCGATCCCGGTGGATCCGCAATTCCTGCGCTTTGATCTCTGGGTCATGCTGGCGGCGTCGCTTCTGATCATTCCCTTCGTCTTCCTGCGCAAGGATATCGGGCGCGTCTGGGGCATAGCCTTGACCGCGCTCTACCTGATCTATGTCACGGTAGTACTCACCTGAAAGGAGCGCGCATGGCACGGGCGTTGGTAACCGGAGCGGGCAAACGCCTGGGGCGCGCAATGGCGCTGGAGCTGGCGGGACATGGCTATGATGTGGCCGTCCACTACGCGAGCTCGCGAGAGGGCGCAGACGCCGCCGTGGCTGAGATCAAGGACATGGGCCGCGCCGCCGTCGCCCTACAGGCCGATCTGCTGAAAGAAGATGACACCCAATCCCTTCTGCCCCGCGCGGCAGGGGCACTCGGGGGGCCGATCACGGTGCTGATCAACAACGCGTCGGTCTTTGAATATGACAATATCGAAAGCGCCACGCGCGAGAGCTGGGACAGGCATCTCGAAAGCAATCTGCGCGCGCCCTTCGTGCTGACCCAGGCGCTGGCGGCCCAGGCCCCCGAAGCCGTGATCGACGCGGGTGGAGAGCCGGTGGCCCAGTCCCTCGTGATCAACATGCTCGATCAACGCATCCGCAAGCTGACCCCGGAATTCATGAGCTACACCATCGCTAAAATGGGCCTCTGGGCGCTCACCCGCACCGCTGCGCAGGCCCTGGCCCCGGCTGTGCGGGTCAACGGAATTGGTCCTGGCCCCACACTGCGCGGTGGCCGCCAAAGCGAGGCGCATTTCGCCCGTCAACGTGGCGCCACTGTATTAAATCGCGGATCAGACCTTGACGATATTTGTGCCGCGCTAGTTTATTATCTATCCGCAAAAACTGTAACGGGACAGGTAATTTGCGTCGATGGAGGACAGCATCTTGCTTGGCAAACGCCCGATGTTTTGGGCGTCGAGTAAGTCGTTAACTTTTCACTTGTGCACGTTAACCTTTCGTTAATAGATCCCTCCGGGAAATCAGCAATGTTTTCAGAGATTTGGAAATAAACCATTTAAATTTCTTTTTAAATCAAAGGGCTAAAGTGTTGCTTAAAAATTAAGCACATTAACGAAGCCTAAAGAATTTAAGGAAAATTTGCCTCTGTCACAAAGTTATCAGCAGACTTATCCCCGTCAACAGTGGACAGGTTTCCCCTTGCTCTCAGCGCGCTAAGATTGCAGCAAGGCGAAGAATCACATGGCAGAGCAAACCGCGTCAGAAACTCCCAAAACGGGGCATGAAGTCATCCAAGGATACCTGCGCCTTTTGGATGGTTCTCCGGGAGTGTACCGCATGCTCGATCCCCAGGCGCGTGTGCTCTATGTGGGCAAGGCCAAGAACCTTAAAGCGCGGGTCTCAAGCTACTCCCGCCCCACCGGTCACACCCGCCGTATCGAACGGATGATCTCTGAAACCGCCTCGATGATGTTCCTCACCACATCGACCGAAACCGAGGCGCTACTGCTCGAGCAAAACCTCATCAAGCAGCTGAAACCGCGCTACAACGTGCTCCTGCGCGACGACAAAAGCTTCCCCTACATCTTCATCTCCTCCGAGCACGATTTCCCACGGCTGGAAAAGCATCGCGGCGCCAAAAACCGCAAGGGCCGCTATTACGGCCCCTTCGCAAGCGCGGGCGCGGTCAATCGCACGCTCAACACGCTGCAAAAGGTCTTTCTCTTGCGCACCTGCAGCGATCGCGAGGTTGCCGCCGGGGATCGCCCCTGCCTCAACTACCACATGAAGCGCTGCGCGGGTCCCTGCGGCGGTAAGATCACGCCCGAGGATTACGCCAAGCTGGTGAAACAGGCCGACGATTTCCTGCGCGGAAAATCCACCGAAGTGCAGGAACGGCTCGCCCAAGACATGGCCGCTGCCTCCGAGGCCCTGGAGTTTGAACGCGCCGCAAACCTGCGCGACCGGATCAAGGCGCTGACGATGGTGCAGACCAATCAGGGCATCAATCCCCGCACCGTGAATGAGGCCGATATCATCGCGCTCCACATGGAGAAAGGGCAGGCCTGCGTGCAGGTTTTCTTCATCCGCGCGGGCCAGAACTGGGGCAACAAGGATTTCTACCCGCGCGTGGGTCCGGATGTGGACGCCGCCGAGGTGCTTGAGGCCTTCATCGGTCAGTTCTACGACAGCAAGGATCCTGCGCGGCAGCTCATCCTCTCTCAGGGCATCGAAGACCCCGATCTGATGGCAGAAGCCTTGGGGACGAAAATCGACCGCAAGGTCGAAATCCTCGTGCCCCAACGCGGAGAGAAGGCCGAGCTGGTCGATGCAGCGCTGCGCAACGCCCGCGAAAGCCTCGCCCGCAAAATGTCCGAGGCCGCGACCCAAGCGAAGCTCCTCAAGGGCCTTGCCGACGCCTTCGATCTGCCCAAGGTGCCCGAACGCATCGAGGTCTACGACAACTCCCATATTCAGGGCGCCTATGCCGTGGGCGCGATGATCGTCGCGGGGGCAGAGGGTTGGATGAAAAACCACTACCGCAAGTTCAATATCAAGGGCGAAGAGCTGACCCCGGGTGACGATTTCGGCATGATGAAAGAGGTGCTCACCCGGCGTCTCTCGCGCCTCAAGAAAGACGACCCCGACCGCGAAAAGGGCCTCTGGCCGGATCTCTTGCTGATCGACGGCGGGGCAGGGCAGGTGAGCGCCGTGCACGAAATTATGACCGAGCTCGACGTAACAGACGTCCCCATGATCGGCGTCGCCAAGGGCATCGACCGTGACCTGGGCAAAGAAGAATTCCATCGAATGGGCAAAACCGTCAAAGCACTCCGCCACAACGACCCCGTGCTCTACTTCATCCAACGTCTGCGGGATGAGGCCCACCGCTTCGCCATCGGCACGCATCGAGCGAAGCGCGCCAAATCCATCAGCGCCTCGCCACTCGACGACATCGCCGGCGTCGGCGCATCCCGCAAACGCGCGCTCCTCGCCCATTTCGGCTCCGCCAAGGCGGTGTCCCGCGCCAACCTCGCCGATCTCAAAGCGGTGGAAGGTGTCTCCGCCGCGCTCGCCAAAAAGGTCTTCGATCACTTCCACGAAAAAGGCTGAAGAACCCGTGCCAAATCAACGGCCGGAATGAGCCCAAATTTCCGCACAGAGCACTGGGTGCAATGGCGGCTTCAATGGCCAAGCATGGGTATTTTGGTTCCTTCGGTGAAAGCATTTGACTGACTATCAAAAATGGTTCCGACCGTCCGGAAGATCGAAAGGCTATCCATTAGTTCAGTATTCGACGAGACACCGATTTTCTCGTAGATCATCTGGGTCTGATTGCGCACCGTTTTGGGCGAACGACCGGAGCCCTCTGCGATGACAGCGATACTTTCCCCGGCAATAAGGCTCTTGCATACCTCGGCCTCGCGTTTCGTGAGATCGAAGACATCCGCCAGCAACGCTGCATTCATTGCGTCCTGTTCGGACTGACCAACAAAGACTGCGAACATCCGTTCTTCATCAAAGAGGTGTTTGTCGATAGCACTGGCATCTCGCATGGAAGGGCGAAAGGGGGAGATGGCCAGCATGAGCGGTGTATCGTCGGTTTCTACCCGCAAGCCGCTTTGCACCAGGTCGCGGCTGGTCTGGACCAGTTTGTGCGCCAGATTGGCCGTGTCGTAATCATTGGCAAGTTTGAGGCGACCATCACTGACTTGCGTGAACGGATCACCGCGTTTCAAAACGCGTCGCCCAGCCGCGTTGCCAAAGAGATACTTGCCCTGCACATCCGTGACCAACATGGGCAGAATGATCCCGTCAAGAAAACCGCTGAACACCTCGGTGGATTTCTTGGCCAGTGCCAGGGCGCGCGCAAGCTGGCTGGCCCGGACAGCATGAGGGGCAAGAAGCTTCAGCGTTTCAAAGAGTGGATCGTGCAGCTTGTCTTCCAAATCCGGGTCTTTGGGTGTTGCAAAGGTCAAAAGCGCGCTGCGGTTGCCGTTGTGATCGACCTTCATCTGGAGCATTTGACGAAAGCCCGCCGGGCTAAGGTGATCCCGGTAAACCGAGGACCGGACATAATCATTCTGATCGAAAAAGACCTTGGTTCTTGAAACATATCCGTTCGGTGTCCGCGCAGTCGCTTCTGTACAGTTCATGCCGGTTGTGGTTTCGAGATCGACGGGAATATCTTGTGAAAGAAACTCTTGCTTGACGCCGGACTTGGCAAAGGCTGGCACAATCGTGTCTCCGTCCATGCCAAAAGCAAATCCACCGACCCCGGAAAAATACGCGCAGATGCGGGACAAAAGTGACTGCCACTGCACCTCTTCAAAAGCCGAGTCGTAAACGAGGCCGATCAGCTCAGAAAGTTCTTCGGGCGATAAATCGATCTTTGACATACACGCAGTCTACATCGCGTGCGCCAAAAGGCATGGGCAAATTTGCCCAAACTATTTTGGGCAATCCGGCTCATGAATCACTGCCCGGCGATGGTGCAACGTGATCCCATCAAACGACAGGAGATCACCAAATGACCATCCCACCCAAATCCATCGCACTCGCAGCCGCCTTGATGGCACAATCCATGTTTGTCAGCGTAAGCCCTGCCTCGGCTATACCGATCAGTTTTCCTGACGTGCACTTCCCCAACGTAGAAGCGCGCGAGGGCTGCTACTTCGTCGGCAATTGCGACGACTCACAAACCGTAACGAAGCAGCAAAGCGACGCGAACGCAGGCTCTGCCGCACCGAAGATGTCACCGCGCGCTTCTACAAACGGCGACCGTTGAAGCGGTCGCCACGCTATCATTCGAGTGCTCGACTTTTGAAGCGGAGTTGACCTTCTCGCAGTTGCAAAGAAGGTCAGCTTTGTCCCGCTTTGCTGACATTCTATTCATTTTATGGATGATTCTGCAGCGAACGGCTTGCGTGAGCCCAGAGCCGACACGCGTCATAAGATAAAGTCGTCCGCCCCAAGGTTGATGATCCCGGTCAGTTCGATTTCGAAGTCAGCGTTTCCATCGCCGTCTCTGTCGCCCTGGACTATCGTTTTGCCGGCCTCTGTCGTGACCCGCAACTCACCCTTCGTGCCGGAGAAAAAGTCATCGTCGATAAACACGAACGCTTGGTTGCCAGCGCCAGTCTTGGCATCGATGAGGCTGAGGTCAATCAGGTCGTTGCCGCCAAAATCGGTGATCACATCGCGGTTCTGGCTGCCAGTGCCACTGTCGCTTGCTGACTTGAACACGAAGGTGTCGCCGGAGCCGCCGCCAGTGAGGATGTCCTTGCCCGCCCCGCCATCAAGAGTGTCTCTGCCGGACCCGCCGCGCAGGACATCCTGACCGCCTCCACCAACCAGCGAGTCGTCGCCTAGCCCTCCGGTTAAGGTATCGAAACCGTTGCCGCCAAAGAGCCTGTCGTCCCCATCATCGCCGTTCAACCTGTCTCTTCCGGCCCCGCCTTTGATGGTGTCATCGCCATCGCCACCATTGACAGTGTCGCGCCCGTTTATGCCACCTTGTGCCGTATCAGCGTAGACGTCGTTCCCGCTACCGAGGTTCGATAAATCCCGTCCGTTACCGCCATTGACGGTATCGTTGCCGTTGCCACCGTTAATGGTGTCAAAGCCCGCGCCGCCATTCAGGACATCGTTTCCAGTCCCGCCGTTCAATGTATCGTTTCCGATCCCACCGTTGAGCTCGTCGTTTCCGGTCCCGCCATTGAGGTCGTCGCGTCCGTTCCCACCGTTCAGTTGGTCACTCGCGCCACCGCCGCTTATGGTATCGTTTCCGTTGCCCCCAAAGACGGTATCGCGCCCGTTTACCCCGCTTTGGCTTGTGTCGTTGTAGATGTCATTCCCGTTGCCAAGAAATGTAAGATCGGCTCCCTTGCCGCCGTTCACGTTGTCGTCGCCGTCGTTCGATCGGATTTCGTCGGCGCCAGCAAGCCCGCGGATCTCGTCATCTCCCGATGTGCCATTCAATAGATCGGGCTGATTGGTGCCAATGATGTCGCTTGAAGCCGAAAAAGGCACCTGACCTCCTGCCTCGTTAAACCCCACGGGGAGTACCAACAGGCCGTCCGGACCATTTTCCAAAGCAGTTTGATCGACGGACGACATTGGAACGATCAGCAAGTCTGCTGCACCGGAAAGGAATGCGCAGACAGCTTCAGAATACGTTAGGACTGAAACCGGTTCGTATGAAATGCCGGCATTCGTGAAGGCTCGAAAGAAGCCCAGTTCTAGGGGGGGCCTGTCAGGACTGCAATGGCCGCGCCATCTAATTGGAAAAGTGCGTTAAAGGAACCGAAGTCTCTTGGATAAATGATCGCCCATGGTCCGAGCACCAACTCAGACGGGGAAGGATCGTCAATGCCCACAATCGTCTGGTTGCTGTCGTTGAAAGTGTTCGAAAACGCCGTATCAAAAATATCCTGAACACGAGGAGGTGCGACCATAAATCATACCTAACAATTTGAATTTTCTCGCCTTTCCACACAGAAATACAATTAGTGGCCTTGTTCAAGGGTTCTTTTTGGAGGATGCAAGCAATGGGTTTTGCGGCTCTTCGCCACTCTGAACATCCACTTTGGGAAGGTCGCGCCGCAGATGCCAGCCGGATCTGGTGGAAGGAGCGAGACCAAGCTCGCCGCATCGGCATGAGGCGGCTTCGCTCTCAAAGCCGCCCCAACAGCCCTACCGAAACCGCAGGTTATCACGGCTCAGCTGATCAAGGCTAGTGATCCCCATCAGCTTCATGTCCCGCTCCAGCTCGGTGCGCAGGTTGCCGAGCGCTTTCTCCACGCCCGCCTGTCCCGCCGCGGCCAGCGAGTAGAGATAGAGCCGCCCGCCAGAGCACGCCTTCGCGCCCACTGACAGGGCCTTCAGGATATGCGTGCCGCGGTGAATGCCGCCTTCACACACCACGTCGATCTTGTCGCCCACTGCTTCACAGATCTCGGCCAGCTGATCAAACGGCGCGCGGGAGCCATCCAGCTGCCGCCCGCCATGGTTCGACACCATGATCCCCGTGCAGCCGATATCCACCGCGCGTTTGGCGTCCTCGACGCTCATGATGCCCTTCAACGCGAATTGCCCGTCCCACTTCTTGCAAAGCTCCTCGGCATCCTTCCAGTTCATGTTCTGATCCAGCATGGTCGAGAAATACTCGCCCACCGACACCGCGAGATTGGTACCCGCCGAGACGTGACCCGACAGGTGCGGCATGTCGAACTTCTCCTTGGTGAAGAAATTCCACGCCCACATCGGATGCGTCGCGAAGGAAAAGACCGACGATGGCGTCAGTTTCGGAGGCGACGTAAAGCCCGTGCGCAGATCCCGCTCCCGGTTGCCGCCTGTGATCGTATCCACCGTCAGCGCCATCACCTGGAAATTCGCCGCCTTCGCCCGCTCCAGCAGCGCATCATTCAGCCCGCGATCCTTGTGAAAGTAGAACTGGAACATCTTCGGACCGGGTGCCAGCTTCTCAATCTCCTCCACCGTCACGGTCGCCAGAGAGGACACGCCGAACATCGTGCCATATTTCGTGGCGGCATTGGCCACGGCGCGCTCGCCCTCGTGGTGAAACAGCCGCTGCAGGGCTGTGGGCGCGCAGTAAACCGGCATGTCGAGCTTTTGGCCCATGACCTCGACGCTCATATCCACTTCTTCAACACCAGCCAGCACGTTGGGCACGAGATCCACGTCATCAAAGGCCGAGGTGTTGCGCGCATAGGTGATCTCATCATCCGCTGCGCCATCGATGTAATGAAAGATCGGGCTCGGCAAACGGCGCTTCGCCAGTTTGCGGAAATCCTGAAAGTTGTGGCAGCTCTGTACGCCCATATGTCCCATCGTCCTTTGCTGTTCGCGCATTTTGGTAAAAAGATATTACCAATTTGGGTGTGTATCTAAGGCTCGACGTGCAAAGTCAAGCCCGCTGATGCGAAAGAAACGGGTCAAATCCGGAAAATCCGCTCGAATGCGGTGTGTCTCACTGGGTGTGGCGAGAGCGAACGGGTGCCCTGAAATACGCCGAACTCGGCGTCTCTTCGACGTCAAAGGCGCGCTGAACACTGCCTCGCGCCTCCAACCGTTCAAGCAAGCTGCTGAGATTTGGATGCCGCGCGATGTCCTCACCCGACAAGGGCGCATGGCGCGGCGCAATAAGAGACCAGCGCACACAACCGCCCAGATAAAAGTCGCACATGCTCAACGCCTCGCCCAAGAGCCACGGGCCACCATGCTCGGTGATAAAGGCCTCGATCATCGTATAATGCGTACGCATCCGGTCCTGCACCACAGGTCGGGCCTCCTCGGCAAGCGCGTCACCCACATAGCGCGCCGTGTAATACTGAAGCTGCGCATCCGCGTGCAGCGTGTTCGACAGGAAGTAGAGCCACTGCAGATACGCCGCGCGCCGGGGTGCGTCCGTCAGGGCAGGGGCCAGCCGCCCGCTCTGTTCGGCCAGAAACGCAAGGATCGCACCGGTTTCCGCCAGCGTCGCTCCCGTCTCGGTCTCGGCAAGAACAGGGACCCGCCCACGTGGATTGAGGTGCAAAAACTCTTCACTGCGATGCGCATCCGCCGACATATCGACAATCTCATCGCGATAGTCCGCGCCCAATTCTTCAAGAACCATGCGGACAACAATGCTGGCACAGTCGGGATAGGAATACAGGATGTAAGTCATAGCAGCCCCTCGGATCATGGGTGCCCTCAGACAATCCCAGCGACGCAACGCGTTCTACGCAAAATGAGACTTGCGCGCGCAGGGATGCGACACGCCCCAATGCCTGGCTTGCCAAGCCCTCAAATCCATGGCTGGCTGATCGCCAAACAAACACGGAGACACCCAATGATAGATCCCGGCCTTTTGCTCACCTATGCACTGATCGTTCTGGGCTTCGTGTTCATTCCCGGTCCCGCCACGCTTTTGACGGTGGCCCGCGCCACGACATCCGGCACCAAGGTCGGCATCGCCACGGGTGCCGGGATCACGGCGGGCGATATCGTCCATACGATCATGGCGGTCGTGGGCATTTCGGCCATCATCGCGGCCTCGGCCACGCTCTTCACCATCGTGAAGTATCTCGGTGCTGCGTACCTGGTCTATCTCGGCCTGCGCGCAATTTTCGACAAAGCACAGATCGATCTGGGACAGGGCCGCGTGCCGATCACAGCGGGTCAGGCCTTTCGCCAAGCCATTCTGGCCGAGATCCTGAATCCCAAAACCGCGCTTTTCTTCCTCGCCTTCCTGCCGCAATTCGTGGTGCCCGAAAACGGGCGCGTGGTATTGCAACTGACCATCCTTGGCGTGATCTTTGCCCTGATCGGGTTTCTCAGCACCATTGTCTATTCCTTCGCCGCCGGCGGCCTTGGCGCATTTTTGCGCCGCAGTCCCGCGGTGCTCAAATGGCAGGGCAAAGTGGTGGGCGGCATCTACTGCGCCCTGGGCCTGCGTTTGGCCCTGCAGGAACGCTAGAACACGCTTGATCCGCTGCCACACTGAGTCTATACGCTTCCGGTGGCCCGTTGGGGCGCACACTAAAATCAAGAAACGCCGTGGTTGCCCCAGTCGCTTCGGGGGGCACATCCGGCAAAGGAGAAGCGATATGAAACTCAATGAATTGCGCGACAATCCTGGCGCAACGAAATCCCGCAAACGCATCGGCCGTGGACCCGGCTCCGGCATGGGCAAAACAGGTGGTCGCGGTATCAAAGGTCAGAAATCCCGCTCCGGTGTGGCGATCAAAGGCTACGAGGGTGGCCAGATGCCGCTCTACCAGCGTCTGCCCAAGCGTGGCTTCAACAAGCCAAACCGCAAGAAATTCGCCGTGGTAAACCTTGGTATCATTCAGAAATTCGTCGACGCGAAGAAACTGGATGCCAAAGCGGCCATCACCGAAGATACTCTTGTCGAGGCCGGCATCGTGCGCCGCAAACTCGACGGTGTCCGCGTGCTCGCCAAAGGTGAGATAACCGCCAAGCTGACCCTCGAAGTGACCGGCGCGTCCAAATCTGCCGTGGACGCGGTGGAAAAGGCAGGCGGCTCGCTCAAAGTCACAGCTGCGGCAGAAGCAGAATAAGTGGTTGTTTGCGGTCCCTGAGCCGCTTACATATTCCAAAGTTTTCCAATTGAGCGCCGCCGGATCGGAAAACGATCTGGCGGCGCGCTCATGAAAAGAGAGCGCGCATGGTATCAGCAGCAGAGCAAATGGCCGCAAACAGCAGCTGGTCGGCTTTTGGTAAAGCCACCGAGTTGCGAAAGCGGATCCTTTTCACCATTGGTCTTCTGATCATCTACCGACTGGGCACCTTCATTCCGGTTCCGGGCATCGACGGGGCAGAACTGCGCCAGTTTATGGAAACCGCCGCCCAAGGCATTGGTGGCATGTTGTCGATGTTCACCGGCGGCGCGCTGGGCCGCATGGGGATCTTTGCTCTGGGCATCATGCCCTACATCTCGGCCTCGATCATCGTGCAGCTGATGACGGCCATGGTGCCTGCGCTCGAACAGCTGAAAAAAGAAGGCGAACAGGGCCGCAAAAAGATCAACCAATACACGCGCTACGGCACGGTTGGCTTGGCCACGTTGCAATCCTACGGCCTCGCCATGAGTCTCGTGTCCGGCGGGCTCGTGCAGGCAGACATCGGCACGGGCTTCTTTGTGGCGTCGTGCATGATCACCCTTGTGGGCGGCACCATGTTCCTGATGTGGCTGGGCGAACAGATCACCGCGCGCGGCGTCGGCAACGGCATCTCGCTCATCATCTTCGTGGGCATCATCGCCGAAGTGCCCGCCGCCTTGGCACAGTTCTTCAGCCAGGGCCGCTCCGGCGCGATCAGCCCGGCGGTCATCATCGGCGTGATCCTGATGGTCGTCGCAACAATCACCTTCGTGGTGTTCATGGAACGGGCCCTGCGCAAAATACACATCCAGTATCCGCGCCGTCAGGTGGGGATGAAAGTCTATGATGGCGGCAGCTCGCACCTGCCGGTCAAGGTGAACCCCGCAGGTGTGATCCCCGCGATCTTTGCCAGCTCGCTCTTGCTTTTGCCGGTGACGCTCCAGACGTTCTCAAGCCAAAACGCTGGCCCCGTGATGTCGACCATCCTGGCCTATTTCGGCCCCGGTCAGCCGCTCTACCTGATCTTCTTTGCCGGTATGATCATCTTCTTCACGTATTTCTACACTTACAACGTGTCGTTCAAACCCGAAGAAGTTGCCGACAATCTCAAGAACCAAAACGGGTTTATCCCGGGCATCCGCCCCGGCAAACGCACGGCGGAGTATCTCGAATACGTGGTCTCTCGCATCCTCGTGCTGGGCTCGGGCTATCTTGCGCTCGTGTGCATGCTGCCCGAGGTGCTGCGCTCAGAGTTCGCCATCCCATTCTACTTTGGCGGCACGTCGGTGTTGATCGTCGTTTCCGTCACAATGGACACAATTCAGCAGGTTCAATCCCATCTTCTGGCACATCAATACGAAGGCCTTATTGAAAAATCGCAGCTAAGCGGTAAAGGTCGAAAGCGTGCACGGAGGAAGGGAACTGCTCGAAAATGAACATAATACTCTTGGGACCGCCCGGCGCGGGTAAAGGAACACAAGCCGAGCGGTTGGTCGCAGAGCGCGGCATGATCCAGCTCAGCACGGGCGACATGCTGCGAGAGGCCAAAACCAGCGGAACCGAGATGGGCAAACGCGTGGCCGAAGTGATGGACCGCGGCGATCTGGTGACCGATGAGATCGTGATCGGTCTCATCCGGGAAAAGATCACGGGCGATGCAGGCGGCGGATTTATCTTTGATGGCTTCCCCCGCACGCTGGCGCAGGCCGACGCCCTGGGCGCGCTTCTCGATGAGACCGGTCAACCCCTCGATTGCGTGATCGAACTTCAGGTCGATGATGAGGTGCTCGTGGGCCGCATCGTCGGCCGCGCCGCAGAGGCCGCGGCCGCGGGCAAACCCGTCCGCGCCGATGACAATGAGGAAAGCCTCAAAATTCGGCTGATGGAATACTACAAAAAAACCTCGCCGCTATCCGGCTACTACTACGCCAAGGGCGATCTCAAAGGCGTGGACGGCCTCGGCGCGATCGATCAGGTCGCCACCGACATCGCAGGCGTGCTCGACGCCTAAGACACGCGCGTAGGCCGGGGTTCACCCCGGCACCACACGAAACCCGCCAGAGCCAAGCCGCGCTTTACGCCAATGCAATCCGGATCGCGCGGCGTAAAGCGCGCCCAGTATCCATAGACACGCCAGCGTCGCCTTTCGAGCAAGGGTGTAGGTCAGAGTCTTCACGAGACGTATGAGCGCAATCTGGCAAAGCGTTGTCGAACAGTTGATTGGATGTAAAAGCCGTGGGGCTCTATCAGTGTCGGCACCCGCACC
>ERZ1740068.185-NODE-185-length-38373-cov-8.218748_pt1 | contig 38373 bp, 34 predicted proteins | sample MGYA00581735_ERZ1740068 | MGnify/ENA primary metagenome ERZ1740068 (study PRJEB43018, sample SAMN04849740) | marine metagenome | isolation source: floating plastic debris | place: Pacific Ocean | collected 2008-08-30 | study: EMG produced TPA metagenomics assembly...
ACAAAAAAAATATTTTACGCTGATTCACGCGAATTACCCCGCCACAGAAATTTTTTGGTCTGATTCACATGAATTACTCCACAAAAAAAATATTTTGGAGTAATTAGGATGAAGGAAGCCGACAAAAAAAAATATTTTGCGCTGATTTACTCGAATTACCCCGTCACAGAATTTTTTTGGTCTGATTCAGGTAGCGTTACTCCGCCAAAGAAATAATTTGGAGTAATTCGAATAAAGAAAGCCAACAGAAAAAAATATTTCGCGCTGATTCACGCAAATTACCCCGCCGCAGATTTTTTTTGCTCTGATTCAGGTAGCGTTACGCCGCCAAAGAAATATTTTGGAGTAATTCGAACAAAGGAAGCTGACAGAAAAAAATATTTCGTGCTAATTCAAGTGAGTTACTCCGCTGAAGAAATTATTTAGTCTGATTCAGTTCAATTACGCTGCCGAAGAAAATTTTGGGGTAATTAGGGTGAAGGAAGTCCCATCTATGACCTATTTATCAATATCATCTCCCGGCAATGACTAAAGCCTGTTTTTTTACTGAACTCTCACTGAAAGAACCTGGCTGAAATATTATGGATTTAGTGACAAAGCACACGCGAAAAGAAACAAGAAATCTCTCCTTCCCCATCACCTGTCACTGTACGGTAAAGACGCTGCTATTCCCCATGGTATGCTGTACCTTACACATTTCAATTTTAAACTCTTATTACGATGAAAAGATCATTGAGAATTTTATTTGCTGCCCTGTTATTTGCCGCCATGACCGCCTGCACGCAGGATGACATTACAGAACTGACGGTATCCGACGAACAAGTCGCTGAGCAGGCCTCTACCAAAGAAAGAGACTCTAGTGGGGATATCCGGCCAGGAGGAAACTAGAGTGTTATATCTTATGATAATGAATCCAAAGCCAGTTCGGCAATGAGCTGGTTTTGTGGTTTTTATATGCTGTCAGGATTCACTATACTTGTGATGACCAATCATTAAACTATTATGCGACAGCTGATTTTACTGTTCTTTTGCTGCTTTGCTATATCCACTAGTATAGCCCAACAGACACCTTTTACGGAAACTTACGACTTATTGGCCAACGAGTCCTATGAAGAAGCAATTACCAATGCCACACAGTTGACCAACAACCTGACCGGAGATGAGCTGGGCGAATGCTATTTTATCATAGGATATAGTCATAAGCAACTCAATCAAATGGGGCTGGCCATGAAAAACTACCTCCTAGCTTTAAAACATTACCGGTCTCCTGGTAAAATCAGTAACATCAACAACAACATTGGCAACTTGCTACTATCGCTGGATTTGCACAACTATGCTGTGCTGTACTTTGATGCAGTCATCCAACCCACTGTAAAAGACTCCCTCGCCATCAATTATGCTTATTTCAACCGTGCCAAAGCCTTGTCACAACTGAAGCAGTACCCTGAAGCGCTGTCAGACATTGATGCTGCTATCCAACTGGCAGAGTTTCGTAAAGATTGGCAGCTTGGTTTGCAGATCACTAATCGGGCCGGTTTATTACACAGAGAATCAGGCAATAGTAAGGCCTCATTGAGTTTTTATAAACAGTTAATCAATAAATATAAAGAGCTGGATCAAGCCAGTGTTCTGTACTCTGAATATCAGTATTATGCGGGTATGGCTTTTCATAATACTGCTTTTCTACACCTTACAGAGGGCGATACCGCCATTGCGCTGGAAGCTTATCAAGAGGCATTGTCCCTGGCGCAGGATGGTTATGAGATTTTCGAGACTTCCAAAGACATGGGTGAAATTGCATTGTTGCAGGGTGACCAACCAATGGCCTTGCAGTATCTCGAAAAAGCCATCAATGCTGTGGCTCCGCAGGAACTAATGGGCAGTACCAGCGATTTAGAAATCTATCAACTTTATGCTGCAGTAGTGACGGATGTCAATCAAAAAGTAGCATTGCTTCAGCAAGGCAACGAACAGTTGCTGGCCTATGGTAAAATGAAGGACGAGGTCATCCAAATGCACCAAAGACACATGACAGTGATGGCTATGAATGCTGACAGGGAAATTAACTGGTGGCAAGAGCGTTTTGCAGGGCTTGGAAATGGTTTTTTGCTTTTTCTGATGGCCGTATTGGGCGCTGGAGCAATTGCACTTCTACTGCTTTACCGCCGCAATAAGCAACTGGGTAGGGACCTGCAAACCATCATTTCAAAACTGAGCCCCCCGGAAGGTGGTTCATCATAGCAGGCGGTTGTTGATTTTTTCATTGAGCTCTTTGAGTAACTGCAATGCTTCACTACTCTCCGAAAAATGTACCTGTTGTTTTTCAATCAAATCTTTTAACTGACCCACGAGGTGTTTCTCTGCAACAGGCAGGGCTTCATAAATCTTTAGCAGCACGTCGGTCATGGCCTCGTTGATGCCCGTCAGGTTGTTTCCAATTGAAGGGATCACGTACATCTCTCCTTCGCCGTCCAGATACCAGTCAGGATTGAGGCCATACTGTTCCTTCAGGTATTTGAGGTGAGCAGGCGAAATGACTGAGGTCCCGTTTTTATAATTATAAATAGTGCCGCGGGAAGCCCCTAACTCCTCTGCCAACCTGGTTGGAGACAGCTTTTTATCCGTTATGAATTGCTCAAATCGCTTACCGTAAGCCATATTTCGTTATAATTCGTTTAAATATTTAAACAATTTGAACATAATTGTAAAAAACCTGTATATTGCATGTACAAAGACAGCGGTCATGTGTATTGCAAGCCAGGACCACCTCTTTGGATAAACAATGATCAAAATACACGCAGTCGTGGATGGGTATCCTGTGTACAGTAGCGGCATTTTTTGTAGCGAACTTGCCATTTACTGCGAGGCAGGCACTTTTCCTTGATTGAGTGCAGGTTATTTGATGCGCGATCAAACATACCTAAAATGACGTGCAACTGCCAGTAATAGGCATAATATAAATTGCTATGAAGACCAATTGATAGAATGAACAAAACGGAACAGATCGTAAAAGAGTAATGAGAGAAAAAGTAAGAGTTTGGCTGTTCATATTGATTCTCACCGGTTTGGGTGGTTACATGATCATCCAGCCCCAATTGTTGGACGAAGCAGAGGTTTCTCACAGTATCTTTCTGCTGAAGATAGTCCTCCAGTATATCTGGGGTACCTGGTGCGGTATTTTCTTCATGCTATTGGGGGCGTTACTGGCATGGGGAGCGCAAAGAGAATATCCAAACTCCAATGCAGAGTAAAGACAACGTTTCGTATGACACTCATGGAGTGTTTTGTTCCGGGGCGGTAATTAGTCATGTACCGCCCCTTTCAATGACTTATAGAAGACCTTTAATCACTAACCAAAAAACACCATGATTCAACTAATTGCAGAAGCTCCCTGGACCGCTCATGTTTTCGGCCTGGCCGTGCTGGGCTCGGTTCTGAGTTTTATGTACTACTACTACCGCGACCAGGTCAATGGCAGAAATAGCAACGCCGATTTAACCATACAGATCAGCGGCCGCATTGACAGTCCACCAAACCTCATGGTGTACTACAAAGATGAATTGACCACAGAGCAAATGGACCAAATCATTCGCGAGGCACTACGTCAACGTGGAAAGACCGACCCTGCCCTCATTAAGTTACTTTTTCACAACAGCCTGCTGGCATTGGGCGAAAACGAGCAATTTCGACAGTGGTATGAGGAAGAGACTGGTGTAGACCTGCGTGAGGCAGTATCCTATCAAGAAGAATAGTTTGACTGGTGCCAAAACAAGCTAAAATCTACGCAAAACTTGCAAGTCTTTCGACTCACCTTGTCGTTAAAAAATATTCACGTAGCTATGGCTATGCTCATATTTTTTGCCTAAATCTGAGCCGAAATACATATTCAATTTATGCGGTATTTCAACATTGACTTGACACTATCGTAGTTGAGGCAAGGGCGGGTATCCAGCCATTGGCTGGTGATACCATCACCCGAGATTCTCCCAAGCGGGTGATGCCCTTGTTTTACAATGAGCGAAATAAATAGAATAATATAATTAATCAATAGTTATTAAATAAGTAATATATTTAGTATTTTAGCTAAATAAAGTAGCGAAACTTTTATTCTACAATTGTCTAAAAAACTAAATAAGCCATAAACAGCGCGTCCCTCACAGGATGCCATTACTAATTACATACATAACTTAAATAAACCATGAAAAACAAAATCCTAACGGGCCTCGCGGTCCTGTTGGCGGCTATCGGTATGTTCAGTTGCCAACGCGAAGAAGTAGCACCACCCCTGTTTGAACCAACAGTAGAACACACCGAGCTGGCCAAAGAACAAGGCCTCGTAGAAGCACTCACCACTTTCACCGGAGACAACCTGACGGCTGCCAATGGCCGGGTAGAAAGTTCAGAACTTGCCTTTGGTACGCTGGACTACAGTGAGATTGTGAAAACGATCGCCTCCGAAGACCAACCATTACCCAACTATACCATCCGCCTGATCCCACCAGACACAGTGCGCAACACCATTGAGTATTTGGTGGTGGCAGGAGAAGAAGATGGCTACTGGGGTTACATCATGCAATACGAAGCCGACCCCGAGCACTGGCTCACCTTATTTGACCGGGCGCACTTTACAGGAAGCCTGCGCCTGCTGGACTTTCAGCGCAATGTCATTGCCCACAACCTGTTTGAAGATGGCCAGGATGTGGGGAGTTTGGAATTGCCGCAACCGGCAACTGATGGCAGGCAGCAAGTGTTGGAGATTATTGGCGGCACAAACTGCGTATGCGCCTATGGCACTACCACCAGTACCAGCAGGAACGTTCGAGGACATCTAATTACAGTTTACCACAACATCGTCTGTGAATGTACCGATTGGAGCCTGTTCCAGGGCGAAGGTCATGGCAGTAGTGACGGCGGCGACTGGAATACATTCCCTCCCGGTCAGCCCATCAATGGTGGAGGCGGTACCAGCGGTGGACTGGATGATGGCCTTGGCGGTGGTCCCCGATTACCTGGTGATGGTATTACGCCTGGGGATGCCGCAGGGACAATGAACCTGATTGTAGACGATGAGGTACGTGAAATTTTAGAAGATGACGAATTCATGTCATTTTTTACAGACCCTGAGCAGAACCCATGTATAGAAGACGCAGCGGATGTAATCCAAAATGATGTCCCATTGCTCAAGAAGATCTATGGCTGGTGGCGAGTCATTATTCATCAGGTTATCTTGCGAGAGGTGATTTGTTCAGAAATTGCACCTATTTCAGAAGATGCCGTTCATGACCTGCTGGATATGATTGGGATGATGCCGGTAGTTGGTCCTTTTGCAGACGGAGCCAATACGGTCATCTATATCTCCGAAGGAGAATATCTGAATGCGAGTTTATCTGGTATTGCAGTGATTCCGGTGATAGGTGCAGCTGGAGCAACGGTCAAGTACCTTATCAAACACATTGATGTGAACTCTCCGGTGTCAAGGGTGCTGGGAGATATTGCCAAGAATGCTTCCTTGCCTCAGAAGATAAGGCTCATCAGAAAACTGATCGACTTTAATCAGGAATCTCTCAAGCGACTGGCCAAATCGTTGACTGACAACCCCGAGGTATTAAAGGCCATGCTCAATGACGCAAAGATTCTGGATGCGTGGAAGGCCGTGGACGATGTGCTGGCAGAAACAGGGGAATTTTTAAGAAAAGATGAAGTAGCTTTAAAGCAGATAAAAGAGTCTTTTGAAGACGGACTTGACGCGATGGATGCCGTAGAAGACGCCATTCAAACATTCAAAGATGTCAGTATTCTACCCAGCGCAAAACCCACCTGGGAGCAAATCAAAGCTTGGTTTAAGAGGGGGAATGATTTTAATGCAAAAGGAAGGCTGGAATATGAGTTCAATGAAATTAATTTATTTGATGGAAAACGCCTAGATTCTTACATACCTGGCGAGCAAATAGTCTCTAGAAAAGCTACAACTTTAAGCCAGATCAAAACGACTACATTTGAGAGCTACTTAAGGGAGTTAACTACAAAATATAGCAAGGGAAAGACTATAAACACGAAGAAAATCGGATATGAAGATATTAATAGAACCGTCCTTTCAGGTAAATACTATCTAGAAATCCCAACAGTAAATAGGCAATTTTTTGAAAGCAGTTCTACGTTAAAGAGTCTTGCAGAACAGTATGACGTAATAATAAAATATTTAGATGAGTGAACTAGATTTAACACCTATTTTGATAAGTATAGAGTTTGTTGAAAGATATAAGAAACTATGTGAAAAGTATAATGATTTTGATAATCGATTGAGAGGCAAAAATAGGGAACTTTCTGATCGTCTGCTATCAGCGAGCAGTTATGACTTTAAATATTTCAAGAAAGAGAATTTCTATCGAATTTCAATCAAGGAAAAAGATCATGAGATTTTCATTGAATTAGTTCTAAAAGATGGAATTGTGGAACCATTACTTATTGTAAAAAAAGCCGGGAAAAGTTATATACCAAAAGGGCGATTTGACTTTATCCCACAAAAAATGGGAATCGATTTCGATAGGAAAAAATATAACCTTCCTAAGTACTGTTCTGAATCCGATCTTGAAAATATTCTTAAAGAAGTATTAGCAATATTTGAGGACATTAAGAATGAGGTATTAAAACAATAAGAAGAAATAGAGAGAACATTGGACTTCCTAATGTTCTCTCTAAAGTCTTTGAAAACTGTTGACAGTACCAGCTTAATGGCCCGGGAGGTACCTTTATACCATGAGAGATAGACTAAAAGACAAAAAGTATTTTAAAAGATATTTGACCGAAACTGATAGACTAATTAAAAAAAGGATTAAAAAATTCCGCCAGGGTCTGATCAAGCCAGAGAGAGAGCAAATAGTAAAAATTGATATGATCCCTCAATATCTTGAAGGTGTAGTTGCCACGTATTCATATGGAGGTGAGCTAGGAGCAATGCGAGAGTATTTTGGACCGGTCATTGACCTTGTAGACCAGTATTGGCATGAAAGCGAGAAATTGACTTATAATCGCAAAACGCTGGATCAATATGGTTTGAGTAGTTATTACGAAATGTTGCGTATTTTATCTCTTGGTTATTTGCTGGATATCCCAAATGAAGAATTTGAAAAGCTATCTCGTGCCATTGAACGAGACAATGTAAAAGACTGGATTTATTCCTTTCTTATTTCCAGCAAACTAGATAATCGGAAAATGTCTACCGAGGAAAGTTACAGCTACATTTATGGAGTGCCTGAGTTTTATCGAAGTCTGAGAGAAGCAATCCTGGAAGAAGATGAAGCACATAGTGCTGAGTTGGTACAAAAGTTTGTAGAGACAGAGTGGTATGAGAATTTTAAAAAAGAAGGAGGAGGAAGAGTTGAAATTCATAACCACCCGGAGGACATTTACTACGGCTACTGGTGTTTCGAAGCAGCGGCAGTAGTGAAAATCAAAGGCCTGGATGACAGTAGTTTTCGGGACCACCCCTACTATCCCGCAGACTTGGTGCACGGCATGGAGAAGCCTCCCAAGAAGAAAAAAGGCTTTTTTGGGTGGTAGTTATTTAAATATTGATGGCCGGGGGATTTCCCCGGCCTGTTTCAAAATTTACTTTACCAATGAACAAATTACCATGGCTGCTGGCCGGTCTGCTATTGGTGGGCTGTAGCGTCTACCAAAAGCGGGTGACTTATCAAAATATCAGTCATTCTTATGACCAGTTATCGAAACAACCGTTGACTGATATGCAGGATTCTGTTCTGTTTGCTTTAAACATGATCTCTAAGGAGAGAGACACCTATCTTAGCTATGATCGAAGTACCAATTGGGCTATTGAGGCAATGACGCTGTTAAAGAGCAAAGAGAAAACGCTCCCAGAACAGACCTATGATAGCCTCGCTCAGGTATTTTTTGAGACGTTGACAGATCAAAAGATTACTTACAAACAACTGTTAAAAGACATTGAGGAGTTTACAGCGCGAGATAGCTGGCTGCAATCCAAAGCCTTGTATGATTCTATTAAACATCTCTGTGGAATCTATAAAAGAAGTTACAGGGCTGAGTTCGATAGCATGGCTTCATTCTTTGCTATCCAATCCATCAAGGCAAGGCAATTGCCAGACAGTCTGGAGGTGTCTATCAAATTTGCCATCAATTCCAATGAGGAGAAACTGGGTATCAGGCCGGTTTATCTTTTTCCCCAATTGGATCATCCGTTTCCTTTGTTTAGAGGGACTCTCGGCTTTGATTTGAGAGATGCCAAGCAGGATACAGTTATTCAAGTTAGGAGTGCAAAACGTAGGATTCATTCGGAGGATAATCCAGGTACCAGACAATGGAATGACGAATTGTTTGCCAATGCAGAACTGTGGAGCATGCGCATCACCGATCCTTCTGATTCATCAGGCTATCGCGATCTCTATGGCGCTTCAAATACTGTCATTAAGGGAATTGATGACATGTTTCAATCAAGTAGCAGATGCAGCTATTTATACTTGCAACCCAATGCCAGGGAGCTGCATAAACTGGTCAAAAAGGCAGATAGTCTTGCCGATGAACAATCAAAATTTCTTTCGAATCATTACAACTATATAGTCCGGACGTTTAAGTTTGGCCGTACGCTGTTGAAATAGCTATGAGAAAAGGCTATCAATGCTTTTGGCATACTTTGCGACCGGCTTCTCTACTCACTCCCCTCCCCTATCAACCGCAACGTAGCCTCCAATGCGGTATCGCGTCCGGCGCGGATATCTGCCAGCGCAGGAGACACTTCAATGTCAGGGACAATGCCTCGGTTGGGTAGATTACTCCCTTTTGCAAAGCTCCCTTCCACAGGAAAATCAACCTCAATTTGTGAATGGGGCAACCGTAAGAAAATAATCTGACCGCCATTGATGCCACGTTGATTGCCGCCTGTCTCCTCTCCTATCATGGTCCCAACCTGATAGTTTTTAGCACCTCGCATCAGGTAGTAGGCCATCGATACATTGGCAGGGCTTACCAAGAAATACACCTCGCCTTTGAAAGCATTTTTGGCTGGCTTGATCAGTGTTTCATCTTCGGTCGGCAATGTGTAATAGCCATCCAAATCTTTCCCGGCAGTAACTTCCATTTCGTGATACCAGGGTTCACCCCAGGAGTTGGTATAAGGCTTGAGCAGCTCGGGAAACTCCTTGTAACGCGACTTGCTGACAAAGTCCTCTATGCTACCCGGCTCCTTAATGAGGTGCCTCATCAGTCCGGCGCCGATCTCGTCAAACCCACCTTGGTTCCTTCTCAGGTCAACAATCAAGTGCTGAACACCTGCATCGTTGATTTGCTTGAAAGTACTGGAGAAGTAGGCCCGCCAGTCTCTGTCCATCCCATAGTCGTCAAAGGTTCCGGCCTTCAGAAACCCTGTGTTTTCATTGAGCTGTTGATAGCCCCACAGTGCCGCTTTGTCAAAAGCAAAGTCGGGGTATTTTGCTTTTAGTAGAGCTGCCCGTGCGGAATGGGTAACCGCCTGTAAAGTGACTTCAGATGTCTGACCTGCGTTATCCCTGACGGTCAGGTCAAATTTGCCATCTACCTCAAATAACAAAGGATAAAAGACATCAAACCCATTGTAACGATAGGGAAATCCGTCTATCTCCAGTTGTTTCATGCGACTTTTATCTGTGGCGCCATCCGCTCTTACGTAGGGCATCAGACGCTGTAATATCTCTGCAGTGGGAACACCGTCAATGGCTAGCACCTCGGTCCCCATCGCCAGAGCCTGCTCGCTGGCATCATATTCTACCACCATGCGGTCTTCAGTCCACGAAAAGGTAAAAGGAAGCTTGTCACGTTGCTTGTGGATCACCGCCTTGACAACAGGTGGCTGGTTATAATAAGAAGCAAAAGTATGATCACATTGTATCGTCGCCAGCACCTTAGAAATGGCCAGGTAGGCCGCTCCATGAGACAAATCTTCCTGAAAAGCAGCTTCCAGTTCTTCGAGCGCCTGATCAATAGTTGCTCTGCTGGCATAGCGATAAGTGCCGGGGTGGACTTTGAGCACCATGGTTTTGATCAGCTCAAAATCCTTTAGAAGATCTGCCGAAGGAATCTTTTCCAAAGTACTCACATCAATGGCTTCCGGCTCATCCCAGCGATGACTCACCTCCACCGTTGATTGGCCGTCAAGCCTTATCACACGATTTGGCAAAGACTCCCACACCACCTTTTTATCAGAATTGTAGCGCACATATTTGAACTGGAGCTGATCGATGTCCGCATCTAACACGATGGTGCCTTTATACTGGTCACCTTCTTTTGTCAAAGGCATAGAACGCTCCCAACTCAAAGGCAATTGGTCTCCTCTGATCCCGATTGTTTTGTACTTAGAGGACGCGGCGCCAGTCACTGTAAAAGTGACGGAAGTCTGCGAATATACATAGGTGCCGGACAGCAGCAATACTAAAAAAATCAAATATCTCATTTCAAAAAAATATCTAAATGGTGCCCATTGCTTCATGGGAACAGGAAAAATCAGGTAATAAAAAACCTCATCGATTATTGATCAACATTCCTAAATGGACTTTACTATCAAAAAGAAAACTAATCAGGGGAGCGTTTTGTTAAAGAGCAGCGATTAGTTTTACAGAAAGGTAAAAGAGTAATGCGTAGATTTTATGGTATGCTGATATTGGTCCTGAGCACGTTTCAGGCCTTCGGACAACTGGACAAAGTGAAGGCTTATTACAAACAGATTCAGGATCAAGCTGAAGAGGGTCAAACGATTCATTTCATTCAGGAAGACAGCAATCTGGTCGCTGATTTTTCCAGGCTATCACAGATCATCCTCTTGCGGCACGGTGAACCGGCGCTGAACAAGAAAGGGATCAGAAGTAGAAAGGAAGCAGAGCAATTTGTATGGAAATATGATGTTGTGGGCATCTATGAACCTGCCTTCACCCCACTACAGCTGACCGCCAATGAACTCAGCGTCATTCATACCAGCAGCATCAATCGCTCTATTTCTACGGCCATTAAGGTATTACGTCAGGAGCCACTCCAGCAGCCAGATCCCATGTTCAGAGAGTTTGAACGTAAAATTTTCTCCTTCCCCAACATCCGGCTTCCTTTGAACTGGTGGCTCACCGGCTCACGTGTTCTATGGTTTGCCGGCTTCAATAACGGCGGCATAGAAAGCTTCCGCCAAGCCAAAAAAAGGGCTAAAAAAGGAGCAGCGTTTCTCGCTGAAGATGCCCGGCAAAATGGCAAAACCCTGCTGGTATCGCATGGCTTACTCAATCACTTTCTCGTCAAGTACCTTAAAAAAGAGGGTTGGACGGAAATATACGATGGTGGCAGAGGTTACCTCTCGCAGAAGATGCTGGTGAAATATGAGTAAAACGGGCAACCATCACTTTTGACGGCTACCCGCTTTTTCAGAATTACAACTGACAATAAGGATGGAACATCAACTCCCTATTGATTTCTCCTGTGATCTCTTAGCTGCTTAGCATCATAGAGGCCACCTGCAGCTAGTAGTAAGCTCAAACCACCATCTATGGGCATACCCGGTGAGCTGAGAGGCTGTGCCATCAACGCAGTTGTGACGAACAATTATCTTAGCCAACGACAAAATGTTTGAGAGAAAGTTTTCTTTTCAGATGAAAGATAGGATCAACAGACTGGGAACGTAGGGAGTTCGTGCAAAGCGATTTTCATCGACCGGGATGAGGCAGTAGCCAGTTGGCAGTGAAAATTGCGTCAGTGTCATACAAAAACGATCGAGCGGGACGCTCTTATCTTAGAAAAGTCCGAGCGCGACGCTCGAACTAGCTGCGGGTGAAAATCACTCATCATGCATAACTAACCCTCCTTTTCCGATTTGTCTGACTTAATCGCCTCGGGTGCCAGTACAATGGTGGATGATCCTTTCTTGACTTCAATTAGCTCGAAAACCTGGGAAATCCCAAAGATGGTAGGGATACGATTAACGGGGACTTCAAAAACAAAATACGGCACAAGAAAATCAACGATGGCATCACTTAGCAGAATACTATCTGCCGGCACTTCCTGCAACAACCTCATCGCAGTGACGGCCGCCATACTTTCTGCCACTGAGACCGGAGACTGCGAAATTTCCCCGGTATGCAGGGCAACGGAAGTAGTTAATTTAATGCCGCTTGTCGTATAGAACTCCCTGTTCTTCTTCCAGAGTTGATTGACGATCTCCAGGGCAGACATTCCCACCCGATAAGCCGGGCTAGGCGTGCTTTAATCAAACCTCATCAATACCTGTCCTGCCAGCCTGCCACAGACAGTCCCTCCGTATTGTTTGGCGATGGATTGACACATGGCAATGCGCTCCTCATAGATGCTTTGCAGTGATCGCTGATCACTTTCTGGTACAAATCCGGCAATCACTTCTATACGAAATCCCAGTAGCATTACTTTATTACTTTGCTGCCCGTGTTCCCAGTTCAAATCGTTGATTTCTGTATTAAAATCAGTCACACCTGAACTTACAGGAGTTACTATGGGCTGAATTTGATCATAATCCATTGCTGACAATGTCCTGACAATGGCAGCGCCATCAGCATATCTTTGATCGGAGTCTTTTGTCAACACACCGCCCAACAGGTCTGACAACGCATGTTGCTGCAAACTTACAGGTATTTGTATTTTTTTTGAACTGAGTTGCTCCTGAATCACTACGGCAGTACTATGACCACTCACTACCGGCTGGCCGGTGAGGCATTCCAGAAAGATCAATCCCCATGCATACAGGTCAGATTTTAAGGTAGGTGGCTCGCCCCTTAGCTGCTCGGGTGCGCTGTACAGCGGCGTACCAACGACTTCATGTATTGGCACCGATGCTTCAGTATCCAGGTTGTGGCGGTCATCAGCCAATGCGCCTATTCCAAAATCCAACACTTTGACATCGATCTGGTCTCCTTCCTGCTTCACCATGATATTGTGTGGTTTGAGGTCTCTGTGTACAATCCCTTTGCCATGGGCAAAAACCAACGCCTCCATCACCTGCAACATGATTTGACCAGTCACCTGGGGACTGAGGCCCTGCTGCAGCATGATGTAATCTTTTAAGGTAGTGCCCGATACAAGTTCAAAAACGGCAAAAGGAATCTGGTCGCTGGTCATGCCCTTGTCCAGTAGCCGGACAATGTTGGGGTGATTGATTTCGGCACAAATCTGGGTTTCAAGTTCAAAACGCGCTTTGCGGTGCACCAGCAGTTCATTGGTGGTCAGGTTTTCCTTGAGAATCTTTACGGCAACAAACTGGCCTGTGCTCTGCTGTATGGCCTTGTAGACAAAGCCACCGCCTCCCTCACCAATCTTTTCCTGCAATTCATAGCCCGCTATGAGCTCATGATCCGGCAACCTACTTTGTTCCCATTTTCCATTCATTAGCTTAATCTTTCCCAACATCCTTCGCTAATCCAATCCTGTGTAATCATCAGCACGGGTATTGACACACATGTCCTCTTTCACTGTTAAACCTTCGTTACAATTTCCATTGCATAAACCGGGTTAAAGCCTTTGTTTCTTTCTAAGGAAATTTAGTCATCTGTTGCATCTCTTCAAAATGGAGACGCATGAGGTCAAAAGTGAATTTGAACCGGTGGATTATTGTTAACGCACCTTTTTAAGAACGGTACCGCCTTTGATAATCTCAAAACTTCTATGTGCAAAGCGAATTTCACCCAGTTGCCGCTCAATGGTGCCCGAGAGGAGATAGCCATAAGGCTTCAACCCCATCAGTTGCTTACGCACACGATGAATCTGCAGATTGAGATAATATTTGTCTACTTTTCTCATGATCTCCCTAGAAAGTAAATCTATGATCTTTTCAGTACTAATCCAGCCCTGACGCTCAAACGGCACCCCATTTTCCTCATCCACAATCCGCATCCTCGCCAGCGTCAACAATAGTTGATTATAAGTTCGTTCGCCAATGTTGTAATGATGGCCATTGATGTACAAATGCAGCAATACGTGCTCTTCATCGTGGCTTAGCTCAAATTGAAAATAGGAGTTCTTGACCAACTGTCCATTGTCAATGGTTTCATCAATGACTTCATTTTCTATGTACTGCCATTTTTTGCCTTCTATGGTCAAAATCAAGCCATGTTCGAGTTGATAGCTGGATGAGCCAATTTCAATATACCAACGGTGCCGGTTATCAATGTAGAAGGAAACACCGGCCAGTTCACTACACCAGTGGTTTTCTGGTGCGGAAGGCAGGAAAAATCCGGGTGCATCCAGGCAATTCAGGTAACTTCTGGGCGGACTGGTCTCTAAAATCTCCCATCGGGTAGATGAGGCCTTGCCAAACTGCAAAATCGCACCTACATCCAGCGGAACAGCTGACTGATGAATGATCTTTTTATTGCACAGGGTCCCATTTCGGCTGTGATCATGTAGTGCCCAGCTACCCCCCTGCCATTTGATAGTTGCATGCACTTTAGACACATCGGCCGATACCATAGGTGTATCAGCGGCAAGTGGATCACGGCCAAATCTGTGTTGTGCATGCAACAATACGATTGCACCAGAAGAAACATTTTGTATTACACCCATCTACCGTCTCTCTTTTAGAGATTCCTTCCAATTTCTTTAAAAACAAGGTCAGGACGGCTAAATATAAAGTGCGTCAGGATGTGAAAATATTTCACCATATTTCATTATTGGAGACATTCTATTTCAAATTTTCAGTAAATAAGAGCGCAAATACCTGATTTATAAACACTATGAGTAAGGATAGCTCGCCAATCATAACATACTAGGCAGTAGTCAATAGCTCATAAATCACTTAATTACTATCTTGTGTAACCTATGGATATTCCATCAAAGCCTACTGTAGTCTACAAACGCCAAAAGCCGCAAAATGAGCACTGAACTACTCCACAGGACTACCCGACAATGTGCGCTATAGCACTGATCTGCTGTTGCATACCTCCCTACTGAGGATAAACAATCGGTTGGTCTTCCGCTTTCCAACCACCAAATCCCTCTTTGAGGTCATAGATTTTGGTGAAGCCCCAACCGGTCAGTCGGTTGCCAGCTTTGGCACTCCTGCCACCGGCAGCACAATAAACAACAATGGGTTTGCGCTTATCCAGTTTTTCAATCCTCGCCTCAAAGTCCTCGTCAAAGTAGTTGATATGAATTGCTCCCTTGATCATTCCCAGGTTGACCTCTCTCGGTGTGCGCACATCTACCAGCTGTACTTCAGGGTCTTCCAATAATTTGATCAACTGCTGATTATCGATTCTGGTCACCTCCTGCTGCTGAAAAAAGGGCAGTGTGATCAGCAAACTAAGGGATAAGGCTAATTTTATCATATGGGTGTCAATTTCGGTAGTAAGATTTCTGCCTGCCATGAAAAGCTGACCAAATGACGGCTTTACAAGCTAATCAAAGTTAGCTTAAATTCTCGTGATCGCAGAAGAACGTGATGAACTGATTTGAAAGGCCAGGCGTTACCAACCATAGTCACAGACTGGAATGCTCCTGATTTTTATTTATTTTCACAAAAACAGTACATCATGGATATATCAGAAGTGCTCTCCCATCAATTGCGGTTCTTGAGAGAAAAGGAACTTCATGAGGAGATCAAAACGCAGTGCCAGGTAGTATCACTGGAGGCAGGGAGTCCGGTACTTAGGGATGGTGCCTACGTCAAAGTGGTGCCGATCCTGCTGAGCGGTCTGGTAAAAGTGGTAAAGGAAGATGCCGGCAAAGAGTTTCTGCTCTACTACATCTATCCGCTGGAAAGCTGCATTATTTCCATCAATTGTGGCATCAACCAACTCAAAAGCCGGGTAAAGGCTGTTGCAGAGGACGACTCTACCGCTATCCTGATCCCGGCACATCTGGTGGGCGAATGGCAACGCAAATACCACTCCTTCAATGAATTCATCCTCAACCTCTACCAGAAAAGGTTTGACGATGCCCTGGATGCTTTCAATGCCCTGGCTTTTCAAAGTCTGGACGAAAGGTTACTGTCCTATCTCCGTGTCAAGGCTGATGCCATCGAAAACAAGGTCATCAAAATGACACATCAGGAATTGAGTGATCAATTGGGGACTACCCGTGAGACCGTTTCGCGGATGCTCAAAAAGCTGGAAGTAGAAGACAGAATTGTGCTGAAGCGCGGTACGATAGAGATACTTTTGTAAAAAGTCAGTTGCGTTTGTGATCTCCATCACAGACATTGGGCGGGTGAGCGAATATTTTTACATCATTAGTTCAACAACTGTATTTTACTATGATTAAAAATATGAGCAAAACAGACGGTATCATCAGAATTGCCGTCGCCCTGATCATTGCAGCACTTGGATTCTTCAATGTAATCGGTGGTACCCTTTTAATAGTTTTAGGTATTGTAGCGGTCATTTTTATTGCGACCGGCTTTGTCAACTTTTGCCCGTTGTACGCAGTACTAAAGATCAAAACCAACAAGCGTTCTCAAAATACCTGATCAACAGACGGTCAAAATCATGTCTCTGGTAATTACCCTGACCGTACTTTATTGAGGTGAAGAAATATTAAGGAAAATTAAAATTTGGTTAGCAATGGCCACCATGCGATGCAAGGTGGCCATTTTAATTGTCATACTTTTCAACAAGGATTGGCCGATCCGCAATTGACAGCAGTCTGGTTACCGCCACCACCACCGCAATTGTTGGAGGGACACCCTGCACAACCCGTCCCTGCAGATCGTCCTCCACCTTTAGCATGTGAACTAGCGGCTTTAGTGATGAAGCTTTCTACTTTCAATTCGTCTAGTTTTAATCTTCGTTTCATTGTTTTAATCGTTAAGGTTTTGCTTACTCTGGTGTATTGAGTGGATTTTCAGCAACCTCCACTGTCTTTTGGGTATTCACAAAGACAAACCAAATGTACATGGGGTATCGGCCTCACCACAAAATCCATCCTACTACAAATGAACTACCTGATCAAAAATCTTTTTCGTCCAAACAGCCAAGCAAACAACTGAATATCAAATATTTAAAAAACCATGTAGTAGCTATGTAGTGTGTAGGGATTTGCTATCATCGGTAGCCAACAGGATTCGACAGGCACAATCGGGCAGCTGATTTCCATTCTTGCAGGATTAGTACATTGCAGTGTAATTGCCAGGTCGGTGTAGGCCGCCCACAATTGGACTACTGGTACGGAAAAGATTCAAAGATGGGATTCAGGCCATTTGATGAGCCGCTTCCAGGCGGTGGATTACAAAGTTAAGGTCAGTATCGGCTGGTATGTTCATTTTCTTCTTCAGTCGATAACGGGCCATCTGCACACTTTTCTCTTCCACATGCAGCATGCGACTGATGTCCTTGGTGCTTAGGTTGAGCTTAATATAAGCACAAAGCCGCTTCTCATTGGCTGTTAAAGCAGGATAATCGTGCTCCAGGGCAATGAAAAAGTTGGGGTGCACACCTTCGAAGTGCAGTTTAAGCTCAGACCAGCATTCATCAAATTGCAGGTTTTCCGTAATAAGTGACTTGAGTTCTTTGAACTTCCCTTCACGGGTAATTCGTTGCTCACTGCCCAGTTTCAGCAATTTATCGTTGATCTTATAAAGCAGTTCTTTTTTCTGTTGCTGATGCAGGGATTGTGTCATCAGTTCTCTCTTTTTGTCGTCAAGCTCCCGGGACTGTGACTCCTTCTCTTTGAGGAGCAACGCAGCCCGCAAGTCTTGCTTTCTCATCTGCAATCGTGCATAAATGAAAACACCTATCAGAACCACAATGACCAACAAAGTGATCAAAGTAGCGACCAACCGATTGTGATTGGCTCTGGCCACGGTCAATTGTAATTGCGCCATTTCCTTGTCCTTCTTTTCCAGTTGAAAACGGGTATGCAAAGCAAATACCTCCTGTTCCCGCTCGTGATTGAACAAGGTGTCACGCAACACATTATACTGTTTAAAGAACCTAAGCGCCTGGTCTGGCAATTGCTGATCTTCCAGCAGCTGACTCTTTTCTTTGTAGGTAAGCATCTCACTATTGAGGTTCCCTACCTGCTGTGATAGCATCAAGGCAGTGTCCAGGTAATTAGCAGCCAGCGTAAAATTCCTGAGCTGCCGCTGCGCAATGGCCAACTCAATGGCCACGTTGGCCTGCTCTGCATCATTATCATACTGTTGATAGACCACATAAGCAGAATCCATGTAAGCAATGCCTGTCAATAGCATGTTTTGTCGAAGATAACAGAGCCCCAGGTTTTGATAACTATAGCCCATGTTGTCCGGTTCTTTGGCAAGTACTCTGTAGCGGAGCGCATGCCGGTGAAAGTACATCGCAGAATCATAGTCCTCTTCCTGAATGAAAATATTGCCAATGTTGTTGAGGATCGCACCCCTGAGAGAATGGTCATCTTCATCCACCAGCGCCAGTGCCTTCCGCTGGTATTCCAATGCTTGTGGCGAGGCCATCATCTTTTCATAGCTGTTGCCAATGTTAGTATACGTACTACTCAGCCGATTGCCCAGGCCGAGGTCGTGGTAGATATCAACCACCTGATAAAAACACTTAATGGCCTCCGGGTAACTGGAGATGTAGTAATACACCACCCCTTTGGCGTTCAGGGCCGATGCTTCAGCAAGTTGCATCTGATGTTTCCTGGCAAGGTCAATAGCACTATCGGCATAGTCCATGGCCTGTCCGGGCGACGATTGGTTCAGCGACCAACTCAATTGCCTGTAGATCTCCACCCGGTTGGTGTCATTTACCGACAATTGACTGAGCTCAACAGTGAGGTGATTAACTTTAGGCGATCTTTGCCCGAAAGCAATCGCATTCACGATCAACAAACACGTAAAAAGGAGAAAATGGCGTATTAGCATAACAAAAAAGGTTTGAGTCAAAAATGTAGCGCTCAAATAAACAATACCTTCTGTCTTTCGCAAATACAGCGACTAAATCGTGATAGATCGTTGAACCCGGTTTATGCAATAGAAATTGTCATGAAGGTTTAAAGGGCAATAAATCAGGAACTTAAGATTATGAGTCATAGCACCGCTATGGTGAATGAGATTAAGTTAGCTTAGCGACTGATTTGCAGCACTTTAAATCTGGAATAGATTCTCTATTGAATATTCCGGGTTGAAATTGTGATGGAGATAACGATTAGTTCTAACAGGAAGCACTCGGCCTCTCATCGCTCATTGTTATCCGAGTCTGCAGAAAAGACTTCACCTACTGTACAAAGGTTGCTTCGGTTAGCTTACCCTTTACTTTGGGGCTTGGTAAACCCGTGCGTATTCTGACTCACAAAGCCTTTTGGAAACTTCTCCACCCCCGGAAAGCCTAATTTGATGTCTCTTCCGTCATGCGGGATATAATTGGTCTTGAAGAGGTAATCCCAGATACTGAGCGTTAACCCAAAATTGACTCCGGTCTGGCGATCCTCCGGTAAATCGTGGGCATGGTGCCAGATGTGCATCTGCGGATTGTTGAAAATGTATTTCAATAGCCCCAGGTTCACTTTTAAATTGGAATGATTGAAGTGCCCTACAGCAAGGGTAAAAATATGGATGACAAAAAAGTCCCTCAGCCCAATACCGATCAATGCCAGCGGAATGTACTCCAGTGTTCGATAAACCACGTTTTCCATCCAGTGGTAGCGTAAGTGTGCCGCAAATCCCATTTGCTCGATAGAGTGATGTACTTTGTGAAATTCCCATAACTGCGGTACCCGATGTAGCAGACGGTGTATCCACCATTGTACAAAGTCTCTGACAAGGAAACCAATCAGCAGATGCGTCCAAACCGGCCATTGCATCACCTGGAAAGCCAGCAGGTTATTGATACCGATGGCCGCCAGTGTGTCATTAAAAAAATGGACGACCACATCGGAGGCTGCATTAAAGATGATGAGTGAAAACAAGAAAAAGTTAAAGAACATGTAAAAGAAATCCAGCCAGAAGTCTTTGCGAAACTTCGGTTGGTCTTTTCGCCACGGTTTGATTAGCTCCAGCGCAAAGAAAAAAGCCGACACGCCAAGCAGCCAGTAAAAATAATTATTCCACGCAGGTTCAGTGATCTGCCTCCACAGGTAGTTCGCATAACCTGAATAACCCGACTCTATGACCTTTACTAATTCTTCCATACAACTCCTGTCCGTTCTTTACCTTAAATATAAATCATGACCGTAGATTGCTTAGCAACAAAAGTTACAAAACTAATGTTCGACCATGGTTTTGTTAGCAGACAGACAAAGGTTCGTAATCTATCTGTACAGGCACTCGCACATTTGATCCAATGCAATGCGGTGAAGTCGCATCAAAAGAAGAAAAGCTCGGCTTGATCCTTAATTAGAGATCACTAATCGAAAAGCGTGTCTGTTGCTCAATGAGTTAAGTGCTATTTTTATTATTTTTACCCCAGAAACTATAAACACACCGAACAATGCATCGCAGAAATTTCTTACTAGCACTATTCATCTTAAGCCTGATTGCTTCGGGAAGCTTCCAACTACAGGCGCAGGACCTCACAGAGAGTTGGGCGGCACGGCAGGTGATGAGTCGGGAGGATGCCAAGAGAGAAAACGCCTTCAGACACAAGATCAATTTCTTCTTCGGCACTTACTGGAATACCTCCAGAGAGAATCTGATGTCTGCCAAAATACAGATCAAGAACCTCAAGGCATCAGGAAAGATGGCCAAAGCCAATAAGCTTACTGACAGCAATGAGTTTCGTAAAATGAAAATAGACGACATGAGGGAGCGTGCCTACATCGCCAATGAGTATGGCCTGTTTGCACTGGAATATGTTGCCGAAAAAGGAATGGACAACATTGACAGGCGCGAAAAAATCTTTGTGGAGAAAGCGATTTACCGCAGTCTCAGCGGCCCGATTGCCAACCGGGTAGGATATAAAAAACTAATGACTACAGAAGATGGCAGAATACGACTAAATACCCTGCTGTCCAAAGTGATTACCGATTACCAGGACATTACCGGCCAGGACGATTTTTTTTCCAGCATGAAACTTCCCAAGGCGCTCAGAGAGGCAGTCAATAGTTCCGGGGGAACCACAGGTGAGCAGAAAATTGCTTCTTTCTGCCATGCAGCAACAGAGACATTTGAAAAATACGCAGCCGATCAAAAAGCCATCAGAGATCTGGGAGTTGGCAGTTACGGTGTAAAAAATGAAAACTCCGAACTGATCAAAATGAGTTGCGAAGACAAGCGACTGATTGTCTATAAATTGATCGCAGGCATTAGCAAGTAATATAATACTAGCTAAGGTATCCATTCGGGATGTTCATGGTCATCCGGATACCCTTTACACTTCCCAAATTAACCCGGGCCTATGTTATGAGCCCGGGTTATTTGTTTCTAGTTACCTTTGCGCCATGGACGACTTCAAATCTGGTTTTATCTCCATTATCGGCAAGCCCAATGCAGGCAAATCCACACTCATGAACGCCCTGGTGGGTGAAAAGCTTTCGATCATTACAGCGAAGGCACAAACTACCCGGCATCGCATCTTCGGGATTTTGAACGGCGACAATTACCAGCTGATCTATTCTGACACACCCGGTATCATAGACCCTCAGTACTCGCTACTGGAATCGATGATGAATTATGTCATGCAATCCCTACAAGATGCTGACCTTATCCTATGGGTGTTAGACAACGTTGAGAACTTATCCCATGCGGAAATTCTCCAGCGGATCAAGCTGGCCAATATTCCCATCATTCTGGTTGTCAACAAGATGGACCTGGCCAAGGGCAGTCAGGTAGTGGATAAAATGACTTACTGGAAAGAAACCGTAGAAGTAGATCACATGATGGCAGTATCAGCGCTTGAGCAACTCAACATTGAAGAGTTGTTTGCCAAAATTCTGGAGTATTCGCCTGTTCATCCTCCCTACTATCCTACCGACTCATTGACTGACAGGCCTGAGCGGTTTTTCGCCAGCGAAATTGTCCGTGAAAAGATCTTTCTCAATTACAAGAAAGAAATACCCTACAGCACCGAAGTAGTCATTACCGAATTCAAAGAAGATGAAAAGATCATCCGGATGCGTGCGGAGTTGCATGTGGAGCGAAATTCGCAAAAAGGCATCTTAATAGGGCACAAGGGAGAAGCTTTGAAAAAGGTGGGAATAGAAGCAAGAAAAGACCTGGAAGCGTTCTTCCAAAAACAGGTACACCTGGAGACTTTCGTCAAAATATCCAAAGACTGGCGCAAAAAAGACCTGAGCCTGAAGCGGTTTGGGTATAAGCAATGAGAAGAAATGAGGTAATTTGATAGAATAGTAAATATCTTTGCAGCCTTATTTTCTCAAAAGCGAAAACTGGGAATCATTATCAGATTAAAATAGTCAATTCAGTGGCAAACATTGTAGCAATAGTAGGAAGACCTAATGTAGGCAAATCAACGCTTTTCAACAGGTTGATCGAGAAAAAGCGTGCGATCATGGACGATGAGAGCGGTGTTACAAGAGATCGCCACTACGGCTATGCGGAGTGGATCGGTAAATACTTTACCGTCATTGATACTGGTGGTTATGTCACCGGCTCCGATGACATCTTTGAAGAAGCCATCAGAACACAGGTAAAGCAAGCCCTGGAAGAGGCTTCGGTCATATTGTTCATGGTAGATTGCAAAGACGGACTCACGGGAATGGATGCCGATTTTGCCAATGTCCTGCGCGAGATTAACAAGCCAGTCATCATTGTAGCCAACAAGGCCGATAATCAGGACCGTATCTTCGCCAGCAATGAGTTTTACAGCCTGGGCATAGGCGAAGAGCTATTTGCCATTTCCTCTACCAGCGGATCCGGCACAGGAGAATTGCTGGACAAAGTAGTCAGCTATTTTGAAGAAGAAGGCGTGGAAGACCCCGAAGCCGATACTCCAAGAATTGCCATCCTGGGAAGGCCCAATGTGGGAAAATCTTCCTTTCTGAATGCGCTGCTTGGCAGGGAGCGATCCATTGTAACGGACCTTGCCGGCACTACCAGAGACTCTATCAACACCCACTATAAGCTCTTTGGCAAGGACTTTATTCTCACCGATACCGCCGGAATCCGCAAGAAGGCAAAGGTCAAAGACGACATTGAGTTTTACTCTGTGCTACGGTCCATTCAGGCATTGCAAGACAGTGATGTAAGTATCATCATGATCGATGCAGAAAGAGGTTTGGAAGCACAAGACATGAGTATTTTGTCACTGGCGCACAAATACAACAAGGGCATCATGATCATGTACAACAAGTGGGACCTGATCGAAAAAGACTCCAAAACGGCTGATAGGATCCGGAAAGAAATCGCTGAGAAGCTGGGACCAATGAGTTATATTCCTGTGCTTTTTAGCTCGGTAACAGAGAAGCAACGGATTTTCCAGGCCTTAGAAATGGCCATGAACGTATATGAAAACCGTAACCGAAAGATTGCCACCTCTGCACTGAACGACGCTATGCTGCCCGAAATAGAGCGCTACCCGCCTCCGGCAACCAAGGGGAAATACATCAAGATCAAATACATCACACAAATCCCGGGGAGAGCGCCTGCATTTGCCTTTTTCTGCAACCTGCCACAGTACATCAAAGAGCCGTATGAGCGATACCTGGCCAATCGACTCAGAGAGCACTTCGACTTCACCGGGGTACCGGTAAGATTGTTTTTCAGGAAAAAATAGCACCCTGGTGGCATCGACAGACAAGTATCTTTCCGTTTTCGAAAAATTTCTTCCCCAAGGAAGTGCTGTCTACTGTTTTGAACTATGGAAACAGCATGGTTTTGAGTTTAAGATCAAAAGAAGCCGCAAAACCAAGCTGGGAGATTACCGCTTTGATCCTGCCAAAAAGAAGCATGTCATCACTGTCAACAATGACCTCAACCCCTATTCATTCCTCATCACCTACCTGCATGAAGTAGCCCACCTGCTGGCTTTTCAGAAATATGGCAGAAGCATTGCACCCCATGGGCGGGAATGGAAACAGGAATTTCAAGCAGTGACTTCCCCTGTACTAACACCCGAAATCTTTCCCGGGCCGGTCATCAAAGCCTTTGGTCATTACATGAAAAACCCCAAAGCATCGAGCTGTTCTGACCCAAAATTATTGGCTGCACTCCGGCAATTTGACCAGCAACCCGGCACTTTTCTCAACGAAATTGCACCCGGAGATTGGTTCATTTTTCAGGGCAGAATCTTCCAGCATCTGGAAAAAAAGAGGACAAGACACATCTGTCTGGAAAAAAAATCAAATAAAAAATTCTTAATCAGCGGGCATGCCTCCGTTGAAAGAGTCGAGGCATAGCACTCACTCAACACTGTTTTCTACCGAACTGAAAATCAAAACATTACCATTTGTATTTCGATTCAATTTGCGACTATTCATGTCGTTACCTAATTGTTAAGTAGTGGTTTTTAATTTGTCATTTGTAATACATTTTGAAAAAGCGACCACTTCAAAGATTTGTTTTATTCAAAAAGCAGTTCTTTCTTTGTCGTATCAAATACTCCTGTTTAGGGTAAATGATTTATACAGAAGAGGCGAGAGACAGGCTCGATGACCCTCTGGCAACCGGCTGAAGAGACAAGGTGCCAATTCCTGATTTCGAAAAGAGATTCGAAAGAATATAAGTTAATGACAATGAAAACAAGATTTACCATGACAAGGCAGTATTCCCCCACACATTTCTCGATCCAAGCTGAAGCTTGTTGTTGCTGTTGTTGTTGCTAATTCCTGGCACGGCGCACGCGCATTCCTTCAATTATTTTCTTGCTTTTTATAATTATCCAAAGAAATGGATCAGAAATACCCAGAGACAATCTCAATACGTACGCAAAATCCCAACTCGCTTTACAGAGAGCATTCCACGCCACTGTACATGACTTCGAGCTTTACGTTTGAAGATGCGGAACATGCCAGAGCGTTGTTCAGCGATGAGGTACCAGGAAATATTTATACCCGATTCTCCAACCCCAACAACAATGAGTTCATTGAGAAGCTCTGTTTACTGGAAGGGGCGGAAGACGGCATCGGCACTGCCTCCGGTATGGCAGCAATGTTCTCCAGCATGGCCGGTTTATTGCAGGCCGGAGATCATATTTTAGCTTCAAGATCGGTATTTGGCTCTACCCATCAGTTGTTCACCACCATATTTCCCAAGTGGGGCATCACACACAGCTATGCCGACATTGACAAACCTGAAACTTGGGAGTCAAAGATCAGGAGCAATACCAAAATGATCTTTGTGGAAACGCCCTCCAATCCCGCGCTCGACATCATAGACCTTGAATGGCTGGGAAGACTGTCCAAAAAGCACGCACTGATCCTCAATGTGGACAATTGCTTCGCGACTCCCTACTTGCAGAACCCAATTCAGTGGGGCGCTGACCTGGTGACACATAGTGCTACCAAGTTCATTGACGGACAAGGACGGGCCATCGCAGGTGCCATTGTGGGAAGAAAAGACCTGATCAAAGACATTCGCTTTTTCGCCCGACACACAGGGCCGGCACTCTCCCCTTTCAATGGATGGCTGCTTTCCAAGAGCCTGGAAACCCTGGCTGTGCGCATGGACAAGCACTGCGAAAACGCGTTGACACTGGCAAAGCATTTGAGTAATCACTCAGAGATCAAAGACGTTAAATACCCGTTTTTGACCACTCATCCCGATTATGAAGTCGCTAAAAAACAAATGAAACTCGGAGGAGGCATTGTAACGTTTGTCGTAAGTGGTGGATTAGAGAGAGGAAGGGCATTTCTCAATTCACTAAAGATGCTCTCACTGACAGCCAACCTGGGAGATACCCGAACAACGGTTACCCACTCGGCTTCTACTACCCATTCAAAGCTCTCCGAAGCAGAGCAGGAGAAGGTAGGAATATTACCAGGGCTGATCAGAGTTTCTGTCGGGCTTGAGCACATTAATGATATCATTGCAGATATCGATTTTGCACTTGAAAAAACAAGAAAACCGGCCGCAGCGGTCGTCTGATGATATGAAAAGAAATATGTTAAATATCTGTTGTATTTGTTGCTGTTGTCTGTGCGCATGTATGTGTCAGACCAACTATCTATGTCCCTAGAGCAAGGCAAAAGCAGAGAAATCATATTTCTACAAGCCTCTTCGGACATATCCGAAGAGGCTTTTTTTATAAAAAAATTAAAACAAAATCAAAATCAACAACTGAGAAGTAATGGCACTAATTATCGATGAAAAAGTAAGCGCAGCAGCGAAAAAAGACATTTTAGAACTAGAGAGCCGGATTGGGAATTTCAATCAGGGCCAGGAGGATGAAGAGCGATTTAAACTATTCAGACTTGCGAGAGGAGTCTATGGGCAGCGTCAGCAGGGCGTGCAAATGTTCCGGCTAAAGATCCCTTATGGCAAACTGACAGGCGCTCAACTGGTGAGAATCGCGGACCTGTCCGAAGAATATAGCAACGGAAATTTACATGCCACCACAAGGCAAAATTTCCAGTTGCACTACGTGAAGCTGGAAGATACGCCACAGATGTGGTCCAAACTGGAGGAAGAAGGTGTGACCACCCGTGAAGCCTGTGGTAACACGGTGAGGAACATCACTGCATCCGCATTGGCTGGTATCGATCCTGAAGAGTTATTTGATGTGGTTCCTTACGTGGAGGCCACCTTCAATTACTTCCTGAGAAACCCTATCTGTCAGCAAATGGGGCGTAAGATCAAAATTGCTTTCTCCTCTTCAGACAAGGACAGCGCCCTGACCTACATCCATGACTTTGGGTTCATCCCAAGAATCAAGGATGGGAAGAAAGGTTTCAAAGTGGTAGTAGGTGGCGGACTGGGAGCGCAGGCCATTCTCGCCAAAACAGCCTTCGAATTCCTTCCGGCAGAACAATTGATTCCTTTCATGGAAGCGGGATTACGGATCTTTGACCGATATGGAGAGCGTGAAAAACGTCACAAGGCCAGAATGAAATTCCTGCTGGACGAAAAACGGGGCATCGGCCTGCAAGGCTTCCTCGACCTCATCAAGAATGAATGGACCGCCAATGCCAACCAGCACCTGGAAATAGAATACCGGGAGGAAGAACCACCTGCTTTTTACAAGACCCCTGACGTGACTATCGCTGAAGAACAGCAGGCAGAATATGAGCACTGGAAAGCGACCAATGTACTGGAGCAAAAGCAACCGGGACTATTTGCCGTTCAGGTAAAGCTTCCTCTGGGAAATATTTCAGCAGAAACCACTAAAAAACTGGTTGCCCAAACTGCCGGATATGCCGCTGATGACATCCGGGTGACAATCAATCAGGGACTGGTCTTCAGACATGTGCCTCCGGAAAACCTCCCCTACTTCTTCACAGTGCTGAAATCTCTGGACCTGGCAGATGCCGGATTTGACTCAATCGCAGACATCACTGCGTGCCCGGGAACAGATACCTGTAATCTCGCAGTTACCAACAGTACCACTGTTTCGCTGGCGCTGGAAGAAATGCTGCGAACCGAATATCCCGAGCTGGTCAGGAACTCTGAGATTCGCATCAAGATAAGCGGGTGTATGAACTCTTGTGGGCAGCACATGATCGCCCAGATTGGTTTTCACGGCAGTTCTATCAAACATGGTAACCTGGTAGTACCAGCATTGCAGGTAGTATTAGGTGGAGGTGTGGCTCCCGGTGGCGAAGGTTTTATCGCTGAGAAAGTAATCAAACTACCTTCCAAGCGTGTGCTGGATGCCGTCAGAAGCTTACTGGATGACTATCAGGCCAACAGCAGGGATGGCGAATATTTCAACGACTATTTCCTGAGAGCTGGCAAGCGGTACTTTTACTCGCTATTGAAGCCACTGGCAGACCTCGGCACCTTGTTGGAAAGCGATTATTCTGACTGGGGACATACGGCGCAGTATCAGCCGGAAATCGGTGTAGGTGAGTGTGCGGGCGTTACCCTGGATGTGATCAGTACCATTCTGGGAGATGCTTCAGAGAAAGTACAGCATGCAGAACAAGCACTGAATATCAAACGATGGGCCGATTCGATCTACCATAGCTATACGGCCTTTGTGGTAGCAGCCAAAGCGCTGCTGTTGAGCAAGGACCATCATTGCAATACCCACATTGGCATCATCAAAGACTTTGAAGAAAAGTTCGTCGCCACCGGAGAGGTAAGCCTGCCATACAGTTTTGAAGAAACCGTACTGCAGATCAACAAACAAGAGCCCGGTGAAGAGCTGGCCATCAGTTTACACGAGCAGTCGACGCAATTTGTCTCGCGCATCACGACACTGCGCAATCTGCAGGTATCTGGTGTAGCCATTGACGGCGACAAACAAGTAATTTCTAACTTTTATAACGCGTAAGAAGATGATTGGAAAATTGATATTAGTTGGTGCAGGACCTGGAGATCCGGATCTCATCACTTTGAAAGCCATCAAGGCATTGCGCAAAGCAGAAGTTATTTTATATGACGCATTGGTCAATCCTGAGTTGCTGGAACATGCCAATCCGGAAGCAGAAATTGTCTTTGTAGGTAAGCGGTCAGGAAAGCACAGCATGAAGCAGGACGAGATCAATCAGCTGATTGTAGACTATGCGCTTACCGGTAAAAACGTGATCCGGTTGAAAGGCGGAGACCCGCTCATTTTCGCCCGTGGTAAAGAAGAAATTGACTTCGTTGCGCAGTTTGGCATCCCTTATGAAGTCGTGGTAGGCATATCAAGCCTTAATCTGCCAGGATACTACGGTATCCCACTGACAACCAGGGGTATCAATGAGAGTTTCTGGGTAGTAACGGCTACCACCAAAACCGGTGATTTATCCGGCGACATTCAACTTGCTGCGCAATCTACTGCCACGGCAGTAGTCTACATGGGGCTTAGAAAGCTTCCCAAAATAGTAGACCTCTACAAAGAACACGGCAAAGAAGACCTGCCCATTGCCATCATTTCCAAAGGGTCTTTACCGGAAGGTAAGATTGTGGCAGGACGGATTTCAGACATTGTAGAAAGACATGAGCTCAACCCTATCCCTGCTCCTGCACTGCTGGTGATTGGTGAAGTAGTGCAGAGCTACGAACATTTTGAAGAAAAATACGCCTCAGTTGTACAGGCATCGACATAGCATAATAGTATAGTTTTAGTTTTCATCGTTAAGTAGGAGCCTCCCGGTTGTGTTACGTTTCCCTACCGCAGGGCAATGTATGCACGATCGGGGCTTTTCTTACCAGCCGACTGTAGGGGGCCAGCTACAAGCTGGCTACTATTCGTAGGCTGAAGGCACAGACTTCAGCCAGTGCGGGGGTAATTGATTACTACGCCTGTTGCAAGGCACCAGTTGCAAACTGGCGCCAGATCTAAGGCAAGATGAAAGCACAGACTTCAGCCAGTGCAGCTATTGTCTAAAATCCAGCGTCTAATGTCTAGCATCTAAATTCAAACCGCCGGTCCCAGGCGATAGTGGATGAGGTCTTTTACTTTTTGGTAGAAAACAGTGGGTTTGAGTGTACGCCAGTTGTCGATCTGCAGGCTTCCGCCAAAGTTCACATAACTATCGATGTTGTAATTGCGCATTTCATCGATGACAAAGTCCCGGAAGTTGACTGCAGCAATCCAGCCGTCTCCCAATTCTTCAAACCACTCTTCATAGTAGCAATCATCGGCACCGTGGAAGTTCAGGATGTTCTCTCCCATCAGGATAAACTTGTTGATTTCGTGATAAGTGAAATGCTCTACAATGTTGCGCTTCAGGTTCATGATATCGTTGTTGATCGCATCATTCCACTCTCCAATAAACTCCAGGATGCAATACCCTTCATAATAATCGGCATAAAGTACTTTCATATACAAGGTCTCAGACCCGAAAAAATCCCATCCAGGGGCAATGTAATAGCCATAGATGGTATCAGAATAAAGGTCATAATTGTACTCTTTTCCGTTGAAAGGTGACAACGGATCTGCTGAAGAATCATATACTGGCAACCAGCGAAAATAAGGTTCTATATCATGCATATGCTAACTCAAACAAAGATAAACACCAAAGAGTTTGCAAGGATCATTGAATAAATTTCAGGCATAAAAAAAGGGGCGTAAACGCCCCTTTTTTCTATATTTTATTCACTTGTGATTAGTTACCGAAGATGTATCTCAATCCAAGTTGGATCTGCCATCTTGAACTCAATACACCAGCATCATCCAGGTCCCCGAAGAAAGGCTCACCACCTTCAAACTCTCTGAAAGTGTAAGTAGGGATGTTGGTACCATCCTGCAATCCTTCGAATTGAACTAATTCGTAACCACCGAATTGTCTTTGGTATCTTCTACCCCAGTTCTTGTTCAGCAAGTTGGTGAAGTTGAAAACATCAACTGAGAACTGAAGTGTGTTTCTCTTACCGTTAGCCAGCTCAATGTAGAAGTCTTGTAAGAATCTCACGTCGATTACATTCTCAAAAGGAGTTCTTGACTGATTTCTTTCAGCGTACTGCCCTCTTCTTTCGCTTAGGTAATCATCAGCAGAGATGAAGTCGTTCAGTTGGTTCCACTGCTGAGCAGCAGTTACTACCTGACCTGAACCATCGGTATAGTCTACCAATACGATCTCGTCAGCACTGTTAGGTACGTACACCAACTCTCTGTTTCTTGAATCCTCACCTGTGATGTCGTCACCGTCGCCGATGATGTAGCTGAATGCGTTACCAGACTGACCTTCATAGATCAATGAGATTTGAGAAGCTCCGAAACCTGCATACTCTTTTCTGTAGCTTGCAGAGAACAAGATTCTGTGACCCTGAGCAAAGTCAGAACGCTGAGTAGTTGTCCAGAAGTTTCTTCCGTTGATTGCGTGCAACCCTCTCCACTGAGATGAGTTTTGAGAAGAAGTACCATCATAGATAGTCTCAGCATCACCATAAGAGTAAGAGAACGTTCCAGAGAAACCGTTATCGAAAGGCTTGGTCAATGAAGCAGTCAGGTTGTAAGCATACCCTTTGTTGGTATTAGAACCCAACATTACTCTACCGTAAGTTCTGTCAATTTCATCGTATCCGATGAATCTGTTATCAGGAGTACCTTCAGCTCTTTCTGTAGGAACAGTTACGTTCAGGTTTTGATAATATACAGTGTTGACGAAGTCTGTGAAGATACCTTCAACTGATCCGATCATTCCCCAACCTAACTGGAAGTCGAAACCTAAGTTGTACTTCATTACCTGAGGAACTTTGAAGTCTTCAGCAAACAAGTCTACGCTACCAGAAGGCTCTCTTGCACCAACAGCGATGTTTCTTGGCTGAGCCAGGGCGTTAGGGTTGAATACCTGTGCAGAAGAGAAGTCAATTCTTTCAAAGTCAAAACCAGTGTTCAAACCAGTGTTGTTGAACGCAGCACCTGGCCATACCAAAGGAATTCTTGAGGTAAACAGTCCAACACCACCACGTAGTTGATATTTCTGATCACCGTTGATGTCATAGTTGAAACCAATTCTTGGAGACCATGAAATCTGAGGCTTGATAAACTGACCAGTTCTTGCACCTTTCAAGTCGTAAGGACCGTTGATGAAGTCTGCATCTTCGTTGAAGAATTCATTAGTAGGCGTATCTTCAAATGTGTTGATATCAGCTCTCAAACCGAAAGTTAATCTCAATTTCTCGTTTGCCTGATATTCGTCCTGGATGTACAAACCAAACTGCGCAGCGCTGAATTCAGCAGCACCATCAGAATCATCACCTCTTCCTTCACCAGTCAAAGCGTAGCTGAACTGATACAACTGAGCAGGCGCTCCAGTTAAGAAGTCATTCAGGTAAGAGTCTGTAGTAGGGCCGATACCTCTTTGTAGCCTATAGTCATAGTCACCGTAGTTGAAAGGAATGAACAGGTTTTTAGTCTGGTATAATTCTACGTTACCACCAATCAGGAATGTGTGCTTTCCTTTGTACCACTCAAAGTTGTCATTGATCGTGATGATGTCCTGATCCAGTAAGTTGGCAGTTGAGAAAGTCTCAGCACCAAAGTTGATTCCACCTCTTGCGTCATCGATGAATACCGCAGGGAATGGATCACCAAAAGGATCTCTGTCATCTCTTACGAATGTAGCACCGATGGTCAAGTGGTTAGACTTGTTGTTACCGATCAGTGATCTTAATTCTATCGCAGAAGAGTTAGTATTTGAAACAAAGAACTCAGAACCGTTGATGAAGTTGATTGTAGATCCTGAAGATCTTCTTGCTTCCAGGTTCTCAGCCTTCGTGTAAGAGTGTCTTACAGTTAGTTTGTGGTTCTTGTTGATATTCCAGTCAATTTTGGCGAGGAATTTATCACTATTCAGGAATGCAGTGTTGTTTTCAAACCCTCCAGGATCGTAACCGTAAGTGTTTCTCAGGTGATCAGCAAGACCATCGATATCGGCTCTTGACAAATCGCCATCATAGTTGGCAAAATCAAAAGGCTGTGGCGTCTCATCTCTTTGGAATTCAGCGTTAGCGAAGAAGAAGATTTTGTTCTTCACGATAGGACCACCGATTCTCACACCGTAAGTCTCAGCAGTAAATTCAGGAAGTTTAATTCTGTCTATTTCGTCTTCCTGACCGTCCTCGAATGGTGACTTACCAGCAAGGCTCTCATTTCTCCAGAAGTAGTAAGCAGAACCTTCAATCTCGTTTGTTCCACTTCTTGTGACAGCGTTGATAGAACCACCAGCAAAACCTGATTGTCTTACATCAAATGGAGCAACATCTACTGTCAATTGCTGAATCGCGTCAATAGAGATAGGAGAAACACCCGTCTGACCACCATTGGTACCACTACCTGCCAAACCGAAAACGTCGTTGTTGACAGCTCCATCAATGTAGATCGCGTTGAATCTGTTGTTCATCCCTCCTACAGAGATTTCCAGTCCATCACCACCTTCATCAATTCTTGTTTGTGGGTTTAACCTTGCAAAGTCACCAACAGAACGACCTACAGTAGGTGTGTTGTTAATGTCCTGCAAAGAGATCGCTGTAGAAGCACCTGTTCTGTTACCATCGATGATGGCCCCTTTGTTGGCTGAAACTACAACAGCTTCCAACTCTACAACAGCGTCAGATAATTCTGCATTGAGGTTTAGTGTCTGACCTAGTGAAAGAAATACGTTATCTCTTACGTAAGATTCAAAACCCACATAAGATATCGTAATAGTGTAAGGTCCTCCAGACGGTACGTTAGGGAGTCTGAAATAACCGTCCAGGTCGGCAACGTTACCATACTCAATTCCCGTTGGCTTGTGTAAGGCCACGATTGTTGCGCCTGGCAAAGCGCCCTTGTTTGTGTCGGTAATCCTACCATTGATATTGGAGGTAGTCTTACCCTGACCAAAAGCTGCAACAGCTGCCGCCATGATCAATGTTAATGAAAGTAGTAAATTTCTCATCATAAGTTCTTGATTGAATTATCGAAGCAAATGTAAGAAAGCTTAGTACTGACAATGATTTAGGTAATTTTATTTTTTCAGATTTTTGATAATACTAAATTAACAAACATATTAAGCCATTTAAATTAAGTTGAATAAGAAATCATCAACAACCATAAATTATCCCATCGATACCCCTAAAAATCCAAAAAATTAACTAGTAACGACCGAAACGAGGGACTTATTGTACTTAATACTGGGTTAATACTGAGTTAACACTCCCATATTTATCCAAAAGTGTTCTTGCGTTTTCCGGCGTAATTCCCAGCTGTTCTACCAACATATTCACTCCCCGCTCTATTAGCTTTTGATTAGACAGCTGCATGAAGGTCATTTTGTTACCCTTTACCCTTCCCAACTTCACCATCACCGCTGTTGAAATCATGTTGAGCACCATTTTTTGAGCTGTGCCGGCCTTCATGCGGGTACTACCGGTTACAAACTCCGGGCCTACGACCACTTCTATGGGAAGATCCACACTCGCGGCCAGGGTACTTCCCTGATTACAGGTAACACAGGCGGTCCCGATACCATGCCTGGCCGCATCAAGCACCCCACCGATGACATAGGGTGTCCTACCCGAAGCTGCGATACCGATCAGAAAATCGCTCTCATTGATTTGGTAAGCCTGCAAATCCTTCCAAGCCTGCGCCTGATCATCCTCTGCAAACTCCACCGCCTTGCGAATGGCACCATCGCCACCAGCGATCAGGCCAATGACTTTTTCGTGCGGCATCCCGAAGGTAGGGGGTATTTCTGAGGCATCCACGATCCCCAGCCTACCACTGGTCCCGGCTCCAATGTAAAACAACCGCCCCCCCGCAGCCAGCCGGGCATGCACCACATCTATAACCGGTGCTATCTGATGAAGCTGCCTGGAAACAGCCATAGCCACCGACTGGTCCTCCTCGTTGATTCCCTGTAAAAGCGACAGCGTAGACATCGCTCCCAGGTCCCGGTGATTGGAAGAAGACTCGGTTTGGTTGCTACCAGGGGTGATCTCTTTACTCATAAGTCTTTGTTTTGATGATACAATGTAAGCCCTGCAATTGGATCTTCCACAATGGTGCGGACCACAAAACCCTGATCTGTTCCAGCCTGGCGTAAGATATTGGCATAATAAAAAGCAATGCCTCCACAAAAGTTGACCGTATGCTCCCGGGATTTAGGGTATTTGGCGATGATCTCTGCAAAAAACATACTGAATTCCTCATAAATCAGCTGGTAGACATACGGATGTTTCATGTGATGAAAAAGAAATTTAGTGAAACCCGCCAGGAATCCAGGACCTGCCAGGTCCGAATAGACGCGTTTCAGCAATTCATCGCGGGTGATATGGAAGCGTTTTTCAAACTTCACCTTCAGGTCTTCCGGTAAATTGCTTCTAAAATAAGCCCTGAGCAGCTTCTTGCCCAATGCATTGCCGCTGCCCTCGTCTCCAATCATGTAACCTAGCGAAGGCAAATTCTCCAGGATATTTTCACCATCGTAATAACAACTATTGGAACCCGTACCGAGGATACAGGCAATTCCCGGCTCGGCGCCAAGCAAAGATCTCGCCGCCGCCATCAGATCATGACCGATCTCATAGTCGTCGGCACCTACCAGCTTTTCCAATTCAGTATGCACCAGCAATGTATTCAAATCAGAAGACACGCCAGCACCATAGAAACAAACCTTTTTCAGGTGTGGTAGCGACAGCAGTGTCTGCATGTGCTGTATGGAACTGCGTAACTTATCCACCTTGTGGGCATAAGCATTATAACCCTCCGTCACTGCCTGCAGCACTTCGCCGTTGGCGCTGATCATACGCCATTTGACAGAAGTACCTCCGGCATCTGCTATTAAAATCATCCTTGCTAGTCCGTTAAATGTCCTACCACCTTAAACTTATCAAAAACCTGCTCATTGTGAGGAGCATCTACAATTTCCTCCGTCAGGTCCTGGCCGGCCCAGTGCTCATAATGCTGACCATTGCGCCACAGCCTCGAAGAGGTTACATCATAAATAACACCCAGGTAAGCCACCCAGATTTCCTCACGGTCTTGCCCATTTCTCAGTGCCAGTTGGCTTCTGCTGTATAATTCCAAAATATCGGTAGGTTGTTTTTTTACTGTTAATTATGTCCTTTTAGGATATGCTTGGGGGCTCCCCCGGGTCAAAAATCAGCTATTGCATTGTTGATAACGATCAGAGAAGTCCGGGGTCGGGCTATCCGGGGCTACTCCCTCAAGGTGATCACCGTTACGCCGCTTCCCCCACGTTCAATATGTTCATCACCTATTTGCTCAATGTAATTGTTCCCACGGAGGTGGTTCTGAATCACGTCACGCAACACGCCATGACCTTTACCATGCACAATACGTAGTTGATTGAATCCTACCAGAATGGCCTGGTCTATGAAAGCGTCTACCTCTCCCAGTGCCTCCTCCACGCGCTTACCACGCAAATCCAGGTTGGAAGAGAAATCCGCTACTTTTCTGTTGAGGTCCAGTCCTTTCACAGAGGGCTTGGAAGTCTTGGTGGGTAACTTACCACCCTGTATCTTCTGCAATTGCTCCAGCTTCACAAAAGACTTGATGAGACCAAAGCTCACCTGAGCCTTTTTGCCTTTGATTTCCAGAATCTCACCGCTCACCTCCTGGCCTATCATCCGTACGATATCACCTACAGCCAACTCGCCCGGTGCCGCACTCTTGCCTGTTACCGGGTCCTTGTCGCGCCGTAGCTTCTTTTCTATCCGCTTCTTATGGCTATCCAGAGACTCACGTACTTTTTTGGTAGCCGCCTTTTCGGCATTCTGCTCTTTAATCTCCCGAATGGTGGACTCCACGCGCTTATTCGCATCTTCTATGATGCTCTTAGCGGCCAATCGGGCATCTTTGAGCATCTTCTTCCGGTCCCTGTCTATAGCCCACTTCAGGTCACTGTATTTTTTGATTTCCGTCTCCAGTTCAGCCTGCTGCCCCTGGACCGTCTCAAATTTATCTTTGTATTCATTGCGTTCCTTCTCCAGAGAATTGATCAACTCATCAAACCTCACATGAGAATGCCCCACCAGTTTCTTGGCGTGCTCCAGTATCTCTTTCTTCAGTCCGATCTTTGCGGCAATTTCCAGGGCGAAAGAACTCCCGGGCTTGCCAATCTCCAGTTCATAAAGCGGTTCCAACTGTTCTACATCGTAGCGCATGGCACCATTGATGATTCCGTTGGACTTCTCCGCCAATTTCTTCAGGTTGGCATAGTGTGTTGTTACCACGCCATAGCCTCTTTTATAGTTAAGTGTTTTGAGGATCGACTCGGCGATGGCACCGCCAAACTGAGGTTCTGTCCCCGTCCCAAACTCATCGATCAAAAACAAGGTTTTTCCACTCATACCCTCGGAAAACTCACGCATATTGGTGAGGTGTGAACTGTAGGTACTGAGGTCATTTTCAATAGATTGCTCATCTCCTATATCAATGAACATCTTTTTAAAGAGTCCAAAAGTGGAACTCTCATCTACAGGAGGCAACATGCCGCACTGGTACATGTATTGCACCAGGCCAACCGTCTTCAAACAGACCGATTTACCTCCCGCATTCGGTCCTGAGATCAATAAGATGCGGTGCTCCTCGTCCAGTCTGATAGACAGCGGGATGACCGGTTTATCCAGTTTCTTGTGAGACAGGTAGAGCAGTGGGTGTCTGGCATTGCTCCATGACACGATCGGTTGATCGGACATCTCTGGCAGGCAAGCCTCCAACTGCTGCGCCAACTTCGCCTTGGCACGGATGAAGTCAATCATCCCCAGAAAGTGATAGGCACGCTGCAGGTCAGGGAGGTACAGGCGTAGTTCATCGGTGAGAATCGTTAAAATACGGACGACCTCACGGTTTTCTTTATAGCTCAGTTCACGGATTTCATTATTGATTTCCAGCACCTCGGCAGGCTCCATGAAAACAGTCTGCCCGGTAGCTGATTCATCATGGACAAAACCTTTCACCCTGCGCTTAAACTCCGCCGAGATGGGAATGACCAGCCTCCCTCCTCTCACTGTGATCCCCGCATCGTCTTTGGTATAACCAGACTGTCGGGCCTGTCGTAAGATGCTTTCTATGGCCTTGCGGGCCTGGCTTTGTCGTTTCACAATCTCCTTGCGGATCCTGGACAGTTCCATGGAAGCATTGTCACGTACCTTGCCCCGTTCATCAATGATTTCTTCAATCGACTCTATCAGCGTCTTTTCCAGCACAATACCGGCACTCGCTACAGTGAGGTAGGGATAGTCATCGGCATATTTCCTGAAGAATCCGAGACACTTAAAAATGGTAGTAAGGCTGACTTTCAGGTCATAAAACTCCTCCTCTGTGAGGAAGATATTCTCCACCGCCGCTTTCTTCAACAAGGCGGACACATCCAGGTAGTTGGACTCGGGAAAAGAAATGTCATTATTGAGGATGGTGAGGAACTCATTGGTCTGATGCAGGAGTTTCTCCAACTGTGCATGGTCGTCAGACGGTTTAATTCGGCCCACATACTGCCGCCCCAGCGGACTCAGACACGCCTCATCCAGCAGTTCTCTGATGGTAGTAAAGCCAATCTTCCGTTCTATTTCTTCCGGATAGTAAATCAAAATTTATCTTTTTGTTTTCTTTCCATTTCTTTGAGCACCTCGTCGTAAACATCGTTGAAGTGTTTCAAATTATTGGTATAATATTTAAAACTTTTGAAGTATTGCAGCGTATCGACCTGATGCTTATTGACGAGCAAATCCCATTCAAAGGCCTTATATACTGCATCTGCACTGTCATTGGGCAACTCCAGCTTCTCGATTCGGGCTTCCAACAAATGAATATCAACTAATATTGCCGTCATTTGTTCTTTCCCAATAAGGTGCTCAGGTAATTCATCGTTTTTCTTACAACCGAAAAGCCCGATTAACACCATTAATAAAAAAATATTTTTCACGTTTGAATTGTTATATACGTATCAACTATTTTTGAA